>Ga0154585_1038_pt1 | contig 24850 bp, 18 predicted proteins | sample RifGroF2_FD_116014 | JGI IMG/M metagenome (GOLD analysis project Ga0154585, IMG submission 116014) | Candidatus Margulisbacteria bacterium GWF2_35_9 | reverse complement strand
ACAGCTGGTTCGCCTTCACATCAACATAAAAAAAACATTTGCCACGATCACAAAAAAATTGCCACCCATCACGTCAAGCATCATGGATCTTATTCACAACCATATGCCCTTTGGTTCTTATCCACAACAATTTGCGCTTAACGTAGAACATCTTAACAAAGAAGAGCCATCATTTACTTGTACGGTTGTCAAAGAATCTGAAGCCATTTTTAACGGAATTCAAGATGCTGTGCTTTCATACTTTGACCATAAAAACCTACACATTCGTAATCAAAGGGAAGATCAAGCGATCTTTAATTGCCCACAAACACCAATCTTCATCACCGTGGACAAAACCAGTGTCACTATCACCGCCTACCCACAAAGTCGCCAAGACCTCATGTATCCAAATCAATGGGAAAATCCTGTGGATTTGCCACGCTGGTTCCGCATCGCAAGCACAGGCATTCCGTATGTCATCATTGCAGGTAATATTTTGCACACAAAATCATCCAATTATTTTTTACCACATGGCAACACCTGCTTTGACCATGATGGTACAATATATTGTTTACTAACGCCTAATACGTGTTTCAATCAAGACAATAGCACCACGTGCTGCCTTCCGGAAGGTGGTGCAGCAAATATCCAAAATGGTGTGCTCTACATAGCACCACACAATGGCTCATTGGACTGCACAAGCACGAGCCCTGTTCCCTATCAACAACCATGCGCTAAAGACATAAAACTATTGGCATTATCCAATAAATAATAAAAAAAAAGGTTATTATGAAAAAAATAGTTATTTCACTCACCCTTATCGCCAGCTCACTTGCAACAGAAGCATTCGGCCTGACGATGCCGTTTGGCGCACCGGCAATGCGCCCGCCTGTTTTCAACACGTCAAATCTGGCGCCAATGTGTCCAGCAAACCAAAGATCATTCATGTTGCCAACAAGATCGCCAAACTCCTACGAGTACCCTACGTTTAACACTACGCAAGAAAATATCGTCGATGCTTATTTGTACAACATCGCCCAGGTGCAAGGCTATGGTTACAAAACAGCAAACCTTGACAAACTGAGCAATCTTGTCCAAAATTCTGAACTTCAGACAAAGCTAAAGCATCTAGGTTGCACGGCACAGGTACCCGCATTTATGGGTATAGCATCCCCAGACATAGTTGCGTATCTTGGCGCACATGGTATCAACCTCACTTTCGAGTGGGCAAAAATTGTTGAAACCATTCCCAGCGATATACAACTCAATGCATTTGAAACTAAGAAGCTGCCAGAACATTTTACACAGGCTACACAAGTACTTGGTCAACAATTAAAAACATTTTTTGATCAACAAGCCGCAGATTTTAACGTTGGATTTTTTGAAAAATGCCGGCAGTATTTTTTTGGTTCTTCATCATTTTTTACCGACAAAAAATTTCTTCATTTTCTTGAAGCAGCACAAAAAAATGGCCAAACATTAATCGTCCGCAGTACCGGCATGGAAGACAAAAAAGATCTTGCTAATGCTGGCGGTAACGATAGCATCAAAAATGTACAACCAACTATTCCTGATGTTTTTAAAGCCATGGGACAAGTTATTGCATCATACTTTAGTGATAAATCTTTCAGTCAACGGTTAGCTGCCGGCGACCAAACAATTTTTACCTTACCACCTACCCCAGTACTTTTACAAGTAATGGTCACAACACCTCAACGCCCTGTTGAATGTGTTATTCACACAACAGAAAGCCCAACTCCAAAGCTAGCCTCTCTCAACTGTGGATACAGCGTTGTAGATAGCGGCCCCGCCGACCTATGCTTTCATTTTCATACTGGGCAAGGGCATTGCATTCGCATCAATACTATTGAACATTTACCTAACACTGTTCGCCAAGCGCTTACCGAACTTGCTCGACACATAGAACAACACTATCAACGACCAACCGACATTGAGTTACTCGTTACCCAACGCGATGGTAAATATGTTATTTCGATTGTCCAAGCGCGTCCGATTAATCTACCAAAAAACCAAAACCAACCAAGTTTTGTTACCAATCTTACAACTATTCCAGCGGAAAATAAAATCAATGGAGAAACCATTGTGCCTGCGGGCTCAATGGTCAAAAAAATTAATAACCAAAATCAGCTTATTATTGCTCAGGATCTTGATAGTGCGCTTGAAATTTATTTAGGCTCAACGCAAGATAAAGACGCTGTTCAAGCAATTATCGTTAAAGGTCATGCAGAACCAAATTCACACCCAGCAACTACCTTTGCCAGCGAAGGCAAATTAGTTATGATTGCCAATGATTATGAAAAACTTTCGCAATGGCACGCCCAAGCTTGTAATCTTTATCTTGATCCTCAACAAGGGCTCATTATCAATGCCAACGAACAAGCGATAACCATCAATAATGGTTACACCGCCCACCCAATGCCCAAGCACATTACCATAGAAAGCGTACCGCATATAGAAGTGCCATTTACCGTAAAAGATTATTTACCAATCGGCGGTATCGGCAGTATGATGGCATGGATTTAAATAAAAGGAAAAACCGGCACCATGCTTGCCTTGTGGTTATTAATGAACAACCCAAATATGACCGTAGATGAAGCTATTCAATTTGTTCGTTCGCACCGGCCAGGTTCGATTAACCCTGGAACGCAGGAAGAATTTTTGAGAAATTTTAGATCGATGTAAGTTATACACATTGGAGCTGCTCTGGGAGCAGCTCCAATGTGTAGGTCAAGTCTCAATCCCAAAACGAACGTGATTTTACACGCTACTTTTTGATTATCGTTTTTTTTGTAACAGCTTTTTTTGTACCCATTGTGCGCGATGGTTTCTTTTTCTTTGACGCTGCTTTTGCAGCTCGCTCAGCAGAATACGAACCTTTTTCGATGACTCTTTCACCTTCTTGAACTTCAAATTTCCAAGCCATCTGTTTGCCTTGGAATGCAATTCCTATCTTGCAAATACGCTTAATGCCACGTGTTTGCATCACTACATCGTAACGATTAATCTTAATCTGATCAAACGCAGCTTTTGCCCATGTTGACAACGCTCCTTTTTCCATAAGTTTACGACGTTTAAATTCTATGATCATCCCCACTTTATTAGGATCTTTGGGTATAATACACAAATCGTACCTTCCATAACCACTTTCACGATTTGTGGTAATCTCATGCGTATCGGCAAGGCTGACCAAAATACCAAGTGTAAACGCCTGATACACATTTTCGCCATCGTCGCCGATATCAAAAAAACTCATACTCGCAAGTACATTATCATGAAATAACATCAAAAATCGTTTGGGTGCTCCATCATCAATGCCGTCAACCATTTCATCGAATTTTGCACGATTCATTTTTGCATTATTAAACCATGCAATGATCATTTTTCTTAATGAACTTTTTACTTCCACGTTTGGGGCTATCAATTCTGCTGTGGTTTCACCAACCATATCTAAACGCGTTTTCCACGTTAAATATCCAGTGAAAACTAAAAAAGACCACATTGAGCTTGAATCACTATAAACATCCCGAAAAACAATCGCATCATCAATACGCTTAGTAGCAGTTTTGCCCTCTAAGATGTTCATTAAATCTTCTTTGTCTTGCGCGCTGGCATGCCGCATTGTTTCTTGTATTAAAAAATGTCCACCCGTATTAATCCAATGCGTGCCTAATTTTTTCTTGCTAATACACTCGATAATCGACCATGGATTATAAACACGCAAAAAAGATTCATCATCATCTTCATGTTGTATCGAACCAACACGATATCCATTGTACCACTCGCGTACCGTTTCAAGCTTAATGGGAACGTTAAAATACGAAAAAATTTGTTCAACTTCATCTTCCAAAAAACCAAATTTATCTGCAAATCGATCGGTCAACATTGAATAGGTTGCAACATTATTCATCCCGGAAAAAATACTTTCTTTTGCAACGCGCAAGATGCCAGTAATAACCGAAAACTCAAGATAATTGTTGTCTTTTAGTCCCGCACAAAAAAAGCTGTACATAAAATTTTTTATTTCTTCGTAATAATCAAACTCAAATCCAGCTTGCATTGGCGCATCATATTCATCAATAAGAATAATTGGTTTTTGTTTATGAACTTTAAATAATAGTTCTGCTAACATTTTTAACGCTTTTTCATAATCATTTTGATCAGCTTTTTGCGAAATAATAGATGTGAAACAATTCTTTTCAAATTCGTCAAGCGCTTCATGTTCTAGAACATATTTATGATTTTTATACTCATCGATAATAATACCTATGATTTTTTTATAACATCCGCTCCATGTGCTATCTTTAATTCCTTTAAATGTAATAAAAATAACAGGAAACTTTCCTTGCAAATTCATAATTTCGGGATATTTACTAACAGCAAGACCATCGAACAAATAGCGATGATTAGGCTGAACTGGATGCTTTTCAAAAAAATACTTAAGCATCGTCATATTCAATGTTTTACCAAAACGACGAGGACGAGGAATGATTGTAACCTTGTCGCCACTTAATTTTAAAAGCTCATAAATAAACATTGTCTTATCAACGTAATAATAATTTTTTTCGATGATTTCTTTAAAATCATGAACACCTAGGCTCATTATTTTTTGTTCCATGTCAGCAATCCTCTTTACGTTTTAGGCACAGCTTCTTACACCATCTAAAGTCGATAACCCATATGTATTCAACATATCACATATTCACGCAGTTGCCTACTCAACTACATACTACAGAAAGCTCATAAATTAAAAATAAAAAGCCCGGCAAGGCTGTAATCTTGCCGGGCTTTTTATTTTTTTTAATAATCTAAATAATCGGCGTTACACCATAGGCATTTCGCCAGACATATCACCAGTACTCATACCCATTTCTCCAGCAGGAACGGCAATATCCATCCCCATGCTCATATCAGCAGTAGGAGCTGGCGCTGGTAAAGGCATTTGCATACCCATATCACCTGACGGCGCATCTACCGGCGCTGGCGCAGGCATCGTAGGAGCTGGCGTTACCGCTGGAGCAGCAACCGGAGCAGGTACTACAGGCGCAGGTGTTGGAGCAGGCATTTCGGGCACAGGCATTTCTGCCGGCGCTTGCATCACAAGGTCTGGCGCAGGAACTTCCATCATCGTGCCCATGTCAGTAACTGGGGCTTCAGGTTCTTGCATGCTATCTTCCATGCTAGGTTCTGGCATTGCAATAGGTTCTTCTTGCGGTGCTGACGCTTGCATACCCATATCTATAACTGGCGCAGGAGCTGCCATAGTAACTTCTGGTGCTGGAGTTGCGCTTGGAGCAGGGGTTGCATCAGGAGTTGGCATGCTCATATCCATAGCAGGAGCCGGAACTGGCTCACTTACAGAAGGCGCTGGTGATGCCACAGGTGCCACCGCAGAACTTTCTACAGGAGTAGCACTTTTGTGGGTACCTTGAATAGATTTTTCATGTTTTTTTTCAAAAACATCAGTGGCATGCTTTACCGCATCCAAACGCTGTTTAATGTCATCCCATGTAGCAAATTCACTCGAAGCCAAAAGATCAAGATACGGTGATTTAAGAATATTTTTAATATCTTTAGTAAGATCTTTGCCAACCTCATTCTCATCATGAATTACCGCTGGTTTAGACTTTTTAAACGTAAATCCACCACACACCAATGTCTGCAAACCAAACGCGGGAACCAGAATCATTACTATTCCCAGAGTTTTTTTCAACGTACTCATTGAATCTCCTTTTTATTTTTTATATCCCCAAAGACCCCACACCTCTCGTATTCTGTTTTTATTCTAATAAAGTTCGCAAAAAAGAGTCAACAAATAGAAAATTAATCCCCAAAAAGAATATTAAAACCACCCTCTTTGAATTACCCAAGCAGCACACCTATAAAACTCATATCCCACTAACCAATCCGACGTTCAATCTCTAAAAGACGATTATATTTGGCAATGCGCTCTCCACGCGCTGGAGCCCCTGCCTTAAACTGCCCCGCCCCGGTGGCAAAAACTAAATCCGCAATAAATGGATCATTTGTTTCACCTGAGCGATGCGAAATAATTGTTTTGTACCCAGCACCTTGGGCCAATTTAATTGCTTGCATCGTTTGCGTTAAGGTTCCAATTTGATTAGGTTTTATAAGAACAGCATTGGCAACATGCTTATCAATACCTTGTTGAATAAACTGCGGATTGGTTACAAAAATATCATCACCCACCAATTGAACATCGCTCCCAAGCTGCTGAGTTATACGTTGCCACCCATCCCAATCTTGCTCATCAAGTGCATCTTCAATAGAAAAAAGAGGAAACTGCACGCACAAATCAGCATACAAATCGATCAAACCTTGATCTTGTAATTCTTTTCCCCCGAGAATATACCGTTGCTTTTCATGATCATAAAATTGAGAAGCTGCAACATCAAGTGCAAAAACAATATGTTGATGCGAATACCCTGCACGTTCCACCGCCTGCATCAAAAGATCCAGCACTATGTATTCACTTTTTTTGGTACTATGCAAAACAGAGGCAAAGCCACCCTCGTCACCCACCGTAACGGCAAGTCCATGTTTTTTCAAAACGTCTTTGAGCGCATGATACACTCCCGATGCAATAATTAACGTTTCTTCGATTGAAGGCTGGCTCACCGGCATAATCATAAATTCTTGAAATGGCACACCATTATTACCGTGCGCCCCACCGTTAAAAATATTAAAAAGGCAATACGGCATTGACGGCGCAAAAGAATAATACTGCGCCAAAAACTCATACAACTCCAACCCATGAACCAACGCCTGGGCACGAGCCACCGCCAAACTCACCGCAAGAATAGCATTAGCACCCAATTTCGATTTTTGCGATGTTCCATCAAGCTCACACATCAAAGCATCCATGGTGGCAACATCAGGATCTTTTTGCAAAAGAGCCGGCGCAATAATAGTTTCTATATGGTCAATAGCCCGCAAAACCCCCTTGCCGCCATAGCGTTTAGTATCACCATCACGCAGCTCGAGCGCCTCCATTTTACCCACAGAAGCTCCCGAGGGGACCGCTGCCCTCACCCATATTCCACCAATTTCAAGATGACACTCAACGGTTGGCAAGCCACGAGAGTCGAGAATTTCTTGTCCTAATACACGAGTAATTTTCACAAAAAGCTCCTTTTTTTTATTCCACGTTTTAATGCTTATTTTTTTTTACATTATGCATAAGTTTAGCATAATTGAAATGCAAATCCCACAGCATAGATCAGAATGATTAAAATCTACACCGTGGGATTTATTACTACAACATCAACTAAAAATACTTTTTATAAATCGTATACAACACTTCCTTTAACCATAACTCTTGCATCATGTAACAAAATAATGTCCAAAGCTTGGCCTGCACCATAATCTCCAAAGATAATACCATTTGATTGCGTGTATGCATATTTTTGACTTGATAATGCATGCATACTTATTTCATACGCTGATGCCGTCCCTGCATGAATAAAACTTGCAGACTGTGGACTCCAAGCAATAGCGTTAACACTCGTCACCAAGCTATCAAGACTATCAACAAAAATATGCTGATCATCAACAAATTGATGAATTTGTACATTATTAGTACCTGTTAATGGTAGATATGATCCAGAAATAATATAATTATTTTTTTCACCTTTTCCATAGCGAACAATATTAATTGAGCCACCAGACTCAGTGATATCCGAAGCCACAACAAGTTCAAGCGTATCATTGTTTTTAAATTCATATGTTCGCAACTCTTTACCATCTATTGCTATTCCAAATGTTCCAATTGTCAAATATTTACCATTCTCCATCCAATCTACCGACATGATGGTGCATCCTAAAATTTCAGAGACAGTTACTGGAGAAATGGTGTTATTCGTAAATTCATAAACACACAACCCTAAAGCATTTTCCCCTACCGCAGCAAGATAATACCCATCGACAGGACGCCAACTCAAAGCATGTACTAACGTACCAACCGTAACCCTCGCAATATAACTTAAGCTTAAAACCCCATTAGTCATTTCATACACATCAATAACTGAAGCATCACCTACTGCTATGTATTTGCTATCAGCACTCCATGCGACTGCATTTGCATTTGAGTATCCTGTACGTATTTGAGCACCTGAAAGCATCCCTGTTCCAGAATTAAAATTATAGACTTTTAATCCATTAGCTGCACCTTGCTGCGCAACCGCAACATATAACCCATTTGGGCTCCATGCTACTTTATTAAATTTTGCGGTTGTATAAGTTGATAACTCCTCATATTTTTTTACAAAAGAAGATCCTGTATATTGATACGTTCTCAACGCAGACCCACTTACGTTGGAAGCAACTCGCCCACATGCAACAATATAATTTCCCAATGGATTAAATTCTAAAGATGTTATATTGGCACTAGTATATGTAGACCAATCAAGCGAAACACTTGGAGTGGCATTAATCCCACTGACATCCCATGGCATGTGCGTTACCATTTCAACTTGATTTTCACATATAAGCGTTCCATTTGAAAGCTTTAATCCTGTAGGCGTTGTTTGCAAAGAACATCCATTAAGATGCAATTTCGACGTAGAATCTTGAAACAAAAGTAAATGGTTATTATTAACAGTCGGAGCATACGAAAATGTTGTACCCATATCAAAATAAAGCGTACTCTTAGAATTAATAACACTCGGTTGAGATAACTCATAAACAAAGCCTGAAGTTCCTGTAAAAATCACATCATTTAAAAAAAACAATTGTCCTTTTCTAAAAACTACATCTTCAACTGGAGCAAAAATTACATCATCAAATGTTATATAACATTGATCCCCAGGCACACTCAATAATGGATTTAACATGGTATTATGATGTGATTTGAGTATAATATTTTTTAATGTTATAGAAACATTTAAATCAACAGCAAGCTGCGCATAATCGCTCATATCCAATGTATGCCCATTACCTTGGATAATAGTATCTCCGGTAAATTTAATTTTTGCATGCGGTGGAACAACTACATTGCTATACAAAGAAATCGTATTCCCCATACCATTTATGCTGCCGCCACTACTCAAAGAAATATGCGCATCAAGTGCAAGATTATCATAAAGTACAAGCTGACCTGTTTCACGCAAGTCTATACACCCTGCAAGCTTAGTTGGAATTTTAAGGCTAGCCACCGCCCCAGGAGAAACGGTGATGCCATTATCCATCACTAAATTTTCGTTTTGGAAAAAAATTCCCGTCGGGCCAGGATTTATTGAATACCCACAAAGGTTAGATACAAACGCTACACTGAATGCTATAAATGTTATACAGGCTCCATGCAACATACAAACTCCTTTCTTGCTATAAGGAAGCTATAAAAAACTTCACACACTAAACAGAGATATAAAAAATTGCATCCACGTGATCTTCGAAGCCTACTTTTAATTTGATCATTTTCTTAATTCTTTAGCGATTTTTTTATTTCAGCTTGTTCTAATTCGGCTTCTATTTCTTCAATTGTTGGGAGGCTGCCCTTGAGATTTTTTGGTAGACTCTCAACGAGTTTTGTTTCATAACTTGCGACTCCAATTGGCTTATTAATGCCTCTTAATGCGTATTCGGCTTTTACTTTACTTTTTGTTTTACAAAGCAAAATGCCTATTGATGGATTATCGGTTGGATGTCTTAAAAGCGAATCAACTGCGGATAAATAAAAATTCATTTGTCCAGCATCTCGCGGGTCAAAGGCGGTAGCCTTGAGTTCGACGACAAAATAACAACGTAATTTGAGGTGATAAAATAATAAGTCGATGAAATTGTCTTCGCCGTCAACTTCTATACGATATTGCCTTCCAATAAAAGCAAATCCTTCACCAAGCTCAAGTAAAAATTTTTGTATGTGATCAATAAGTCCTTGCTCAAGCTCTTTTTCTCGATGTTTTTTATCTAATGCAAGAAATGAAAAGTTGTATGGATCTTTTAGTACTTGCTCTGCCAAATCTGATTGAGTTAATAGGAGTGTTTGTTTAAAATTTGTAACGGCTTTTCCTTGGCGCTTGTATAGATCTAATTCAATCCAATGCTCTAACATGCTGCGACTCCAGCCATTTTCAAGTGTTTGTTGTATGTACCAAAGGCGTTGATTTGGATCTTTAATTCTATCCAAAATGACCATGTTATGCCCCCAAGGTATTTGTGCAGCAGCTGCTGCACAATTGACCTCTTGGTAACAGTCAGCAAATTTGCGCATGTATTTTAGGTTACGTACCGAGAACCCTGAAACATCCGGGAATGATGCTTGTAAATCTTTTGCTAGACGTTCTATTATTTTCGCGCCCCATTGTTCGTTGGTGATTTTTTCTGATAACATTGTGCCAGTACGCCAATAAAGCATGATAAGTTCTCTGGTAACAGCAAGTGCAGCTTGCAATTGGGTTTGCTGAATATCTTTTTTAAGTTGCTCAAGAATCTTTTTATACTCTTCAATCGCAAGCGTGTTACCTGATTTTATACCATATTTTTTCATTTTGTCCCTTTGGTAAATTTTTCAATTTATTCAAATCGCATTCCCATGGACCTTTTTCAGTAAGACATAGACACTTAATTCCCCCCCCCTCCATTGATTACATTTTGTACAGCAGTTAAACCCACATTTAAGAGATCGAAAGCTTCTTTGCCGCCGAGAGTATTCTGCGAACCAATTAACGGCTCTAATTTTTTTGCCGTTATGCTCAAGAATTTATCAACGCATACGGTTTTGATACAACCAAATTTTATTACTCAACACAAAATGGATTTATGAGTATTTATACGATATATAGATGAATTTTGATAGTCAAGAATTATTTAGTTATGGGGGGAGGGATTTGAATTCGCGCATAAAATGCATCCTGACCCTTAAATAAATTCAGGGTGACAGTTGCAGGTTTTGTCAAGCTGAACTCGTTTCAGCCTTGTTTCAGGATGGCCGTCAGGCATCTTGACCGAGAATTCATTTTAAAAATGTAATTTGCTTATAACACTTTGGACAGTTGTAAGTACAAACCATAGCCGCACCAGGGCGCCGCGCAAAAAATCCATTGTTATAAAACCCTGTACAATTCAAAACAAAATGCTATCATGTTCAAACAAATTTTAAAAATAACTAGTGGCCCCATGTAAAAAAGTATAACTATGAACAATGTATTACAACTAACCAACTCATACCTTCCAATAATTACCCCAACCCCCATTATACATCTTGTAATATGCTTAATAACCCTCGGGATAACGTATTACATACTCATTTTCTTGCCACAAAGAGAAATAATGCGCCATCGCATTTTGCTTGCAAACACCCTCAAAGTAGGCTGCACCGTTATTCTTAATAATGGAAAAACAGGTAAAGTTTTTCAACTCTTGCAACGCACACTTATTGTAGAAATTGAATATGGCGAAAAGATAGAAATTCTTAAACAAAACATCCAGGCCATTCAAGATGAATCATCATAAAAAACCGCTGCATCTTTTTTGGGCACTCATTGCACTCATCAGTGGAATTATGATACAAACCACCTACGCATTTCAATTTGAAACGCTGGCTCTCATGTTTGTAGGCTATGCACTCTGCATAACCATAGGAGCATATTGGTACACACGCGCGCAAGGCCGCTCGGTGCGTAACATCACACGTGCACTCTATGGGTTATATGTTCTCACCGGCGCGCTTGCAGTCCAGCATCAAACCACATCGCTTGCAAAACTAAACGCTTTTTTTTGTAAACAACCACTCACGGTTGAAGGTATTATTATTAATAAATATTCACACGACCTTACCGCGGGTAAATGGAACCAGCTCACCACACTTGATGTTGAAATTTATAGCGCCGCCCCACAGCCTCTCCCGGTTACATCTACCCGCATTCAATGTTTTGTAAAACAAACCGTTGCGCTTGAAGTGGGAGATACTATTATGATTAAAAATATTCAAGCTAAAAAACCCCCACAAACCCCAGCATCTGGTAACCCATCTTTTCATCTTTATTTGCAAAAAGAAGGATACACCGCTTCATATTTTATAAAGCACAATCAAATAACCTTGCTCAATCGTCCTCAAAAAAGCATACGTCGCTGGCTTTGGAACCAACGCCAAACCATGTTTACATCCATTATCAAACAACTCAATCCCATGACTGCTCATTTTTTTGCAACCATCTTTTTGGGTAAAAAAGAACCAACAAGCAGTCAGGAACTTAGGCCTCTTTTTTCTTATTGGGGGTTGGCGCATTATCTTGCCCGATCAGGGCTTCACATTGTTCTTTTTATCAGCTTGTGGAGCTTTTTTTTAGGTTTAATTCCTCTCCATCGCCGCATCAAAATTATATGCTTACTTGCCTGCTGCATTATCTACAGCGCTTTGAGCTGGGCAAGCACTCCTTTTTATCGCGCATTTTTCACGTTCATCGCATTACAACTAGGAAGTCTTCTTGACTACACCACATCCTTTTTCCACATCTTGAGTCTCATTTGCATTTTATTTCTTCTTTTTAATCCACTCCATCTTTTTTTTATTGATTTTCAACTCACCTTTGGCCTCACCTTTGCTCTGTCGTGGATAACTATGGTATCCACACGCCCAGCCGAAGGTGATGTCTCATCATAACCATCTTAGCAACTATTACTAATCGTACTTTAAAGATAGGAATATTTGCAATTTTAAACTAATTAAATCTAAAATTTACCGTAAGAAAATCTTAGTCTAGCGATATAAGATTTTAGTTGATTTTTTAAAAATTGATCATATAATAAAAACCTGAAGTAACATATACACGTATGAGTGTTACAGTGTAACATTAAATACTAATTTTCATAGTCTATATACAAAAAGACAGGAGGATTTTTTATGTCAAAAATTATAAAACCTCTTTATGACCGAGTCTTGGTCAAACGTTCAGAATCTGAACAAACATCAGCCGGCGGAATTATTATCCCTGATACAGCACAAGAAAAAACCCAAGCAGGAGCGGTTATCATGGTTGGCGAAGGCAAACTTCTTAACGATGGAACCATTCGTCCCCTTCACGTAAAAAAGGGCGATGAGATTCTCTTTGGTAAGTACTCCGGCACCGAGGTAAAGGGAAACGGTGAGGAATACTTAATTCTTCGTGAAGACGAAATTTTGGGCGTTTTTGAAAAGTAAGCTAAAAATAGAAAGGTTAAATCATGGCAAAACAAATTATTTTTGGCGAATCAGCTCGCGCAAAAATTCTTAAAGGCGTTGATACGCTTGCCGACGCAGTAAAAGTAACCCTCGGCCCCAAAGGTCGTAATGTTGCTATCGAAAAATCTTTTGGTTCCCCTGTAATCACCAAAGACGGCGTAAGCGTAGCCAAAGAAATTGATCTTAAAGATAAATTTGAAAATATGGGCGCACAAATGGTGCGTGAAGTTGCATCCAAAACTGCCGATGTGGCTGGTGACGGAACGACAACCGCAACCGTGTTGGCTCAAGCAATTTACCGCGAAGGCGTAAAAAATCTTGCAGCCGGTGCAAACCCTATGGAAATTAAGCGCGGTATCGATAAAGCCGTTACAAAAATTGTTGAATCACTTGGCTCACTTTCTACCCCAATTACCAGCAAAGATGAAATTGCCCAAGTAGCAACCGTTTCTGCAAACAACGATCGTTCAATCGGTGACTTAATTGCTGACGCTATGGAAAAAGTTGGTCGTCACGGCGTTATTACGGTAGAAGAAGCTAAAGGGATGGACAGCGGCCTTGATGTTGTAGAAGGTATGCAATTTGATCGTGGCTATCTTTCTCCTTACTTTGTTACCGACACCGAAAAAATGGAAGTTGCTCTTGATAACGCAAGCATTTTGATTTGCGATAAAAAAGTATCAAGCATGAAAGATCTTCTTCCGGTGCTTGAACAAGTTGCAAAACAAGGTATTCCATTATTAATTATTGCTGAAGACATCGAAGGCGAAGCGCTTGCAACACTCGTTGTTAACAAAATGCGCGGAACATTGAATGTCGCCGCTGTTAAAGCTCCTGGTTTTGGCGATCGCCGCAAAGCAATGTTGCAAGATATTGCTATTTTAACCGGCGGACATATGGTTTCAGATGAATTGGGAATCAAGCTTGAAAACATCACCTTTGCTGACCTTGGTAAAGCAAACAAAATACGTATCACCAAAGATAACTGCACCATCGTTGATGGCAAAGGCTCAGACAATGACATCAAAGCTCGCATTGCACAAATCAAAGCAGAAATTGAACATTCAACATCAGAATACGACAAAGAAAAACTCCAAGAACGTTTGGCTAAACTTTCTGGCGGCGTAGCCGTTATTAAAGTTGGCGCTGCAACTGAAGCCGAAATGAAAGAAAAGAAAGATCGTGTTGATGACGCATTACATGCAACACGTGCTGCAGTTGAAGAAGGTATTGTTCCTGGCGGAGGAGTTGCATTACTTCGCGCACAAAAAGCGCTTGAAAATCTTGCACTCGAAGGTGACCAAAACATTGGCGTTGCGATTATTCGTCGCGCAATTGAAGAACCTATCCGCGTTATCACATCAAATGCAGGTCATGAAGCTTCTGTTGTTGTAAACAAAGTACGTGAATCAACTGCTAATACTGGCTTTGATGCACGTAACGAAGTGTACACCGACCTTGTAAAAGCTGGTATTGTTGACCCAACAAAAGTGTCACGCTCAGCATTACAACACGCAGCATCGATCGCTGGTCTTTTATTGACCACCGAGGCAATGATTGCAGAATTACCAGAAGAAAAACCAGCCGCTGGCGCAGCCGGACATGGCCATGGTGGCATGGGCGGTATGGGTGGCATGGGTGGCATGTACTAAAACACTTACACCATGTATCTCCATGTATTGTTGACTGAGGGTGGACACTGTCCACCCTCTTTAAAAAAAGGAACTTTTTACTATGGAACACCGCTCGCGAAATCAACGAAATAAAAATTATCGTCCCATGAAAAATCATCGCGAACAACCGAGCGATGGCCCGCGTAAAAAAAAGAAATTCGGTCAGCATTTTTTACGCAAACAATCAGTCGTTGATCACATGATCGAACGCGTTTCAATTACCCCAGAAACAACCGTTATGGAAATCGGATGCGGCGACGGATTTTTAACACAATCTATTTTGCACCAAACACCATGTAAAAACCTACTGGTCTACGAAATTGATCCTGAATGGTTACACTTTGTAAAAGAACACATTCGCGACCCGCGACTTCACCTTAACCTTAAAAACATTCTCGAACTCGATTGCGAAACAGAACTCAAAGACCATCAACCGCTTGTTCTCCTTGCCAATCTCCCGTATCAAGTAACCTTTCCTATTTTATTTTTAATTCAAAATCATAAGCATCTTTTTCAAGAAGGTGTTGTTATGGTTCAGGAAGAAGTGGCCTACAAAATCACCGCCTCAAGTGGCCGTGGATTTTCAAGCACCTCGCTTTTTTTGCAGCACCATTTTAAATGGCAGTTAATGGAACGCATAGAACCAGGAGCTTTTACCCCACCTCCAAAAATAAATTCTCGTCTTTTGTATTTTAAGCCTCGATTTGATCAACCAACAATTCCTAACGAAGCTGCATTTTGGAAGTTCCTTAAACTATGCTTTAACACACCACGCCAGACACTCAAAAATAACTTAAGAACCACGCATTATCCCTATCAAAGGCTCTCAGAAGAAACACTCGGCTTGCGCGCGCAGCAATTATCTTTTGATGAATTTTTAACCATATGGCAACTTCTTATGCCATAACCTTACGCAAAGGAATATATGGAAAAAAAATATATCAACCCCTATGTGGGCGGTTTTTTACTTGGCACTATCATAACAATTTCAGTTTTGTTTACCAGCCAAACACTCGGCACCAGTGGCGCTTTCCATCGTATGATCATTAGTTTTGTTGCATACTGGTTTCCTGCGTACGCACAATCAACACCTTTTTATGCAAATTTTCTTAAAGCTAACGCTGGCACTCATGTGCTTAACAACTGGGTTGTTTATGAAGTGATTGGCATTATCCTCGGTGGGTTTATTTCAGCACTCTTTGCCCGCCGCTTAAAATTCACCATTGACAAAGGTCCCAATATCAGCTCGACACGTCGACTTGTATTTGCCCTCATTGGCGGTATTTTTTTTGGCTTCGGCTCTCGCCTTGCCCATGGATGCGCAAGCGGCGCAGCATTAAGCGGCATGGCGCTCCTTTCAGCATCTGGCTTTTTGGCTACTACATGTATGTTTGGCATGGGATATGCTTGCGCTTACTTTGTAAGAAAAAACTGGATCTAAAAAGAAAAGATTATATTCGCATGATGCAACATGCATAGCCATTAAGGAGTTTTATTATGAGCATCCAACTTATTCCTCTTTTGTCACCAGGATTAATACAAACTATTATTTCATGTGTTGTTTTTATAGCAATTGGATTTTGTTTTGGATTTGTCCTTGAACGCGTAGGGCTTACTAATTCAAGAAATATTGCCGGAGTTTTTTATGGTTATGACACACGTGTGTTAAAAGTATTTTTCACCGCTGCTGTTGTTGCAGCCATTGGCATTGCAAGCCTCCAATACACCTCAATCTTAAACGCTCAAACCATAACCTGGCACCCTCTTTTTATATGGGGTATTCTCATCGGCGCACTCATCATGGGCGTTGGTTTTGCTTTAGGTGGATTTTGCCCGGGAACAAGCCCTTGCGCCGCGGCAACGGGTAAAATAGACGCTATGATTTATCTTGTCGGTCTTTTTATAGGAATCATTATTTTTAGTCATGGATTTCCTTACTGGGAATATGCATTTAATTATTCCCTTGGCATTGTTCATATTCATGACCTTCTTGCCATACCAAAACATTGGTTTTTGGTTATTTTCAGCATTGTTGCAGCTTTGTCATTTTGGCTTGCAGAATATATAGAAAAACGCATTACTAATCAAAAAACATCTGTATGGCCCCGTATTATTGCATCATTAGTTCTTATCGCTGGCGCCGCTACAACATTTTTTATATGCTAAAATGTAAGGTGGGATACTTACCAAATAACGTCCCACCTTACATTTTCAAATTGCGCCAATGATAAGTTCAAGACGCCTTATAATATTCTCACGTAAAAGACTATCAGCCATAGAATCAAAATAAAACCCAAACATAGTGTTTTTAAATTGATCAACAACAAAGAGTACTGAAACCCAATGATTTCCCCCAGTGTGAAAAACAACAGGAATTAGTAGCGCATTATGAGCCGCTTGATATATATATTGTGTAGGTAATGGAACAAAATTACTTTCTAACAAACCTTTTTTTTCACTGAGACACACATTTATAAGATCATTAGAACTGTTAATGACCCATACTCTTGTATCTATATCCAAAATTTCTGTAGAATCCAAATTACATACACCTGGTTCTGTGCTTCCAAAAATTTTTCGCTTATTGTTTGTAGCTATCATCCAACGCGTCAATGTTTCTTGTATGTATTGATCATATTTAAAAACATTATTTAAAGCAGCAACATATCCATTAATATTATGTAAATCTTGCTGATTTTGCAAAAACTCCAATGCCTTTAAAACATTGTACAGTGCATGATATCCACAAGTATTTCCATTCTGCTCAGCAACAGAAACTGAATAAATATCAACATCATTTACCATAGCATGACAAAATGACTTCGAACTATTGGAGGGAATAACGTTATTTAGATTCTTAAAATAAACACCTACATTAAGCATTTTAGTTTTTTCTTGAACAACCGCTTGCTCGTTATTCGTTAATATTCTCGAAGACTGAGCATACACTTGCTGAGAATATTCATTTTGATTCTGTAATGAATTAATTAACTCCAAACATACTCTTGCTGTATCATTACAATCCTTAATTTTAGCCTTGCAAATAGTTGTGTCTAAATATTCTTGAGTTATAAATCCTATTTTATTTAGAAAGTCTTTTAACAAAGATGGATGTATATATTGTAAGTTAAAAAATAAATTAGCCCCAGATTTTATTTTATTCAATCCACAAAGAACATTGAGAATATTTAAAACGTCATCAGATTTTTCGGCCACATTAAAAATATAAATCATACACCCAACTGCATACTCGATTAAATTTTCATCATCTTTTAAAACTAAGGTAATGAGATATTTCCAAAAGTTTCTTAGATTTTCGCATTGATTTTCATGTAGGCTTAACCGTTCTAATGTAGAAAAAGTAACGTTTGAAAAACGATTTAAATATTTATAAATGTCATCTATAGAATAATCATAAAAACGAAAAACTTCTTTACATATAATTTCTTGAACTATTTTTGGAAAATTTTTCAACTGAGAAAATAGAATAGTTAATCTTTGAATAAATAACTCATCTAAAATTGTTACTTCGCGAAAAAATATTGAAAAATCTTCATTCGATAAAAAATAAGGAATCAAGGAAAAATTAAAATTAAAATTATTTAAATAATAATAAAAATCGGGATCCTCAACCATTAAACAAGCTTTTTTTTCTATAGTATTTTTCTCATCGTTATCCGAAGCATTTAAAAATTTACTAAATAACACCTGTATATCATTTAATGTATCATCAACTGTAGCCACACCTTTAAAAACATTACTTAATAATAAACGAACTGATTTAAATTGATTCAAAAATTCAAAAAATTCTCCCTTGAGATATTCAGAGCTTTTAACACAATCTTTAGTTAAAATAATTATAAAACTAAGTTTATTACAAACAAGTTCTGTAGTACCCGATAAAATCTGCTCTTGTAAATCCAATGGAAATTTTATAATAAAATCTTTTAGTACATTATAATACAATTCACCGTCTTGATCTTGCAAAATATTATATAACATTTCACAATTCATATCTAAAGAAGTAACAACACTAAAAAAATCATCATCATAAACGATTTCAGCAGAAAATTCTAAAATATAATTTATCATTCTATTTAGCTTTGGCAAAATAACAAGCCAATCCTTATTACTCGGATTGCTAATCATATCTACCAAAGAGTATCCCTCCCGTTCTATCAATTTATACAACACTAATGCAATTTCTTCATCACCGTTAGTTGCAAGGATAAAACGAGTAAATGAAGGGACCCTATAACAAAAATCCAGAATGTGCTTAATATCACACGCATAATATTCAGCAATTGCTCCCGCAAGTTCAAAAAATAAATCATTATTAAATGCTTCTTGTTCTTCAAGAGAGAGCCTAGACATTAACACAAGACAATAAAATTTCTCATCTCTTTCCTCTTGCGTTGCAGAATTTTCCAAATAATGAGAAAGCGTTACTTTAAAATTCAAATTTTTAAACATTTCTTGAACAGCTGCAAAAGGTTTTGGAAATTTTATTTGCTCAGATAATTTCCAAATTTTAAGTGAATCAACTAATTTTTTGCCCCAGCCCCGTTCATCTCTCATGGCAAAAAGAAAAGAATGAGCCATAAAAGCAACACCAAGGCCCAAAATTAAAGAGGTACAGATCTTTCTAAAAGTTTTCATGTAACTAAACCACCATTCTTAAATTTATTTCAATTTAATAATATTTAACGCATATTATCGTTCATTATAATAGTAATCATTGTATATTAAATATTTCAAATAATCAAAGATGCCTAAGACCTTCCCCATTTACTTCATTTTTTTTCTTTTTCATACCTTATTTCTAATAAAACTCCTAAAATAGGTTATTTTCTACCCAAAAATCCAATTAGTACAAAATAATGCTAGCGCTTTTCAATTTTATTGTTATCGATATACTTAACGTTACAAAATAATATAATAAAAAACCTTACGCGACACGCGTCACCATATAAATAATTATGATTACAAGGACTTTTTAACAAAAAATATGAAAAAAAATACCACATTACACTCGCAATCTCATCCTCAATCTTCATGCGCATCACCATGCAACAACCCTTGCACACCAAAAACAACGCAAAGGCCCATAAAAGAACTCTCAAGTAAAGCGGTTATAACCCTTTCGCAATTAAAAAAAGAACCTGATTGGATGTTACAGATCCGCCTTGCCGCGCTCGATCTTTTTCATTCACTTGCAATGCCTTTGTGGGGTCCATCGCTCAAAGAGCTTAATTTTGATCACTTAACCTATTACTTGCCAGCACAAGCCCCTGAACAAAACACATGGGATAATGTTCCACAAAAATTACAAGAAACATTTGAAGATTTGGGCATACGCAAGGCCGAGCGTGATTTTTTGGGCGGCCTTGGCGCACAATACGAATCAGAAATGATTTATCACAACCTTAAAAAGGAACTTGCCGCGCAAGGTGTCCTTTTTTTGAGTCCTGACCAAGCAATCCAAAAACACCCCGATCTTGTTCAAAAATATTTTGCCAGTGTAGTTTCTACATCCGATAACAAATTTGCCGCACTCAATACAGCGCTGTGGAGCGGCGGAACCTTTATTTATGTCCCCCCAAAAGTTCAGGTGACCATACCATTACAAACCTATTTCCGTATTGATACGCAAGGGATGGGACAATTTGAACGAACGCTTATCATAGCAGACACCGATAGCCTTGTTACCTACATCGAAGGATGCACAGCCCCCACACACCAAGCCCAATCACTGCACACCGCAGTTGTTGAAATAGTTGCATGCAAAGGATCACGCGTTCGTTATTATACCATCCAAAACTGGTCAAAAAATGTTTATAACCTTGTAACAAAGCGTGCAGCCGCTTATGAAAATGCCGTAGTAGAATGGATTGACGGCAACTTTGGCAGCAACGTTACCATGAAATATCCAGGAGTAATACTAAAAGAACCGGGCGCTAAGGCCGATATTTTATCAGTCGCAATGGCGGGAACCAATGGACAAATACAAGATTCCGGCGGACGCATTATACATCAAGCCCCACATACAACATCAAAAATTATATCAAAATCGATTAGCTGCAATGGCGGACGTACAAGTTACCGTGGAGCGCTTGTTATTGAAAAAAATGCCAACGGCTGCAAGTCATTTATTCAATGCGACAACCTGATTTTAGATAGTCAATCACGAGCCGACGCTTATCCCTATCTTAAAATCAATAACGACGATGTTGAGGTAGGTCACGAAGCAACCGTCAGCCGCATAAGTGATGAACAACTTTTTTATATTCAAAGCCGTGGCATCGATGCTCAAACTGCTCGCACATTTGTTATTAATGGTTTTATAGAACCGTTTATTAAAGAACTACCAATGGAATTTGCGGTGGAGATGAACCGCCTTATTGCCTTAGAAATGGAGAATCATGCATCATAACACCACACCAAAAACACTATGCCCTTCACTTATTAACTGCACCTTAAACGCACAAGATGCACCTATTATATCACTCAAAAATCTTGTTGCGCAGCATGCCTCAACATTTAAACTTCCCCGCCACCTCACCATACAATGCACCATTACAAAAAATGCTCATATTGAACTTGTTGATGATCTTTGCTGCTGCGAAAATATAAGCCCTGACGCTCCGTGGGAAACAACCTTAATCATTACGTTAGAAGAAAATGCCACCGTGCACTATCACCTGGGAGCGCTCAGTGACAAATGCCCTAAAGGACTCACGCACAGCAGCTGCTCAATTAAAAAAAACCTTACTTTTTTATTAATCGGACAACATTCCCAAGCCCACGCCACCTGCGCATGTATGGGAATGGAGCAGGGATCTTACACATTTAACACCAAGCAAGAACACTGTGCGTCACATACCACAAGTTCTCTTGTTATAAAAGGGGCCCTTGCCGACACTGCCAACATAAAAAATAATGCACTCATTAAAGTTCATAAAAATTGTAAAAACGTTACAGCAAGCCAACAATCAAGAAGTTTACTTTTAAGTCCACAAGCACATGTTATAACCATCCCAACCATAGAAATTGAAAGCGACGATGTACGCTGTCGCCATGACGCAATTATTACCAAAGTCAACAAAGAACATCTTTTTTATCTTCAAAGCCGTGGTATACCTTACGAGATTGCCCAACAAAAACTTGTTACTGCATTTTTGCGCTAAGATCATTATAAAAACACAGACAAAACGTGCTTATATTCACCATTTTTATGACACCTCTTTTTTTATTTTGACAGATGGAGAACTATTCTGATAGGATATCCTTGTTTTAAAAGGAGAAACCTTACAAAGGAAAAGGAGATTCCATGAGAAAGTGTATAAAAATAATCGTTTATGGCAAAGTCAAAAACGAAGCCTATCAAATGTTTATTCAAAAACAAGCACTGGCGATCGGAGTTGAAGGAACCATTAAAAATAATGATGATGAAAGCGTTGTCATCCATGCCTGCAGCACAACCGAAAACTTAGACACTTTTATGGATCACGTATATAAAGGAGCGTCAGGATCACATGTTGATGACGTTCACATAGAACCATTTATTAACGAAAAAGACTTTCGCGGCGTTTTTAGAATTATTATATAAAAAAATGTGGCGGCCCCAACGGGAATCGAACCCGTATTTCTGCCTTGAGAGGGCAACGTCCTAACCGTTAGACGATGGGGCCTCTTGATACTTGTAAAAGGCTCAAAAAGCTGCATACTATTATTGCTGCTAGCATACAAAAATACCGTTTAATAGTAAAGGCAAAAATGTCCTTAAAGCATATTCTTTCCTTTTTTTTTTATTCCACACTCGTACCATCGCTTTTATTAGGCCAATATGGCGGCACATTTGCTAAAATTATTAATAATCAACAAGATCCTAACCCATCATTTTTTCTTGCTCGATTAACCTTTGAATCAGATATTCCACTCAGTCAAGAAGAATTTTTATATACAACAAATCTCAAAGCCGAAACGCTCATTACAAAACAACACATTGATACGGCATACCGACTTCTAATGGAAAAAAAACGCTTTGCTCAGATTGATATTAATGCCCACGAAATACCACAAGGTAAACACGTGCATATCATATGCAAAGGCGCCTGGATATTTAAGAAATTGACGCTCAAAGGAATATGGTTTGGCAAGCAAGAATATGCCAGCCTGTATGCCCAGCATCCTGGGGATATTTTTGATGCCATGCTTCATGAAGAATCAATAAAAAGCATCAAACAACATCTTTTTAACCAAGGCTATTTTAACAGCACCGTACACGACCAAATTATCTATGAAAAAAAAAGAAAAACTATTACCGTTAAAATTGTAATTCATCGTAAAAGTCGTTTTTTTGTAAGTAATGTCATATTTAATGCACCTAATAATCTTCATGCGATTTTACAAAAAAACTTTGGCGAACAATTATTACATGAGCCTTATTCAAAAAAAAATATTGAAAAACTTATTAAGAAAGTTCGAAAATTTTTAAAACATCAAGGGTTTGCACGAACGCATATTACCCTCGAAAAACACCCACATTATCCCAAGAAAACCGTGGGTATTACATTTACCATCAAAACAGGATCTAAACGAACACTCGAACTGCAGGGAAACACAATCTTTTCTCAACAACAAATTAAAAAAGATATTTTAGGTCAAAATCAACCTGATTGGCTTTTTAACCAAGATGTGATTACAGAACAAATTCGTTATGAATATTACAAAAAAGGATATTGGGACACCACAATAACCAGCAGCAAAACAGCAGAAAACTCATACAATATTACTATTGATGAAGGCAATCCAACAATCATTGAAGCCATCGAACTTAAAGATATAAAAACTCATCTTCCAGATCCTCCTCTTCCATTTTGGCAAGAACTTTTACTACAAAAAACATTCAATCAAAGTCTGCTTGATAACGGCATAGAACAGCTAAAAAAACATTATTATGCTAATGGTTTTTGGGATTTTACTATTGTCGAAAAACGATTTATAAAAAATAAAGAGACGGGGCATTATGTCGTTCAACTTTTTCTTGATAAAGGTACACAACGACTTTTTGCTGGCATCCAAATAGAAGGATTTCAAGACCTAGAACAACATCCATTTTTTAAAAAATATAAACTTCCTGGTTATGGAAGCTTTGTTCCATTTTCTTACGATTGGCTCTCAGAACAACGTTCTTTTTTAATAACACACTTTCAAAAACAAAACTATTGGTATGTTGATGTGCAACCCGACCTGCGCGTCTTTCAACTTCCGGTGCCGCAAGGCAATCAAGAAACTATACAGGCAGTTAAGGTACAAGTTATATGGAAAATCAAACGAGGCGAACCGGTAACTTTTGGTAAATTTTTTTTACGCGGCACCACTAAACTCCCATTTAGAACCATTGCGCGTGAAATACATTTTCAACAAAAAGAACCGTGGAATAAAGAAAAAATAGAACTGACACGCAAAAAATTAAAACGCCTTGATATTTTTAAAACAATTCAATTGCAACCATCGCAACTTGCGCAACCAACAAGTGAAAAACCCATCTTGCTCACCTTGGTTGATGATGACCCCATAGAGCTGCGCATGCGCCTTGGTTATTTTTGGACAAGTAAAAATTTTATGTTCAAACGCCAATCAACCCCCAAAATTGGCTCCTCACTTATTCTTCGTAATCCAACCAACCGAGCAGACAAGCTTACCTTTAACGGAGATTGGACGTTATTTGAACGAAAGTTTGATCTTGAATATCAACAGCCATCATTTTTAAATTATTCAATCATGAGCAAATTTAAAGGGTATACCAATAAATATTCCCAACCGGTTCGGATAGGCAAAAGCGATTCTGCCTACGAAGCGTATCAGCATGGTTTTTTACTAGGACTTGCAGATGAATATAAGCATGATTACCATTGGGGCTTAAGCATCGGTAATGAATGGATGCGCACCAGCCAAGTTCGTGGCTATCTTAAACTCGCTCCATCAATGATTGATC
>Ga0154585_1039_pt3 | contig 25476 bp, 23 predicted proteins | sample RifGroF2_FD_116014 | JGI IMG/M metagenome (GOLD analysis project Ga0154585, IMG submission 116014) | Candidatus Margulisbacteria bacterium GWF2_35_9 | reverse complement strand
AACGTAGCCATTGCCACTCGAGCTGTTATCGCATTATTAAAGTCGGATTTGTATCAACAGGAAACAAGTCTGGATTTTTCAATGGTTCAAAAAAAAGGAATTCTTGTCGGCCGAGATACCCGTTTTCTTGGAGAAGAGTTTGTTAATGTGATAATTTCTGAATTACAAAGTGAACATATTAAAGTCTTTCTGGCAGGAGTTGCCACAACACCCGAGTTATCGGCTGCTGTTCCAGTTCTGGGTGCTGCTGGGTCCATTAACTTTACACCAAGTCATAATCCCTTTGTTTATGCCGGATTTAAATTTAATCCTAACGATGGAGGCCCTGCTGAAAATTGCTTAACTGACTTTATTAACAAAAAATCGGCAGATTTAATGGCTAATTACAATGATGAAACATTCACACCAAAAAAAGTAGATACAAGTGCGATTGATCATGTTGATACTATCGATTTGTATGAAAAGTTCCTATACTCTCATCATTCACCAATCAAAGATGTTGATGGAATACTAAAGACGCTTGCACAAAGAAATGATATAAAAATTGCCATCAATGTTGTAGGTGGTGCTGCGGCATCATTTAAACGACTATTTGATAAATATAAGGTAAGTACGGATATTGTTGAATTTATTTATGATTCACCTGATATTACGTTTCGTGGGGGTATGGATACAGAACCACGATCAAATATTGATATCGTTCAAGATACATTAAAGCGGTCTAAAAAGGCAATTAAAATTGGCTTCGTATTCGATCCGGATGGAGACAGAATAAGATTTTACGATGGGTCTATAAATTTAGAAATTGAAATGAATTTCTTTCTAGGACTTGTTTATTATTATGAGAAACAGTATTTAAAAATGAAGCCAGGTTTTGTGGCGAAATCGGTTGCCACAAGTAATTTTATAAACGCTTTGGTGACGTACTATCATGAAGACAAAATTGTGGAGACACCGGTTGGGTTTAAATATTTCAGAGGGAAGGAAGTTTCGTCTTATCATCCTTCTGAAGGTCTTGGGTTTTTGGTCGCAGGAGAAGAAAGTGATGGAATGTCTGTCTTTTGCCATACGTTTGAAAAAGATGGTTTCTCTGGTGTTTTAATGGCATTAAAAATGGTTATGGAGACGAATAAAACAATCGGAACGTTACTCATGGAAGCTCAGTCGTTAGTTGGTAAATTCTATCCGGCAAGGGGTGGGGTAGCCGTTAAGAAACAAGGCAAGGAACTTATTTCAAAGCTATCTTCCCTATCTGGGATTAAAAAAGGCGATAGTCTCAAAGTCGGAATCGAGAATAAATCTGTTTCAGAAGTAATCACAGCCGATGGATTTAAAATCGTTTTTACAGATGGATCATGGTTTTTAATAAGGCCTTCTGGGACAGAGCCGAAGGTTCGTTTCTATATTGAAACACGGGATGAATCTGAAAAAGAGGCTATGTTCAAACTCGCAGAAGATAAAATGAACGAAGCATTGGCGTAACACCTACTCTAATAAAAGAGGTAATCTAGGAAATCCAGCTAGCCCAATTTATCAAAGGGGGATGTCATAACAAGACAGGGGTATTATAGGCTGGAGGGTCGGGGTGAGGTATATCCATCATAAAAATCGAATACAAGTATTCTTTTCATTCTTACGATAATCTTAATGTAAGAAACAAAGGGGGATAAATAGATGTTCGGTTTTAAAAATAGCAGCCTTTCTAATCTAATAAATGCAGCAGCGGGAAAAACAGCTGGGGCAGCAAAGATTGATTCAAAAGAAACGGATGCCAAAGGTTCAGCGGTCAACGTTGCATATTCAAATCAGGATACCGGACCAAAATCGTTACAATCTTCAATGAGTCAAGCATCAACCATTGATTTTTCTTATAAAGTACATAATCAATCAACTGAAGGTAGAATTAATATAAAATTTGAATAATAAAGAGTCGTCTACTTAGCAACACAAGAAAATTCAATTCGATAAATAGGCCATCCATTATCAATACAACGTTGTTCATGATAAGAAGCAATACTCGTCATATTGACCGTATCGATATTTTCTTCAATATTACTAATTTTATAATCAGGATTATCCTCTATCAGAGTTTTAATATCCGAAAACAAATCTTTTACATCGGTTTGAAATAGAATTTTGTTATCCAGTTTAAGTTTAGTTTTTATCTTATCTAAAAAACTCTGGCTGATGATTCTTCTTTTATGATGTTTCTTCTTAAACCATGGGTCTGGAAAAAATACATAAATATTGGAAATAGATTGATCTGGAAAAGATTCAATATGAGTATTGGAACTCCCATATAATACTTGGAGATTTTCAAGTTTGTTTTCATCGATACATTCTTGAATCTTTCTAGCCAGAGGTTTTCGTATTTCAAAACCGATAAACGTTTCCTCTGGATGCTTGTGTGCGAGTTTAATAATGAATTCTCCATGGGCACAGCCAATTTCAACAGAAAGTTGTTTGGAATTACTGAATAAAGAGTCACTCGGCATTTGATCAAAATCTCTTTGAAGATTAAGTGGATTAACATGTTTTCGAACTCTCATAAGGCAGGTATTGTATCGTATAAATAAAATATCGACTACTGTAATCCTTCTGACTCACCCCAGCCCCTCTCTATATAAAAGAGGGTAATATAAAAGTTAACTAATAGTTGCTAAATTCTGGCTCCCCTTCTATTTTCAAGAGAAGTGGTTGGGGGATGAGTTATTAATCCGCAATAAACGTTTCGAAAACTATATGTTATAATTCTATAACTAAATATTGAAACTAAGTAATATAAGTATATATAAATTAGAAAAAACAATAAAAATTATGTCAAGAGAAGTCAACTTAAGAACAGATGAAGAAATAGAGAAAATCGCTGCTGCGGGAAGTATTGTAGCCGGTTTTTTGGATGAAGAAGTAAAAAAATATTTAACTCCAGGGATCAAAACAATCGAAATCGATAATCTTGCCACTCAATATGCCTTTGACCATAAAGGACGACCTTCTTTTAAAGATGTTCCGGGTTATTATCATAGTTTATGTATCTCGATTAATGAGCAAATAGTTCACGGAATTCCAGGCCAGAGAGAACTTAAAGAAGGTGATTTAGTAAAAATTGATTTTGGTGTGACCAAAGATAATTATATTGGTGATGCCTGTAGAAGCTATATTATCGGTGACGCCACACCGGACGTGAAGCACCTTGTCGAGATTACTGAAAAGTGTCTTTATTTAGGTATCGAAGCTGCCATTATTGGAAATTATATTGGTGATATTGGTTATGCTATTCAGAAATTAGCTGAAAAGAATCGTTTTGGTGTTGTTAGAGAGTTTGTGGGGCATGGTGTAGGAACTCAGCTGCATGAAGCTCCATCCGTACCACATTATGGGCAAAGAAGAACCGGAATAAAACTGAAGGAAGGGATGATTCTGGCGATTGAACCTATGATCAATATGGGAACCTGGAGATCAAAAGTCTTGGCGGATGGGTGGACAGCAGTTACAATGGATGGTAAGTGGTCTGCTCAGTTTGAACATACCATAGCAATAACAAAAAATGGTCCGAGAATATTAACAAAACTAAATGAGGTGGAAAAGTGAATCAGGAATTAATTAAAAAAGTGATGGATTTGTTTGAAAAGTCAAAAATATCAAAATTATCGATTGACAGTGAAGAATTAAAAATAAGTTTAAGAAAAAACAATACTCCTCCGATTCCAATTAAGCCTCAAATTATTGCTCCCGCTAAAACAGTTGATATTATTAAGCCGATCGTAGATACCTCAACGACAATAAAAGCTGATAGTGTTGGCTTTTTTGATCCGATGATCACACAAAAAGATATTAAAGCGAGCATGATGATTCCTAAAGGGACTGCAATTTATAGCATAACATCGATGAATATCGCGCACGATAAAAAATTAGAAAGAGATTGTAAAATAGTTGAATTTCTTGTGACTAAAGGTACTCCAGTAGAATATGGACAACCAGTTGCTCGAATAAATGAACTTTAGTCTATTCCTTATCTTTCTTGCTGGAGTGATGCTTCAGGGGAATTGTTTCGGATGGGGTATTGGAACTCATCTTTACCATGGAGGAATGGTTGTTCTAGCCCCAGGTACGCTTGTTCCAGCTATAGCAGAACTTATTACAAAATATTCTACCGATTATCTGTATGGCATCATCAGTGCTGATTTTCATATTGGTAAAGGATTGAAGCAACATTTAAAACACTGTCATCACTGGGATATGTCAAAAAAAATTATTGAGAATGCCCAGACAGAAAAACAAAAATCCTTTGCTTATGGTTATTTATCTCATTTAGCAGCAGATGTTGTCGCTCATAATTTTTTTGTATCATCTTTCATTAATAAAAAAAGTGTATTCGGTAAGAAAATGAATCACATTTATTGGGAAATAATTGCTGATTCCATTATTCCTCACAATTTATGGAGACACCTGCAAACGGTTGCCTATCATCACCATTCTGAAAATGATGAACTCATGAACCGTATTCTTGAAAAGAACATTTATATTTATAAATTAAAGCGATTTATTTATAAACGCCACATGGAATTGCATAATTTTAGAATATGGCAGCAGCAAGTAGAGAAAATGAAGGATAAATATGAAGATGAATCGATTAAAACCATCCATTATTTCCAAAAGCTAGCATATTATTGCGTATTAGATGTATTAAATAATCAATTCGAATCGGTGGTTATGAAATATGATCCAATGGGGCCTTCACCGTCATTGCTGAAAATAATTAGTCAAAAGGTTTCCAATGAGGTTTCAATCCCTGCTGATTTGGTTAATCTCGAGTATCTTTATGGTGAAAGAACGTAATGGAGAAGGACCATAATGTAAAAACACTTTTTTTGGCTAATCCCAGAGGATTCTGCTCAGGAGTAACAAGAGCCATTAATACAGTAAATAAAGTTATCGCAGAGCACACAGCGCCGGTGTATGTGTTTCATGAGATCGTACATAATAAAATTATTGTAAATCAGTTTATCAAACGGGGTGTTATTTTTGTTCGTTCACTGGACGAAGTTCCTGATGGCGAAGTTCTTGTTTTTAGTGCACATGGAGTTTCTCCAAAAATAGTAGAACTGGCAAAACAAAAAAACTGTAAAATTGTAGACGCAACATGCCCATTGGTTGAGAAAGTTCATACTGAGGCAAAAAAACGAGTACAAGAAGGGGCTCATATTATTTATATCGGACATGTGGGACACGAGGAGGTAATGGGTGTTCAGGGTGAATATAGTCCAGATCAAATGACTGTTATTAAAGGTTCGTCTGAAATTAATCAAATTCCGAAAGGAAAATCAAGCTATGTGGTACTCAGTCAGACAACACTTAATAGCAAGGATGTTCAAAATACGATACTCGAAATAAAAAATAAAATACCCGGTATTATCAGTGGCGATACGGCCAACATATGCTATGCCACGACTGCACGTCAGGTTGCAGTGGAATCATTAGCAGACAATGTCGATATTTTTATCATCTTGGGATCATCAAACAGTTCAAACGCGAACAGGCTTAGAGAGATTGCTGCAACAAAAGTAGATTCATATTTAGTGGATACGATTCAAGAAATAGAAGAATGTATTTTAGAGAACGCAACTAATATTGGTATTTCATCTGGTGCATCAACTCCTGAGGAGTTAATACAGGATGGAATTAATTACCTTTCATCGAAATATGGTGTTTGTATCGTTGAAAAAAAAGTTAAAAAGGAGAGTCAAATTGAAAAATAAAATCTTACAAGCATTTGGATTATCCATTCTTATTATGGTGTTAAGTTTATTTCCAATAATGGAAATAATAAATAATACGGCCTACAATCAGAAATTTATTTTTAGAGGAGTTGTTCATCCTTCTAACGAGATTGTAATTCTTACAATTGATGATGAGTCCATATCGTGGATGTCTAAATGGCCATGGCCAAGGTCATATCATGCAAAAGTGATTAGCGAACTGAAAAAAGCCGGTGCAAAACTGGTTGTGTTTGATGTGTTTTTCGATTCGCCGACACAGTTTGATGATCAAGATGATATTAGTTTTGCAAATGCTGTAAAAGAAGCTGGTAATGTTGTTCTTGCAGCAAGTTTTGTAAATGTAAAAGAGAAGGGACTATTTAAAGTGGTAAAGCAACCGTTTAAAAAACCTATTCAAATGCTTTCAGATGCAGCAGTTGATGTTGGGGTTGTCCATCCTGCGCTAGATCTAGATAATATTGTGAGACGGTTTCAAATTATTTATAAATCTGGGAACCAATACTACGCATCCTTGGCACTTCAAGCAATACGATATACTCAATCAGGACGGAATTTAAACGTTATCAACGAAAATAAAATTCAAGTCGGAGATAAGACCATTCCCTTGAGAGATGCTCGATTGTTAATCAATTATTATGGCCCATCCGGAACCTTTTCGAGTGTACCCTATGTTCGTGTGTATGACGGTACTCAGCTAGTGGACAATCCAGATATATTTAGGGATAAAATAGTCTTAATCGGTTCTTCTGCCTATGAGTTACACGACGTATTTCCAACTCCATATGATTTAACCATGCCTGGAGTGGAAATCCATGCCAATGTGATCCAGACGATATTGGACAAAAGCTATATTTCCGTGATTCCTATATATTATTTGTTCCTGATCATATTTCTGTTGATATTACTTAATATTTATATCAGCTATCCATTAAAAATTAAGACCTATTTCTTCATTGTTCTTGCAGAAATAATGGGTGTATATGTTGCCTTGTTATTTATTTTTAAAATTTATAGACTGGAAATTCCTTCCCATTCTCTAAGCATTGCCCTCATTGTGACGTTTGTTACTCAAACAGTGATTAAATTTATTAAGGAAGAGAAAGAAAAAAAGAAGGTTCGCAGTGTCTTTTCTCAGTATGTCGCTCCGTCCGTCGTGAATGAACTCTTGAATCATCCTGAAACGGTTGAATTAGGCGGAACATTAAAAGAGGTGACGATTTTTTTTAGTGACATTCGAAGTTTTACCAGTTTTAGCGAAAACCATACTCCGAGAGAAGTGGTAGATATGTTAAATGAGTATCTAGATGCCATGACTAAGGTCATTTTTGAATACGGTGGAACACTTGATAAATATGTGGGTGATGAAATTATGGCTATTTTTGGAGCACCGCTAGATCTACCAAATCACGCAAAAATTGCGATTGATTGTTGCGTGGCACAGTTGAAGAAATTGAAGGAACTTCAAAAAAAGTGGGCAGATGAAGGTAAAACGGTTTTAGATATTGGCATGGGACTAAATACCGGCGAGGTCATTGTCGGAAATATTGGGTCATCCATGCACAAGGACTATACCGTAATCGGTGACCCGGTCAATCTTGCGGCTAGGCTGGAATCAGCCACCCGTAACTATACGACCGCTGACCATACTTGCTATATTTTAATTTCTGAGTATACTTATGATAAAGTTAAAGAGTACTATAATTGTAAGTTTGTTGATGAAATTGCAGTTAAAGGAAAGAAAAATAAAACAAAGATTTATGAGATTATTGTCTAACTCGTCACTGGAAGCAACATCATTGTTTAGCTCGGAATTTTAAGCTTGCTATTTACTTTTTCGGCCATTTTATTTAAAATAATGGACATATGCGAAACAATCGTATAATTGGTATATTCTAAGGGGGTGATATTTGGTAGCAGGTAAGTATCTGTGACTCGTTCACACTGTGGTTAAATCACTAAGTGATTAAGTCACAACAAAACTCAAGAGGAGGAATTATGAAAAAGTTAATTATATTATTAGTAGTTATTTTCACAATGGGCACATTCGCATTAGATGTTAATATGAATGTACAAGGTAGCGTAGGGTTTGCATTAGATGTTGATGCAAAAGCAGCACAAGATCAATCTTTTGGTGATGTTCGTCCTACATTTATGATTAAAAAAGGCGACACAACACTATATTGGATGCCAAAAACAAGTGCTAGTACATTAGTTGATTATATGTTCGTAGATACTATGACTGGTCTTGGTATGTTAAGAGTTGGTTTACAAAGAATCGGTTTAGCAAACAATGTCGCAGGTCCATATGCAACAAGTACATTCCTTTTAGGTGCTGTTCAAAAAGGAACTGGTATGGGAATCGCTACTAAAATTGCTGGCATGACAACAAGAATCACATTATTAGGTAATATGTGGTTATTAGATGATGGTACAGCTAATACAGCAACAAACAAAGCGTCTTTATCCGCTTTAGTTGATCTAGGTGTGTTTGGAGTAAAAGTAGGTGGAGTATATAACGTAGATAATACTTCAGGTGCTACAAAAAATGGCCTTTCTGGTTATGTTGAAGCTAAACAAATGATGGCAGGAATGACAGTTGCCGGTGCTGCGTTTATTGATTTAAGTGATGATGCTGCAGCAGCTTCATTATGCAACTATTTATCACAAACAAAAGCAAGACGTTTAGTACAAGCTTATGTTGCTTATCCTTTAGGTGCAGTTGAATTAAGAGGAAGCTATACAACAGATTTAAATAAAGCAACAATCGATAATGAAATCATTGGTGCAGTAAAATACGCATTATCTCCAGAAGTAAATGCATGGTTCACATATACTATGTCTAAAGCAGCTGGTGGTGCAGAAACAAAATCTGGCGTTGTATCAGTTGAATTCTTAGTAATATAATTACTTAAGAGGAACTAACCTATGAAAAAAGGCCTGACATTATTTATCGCGTGTCAGGCCTTTTTTTTCTCCACGCTTTTTTCATTTTTCAACGATAATCTGTCAGACAAAGAACTGTCCGTTTATCGAATTTCAGAAGGCCATAATGTGTTATTAGTGACAGAAAATATTGAGCTGATCAACACAAGAAATGTTGTTTATCATCGCATCTCCCTAAATGGTTCTGATGGTGGCACGGCTGAAATCCTTCTAATTAAAGATAAAATGCTTCCCTATCAGGCGGTCTATTACAACGAAAAGAAAGAAATTATCAGCAAAGTAATATATCGAGAAGAAGAGATCGAAGTCAGTATTCCGTCCAAATATATTTACTACAAGTATCCCTATAATAATCGACAAATATGGGACTATAATACTTTTTTCCATTTATTTAGAGGTTATCCTTTTAGTAAGAATGAAGTTATCTTATGGAGTTTTTATCCAGATATTAAAAAAAGTTTTCAGGTCTATGTCAAACAGGTTGGAGAAGAAGATATTTTTTTCTTAGGAAAGAAAACGACTGCGATTGTTCTTGAATCCGGTGCTGCTGGTTTTGTTGAATCTATTCTTTTCCCTCAAATATTTAAATTTTGGGTGCAAAAGGATTCCCCCCACTTGTTTATCAAGTTCCAAGGAAAAAACTTCATTGGAGTGGAAAACCTCACGGAATTAATCTACTACAAGGCTTATTAGTGGTTGTCAATAAAACCGTTCATAGTATATAATATTTTACGATATTTTGGGGCCCATAGCTCAGTTGGTTAGAGCGTCCGGCTCATAACCGGCAGGTCGTAGGTTCAAGTCCTACTGGGCCCACCAAAAATCCCCAAAAAATTTGACCTCTCAATAATCGGTGGCAATAATCTAGGTCTTGCGATTGAAGGGATTGGGCATAAAAAGTCCCCCTTCAGGGGGATTTAGGGGGTCATGAAACTATGCTCAAAAAGATTCTTTTTTAATTAACAGTGTTAGGATACAATAATATACTAAGACTAAAATGGTTTGCAGGTCTCCTGCTAAACATTTTCTAGTCGGAGTTAACTCTAACTTTTAGTTAGAGTTATGCTTAAGCGAAATGCTTAGGAAATGATTTGCGGACAAATCATTTCCGGTTGAGTATAATAAATAAACAGGAGGTAAAAAATGAAATTATCAATAATCGTACCTGCGTATAATGAAGAAAAAACATTAGCTGACACCTTAAAGGGATTAACGTCCCAAACCTATTCAGATTTTGAAGTCATTGTTGTCGATAATAACAGTAAAGATAAAACCTCCGAAATAGCAAAAAAGTATACGGATAAAGTGTATCTGGAAACGAAACAGGGTTATATTCATGCTGTGATACGCGGAGCAAAGGAAGCAAGTGGAGATATTATTACTTTTTGTGATGCAGATACCGTTTATCCTAAAACATGGGCAGAGAAGGCAATGAAGGTATTTGCGAAAAGCGAGAAGATTGTTGTTGTTTATGGTACTTGTGATGTTTTCGATGCTGGATTTATCGGAAAGTGGACAAATTATCTGGCTTACACTAGTTTTTTATTTGTATCACGTATGTTGGGTCTTAATAATACTTCAGGTTTTAATTTTTTAATGAGAAAAGACGCATACATAAAAGCCGGCGAGTATGATCCTGCTTTTAAAAAAATGTCTCCGGACATCGAACTTGGAAAAAGACTTGGGAAGCAGGGCCTTGTTAAGTTTGTTCCGAGCCTAAGAGTCTCCTCTTCTGTTAGACGATTTAAAGAAGGTGGTGGAATTAAAACGACGATAATGTTTGCAAAAGCGTGGTGGTCAATGTTGCGTAATAAATTACCAGATGTTGATTATGCCGAGTATAATGAGGGCGCTCCTAAATGAAGTATACGTCACCACGAGGAACACGGGATATATTGCCTGAAGAATGCGATGTATGGCGATACATAACCGATACGATAGTAAATATATTTAATGTCTATAACGTTAAAGAAATAAAAACTCCAATCTTTGAATCGGCAGAACTCTTTCAAAGAGCGGTTGGGGATCAGACAGATATTGTCGAGAAGGAAATGTATGTATTTGAGGATAAAGGCAAGAGAGTTCTAGCATTAAGACCGGAAGGAACTGCATCTGTTGTAAGAGCCTATCTTCAAAATCTTCCAGTATTTCAAAAAAATAAGTTGGTGAAATTATTTTATAATGGCCCAATGTTTCGATATGAGAGGCCACAAACCGGACGATATCGGCAGTTTTATCAGATTGGGGTAGAGGCGATTGGCTCATCACTACCTTTAATTGATGCTGAGGTTATGATTATGGGTGTTCAGATATTTAAAGAACTGGGGATCGAGGATATCAATATCGCCGTTCACTCTGTCGGTTGTGATGTATGTCGACCTGTTATTCGAGAACGTCTCAAAGATTTTGTAGCATCGATTTTGCCTCATTTATGTACCGATTGTCAAAATCGTTATGAAAAAAATCCTCTTAGAATACTAGACTGTAAAAATCCAACCTGCCAGACATATTTTGCTGGTATGCCGGATATGGCAAATGCTCTGTGTCATGAGTGCAACGATCATTTCATCGGCGTATTGAATTTATTAGAAGAAAATCAGATTCCGCATGAAGTTGATTCTCATTTAGTAAGAGGATTGGATTATTATACAAAAACTGTGTTTGAAATTCGGTCAAATCTTTTGGGAGCTCAAAATGCAATTTGTGGGGGTGGTCGTTACGATACACTAATTGAGGAAATGGGCGGTAAACCAACGCCTGCCTTCGGATTTGCAATTGGTATGGATCGTCTTTATATGGTGTTTAATCAACTTAATCTTGAGGTGCCCGATCAGAAAAATATGGATGTTTATATTGTGGGTGTTGGTGCGGCAGGACAAGATAAGTCTCTTAAAATAGCTTCGACACTTCGAAAACATCATATTTACGCAGAAATGTGTTTGAAAGGAAATTCAATCAAAAATGGTTTGCGCGAAGCCGTTCAATTAAATGCCAGATATGTTATAATAATTGGTGAAAACGAGATTGAAACCAATAGCTATACTGTTAAAAATCTTGAAGATAAAACGCAGTTTGAAACTGGGGATATTGAGGAAATCATTAAGTTAATTCAAAAATAATCCGTGGGGGAGTTTTGCCGTTGTTAATGACTAGAAAAATACAATTACTGATAATACTTGCGACTTTATGCGCAACAATTTCTTTTTCATTTGTTGATCCTAAATATGAAGGAGTGCTGGATTTAAGGTATGTTAGATCCAATAATTTATATAAAGGAACCGGAAGTTTTAATATTTCTGACATACAGCTAAATGTTAAATTCCCATTAAATAAACACTATCTGGTTTTTTACGAAACTCACCTTATGGGGAATATAGAACAATTTGAACAATTATTTTTGGATATAGACGGTTTTGCATTGCCGGTAAACCTCAAATTAGGGCGTTTTCGAGTTCCCTTTGGCAACGAAAAAATAAACCAATCAGAAAAGTATTTTATTTCTAATACGGTTCAACGGGATGCTATTTGGGGAAATGGTTCTTACTTAATCCCAAGAGAGGAAAATGGTCTGGACATTTATTATCATTCAAGAGTATTTTCTGCCGATTTATTTTTAGTAAATGGGAATGGTGAAATTAGTGAATCAGCAAATGACAAAGCTGGAAAGTCAGTTGGCCTTGATCTTCGGTTCTTACTAAAGGATGTAGTGGATGTCGGATTATCAGCTTACTATAATGATTTAAGTACTCCTTCATCAAATGGTGTTGATAACCAATATTTATTGCTTGGTACAGACTATAAGTTCTCCGTATATGAGATAGATTTCGAGGTCGCTTATTTGTTGGCGACAGGGAAATTAAATGGTTCATCTAAAGAAGTGAATGCACTTTCAGGTCAGATTGTTATTCCCTATGAAAAGGACTTGCTGATTGGGCTAAATACATCGTATCATTCAAGCTCAACAATGAACGATTATCGACACATTCTTTCATTAAGTTATATAATAAACCAGGATATAACACTTAAAACAGAATACTATATTGATCGAATCAATGATAAGAAAGATTGGAGAGGGCAAGTACAATTGCTTGTCAGAATTTAAGATGGCAGAAATAAATAAATATTTAATAGCTAAAATCAGAAATGAGTCCTTCGGTATTAATATCAATAGTGTTCAAGAAATTATCCGTGATGTTGAAGTATCAAAAGTCCCTGGAAAGATTGAGTATTTAGAAGGCGTAATATCTGTTAGAAATAGCGTTATCCCTTTAATTAATCTAAAATTGAAGCTATTTGGAGATACAAGAAAAAATGATGAATTGATCGTTGTGATCGCGCATGATAAAGAGGGCGAAAATCATATTGGTTTTACAGTTGATGAAGTGGTTGAGGTAATATCTATACCAGATAATATGATTGATAATCCTCTTTTTTTTAGCAATAAATACGGAGATAACGTTGTTAGTGGTATTGGAAAGCTGGATTCCGGTTTGGTTGTAATTTTAAATATAGATAAATTGATGACTCCGGAAGACATGACCGATATTGAAAGTGCATTGAAGCGTAAAAGGAAGACAAGTAAGTGAAGCAGATAGAAAATATTATCCAGCTGGATACAAACTCAACGAAATCAGTAGATATAACAAATAAAAGTTTTTTTGATATACCGATGGATTATATTGCAAATGCAGAAAAACATTTGCATAGTGCCGAAACAAAAAGTGTTGCTTATTTTTCTATGGAGTTTGGTCTTGCTCCAAGTATTTACAACACATATATATCGAAGAACGATGTGTCTAAGCTTAATAAAAAAAGAAGCTTTGAAGTATTTTCAAATATGAGACAGATGGATTACTATCATTTGGTTAACATTGATACTTTAGTTGATATGCCAATATATAGTGGTGGATTGGGTGTTCTTGCAGGTGATACCCTAAAGTCATGCTCTGATCTAAAATTACCGTTATTAGGTGTTGGAATTTTATGGAATAAAGGCTATTTCGATCAAAAGTTTTGTTTTCATTTTGGCCAAATTCCTGGAGAGTTTACTTGGGACCCAAATACATATCCCGGATTGGTTAAGCTAAACAAGTGTGTTGATGTTGCAATAGGGGATACAGTTATTAAATTCTATATATGGAAATATTATGTATCTAGTTTTGATAAGAAACATGTAATCCCTTTAATCTTATTAGATGCAAATCATCCTGATAACCCTGAATGGGGTCGGAAACTAACGGACCAACTATATACAAGTCACACAGTGTGGTGGAAAATTGTTCAACGTAAGATATTGGGAATTGGCGGTATGCGTGCAATTAAAGCATTAGGCTATAATATCGATCTATATCACCTGAATGAAGGACATGCAGCCTTTGCCTTCGTTGAAATGGCAAAAGGTTTAAGTGATAGCAAAATGAAGGCTTTGACGGAGCATTTTGCTTATACCTGTCATACTCCTGTTGAAGCAGGGCACGATCGACTTCCAATTAATGAATTAGCAAAGGTTCTTTCTGAAGAAGAGTTGAAGATAGCAAGAAAACAAGGGCAAGATATTAATCCTGAACTAATTAACCTAACATTAATTGCCATGAACTCAAGTGCCCATGTGAATGCTGTTGCAAGAAAACATGAAGAAGTAACCAAAATTCAGTTTCCAAGTCATGAGGAAAAAATTTCTGGTATAACTAATGGAATTCATGTTCCAACATGGATTAGTGAGTCTTTCGAAACCTTATTTGATAAATATAAGGATGTGTTTGTTGATTGGAAGAATATATCGATTAATCTGCAAAACATTAATAGCCTTTATGATAATACAGAATTTCGTAAAGAGTTATGGAATGCTCATAAGTTAAATAAAAAGCACTTAATGAGTTTATTAAGTCCATGGATGGTTCAAGATAATGTTTTTACAATTGCATGGGCAAGACGTGCTGCACCATACAAAAGACCGAGTCTAATATTACAAAATATAAAACATTTAATTAGTATCGCTAAAAAGAATGGTCCAATACAAATATTATTTGCCGGGAAAGCACACCCCAATGATTTTGTGGGGTCTGGGAACATTAAAGAAATTTTAAATATTATCGATTCATTAGGTGAACATCGAAATTTATTAAAAATACTATTTCTTGAAAACTATGATACGTATATTGCAAAGCAACTCATAAGTGGTGTTGATGTATGGTTAAACAATCCATTACCACCGTTTGAAGCATCAGGAACGTCTGGAATGAAGGCTGTTCTAAACGGAGTCCTTCAATTAAGTACAATGGATGGATGGGTTGTTGAGGCTGCTGACAAGGAAATCGGCGAGATTTTTGGCTATCGACCGGATGATGGTGAAATTGGCAATGAAGAGGACTTGAAGATGAGAGAAGATTCATCGTCTTTATATAAAAAGTTAGAAGAAATGGTGAAAGATTACTATCATGTTGAACATGCTGATGTAGATAAAGGCAAGTATCATTCAAAATGGATTGATCGTATGATTAATTGTATTGAGGTTGCAGGTTTTTTTAATACGTCTCGAATGGTCAATCAATATAATGATAATGTCTGGAAGATGACGCCAATTCAATAAATATATTAAAAAAAAGTAGGGAACAGTTTCAAACTACTCCCTACTTTTATAAATTTATTAGTTAAACGATTGTTGCTTCTACTGTGTGTTCTTTATTGTCAGTAAATATGGGAACTAAATTACCTTTTATAAGCTTCCCATCAACTAAAAGTTCCTTGATCCCTTTACTATGTTTATTTGGATTTTTAATTAATATCGAGTATTGAATGCCACGGAATTCACGTTTAATTTTAACTTCATTCCATTCAGTTGGAATACATGGATTTATTTCAATCCCATTATATCTCGGCATAATACCTACTATGTATTTTGTTGCTGCCTGATAGGTCCAAGAGGATGTGCCGGATAACCAGCTATTTCGTGCTAAACCGAATTGAGGATGCTCATCACCTAGTATGTTTTGTGGATATGAGTATGGTTCGCATTCAAAGGTGTCAATAATATCATTTTTTGAAGCAGGGTTTATTTGATTATAATACTGAAACGCACGATTTCCATTTCCAACAATTGTTTCAGCTATCATTACCCACGGATTTGTATGTAAGAAAATACCTCCATTTTCCTTTGCTCCTGGAGGATAGGTTGTAATTCCGCCTTTACGCCAATCAAATCCGTTGTATCCTGGTGCGCTGAGTTTAATGCCGAACTTGGTATTAAGAAGTGTATTAACGGAATTTAGTGCAGTTAACGCGCGATCAGAGTCAGCAAATCCTGATAACACAGGCCATGATTGTCCATTTGTATATATTTTGCCTTTATCATTACTATCTGAACCAATGGGCGAGCCATCTTCTTCAAAATAACGTATAAACCATTTTCCATCCCAAGCATGTTTATTAACTAGTAATTTCATGTGGTCATAATCGGCTTCATATTCACTTGCTGTTTGGGTATCACCTAAATATTTCATGAGTTCGATCATTTCTTTAAGTGCAACGCCATATTGATTGGCTATAAATAAACTTTCTGCTTTCCCTCTAAGGTTAACCGTATCGTTCCAGTCTGCAAAGCCAAGTAAAGGCAATCCATGAGGACCAATATTGTTTTTTGTGAATTTCAAAGACAGCTTTATATGGTCAAGCACTGTTCCGGTATGACGTTTATCAAGCGGGGTTTTCTTGTCATAAAAAGTAATAAGTTCATCTAAAAATTTCATGTCTCCAGTTTCTTTTAAATATGCACAAACGGAGAAAACAATCCATAGATGGTCATCACCATAATACTTATGACCTTCTTCTTCTCTTGAGTCGCCTTCGTTTGCTTCCATCGTTGATGGGAAGAATTGATGCATTGCTGAGCCATCAAGTTTTTGAACGCTAAGCAGTTTTTTGATTAATTCCTTGGCCTCATTCGGAATGCTGGCTAAAACGCCCATAACATCTTGGGAGCTATCTCTAAAACCGATTCCTCTTGCGCCTAAGCCTAATTGATATAAGGAAAGATATCTAGACCAGTTCATTGTGGTATGACATTGACGTGGATTGTGAATATTTACCATTGTATTAAAAGACTCATTTGGCGTCTGTACTTGCATTTTTGCAAGATATTTGTCCCAAAATTGCGATAATTCATTAAACGCTTTATCAACAGTTGATTCGTTTGAATAAGCAAGAATGGAACCCTTTGCATCCTCAATCGATTTTTCTTGACCAAGTTGAGTAATGATACGAATCGTTTGTTTTGGTTTGAGTGTTCCGCATTTGTGAAGTAAGGCAGCAATATTGTCAGCTCGTAATGATTCTTGATTAGATAAATGCTCATTTTGTAGTTCTAGGGGATTTTCCCATGTACCATATTCATTATCCCCTAAAAATAATTTTCGATCAGATTGAAATGAATCAACCGGAAAATTGGAAGTAAAATAGTTAACAGCAGTATCTCTCTTCATAAAGGCATATTGCTTTAATATGATTTTATTATCCTTTTCCTTAATTGCTTCAACCGTCATTGTTTGGGGAACCCAGTCCGCATTGGTGTATTGTTTTAATGCATCAAAATGAGTGAATTCGACAACCGGAATTACGTCAATATCCATTGGTTTATCCGTGATATTGCTTATTTTGATATCTCGTAAAACAACATTCGAATTAGTTGGAACAAATATTGTGACTTCTGTACGAATTCCATAAATTTCTGAGATGATGCGCTGATAGGACAATCCAACATGACATTCATACTTATCATAGGGATCTAACGTTGGCACAAAAAAAGGTGAGAAGACTTTATATGAATTCTTGTCTTTAATTCGGATGTATAAAGTTTCACCTTTAAAGTCTGAACTTGGTAATTGGGGCATATATTTAACAATTCGATTTAGTGCAGGGTCTCCCTTGCATATTAAACTACCACCAGTATGATCTACCAACCCTCCAAATTTTAAAGTTCCAACATAATTAATCCATTTTACTGGTGTTTTTGGATTTGTTATAACGTATTCTCTATTTTTATCATCAAAGTATCCGTATTTTCCCACTATAGACTCCTTTTTTTTATTGAAATTACGAGATATATAATATAAGGGAAAAAGACTATGCAGTCAACAAAATTCAAGTATGAATCAATTAATAATACTATAAGGAATAGTTTTTTTTAATATAAAAGAATGATAGACAAAATAGTTAAATTGTTTATATAATGTTTCTATTAATAGAAACAAATTGTGGTAAGTAAAATGAATGAAATTATTAAAATATTTACAGAAATAACCGATCAAAGGGAGATGGAAAAACTCTTTAATGAGATTTTAACCGATAAAGAGCGTAGCGATATAAATCTTAGGTGGCAGCTGATGAAGGAATTGAGTGATGGAATGTCTCAGAGAGATATTGCCTCAAAATATCGTATTAGTTTGTGTAAAATAACACGTGGAGCCAAAATATTAAAAAATAAAAGATCCATATGCCGAAAATTAATTAATGAAAAAGATTAAAAAATAAAGGAGGAAGCAATGCAAACAAAAATTTTATTAACTGAACAGGAAATGCCAAGACAATGGTACAATATTCTCCCGGATTTAAGTGGTCCGCTGGCTCCGCCACTACATCCTGTTACACTGAAACCAATGACCCCACAGGATCTCTCTGTGCTTTTCCCTATGGCTTTGTTAGAACAGGAAATGAGTGATAAACGATGGATTGATATTCCGGATGAAATATTAGATGTATATTCGCTTTGGAGACCAAGTCCATTATACCGAGCACATCGACTGGAAAAGGCACTAGGTACACCTGCTAAAATTTATTACAAATATGAAGGAGTGAGCCCAGCAGGTTCTCATAAAACAAACACAGCAGTTCCTCAAGCATATTATAATAAAAAAGAAGGAATAAACCGTATTGCAACAGAAACAGGAGCAGGTCAATGGGGAAGTGCTCTGTCCTTTGCTTGTAACCTATATGGAATAGAATTAGTTGTATACATGGTTAAATGTAGTTATGAAGCAAAACCATATCGAAAGAGCATGATTGAGACGTGGGGTGCGAAAGTATATCCAAGTCCGACAAATAAAACAAATGCTGGGAGATCGATTTTAAAGCAAGACCCAAATTGTCCTGGGTCGCTTGGTATTGCAATTAGCGAAGCCGTTGAAGATGCAGCCACTCATGATGATACTCATTATGCACTTGGTTCTGTTTTGAATCATGTATTGCTTCATCAAACAATTATTGGTTTAGAAGCAAAATTACAGTTGAAAAAAGCAGGAGATTACCCTGATGTTGTTATCGGTTGTGTCGGTGGTGGATCAAATTTTGGAGGTATTGCAAACCCATTTGCTTATGACAAGATTAATGGAAAGAACGTTCGCCTTTTAGCTGTTGAACCTGCGGCATGTCCAACAATTACTAAAGGCTTGTATGCCTATGATTATGGTGATTCAACAAAACTAGGTCCTGTTGTTGAGATGTATACATTGGGTCATGATTTTGTTCCACCTGGAATTCATGCTGGAGGTTTACGTTATCATGGTATGTCCCCCATCATTTCAAAATGCGTAAAGGAAGGGTTAATGGAAGCTGAAGCATATACTCAGAAAATGTGTTTCGAGTCGGCAATTTTATTTGCAAAGTCAGAGGGAATAATATGTGCACCTGAATCATCTCATGCAGTGAATGGTGCGATAAAAGAAGCATTAAAGGCAAAAGAAGAGGGTAAAGAAAAAACGATTCTTTTTAATTTATCAGGTCATGGTTACTTTGATATGACGTCCTATGATAAGTATCTATCTGGCCAGTTGGAGGACTACGAATATCCAGCCGCCGAAATAAAAAAAGCATTAAATAAGTTACCAAAAGTGTAAGGTAGGTTATAGGACGACATATCTATGTCGTCCTATAATTTTTATTTTCTGTTTTTTAGTACGATGATATCAGCTTATAAGAAGACTGGGATTAATAATTAAAATAAAAGGTGACGATTTCCATGCAAGAAAAAATAGCTAAAGAATTAAAAGACTATTATAAAGAATACTATAAAGATACTTTAAAACTTGTTGATTGGGAAGAACGAATTAATAGTCGTTTAGAGGAAGAAACCAATATCGGCAAGAAAGTTGTTGATGGAATTATTAATGTATCAAATTACGATCTAAATAAAAAAACTATATTAATAGTGGGAGCGGGTACTGGAGCGGAATTATTCTATATTCATAAAAACTATGACGTTAGGATATATGCGATTGAAAATTATGACAAAGCATATAATATATTAGTTAAGAAAGCTGAATTGTATAATTTAAATAAAGAGAATATTCTGCATTCATCAATAGAAAATAATGGTTTTGAGACTGGTCAATTTGATTTGATTGTTTGTTTCTCAGTTTTAGAACATGTTCAAGATGTTGATCAAGCTATTTATGAAATGAATAGATGTTTAAAAAAGGGAGGGCTACTTTATTTGAATTTACCGAATTATGCTTATCCTGAAGAATTCCATTATAAGATTACGACATTTCCTCTTTCTATTGATAATGGTTTTCTTTGTAAAATACATTTAAAAATGATGGGAAGGTATACACCCTTCATAAATACAATTAATTGTTTATCTCGATCAAAGTTGGATCGAATTTTTGTAAAATATAATATTAAATTTACTAGAAAAGATAATATTAATAAGTATAAAGTTTCGGATGTTATAAAATCTCCAAAGCTTATTCTTAAGTATATTTATTACATATTAAAGATACCAAGAACACAAATAGTTCTTATTAGTAAAGACAAGTAAATTGATGCGAAATTGTCTATTGATTGGATAATTTCTTAAATTTTAGTGCTAGAAGCTAATTGTAATGACACAGTTATTTTATAAGCTGATATCAAAATGTGTAATCATGAAGTGTGAATTATTTTCATCAACTGGCAAGGTTTTTGTTGTTGTAATGGATGCATAAATAAAGTGTAAAGCGACAAAGACATCATGCTTTGATATAATTTAATAATATACCAAACTGTCCTCAATGAACTTTTAATTAAAGAAAGAAGAAAGTAAAAATCTAATGAAATACAAATTGGAAAAAGTTAATTGTCCCGTATGTGATTCAAATCAATCTAGAATCTATATCGAAAATGCTAAAGAACTATATTTCGGTTTAAATGAATATTTTAATGTTGAAGAATGTCTAGATTGTAAGCTCATTTATACTAACCCAAGACCAACGCAAGATACTATGGGGGCTTTTTATATTGATAACCAAGGATATCTGGCTCCTGTGGAAGACGACAACTCGTTTTATAATTTAAAGATTGTTCAGGGTATACTTGCTAAATATTATAATTATGAAATCCCTTATGTAAATAATTCCCTATGGTTAGATATCGCATTTAAATTCTATAAAAAAAGATTGCAGATTATTCATACACCGAAATATAAAAAGGACGGTATATTATTGGATATAGGCTGTTCTAGCGGTAATTATCTATCAAAAATGAAAGATTTGGGTTGGAATGTTTATGGGGTTGAAACAAATAAACTTGCAGCAGAAAATGCTCAAAAACGATTAAAAACAAATACGATTATGAATGGATCCTTAATGGATTTGAGTTTCCAAAATAATTTCTTTGATGTTATAAATATGAGTATGGTACTAGAACATTTGTATCATCCTAAAAAGGTACTACAAGTAATAAATAAGATATTAAAGGATGATGGACAGCTAATTATTTCAGTCCCAGATATATCTGGATTTGAAGCGAAAATATATAAAAGATATTACCATGGATTACATGTGCCTCAGCATTTAAATCATTTTAGCTCAAGAACGATAACAAGATTGCTTAGTTCCTCTGGTTTTGTAGTCGATAAGATAATTCATCAGCAAGGAATAAGGGACTTTGTTGTCTCTGCAGGAAATATGAAAAATAAATGGCTTTATAAAATATTAAACAATATTATAATAAGAAAATTCGTACTAAAAGCAGTAATGATAATTTTGTCTATAATTGGAAAAAGTAGCCGGATGACGATTTATGCACGAAAAACCAAGTAATCAACCCTTAAGTATTTTAACAGTTAATTATAATACAATTGATTTTGTTGAATTAATGGTGTATTCATTTAAAAAACTTACAAAAAATCCATATAAGATGATTATTTGTGATAATGGTTCTAAAAAGAAAGATATAAAAAAACTTAAATGTATTGAGAAAAGTAATTCAAATATTGAGGTGATATATCGAAAACAAACTAGTGCTGGAAGTTTTGGTCATGCACAAGCTCTTGATATTTTGATTGAAAAAGTGACTACCCCCTATTTTGTGGTAATGGATGCAGATGCAGTATTTTTATTAAGAGATTGGGATGAAAAAATGCTGTCTCAAATAAATGATGAGGTGAAAGCAATCGGAACTCCTCCAGTAACATCTAAAAAAATTATTAAATATAGAGATTTTCCAATAATGTTTGCCACCTTATATGATACATATACATATAAAAACCTTAAAGTCAGTTTTATGCCAGATGAAAAGAACTTTAATACAGGAATGGATACTGGTTATGAAATAAGTGAAAGGTTTATTGCAAATGGAAAGAGGGGAATATGTTTTGAAGAAAAAAGTACCCGAATCTACAAGGATGGCCCATATGCAGGAGTGATTTGTGCAGAATATTACTCTAACAGAGAATTGATTGCGTCTCATTTTGGAAGAGGTGCATCATTAGGCAATGCAAAATATTTAAAAAAATTTAGAGTCCCACTTATTGGCAAACTTCTAAGAACGATTATTGGTAAGTACCAGAAAGATAAATGGATCCGGATCAGTATGGAAACTATTAACAAGAATTGAATAATAAGTAGTGCTGATATATAATAAATTATAATATGATATCGGCAATTAAAGATTCTATAAAGTCAACAATATCAGTGATTGATGCTATTTATGGTGATGATTTAATTATTGAACAAATAAGTACATCCGTTTCGATTATCTGCCAGTCTTATCGAGCAAAGGGAAAAGTATTATTCTGTGGTAATGGCGGAAGTGCAGCAGATGCCCAGCATTTTGCAGCCGAATTTACTGGACGTTTTATGTTTGACCGGGATCCGCTTCCTGCCGAAGCATTGCATGCAAATACATCTTATTTGACAGCAGTTGCAAATGATTATTCTTTTGATTTAATATACTCAAGACTTGTAAAAGCAACTGGTTGTATAGGTGATGTATTATTCGCTATCTCGACTTCTGGTAATTCAAAAAATATAATTAATGCAATCATTCAGGCAAAAAGTCAAAACATGAAAGTGATAGGATTGACAGGTATAACAGGTGGTCAAATGAATGAAATATGCGATGTGTGCATTAAAGTACCATCTAATGTTACTCCGAGAATTCAAGAAGGGCACATTGTGATTGGCCATTTGATTTGCGAATTAGTAGAAAAAGAATTATTTTAAGGTTTATATATTAAACCACTTAAATAATAAGATACTCAAACCATGAAACTATTTAAACATAAAATGTTTGCAGATTCTATTTGGATGTTTATGGCTCAAATAGTCGGTGTTGGGTCAGTTCTTATTATTAATATTATTCTCACCCGATTTTTTAGTGTTAAAGACTATGGCATATATCAATTTGTTTTATCTTTAATTGCTATAGGAAATATCATGACTTTTCCCGGAGGAAGCCAGTCTGTTATCAAGGGAGCTGCAAAAGGTTATGATAAAATATTCATAAAAACATTATATATTAGTATGATCAGTAGCTCTATAGTCGCCGTTGCATTTACAATAGTCGGGTGTTTTTTTTATTTTAAATTAAATCAGTACCTCATAGGAATTTTGCTGGCAATAGGTTCTTTCCAGCTGATTTCAATGGGACTAAGCTTTTTTGATGGGTTTTTAATCGGTAAAAAAAAGTTTACTTTATCGCGTCAATTATATATTCTCTTTGTGCTGTTAAAATTGCTAGGCGTTATTGCTGCTGTATGGTTGACTCAAAGTATCATAGTTGTTTTATTAACAACGGTAATTTTGCAATTATTAAACTCCATTATCGGTTGTTTACTGGTGAAAGGATTTATCGACAAAAATGTTAAAACGAACATAACCACTGAGAATAACTTATTATCATTAGGGTGGAGAATGACATTTTTGTTTGTTTTCAGTACGGTTGCGACAAAGGTAGAAAGAGTTTTCCTAGGAGTTATTCACCCGGAGTTGCTTGCTTTGTATCATATCGGCCAAATGATTCCCAGAATTATTAAAGACAACGCAAAATTGTTTATCAGTGTTCCAGCTGCTCATTGGATATCACTATCTAAAAAAAACAACATTATTAAAATAAGAAAGTATTGGTATGTTTTTGTAGGCGGGGGATCAGTCCTGTTTTTGGGCATCCTTTTTCTAAGTCCTATCGTTATCCCTATATTTTTTTCAAATAAGTATATCCAATCAATTTGGATTGTTCAGTGGCTATCAATCAGTCTTATTTTTATTTTTTTACAAACCATGATTTTAAATATTGTAATTTATCAAGGGGAGGAATCATTCTATCAAAAGACTCAAATTCTTGGTTCACTAATAAAAATAGTTTTATTGGCAGTTTTAATGCCATTATTTTTGTTAAAAGGAATTATTTCTGCGGTTGTTATTTCAGATATGATTATGTTTGGGATAATACTTTTCTGGTTTATTAAACAATGTTATCTTATTAAAGATGAGTAAGCTAAATCCGTTGAAGATATTTAAATGATGATTAATAATTCCTTTAGACGTTATTACCTTGACCAGTTTCTTTTAGGTACCGAATTTTATGGCAATGTACTGGATTTGGGAGGGAAAAAGGAACAAAAAAGGGGGGGATTTCATCCTCCACTAGGAAAAGTAATATCATGGGAATATTTAAATACGGATAAAAGTACTAATCCAGACTATTTATGTAATGCCGAAAGTATCCCTGTCAGTGATAGCAAGTTTGACATCGTATTAATGACTGAAGTCCTAGAGCACTTGGAAAACCCGAGGGTCGTGTTGACGGAAGTTTTTAGAATATTAAAACCCGGTGGGAAATTGGTTATAACCGTCCCATTCTTATATCCAATTCATTCAGATCCCAATGATTATCAACGTTGGACACCAACTAAGATTAAAAAAGAACTACTGCTTATAGGCTTAAAAATTGAAATGATACAAGCAATGGGCGGAATTATTTCGGTTGTTATGGATTTAGTTTTATCAAAAACAAACAGCGGTAACTCTTTAAAAGATAAGTTTGTTAGAAAATATATAAAATTAATTTCTGGATTACTCTTGAAAATTGATAAAAAAACAAAGGATAAAGATAAAATAACCACCGGTTTTTCTATTGTAGCTTATAAAAATGATAAAATTGTAAACGGACTCTGAGGAAATAGTAATATGAGATTTATCATTTCTGTTTTTGGCGAAAAGCATATTGGAATGCTATTAACCTGTTTGTATTCTATTACCCATTCTAATCCAGATGAAAAAATCAGTGTGTATTGGGAAGATATAGATTTAAATCTACTTCAGCCAATCATGACGGGGTTTAATAAGGTTGATTTTATTAAAACAGATTTTCAGTTTCAAAAAGATCCCGTTAAACGAATTTCTAGTAAAGTAAATATATGGCATATGGCAGCCAAAAATAGTATTGGAGATAATATTTGTTTGTTAGATGCGGATACATTAGTTTTAAAAAGCATCTCTCA
>Ga0154585_1013_pt1 | contig 27070 bp, 30 predicted proteins | sample RifGroF2_FD_116014 | JGI IMG/M metagenome (GOLD analysis project Ga0154585, IMG submission 116014) | Candidatus Margulisbacteria bacterium GWF2_35_9 | reverse complement strand
CCATTTAAGAAGAATGCAATAATTACCCCAGCAAAACTAAAGGGGATAACAGACATAACAAGTAGTGGCTGTAAGAATGAATTAAATAAAATAACCAATATAAAATAGACTCCTGTTAACGCCACGATAAATGCAATTCCTAAACTTTGCATCGCTTCTTGAGTATCCTTTTCCTCCCCTCCAAAACTAATTCGCATATCTGGTAGCGTTGAAACAATTGGCTCAAATTTGTATTTAATTATCTTTGACATCTCCGTTGATGTAATAATTTTTGTATCTAAGTCTGCATAAATTGTAATGGATCTATCACCGTCATCATGATTAATCATTAAAAGATCGTCTTGTTCTTTCATTGTTATGAACTGACCAAGAGGAACAAGTTTTCCTTGATTATTTAAAACAGTCAGATTTTTAAGTGTTCTTATCGTCGCTCTTGATGGAGAATTTAGAATAACCCGATAGTCCACTTCTTCACCTTCCCAGCGCAGATCAGATACAACTGTTCCATCAAATGCTGCACGGATTGTATCTGCAACACTAACAGCATTTAGTCCTAATCGGGACATTAACTCATAATTGAAACGTATGACTATTCTACTTTTACCTGTTCCTTGATTATCTATGATATTTGAAACGCCTTTTTGCTCATTCAAAAATGTTTTTAATTCAGCAGCAAGTGCGTTTCGAGATTCATCATTATCGCTAATTAATGTCACCGTAACTGGTTTTCCCATCGGTGGTCCGTCAGGTACAAGGTCAACAACTAATCTCTTGAAGGTGGTAATCCCTTTTAGACGTTCTCGGAGGTCTGCAACGATTTGCACTGCAGTTCGAGATCTAGACTTTATTGGGGTGAGGTACATCATCACATTTCCAACAGAATTGTTATTTATTCCATAGGAAAAATTAGCCAGTGCAGGTGTTTTTTCGCCGATGGTTGTTACATAACTAGCTATTTCTCCTTTTGGCATGGAGTCGATAATCGCTTCAATTTGTTTTGCCTGTTTGGATGTTTCTCCCAGAGCGGTACCTTTTGGCATTTCAAATTCGATATAAGTATAAAATCCATCTGAAGAATCAAATAAGATAAATTTTATTTTTGACCCGACAACAGTAAATGTCAGCATTAAAATAACAAGAAAAACAAGTACTGTTTTTACTTTATGCTTTATTGTAACTTTCAACAATTTTTCATAATGATTTGCAATTTTATTGAAAATGCCCAGAGTTTTTTTATTCTTATTTATTTTAGTATGGGCGATATGGCTTGGAAGAATGAAAAGCCCTTCAAGTAATGAGCCTAACAAAGTGAGAATTACTACAATTGGCATAGCTTTCATAAATTTGCCCATAATCCCTGTCATAGAAAGCATCGGAACAAAAACTATCATAGTTGTTAGGATGGTAGTAAGAACTGGCCAAATTACTTCTTTAACCCCTTTAATTGCAGCCTCTTTTGGTGGTAATCCCTGTTCTCGATATCCATAAATATTTTCAGCAATAATGATTGCATCATCAACAAGCATCCCAAGAACAATAATAATGGCTGTTAAGGTAATAAAGTTTAGAGATAAACCAAAAACTGGGAAAAATATAAATGCAAAGAAAAGTGATATTGGAATACCTAATGCTGTCCAAAAGGCTACTCGAATATTTAGCATTAATACGAGGGTGATAACGACCAGTAAAAATCCAATTTTTGCATTACTAGTTACAAGGTCTAAAAGGCCTCGTGTCTCAATAGAAAAATCAAAAACTTCGATGACTTCAATATTATTTGGAAGCGTTTTTTTAAATTCTTTAACAATATTTTGAATTTGTTTGGTTGTGTCGATTTGATCTGATTTGGCTTTTTTTATTACCAATAGGTTGATCGATTTTTTGCCGTTTACTCGTGGTATTTTTTGAGGATCCTCATAAGCGTCATTAATAATGGCAACATCGGACACTTTTATACTATTCCCATCGAATCCGGATCTAACAATGACTTCTCCAACATCGGTTAATTCATTGAATTCAGACATAACAACAAACTTTTTTTCAGCTGGTTGAGATTTTAAGTTGCCAGCACTCATTCTATAATTATGAGATTTGATGGCTAGCATAATTTCACCTAAGGAAACATATTTCGTTGAGAGGTCCGCTTGGTTAACTTCTATTTTGACTTCTTTTTTTAAATAACCAACTTTTTGGATTTTACCAACTAATCGATTGGCCTGAATCTTTTTTTCTAGCGCCAACGCATATTTTCTTTTTAAACTATAATCAGCATCACCGACAATTGCCAATTCGAGAATTGGCATTTCATCAGTTTTAATTTCGGTGATATATGGCTTTACTGACACTTCATTCGGAAGAGCATCAACCTTGTCTATAGCTTTTTTTATGTCGTTTTTAACTTTATCATAGTCATATCCATCTTCAATCATAATTGAGATGTTTGAAAAGTTCTCAATAGAAGCAGAAGTTAGTTCCTTTATTCCGTCGACGTTTTTAAGTTCGTCTTCTAATTTAGTTGTGACTTTAAGCTCAACGTCTTTTGGTGAAGCCCCAGGGTATACCGTTGTTATTTGGACGATCCCCATATCTACAGAGGGATATCCTTGCTTTTGTACGTGCATTAGTGATAAAAATCCGGCAAAACAAATGAAGATTAGTATCAAATTTACGACTTTTGGTCTATTTATAAAAAACTCGACTGCTTTTAGTATCATATTACTGGTCTCCTTTATTTTGATCTAAATCCAAGATTGCGGATAATGTATTTAATAACAGAGCTTTTCTATATTTTAGGCCTTGTTCTTGAAGCTTCGTTGATAGTATCTGCCCTTGAGAGTTTAATAGGAAAAAGATTGAACTTCGTCCCTGTTTATATTTTTGTTCTTCCAATGTGGCATATTCTTGAGAAAGAGAAATCAATTTCTTTATTTCATCTAATTGAGTATCTATATACCAAATAGAACTATAAAGAGCTTTTATGTTGTTGATTGTATCTGTTATTGTATTTTGATTTGTTTTTTGAATTCGAATTAATTCTTGCTCTGAAGATTCATATTCAGAAATAGCCGCAGTATTGCCAATTGGAGTTGAAAATTGAATCCCGATGGAATAGGGGGATTTTTTCCCAACATTATTAAACGTGTCTTCTTGAGACAGTTCAGAAGAACCAAGTTTTTTAGAGTAGAATAACTCTAAACTTGGGTCAAGAGAACTTTTGCTTATAGCAAGGGTTTCTTTTTGCATATCTTCAGTTAAGTTAAGTATCTTAACAATATTAGATTGTTTTTTAAAATATTTGATAGCGTCATCCTTCGGAAGAATTTTTATTGAGTTTATTTCAACCGAGGGGTATACCCCGTTTTCTAAAGCAGGTTTTCCAATTCTAGAGTTTATGATGATTGTTTCTTTTGCAAATTCTTCTGAGGCACTTAAGTATGCCATTTTTTTAGCTTGAAGATTTTGATTAGCTTGAACAAGATCTATTTTTTCTGAAACGCCACTTTTTAACTGACGTTCGATTAAGGAAACTTGCTCAACAGCTTGATCTAATTGTTCTTTGTAAATTTTAAGAGACAGATAATCAAATTGCCAATTCAAATAGTCAGTAGATAGTGCAACCTTCAAATCTTCCAAGTCTTCAGCATATTTAATTTCCGCTAATTTATTCCCAAACTCTGCCAGTTTTAATGGATATCGATCTAGTTTACCAAAGGTATTTTTAAGTAAGGGTTGAATAACTGAGAGTTCAAAATTAAGCCCATAAATATTGTAATTAGAACCACCGAGCATACTAGGTAGTTCTTTCATTGAAGAGTATGTGCCACCTATTTGTATTGTTGTTCCTGTATCTGTAAATATTTTTGAAATCTTTGCATTGTTAATAAAGATAGTACTTTTGGGTTCAAATGTTGTTGATCCATCAATCCCATAGCCACCGCTATAAGTTGATGATAGAAACAAATTCCAGTCTTTTAGGCCTTGAACAGATAAATTCTTCTTAACAACAGAAATGTACTGAGCTTTTGCCATTTGAGTTAACGGGTGATTGTTAATAGCTTCTTTTAGATAATCATCTAACGACAATTCAGTTGTTCCTCCGATGGATATACCAAAAAGAAAAACCAGTAAAATAGTTACAACTTGAAATCTTTTCATTTGAATCTCCTTAGTTTTCATTATATTTTTAATCCCCTAATTATCATATTTGCCATGTCCTCCTTAAGTTGATCTCGATTATTTATTGCAAAATGCGGGTTTTCAATCATTAGAATGGTTAATCCATGCAATGCGGCCCATATTAGCTGTGCAAGGTCTAGTGGATCTTTTTTAGTAAAATATCCGTGGTTAATACACTCAGTAACCGCCCCAATTAATTGTTCCAGAGCTTTTTCTCCGTTTTCAGTTTTATGATGGCATTCAAGTTCTACCTCATTACAACGAGTGCAGGCAGAAAAAATAAGCCGGTAATTTTTAGGATGATCAAGACCTGTTTGAATATACGCTTTTAATCCTCTTTTCATTGCTTCTAAAGGGTCGGAGGATTCTTCGCCAATTGCTTTTTCGATATTTACTAAAAATCTACCAAAGGATTCATTCATAATTTGAAACATTAAGTCAGTCTTATCTTTGAAATAGTTATAGATGGTAGTGGGGGAGTAGTTTATTTTATCTGCAATTTTTCTCATTGATAGGTTTTCGAAACCCTCATCAATAAATAATTCAATCGCCACGTCGACAATCTTTTGACGAAGTTCTTGCTTCTCTATTTCTTTCCGTTCCTGAATACTCATAAAGCACCTCCAAATACAGCGTAATAAAAAATAACAACGTTATAATAGTTAGCACTGTTAACTATTGTCAAGCAGTAGTTATTTTTCTTTTTCTATAACAGTATACGAGTAGATTTTTAGAATGTCTGAAAAAAGTAGTTGATTCCACAATTAAGGAACAAAAATGGTAAAACAATTTTTCATAAGCTTCAACAATTGGGAATGGATTATGGCGTTGAAATAGAAATACGCCCCCCATTCGCATCGATTTGCAAGCGGGCGGTTTCGGTATATCCGGTTCTACTAATGTGGGTATGTTAATTGCGATTATGACAGCGCTAGGAGTAGATAATTACAATATGGGAGATATCTATTCCCTTCCAACTTGGCTTGAGAAGGCCTTGCTGGAGCAAATCAATCAAATTCAAATGACCATAATCCTATCTAGATGTTACGTTGGATTGGTGCCCAGATGGACCAGCGAGGTCATTTTTTAAACTTAGCCGGAATAATGCAACAATCCTTTAGTGCAGATGTAGGGGATACGTTAATGAGCCATGAAGTTTCGTATCGATAGAGAAATTCTGTATTCAAACCCAAAAAGACCAAATATCAACGACCTTAAAATGAATTTAAGTCAGCATAGTATTTATTCTTACTGGGCAAAATTACCTGATTTTAATAAACGTAGTGTCGATAACGGGTTGTTCCCTTATTATGCTGGAGCAGGTAGTGACAGTTGTAATATTTCCATTTTTTCAGAACATTCACCCGAAAAAATAAGACAGATTCTGTCTGGCATTATCAAAAAAGAAGTACCGGTATACACTCCAGATCATATTATCGACGTTTCAAAAAGAAATGGTACGCTTATGGAAGGGATATTAATGAATGATATATCCAAAAACAGAGGGACTTCGCGTAAAGGTGATTGATCCTAAGGGGAAAGAACTTAGTCGTAATGATGCCGAGAAACTGGGGGTTCCGGTATCCAAAAGATACTCTTTCAGGTGAATACGATATGGGTACTGGTATTTTTTCAGTACAGGACTAATTGCTTCCTAAAGATCTACAAGCTCTTTTTTATCAAAGTTATTAGCCATTGACCATCTGAATGCTTTCCCTGTTTTCATAGTAAAAACAGCTAAATCTTCCTTGCCTTTAAACTTACCGGCTTCAATCCATTTTTTAATAAATTCGCGTCCCGGTGCATTGATGATTTCATCTTTTAGACTATCATCATTTAATTCTTCAAACTGACCGCTCACTCTAACTTGTACAAATGTTTGAGGATCAAGTATACAAATTTCAGCATTTGGGTTTGCTTTGAGTTGCTTGTAAAGGTCTTTCATTTTTCCGGTATGAAAAATAATGCCTCGATCATCGGCCTTATAAAGCATAATGCCTCTTACTCTAGGTTTTCCATTCTCAATGGTTGCCATTGAGCAGGATAAAACTTTGTTAATGTGGGTTTTTATTTCTTCTTTATTCATAATAATACCTCCTAGTTTATAGGAAACAGTATATCTAAATTACGAAGGTTTATCTATAATAAATAGTGTTGATATAGGAAAAGGATAAACTCATTTTTTATCAAGTAAGGGTAGGAATTATAATGAACTTGAGTACTCTGAGAAAAGAATTGGAACCATATAAAGATTCCAAAAAAGCGGATCAATCCAAACGTTTTTTCAAAACAGGTATTGGAGAATATGGAGAAAACGAGGTGTTTTTGGGTATTACCGCACCTGTTTTACGAAGATTATCTAAAGCATACATGACAATTTCTGTGGATGATAATTTAGAACTTTTAAAATCTAAGTATCATGAAGAACGATTATTGGCCTTGTTTATACTCGTTTTAAAATTCCAGAAATCCAAAACTGAAACAGAACGAATCCAAATATATGAAAGTTATATTAAGAACTTTAAGTATGTTAACAACTGGGATTTTGTGGATTCGTCAGCCCATCATATTGTGGGGGCTTATTTAATAGATAAGGATAGGCAAATATTGAGACAGTGGGCGAATTCAGATGATTTATGGACGAAACGGATTGCCATGATGTCGACATTTTACTTTATTAAACAAAACGAGTTTAATACCAGCTTGGATATTGCCAAAATATTGCTTTTTGATAAACATGACCTCATTCATAAAGCGGTGGGATGGATGCTTAGAGAAATTGGCAACCGAAGTATAAATACAGAAGAAGAATTCTTAAAAAAATATTACAAAAAAATGCCAAGAACCATGCTTCGCTATGCGACTGAAAAATTTCCAGAAGAAAAGAGACAAGCCTATTTAAAAGGGGCGATTTAGTTCTGGGATTATTGCCATTCCGACTGGAATTATAACCGCAACACTGACTGAAATTAATCGCAATAGTAAGAAGTAGAAGCTAAATAACTTCTAAGACGAGAGAATTTAGAGTAAAATAAGTTGAATTTTATCGACTTTAGATTAATAGGAGAAAATAATGAAAGTAATAATAGATAATAAGGAAATTGAATTTACAAATGACGACCAAAATATTGTAGAGCTTGCTGCTCGAGCAAAAATATTGATACCAGCACCTTGTTATCGTGAAGATAAAAATAAGGGTTGTTGTGAAGCATGTTTAGTTGAAATAAATGGGAAACCGGCATTCGCATGCTCGACGAAGCCAGAAGAGGGTATGAAAATAATTGTGAATCGTCCAGATTTAAATCAACTTCGTCTTGCAAAGATGAAACACTATGAGAGTGCTCAGTTTAATCTTTCAGCGACCTGTGGTGGGGATTGTTCCTGTTCCGAGGATGGTTGCTCCGAAAAAAGTTGTTCCGATAGCGGTTGTTGTTGCTAGTATAACCTTTGTATGATTTGTTTGCTTGGCACATACAGCTGACTTCTGAGCGGATATTTTAATTATTCATTACTAAAAATATTTTTATCAGACATTCCCTGAAAAACTTCGTATAATTAATTAGAAGAATATAACCATTTGGTTTAATTAATAAGGAGAGCGCAAGGTTGGAACTGAGTGATTTAGATATAGTTAATCGTTGCAAACAAGGAGATCATTACGCATTTTCGATACTTGTTAGCAGATACAAAAATCTGGTTTTTAGCGTTGTTTCTAATATGATTAATGATCAGAATGAAACAAATGATATGGCACAGGAGGTTTTTATTAAAATGTATAAAAGCATTCATAAATATAATCCAGATTATAAGTTTTCAACGTGGGCAGTAAAAATGACGACAAATTTGTGTATTGATAGCATGAGAAAAAAAGAAGCAACACAGGTGTCGATCGAAAATGCTTATAATGTTGCTAGCAAAGAAGACACTCCTGAAGAGAAGATGGTTAAAAAAGAAAAAACTCAGCGAATAAACAAGCTTGTTTCAGCGTTACCTAAAAAATATAGGGTGCCACTTATTCTTTTTCATAAAAATAATTTGTCATATGAAGAAATAGTGAAGGTAGTGAATCGACCAATGTCGATTGTAAAAAACCGATTATATAGAGCCAGATTGATGTTGAAAGAAGTATTAATACAAGAACGAGAGGAGGGTTTATTATGAGCTGTCAGGACTATCAAGAGTTAATGATGAAACGCTTTGACAGAATGGGCTCGGAAGAGGAGTCGTCTATGCTTCAGGCGCATTTAATTTCGTGTCAAGTTTGCCGGGTACAATTTGAAAAAATGGAACAATCTATTCGTTTATATGAAACAAAAGTGAGCGTTAAAGTTCCTAAAAACTTTGAAGCAAATGTTATGCTGAAAGTCGAAGCATATGCTCAGAGCAAACGGAAAATGGAAGCTAAGTTAGGAAAGATATTCGGGTTCATTTTTTGGGTAATGATTACTCTCCCTTTTGCAATTATTATGAGTCAGGTAAGTACCTTGAATATACCTGAGTTATTCATGTTACTATTATTTCGGATGGATCTTCTATCCAATGCTTTCTTAGCAGTTTTAGGAACGGTTAAGCTCACTTCCATTTTTCTGCCGATAAAATACATCATGTACATTGGGCCCGTATTTTTCGGTTTCTTAGTTGGTATTAGTTTCATTGTTGGTCAAATGCTTTTGAAGTCAAAGCGTTCAAAAATATAAAAGGAGGAAAACATGAAAAAAAATATAAAAAAAATGGCATTTGCTTTGGGAATACTTTTTCTATTTCAAGCAAGTATTGTTTCTGCAGATGTCATAAATATTAGACAGGATGAGGTTATTTATAAGAGTCAGTTCTATTTTGGATCAGACATAAATAACGACGGGACAATTAAAGGAGATGTCATTGCCGGTGCAAAGATGATTTCATCGACAGGGATAATTGATGGAGACCTATTTGTAGGTGGGCAGGCAATTCGCTCAAGCGGTAAAGTAATGGGCGATATCATTGGTGGGGGAAAGGATGTTGATATTTCAGGAGTTGTTGAGGGGAATATCCGATGTGTAGGTGAGCATGTGATTATTGGTGACAAAGTGGGTAGAAATGTAAATATTTTTGCAAGTAATGCTACTATCAAAAAAGATGCAACTATTGGTGGCAATTTGTTAGCTATGGGTGAGTATATTAAGGTTGAAGGGATAATAAAAGGTCATACAAAAATCTTTGGTAATCGAATCGTTCTGGGTGGCGAGTTTTTTGGTGATGTGGATATCAATGTTGAAATCCCAGATTCACTGGATATGGCACATAACGATGACTTTGCAGAAGGCTATGTAACCATACTTTCGGGTACGATTATTCATGGCAAACTGACATATAAAACCCTTAAAGAAGCAAGAATTGAATCCGGTGCGAAGTTAAATGCTATAGAGTGGAAAGAAATGAAACTAAAGGAGAAAGAAGCAAAGTTTCCAGGTGCTGTTGAAACTAGCTGGGATTTTATTAAAATGCTTTTATCAACATTGGCTTATTTCCTAGTTGCTTTATTGTTAGTTAAGTTTTTACCAAAGACCTTTAAACGACAAAGCGAAATGATTGATCAAAAACCGTTTCAACTTTTGGGTATCGGTTTATTAGGTTTAGTATCAATCATTGCGACACTGATCGTATTAATAATACTAATTGTTTTGTCTGTATTATTTAGTGCGCCGATGTTAGCCGTGGTTGTGGTGTTTATTTCAATTGTATTCTACATGGTATTATTTTACCTTGCGACAATTCCAGTTGCGCTATGGGTAGGTAATCGCATAATGAGAGAGAGCAGTACTGCATGGAAATTAGCTGCTGGATTAGTTAGTATAAGCGTTTGTCTTTTTGTCTTAGCTTATTTCGCAAACCTACCAGTGATCGGTGCATTGTTTGGATTTATTGCTTTCCTAATTGGATTTACCGTAATCTTAGCTGGTTCAGGAGCATTATTGGTATCATTAAAAGAAACGTTAGCATCAGTTAAAACTTATGAACAGGCACAGGATGTTTTGCAAATAGAAAATAATTCCGTCGATGCTGAGAATAAATAAAGGAGAGAAAAAATGAAAAAAGGAATATTAGTAAGTTTGGTAGTATTAATGATTGGGTTTTGTTTTGGAGATTTACTTCAAGACCTTGATCAAATGAGTCCAACCCAGGCGGCAGCGTTTCAGTCAAAACTGGAGAAAAAGCTTATTAAAAGTGTTGGAGCAGACATCGTCGGATTTGGTGGGTTACAAGCAGTGAATTTGAAAACACTTGAAACAGCTTTTCCCGGAACAGCTAGAGTTGACTACCTATACAGCGGTGGAGCAAGTATGTTGTTTCCAGTGAATGATACATTTTCAACCGGTTTCAAAATGAATGGTGGATTTAATTTCACCATGAATGAGAGTAGTTCAAAAGTGTATGAAGATATGTGCGTTGGGTTTGGTAGCGTACAGTTTGTGTTGGATTACAAATTTGTGAAAACAGAGTCATTTATATTTAAAGCAGATGCAGGTCTTGGCGGGTTGATTGGTGGTTATAACTATCATAAAACAGATGAGAATACAAAAACATCATTCGATACATTCCGTTATGGATTGGGACTTTCATATAGTTTAGGAATGGATTGTTTATGGTTAGTTAAAGAATACTATGTGGGACTTGGATTGTCTTATTTCAATGGAAAGGTCACAGAATCACAACGGTTATGGGGTAAAAAAGATGCTGCAGCACCAGAATTAGATTTCAGCGGTTTAGCACTTAAGTTTACCGTGGGGATGTATTTGTAAGTAGGGATTAATTTAAAGTATAAAAAAGGCCAGCTTTTTAGCTGGCCTTTTTTATTATGGTAATTAGATAGTGTTAGTTAACCCAAGCTCTGTTGCTAAAATCGAGTTCTTTAACTAGATTTGCTGCAATGTCTTTGTCGATATCTACTGCTTTTGAGTAGCACATTTCAGCCAATTCCAGTTGTTCTTCTCTACCCATTGTCTCAGCTTCTTTTAGCATAAACTTAACATATAGTTTTGTTTTCTGTGAATCTGAAATGTCGCCTCTTTTAAGCGCTATTGAAGATGCTGCATTAAAACCTGCTTCATCGACTCTACATTTAGTTGTATAAAACCCTTTTTTTCCACCTTCACGACTTCTTGAAACAGACCCTTCAGTATTTTGAGGGATACGGTATAAGGTTGGTGAGTCAGGAGTATATACAAATTCTGCTCCACTTGCTGAATAAACGAGCCAAGCATAGTAGTCTTCAGATACTTTTTCTGGTGGGAATAGGTTTGCATGAGCAATTTCAGTTCTAACAGAAGTAGCTGATGTTAGGTTCGTATAGCCTGTTTCTGTTGCGATTTGAATCCAAGTTCCTTTTCCTTGTGGAGGCGCATTATCGTGAGATTCTAAGATTTCAACGATAGACTGTGATAGTTTTTCTCTAGGAACAACATTGTTAAATTCATCAATTACCTTGAATGTGCTGTAGACCACTCCGGCATCTTTGTTTTCCAAGAATGTTTTTCTTGCTATTTCAACTCTTTTTGGAGAAGCTATGTCATCCGCATCGAGAAACACGATAAATGGATGCCCATCGGCATATGCTTTTTTAATGGCAACGTTTCGTGCATGACCTGGACCATCACTATGTTCCATGTGAATGACTTCTAATTTACCGTTAAATTCTTTTTCCAATTGATTTAGGTAGTCCACAGCATCTTTCGAAGGGGAATTACCATCTGCAATTAATATTTTCCAGTTAGAGTCAGTTTGGTTTTTAATGGATTCCAATGTTTTGTCTAACCATTTTTTTTCTAAGCCGGAACCACCGTTACTCCAATGTGGCATAATAAATACTGCTGAACCGTTTTTCATATCAAATGATGTCATATTTTTCTCTCGCTTTCCCTTTTATATTGTTTGTTGATAATTTTATAAGAATATAGCATAAAGAATGCGCTTAGAAAATGGATAAAATGTCAAAATTAAAATTTGGAAGCTATTCCTACTGCTTCATCTTTAAACAACGTGGCTTCAGTTTTACCTTGAAATCCAACGCCATTATCCTCAACGTTATTTGCTCAGATAAAAGTTATTTGGACAGCTTGTGTTATTTCTAATATAGCCGATGGCTTATCAAGTCATTTTTACTTGGTGTATTTTGACTAATTCATCGTAGACATTAACTTCACACGATTCTTAAGGTAAGATAGTAATATGACGGAAATAAGCGTAGGGCTTGGAGAAATGAAATTTTCAAATGATATAAATGATGTGATTACAGCGCATGGATTAGGGTCATGTATTTCCGTAACAATCTATGACAGTCGGATTCATTTAGGGGGAATGATCCATATTGTTCTTCCAAGTATCGTAGCTAGTTCTGGTGCGATTGTACTGGAAAGATTCGCTGATACAGGTCTTCCTCTATTTATAAAGAAATTTACAGCACTTGGAGGTAGTTTGATTTATTCTTCTGTTAAGATTGCTGGTGGAGCATACATGTTCAAGGGAGTCAAAAATGATGGCTTAGGCGTTGGCCACAAAAATATTCAGGCTGTACAAGAGACCTTAGAAGGTCTTGGTTTGAAAATTTATAATCAAGATATAGGTGGAACACATGGCCGAACCGTAAAGCTATTTATAAAGGATGGCAAGGTTGTATCGAGAATAATTGGTATGTCAGAGGTATTATTATAATGCTTATATTCTATGTTGAAGGATTGGCCAATTATTAAGTATTAAAACGTATTGATCTTATGAGTTGGTATAACCAGATGTGTAATAAATAGAAGGAGTAAAATATGGTTGATAAAGATAAAGAAGCTTTTTTAAATAAAATAGTGTCTGGCTTAACAGATTTATTGCCATTACCTACAACTGTTATGGCGATTATTAAAATATCAAAAAATCCTAATTCCAATTTACAGGATTTGGTTAAACTTTTGGATAAAGATCAAGCAATGGTTACAAGAATTCTAAGGCTTGCCAATTCATCCCATTATGGTTTTTCTAAGGAGATTAAAACGATTAATCATGCTGTGGTTTGTTTAGGATTTAAGACAATTCAGAATATGGCACTTACAGTATCTGTTAGTCCCATGTTTCAGCAAAGCTTAGATAGCTATTTATTGGAAAAGGAGGGGCTTTTTAAGCATAGCAATGCTGTTGCTGTTGGCTCTAGAATAATCGCTCAACAGCAGAAATATGTTGACCCGGATGAATCTTATGTCATGGGTTTGCTACATGATGTAGGTAAGTTAATTTTAGATCAATGTGCTAAAGAGCAGTTTGTTGATGTAATAAATTTAGTCAAAAAGGGGAATATCAGCTTTATAGAGGCAGAGGAACAGATTTTAGGTTTTAATCATGGAGAAATAGGTGCGAAAGTCGCTGAAAAATGGAATCTATCGAGTGAACTCGTTGAGACGATCCGATTCCATCATAATCCTGAACAGGCAAGTGAGAATAATAAATCGGTACATATGGTACATATCGCAAATTATCTAGTAGAAATGATGGGGATTGGGATAGGTTATGATGGCCTTAATTATGATTTCAATGAAAAATCCTTGGAGTTAATTGGTTTAAGAAATGAAGACATGGAGCCCCTAATGGTTAGTATTATGAATGAGTTGTAACAGAGAAAATACAAATTATTAAATAATAATAAGAGGAGCAATAATGAAAAACACAAACGTAGTATTAAGTCTAAGCTGTCTTAGTTTTATGTTCATGCTGACCCTCAATGCCCTAGCAAATATTTTACCCATTAATGGCTACAACACTGGCCAGCTCTCAGGCATGTATCCTAATCTTTTTGTTCCTGCTGGCGTTACTTTTTCAATTTGGGGTCTAATATATATTGCACTTCTATTGTTTTTATATGGATTATTCAAATATAAAAATAAAGACGATAAATATTTTTTTAAGTTAACTTCACTATTTATAGCATCAAATCTATTAAATGGTTCATGGATATTAGCTTGGCATTATAAAATTATCGTTCTTTCATTAATAATCATGATCGCTTTGCTTTTGACATTAATAAAGATGTATCTAACTGTTAAGGATGCTCGAATTCTTAATACTTCCAATAGCACAAGGCTCATAAAATTTGCTTCAAGTTTATATCTTGGGTGGATATCATTAGCTACTGTCGCAAATACATCCGCATTACTCGTATTTTACCAGTGGAGTCGGTTTGGATTAAGTGAAGTGTTTTGGACTATTGTTATGATTCTAGTCGTGTTGGTATTAACAAGTGCAATGCTTTTGAGAGAACGGGATCTTGTTTTCTCATGGGTTGTATTATGGGCATATTATGGAATAATATTGAAGCGTCTGTCGGTTAGCCCAATTTACAAAGAAATTATATTAACGACTCAAATATCGGCATTAGTTATTATTTTATTAGGAGTATTTACAATTATAAAGTTAGTAAGGAAACCATGAAACGGTTAAGTCTGTTTCTTTTATTAGTAAGTTTGTCTTTTTCAAAGCATGTAATTTCAGGAAGTATTTCAGGCTTGTCTGGGAGGTATCCCATTATAGTCAGTATTTATAATGAGCAATTTTGGTCAGATCGGAAACCTTTAGAACAGATGGTGTTGTCTGTTGATGAAAAAAATAAGACGTTTGAGTTTATAGTATCTGATAATGATTATGGGCTAGTTGTTGTTGAAGATAAAGATAATAACGGGAAAATGAGTTTTGGATTGTTTGGTCCTTCAGAACCTGCAAAAGTTTATAATCTAAATAAAATTGTATTTGGTCCACCCAATTTTGATGATTTTAAGTTTAATGTCAGTGTTGATGTTAAAGATTTAATAATAAAATTTTAGCTAATATTTAAATTGTTATGCCAGAAACTTAAAAAAAGGTCTCCACATAATAAAGTTATTCTAGGGTCAAAAGCTTCTTGGGGAAAAGTAATAATTTAAATTAATTCCCCTGCGTGGACTCGAACTACAGACCTATGTTTCTGTAAAGTTAGAATCCTGATCTAGGTCTTCTATGTCAGGACCTTGATCTTCAGGAGTAATCGGTCTTTTCGTAGGACCATTAATAACAATTTCAGAAAGATCGGAACTGTCATCATCCTCAAAGCCAAAAGCTGGAAAGGAAGCAGAATCAGTATGATTTGTCTCAAGGTCTGAAATAAACTTAAAGTTGGTTTTTAGTCCATTATTATTTTTGTTGATCAGTTCAGTTGGGTCGAGATTATAAGGTGTTTGTTCTAATTGTGAATTTCCAAAATTTGTATTAATTGTTGTCATTATTATTGCTCCTTAGAGTTGTATGTATTTATAAATAGGTATCGCTAAAATTAAGCAGTAAAATGTATCGAAAAACTATGATATGGAGTATAGGGGCTTCTGTGAATGAATTATCCGTTCACCAAAAGCATGTTTGGCGAAATCAAAATAAATTGAAATTCTTAAGTGTAAGCTACGATATATTACAGACATGATTATGAGATGGAAAATAACCAGTATTCGTTCGATAAGCAATTCTTATCTGTCAGAAATGGGTGATTCGCAATTTGTTATTATCAGTGAATTTATTTCTGGGACTGAAGCTGCAATCGATGAATTAGAGAAAAGAATAAATAGTCTTAGGCAGCTAATAAGTAGAGATATCCCAGTTTTACCAACCGCAATAAAATCAGAGCTAGATAAAATTGATAGTATTCGTTTGGGGATGAATCAAAAGCGAAATCAATTAGTTGATGATGTAGACATGAAAGCATTTGATAATTTTAGAATATTTATTCAAGATGCTATTAATCCCTTTAAATTCTATAACCACTTAGAAGGTTTTTTCAGAAAGTATTTCCAAAAGACAACTTTGCCCATGATTCCAAAATCAGAAATAAAGGAGCTTTTAGATTTACTAGCTCATAGCTTACAACACGATCTTCGAAAGGGCCTTATTCATCTTGAGTCGTATATTAACCGATTACAAAATATAGAAAATCAGATGCAAACAGTAAGCAAAAGAGATTCCGCTGTTTTAAATTTATTAAGATTAAAGGATGATATGCTACTACCTGTTAATAGCAAGATGCCTTTGGGCCGGTTTATTACTCGTTATTTATTTCAGTTAGGAGCTCATCAAATTTGTAATAAAGTCTTGCTGCTATTAGACGAGGGGAAAGTATTTGCTGGTCCATTTGAGAATCTATTATTTGAGCATGAAGATGGTCTTTATATATCTTATGTTCCTTCTGTATTAGTGAAGCACAATGGAGGCAAAGAGTTGCCTTTTAAACTAGACTCACTTTTTCCTGATGAAAAAGAAGCCAATATAATGAACGAGAAGATTAGCACATTATTGTTTATACTCGAAACCAAACTACATGAACTTAATAAAGGTGTATTAACTCTCAAGAGCATAAAAGAATTATTATTAGATCTTAAAGAGTGCTTTTTTGCTATTAGGGAAGTTAGACAGACTATTATGGATCGGGGCCTTATCAACACCTCGTTTCAACAAACCATGGTTGATAATATTTTTTTTAGTACAGAAAACGAAGTTGATATGCTGCTTAAAAATGATGATAAACGAAGTAAAAGTACTATTACGCATGTAACAAATATATTAGAAGAGATGGAGAGGCGTTCTGCAGACTTTAAGGATCAAATAGCTTCAGGCGAGTTTTATGCTGCAGGGTTTGAACATGTCGATTTAGCATTCGAAACGAAAGAATTTGAAATCTTTAATAGTGGATTTTCTTCGGAAGATTTAGCATTAATGGATTTACTTAGTAGAGATGATGAGCACTTAAAACCTGCACACAGACGGGATTCTAATATAAAGGTGATTATTGATTATTATCTCAGTCGTGGCGCAAGAAGTATTGCTTTAAAGATTGAAGAGAATCTAAGAGAAAACAAGGTGTTCTCCGGTCCCTTTAGTAAGATTGCTTTCCAGGTTGATGGAATTATTTATTTGTCACATGGAATAGATGTAAGAAATCCTTCTTTCTAAATTATTGGTAGATTCAATATAGAATTTCTTATCAAGGCCACTTTGTAGTACATAGACATAATAAAATTCATCCAACATATTTAGATTATAACAAATGTTTGCTGGGAAGTAGCAGTGAACCACTCACAATCAACCATTCGATGTAGTAGTTGATTGTATTAGAAGTGAAAATTGGCTCCGAAAAGCGGATGAAGTTAGAACTATTTTGAAGAGGAATACTCTGAATTTTAAGCTACCCTAAATTGTTGTCTGTTCGATTATCTGGTTTAGACATTGGAGTTGGAATATTATCAATGGAGGATACTCGATAACCGGGATATTCGCCAGATTGAATTTTATCAACAAATATCTCCCGAGACAAAGTATTTCCGGTTAAAAGATCAATGAACTGTTCATTTCGTCCTGTTTTCTTTTCATCTAGTACAATTATTGGCTTGTCCAGATCAACTGTATGACTTGTTTTTCCTTTATATTCTCGAGGGTCCTGTAAATCTATGATAAGCTCTCCATTCTTCAGTGCTTCATGAAGTAATTTCGCTAATTCTTCTGGTGATTTAGCTTTATTCCCGTATTTTCTACCGATAGCGTTATTCCAAAGGTCCATATTTTTTGCCGTAGATGGGTTGGTTGTCGTACTCCCATATCCATAACCTTGTGTTTCTTGAAAAATTCCAAGTATTTCAGCTATATGTTCATTATATTGCTGTGTATATCGTCCACTCACATAAGCATGTCGGAAAGCATCAACATCATTATCAGCCAGACCAAATGCTGTATGATTTATTTCACCTTTGGAATTTTTAGGAAGTTTTCGTATATTTTTATCAAAATAAATGTAAGCTTCAGTAGTTGCGATACTTTTTAAATGATACCAATTCAGCATATATAATCCTCCAGTTGCATACTATTAATTACTCATGAATATAAGCCCATTTGCCAATTTTTTCAACAAATCCACCAAACATATAATCAGGGTAGATTTGATCTGAGAAATAAATAAATAAATCCCAATTAAGCGGTCCTCTTGGTGTTTCTACAAATAGATTCCATCTTCTTTCATAGTTACTATACTCAATTTTGGGATAATTTAGAATTCCGGTTTTAGGGATTCTAGAAATGTAATCCGGCACCAAATTATTTAATGATTCAGGAGCTTTCCCGGTAGCTTCTTCATACTTGTTAATTGCCGAGATAAGAACTTCTGATCTGGATGCTAATTTTGAAAAAGATAATTTTCTAATATGCCAAGAAAAAAGCTGCAAGATAGCTATACAAAAATATATTGTTATAATTATAGAAACAATTTTAAAGGCCAGTTTTCTGTATTTTTTTACAGCCAATAAAATAAGAGATATTAGCAAAATAAAAACCAATAGAATGCTTAACAAAAAATGAAATAGTAATAAATTATAGCCTTGGTATATAAGGAAAACACCAGTACTTATATATATTATAAGTAGAATTAATATAGGTCGAATTTTGTTAATTTTATCAACCATATTTTTTATCCTCTAAGGATTCTCTCAATTCCGCGGCTATATCATAACTCTCTAAACGCATAATACTTTCTTCATTAGCCCCGTAACTCAACAAATTTATATTCCCATACCAAACGATATGCTGATCCGTAATAGCACATCGCTGATGCAATTTATTTTGAAAGATAAGAGTTATGTTAGCACTCCGGATTATGTTGAATACCGACTCAGCTCCTTCACGCCTCTTGTTACTATAATCTTCTTTAGGCCGAGTCATTATTGTGACGGCAACACCTCTTTCAATAAGAGTAGTTAGTGCTGGTAGAAACTGGGCAACTCTGTTTTTAGTAACAAACGGGCTCACAATCAAGACACTTTTATTTGTTGTTTGGATGTCATTTATAAAAACGGGATAGAAGTTGCTTTTATTAAAAATAATATTTGCATCCTCTATACTCATACTTGCACCTTTTGATTTATAGCCGATGGAAGCATACCCCATTAGCCGTTTCCCATACATTTTCTCAAGGACTTTCACATGAACATCTACATAATCATATACTTGAACTTCTTGTTTCCCTTCATATAAACGATGGAGTCTTCCAACATATTGATGAAGAGTTCCTTTCCAAGATATAGGCATAGCTAAAAACAGGGTGTCTAGCCTCGGAGAGTCAAAGCCTTCTCCTATATACTTTCCAGTAGCTACGATTGTAATTACTTTATCCTTTGGAGTATCTTCTATCTCCTTAAGAACATGTAGCATTTCTTTTGAGCCCATGCCACCAGTTAAAACTTTCACATCACCAATTTTTTCAGAGAGCTTATTCGCTAAAATCTCAACATGTGCGGTTCTTTCGGTTAATACAAGAGAATTTCTGCCAGCTTTATTAGCTTTTACAATATCCTCTACGATTAATTGATTTCGAAGCTCATGCGTAACAATTTCGGAGTATATTTCTTGAATACTAAGCGATTTTTCTTCTACTCCGACTGGAAGCCTAAAACGAGTAAATCTTGGGATAACATAATGATCAAACGGTCGTTTTTCTGCTTGTTTTTTTGCATCTACTTGATATCGAATAGGCCCACAATAAAAGAAAACGATTGGATGATGGCCATCTTGTCGCTTTGGCGTAGCCGTTAATCCATAAATATATTTTGAATTTGTCTTTTTTAGTATTTGTTCAAAACTAAAAGCAGGAATATGATGACATTCATCAACAATTACCATTCCATAATTTTTAACACATTCTTTTACCTCTCCGGATATATTTAGCGACTGCATAATTGCTACATCTACAATCCCACTTAGCCTATCTTTTCCCCCGCCTAACTGGCCAATAATCTCCAGCTGTTTTTTCCTGCCTGTTTTGGTTTCTCTATATGGGGCTTCTTCTTCAATAATTAAAAATTCTTTTAATCTATCGATCCATTGAGTCAATAGTTGTTGCCGGTGAACAATGATTAAGGCATTTACTTTTAATTTGGCTATTAACGCTGCGCCAATAACCGTTTTTCCAAAAGCTGTTGTAGCGGAAAGCACACCCGTCTCATGTTTTAATAACGCACTTGTTGCTATTTCTTGTTCTGCTCTAAGCGTTCCCTTGAATTTTGCTTTTATGGATCGTCCGGAATTAGTTTCATCTTGCCAATTGATGGTTGTTCCCATTTCTGATAAAAGGACACTTAGTTCTGCTTCACATCCTCTGGGAAGGCATAGATATTGTTCCAGCTCTTCTGAACAAGAAATAATTCTTGGTTTGTTATAAGTTGGCATTCTCATAGCCTGAGCTTTATAAAATTCTGGATTTTTAAAGGCAGCTGTTCGGTTTATGCGATTAAGCGCTTTTTGGGAAAAGCCTTCTTTATCTATATACAACATATCGGCTCTTACCACCTTAGCTTGACGCGGAGCATCATCCAATGCCAATTTATAGTTAAATTGTTGAACTTCCCAAGGAGAGCACTGTTTTTCTTCATCACTTTTTCGAAGATCACCAAGTTCACTTCCTTTACATAATTGCTTGATTAGCATTTCAATTTCGTCAGTCGACAATTTTTTTGTTAAGGATAGATGTGCCCATTGATCAGAATACGGAGTGAATTTCTCGTCTAGGAAAACACTATTCCCTTGCTGTCTTGGATGTTGTTGAAGTGGAAGGGCAATTAAATTTCCAAATCCTCCTTTAGGGAGAGTATCTTGGCTTGGAAATAATCGATCGTAGGATGAAAAAGATAACTCATGTCGTTGGTTCATGGTAGCTGTAATAATTGCTGTCCCCAGTTTTCGAGCTATGTGGGCGGATATTTGTTCACTGAAAAAGAACCAGATATGTCCGCCTTCTCCAGACCGAGATCGTTCAATTAAATAAGGTATGGAATATTCCTCGCACGTTTCTTTTATTGCTTGGACATCCTTTTCCCATCCTGCATCATCAAAATCAATCACAAGAAACCAGCAAGTTTCATCTTCCAGCATAGGATAAATTCCAGCGGTTAGTTCTCCAGTTAAATGTTTTTGGATAACGGAGCTATCTATAGGAAGATAGTTTTTATTTGAGCAGTCTGTACATTTTATTCGGGGTTTAAAACAAACTGAGCGCTTCCACTCATTACCACATACAGGTGAGTATCCTGTTTTTCCTGCTTTATTTACCCATCGTTTGGCATAGATATCGCTTCGTCCCTTAAAACGTTCCAGGAATAGTATTATTTTCTCTTTTTCTGTAGAGTTGTTGGTAACTGTTGGTTCATTTGATATGATTTTTGGAGAGGGTTGATTTTCGTCTTCAGTAATGGAAATTCTAAGTTTTTTCTTTAACTCGGAGTTTTCTATTTTAAGCTTTTTGTTTTCTGTTAATAACTGCTGATATTTTTTATATAATTCATCATAGTTCATAGATATTTCTTAGACACTTTTCTTAGACACCTCTGGAGTAATAGCAACATATTTTTGCCTTTTGTCTCGAAGATTATCAGGTATAGTTGGGGATAATAAACCTGTTTCGATTAACGGAACAATATTATTCATTTAACCCTCTTTTTTCTAGCTCTGATTCAATTTCCTCCACAGTAGGCATATTGCCTTTCAGGTTATCTGGCAATGCTTCTGTTAGGTTAAATTCACTTACTCCCATAGGCTTGGAAATATCACGCAGAGCAAATTCTGTTTCTATTTTGTTTTTATCTCTGCAAAGCAAAATGCCTATCGTAGAATTATCTTTATCCTGTTTTATAAGAGTGTCTACTGCCGAAAGGTAAAAATTCAACTTTCCGGCATATTCCGGAATAAATTTTGTATTTTTAAGCTCTACAACAACATAGCAATTTAGGTGAGTATGATAAAAAAGAAGATCCAGATAATAATCATTATTATCAATTTCAAGGTGATATTGTCTGCCTATAAAAGCAAAGCCTTTTCCCAGTTCCAGTAAAAATTTAGTGATGTGATTTATTAACTGATTTTCAATCTCTCTTTCATTATATGGTTTAGTTAGAGTTAAAAAATCAAAGCTGTATGGATCTTTTAACGCCTGTTGTGCCAAATCTGATTGTGGTTCAGGAAGTGTTTGTTTAAAATTTGTAATAGCTTTCCCTTGTCGTTTATAAAGTTCTGATTTTATTTGTAATGCCAGAACATCGCGACTCCAGCTGTTTTCGATGGTTTCTTTTATATAAAATAGTGCCACCTTAGGATCTTTTATTTTATCTAAAATAATTTTGATATGTCCCCAGGGTAATTTCCAAATAATGTCAGATACTATGGCTGGTTTATTCTGTCCCCCGGATTGGGGTACTAATTCATTTTGTCCCTCAGCTTGGGGGACAATTACTAATTTCTCATCGTAGGTGTTGAAATAATCATAAAACTTTTTAATATAATACAAGTTAGTTCTCGAAAAACCCTGTAAACCGGGAAATTCGAAAGACAAATCTTTGGACAATTGATCGATAACCTTATTCCCCCAGGCATTTTTTTCTAGCTCTTTCGCAATAGATTCGCCTAATTCCCAGTAGAAAAAGATCAATTCTCTGCTAGCCGCAAGAGCAGCTTTTATCTGAGCTGTATATATTTTGCTTTTTATCTTTTTAAGCCAGTTTATATAATCAGGATTTTTAACGATATTTATCATAAGCCTCTCCCTTTTTCTGATGTATCAGTAGTCATTAGTTTTCCTGTTCGTTATTCTTTATTAAAAAATAAAATCCTTGATGCCAGTTTAATACTAACATAACAATAAGAAGTAATATAAAGTAGTGATACATTTGTAGAGGATATATTACACAAAATAGCAAATCGAATATAAAACCTGTAATTACTGAAAATGTGAAAAGTGATTTTATTTTCATATCATTTTTAAAATAGAAATAAATAAATTCTGCTATAAAAATTCCAACAATAATAAAAAGCAATAGATTACGAATATTGAAGGTGTCTGTTAAATAGATAAAAAAAATTGCACCGACATAACTTATTGGTATTGCAGTAAAAAAAGATAGTAAGAATTTAGTTGCTCGCCATGTTCCTTTTAGATTTTCTTCGTCTTTTTTCTCAATTTCGTCATAAATATCTTGTATCTTTGAGCTTAATTTTGGGTTTTTATCATTCTTTTTGTTGTAAATTTTTTTAATAGCTTTAATGCGAATATCTTTTAATTTATGTTCTCTACAGTATATAAGATAAATTGATTGATTTATTAGATAGACAACAACTGACAGTGCTATTAGTAAAATATTAGGTTTCCACAAGGTTGAATCAAATAAATAAAAAGAAAAATTAAATATTTTTATTTGAGGCGTTATTTTTTTTAATAGAATAAAAAAACCAGCAAAGTACGCTAGATTTATAGTTGTTAAATACTCGACAAATCTTATGTAATTATGGCTAAATATTTGCTCTAAATAAAATTTATCCAGTTCGTTTAAGTTATTTTTTTTTGTATTCAATAGCCTAAAAATACTCATCTTACGCTTCTTCTCTCACATCAATCTGCCCTGTAACAACTTTAGAAATAAGCGTTTGTCGGTATTCTTTAATAAGCTCTATTTCTTTTTTTATTTTATTTATCGCTAAATCTATACTTGAAGATATCCCTTCGTGATAAGAAACTATTTGTATTTGCTCAGAGTCAGGGGCGAGTGGCAAATGAATATCAATAACTTTTGTTCCAGTGATTAATGGTTGAGCACTGCTTGTATTTAACTTGTTTAAGTCAGCTAAAGAAATTAACAAAGAAAAATACTTATAATTTTTTTTATTGTTTAAGGTAAAAATCAGTGCATTGTCACTAATCCACTTTGGGCTATTGATATAATGGACGTTTCCACATTTTGCACCAACACGACCTATTATTATTTTTTCACCAATAGTATTGTATTTATCTGTATATCCCATAAAACCATTGCCACCAAAAACTTCATATTGAGCCGAATCGCTTATATGTTCATTTGTAATAGTGCATCCTCCGCTCCTTCCATTAGGCTTAGCTCTTTTTGATACAGCTTTAGGAAGGTTATCAACCGTTGTATTTTATTCCTCAAATTGGTGGGTACAATACCTACAAATTTTAGCTGCTTTTTTAACTTTTTCTGCACATTGAGGGCACAATTTTTCTTCCTCAAACGTTGTTCCAGCCCGATATTCATAAGTAACGCTCAGGGTGCCTCCCGGTTTAACAATAAGCATGTATATGAAAACAAAAATTCCAATTAATATAAAACACAAAGCAAGAGCAACTAAAAATGCAAAACACCCCCATGAACCAGGTTGGTAGCTTTGCGATACAGGGTAATAACCTTTCTTTGCCATATATTTAGCATCTCTTTTAAATGCAGATGCTGCACCTCGTTGATTACCGTTATAAATTCTTACTATTGTTTCTTGTAATGGCAATTTGATCTCCTATTATAAAATATAGCTCATTAATCTATTTACAGCAACAATATGATGATTTCTGAGCTAATTTGAAAGATTAGCTGGTTGAAAGAAATTCCTTAGATTCGGAGATAAAAAACTAGGTTCATCTCAACTTCCCATTTTGAGAAGAAGGGTTCATGTTAATGAGTAATATCCAAGACTCTAGGTAGAATTCACTTTGCACAACTAACTTATACCCAATATTATTGCTGGCTAAGCTATTCGTTTGTAAAGTTTTAATAATCGGTTGAGCATTGCTCCATAATTATCGGATATATAGGGAGTAATATACAATAATCGCATGAAATTTTGGTAGGCGGTAGAGGCTGAATTCCATTCTCCATTAAAAAGACTAAATGTGCAGAGGTCTTTTTTATTTCCTCTTTAGTAATACCATCGCCAATAATAACTAAATTGATCTCTAGGATTAAGCTTGATATCAAATAGGATAATTGCAATCTTAGATGTGGGGTTGTATAATTATTTGCACAATATGGAGTTGCTCGTTGAAAAAAACATTACTTTTATTTATTCTATTTCAGGTTGTATTTGGTAAAACATTCAAGTTATATGAATTACAAGAGACTTTTGAACATGTAGATTTTCTATCTGGCACATATATATTTAGAAATGGCCTTCATGTATTTGGTGATGATGAAAACTTTTATATAAATACGACACAAAGATATACCTGGGGCAATAAAGAGCTCATGTATTATGGCGAGTACAATTTTATATTCCCTATTTCAGAACAAAGAATTGCTAATAATATCAAGCTCATAGAAAATGTAGAGATTAATGAATCAGAATTAACCGATATCAACTTCAACACATTATATGGAATATACAAATTTAGAAAAGAGAAAGCTGAAAATGAAGCGGATCCATTTTATAAATATTCTAATATGAACGATGTAGTTTGGATCGGTACAATAAATACAATTACAGTCAACGAAACAACTAAAAGTCAGACAAGTAAGAACCTTGACTTCTTTTTCTTTACTAATAACGGAAAGATTGTATTAGATTTTAAAGATAACTTTTATGACGTAAGGATTTTTTTATCAAAAGAACAGCGAAAAATATTGTTATCAATCATAGAAAAATATTTTAAGTGGGAAAAGTTAGCATTGGAAAAGGGAATTGCTTTGTATAAGAACATTGATACAATAAAAAATTTAGAAAGTTATTTTTCAATAGAAGAAAATAAACATCGGGGATCAGCAACTTATTTAATTGTGGATTTTTATACAATTGATGCTTCTAAATATGGATTAAGTCTTGATATACGAAATCTAAAGAGTATTGATAATGAATATGTTTCTCATACTCCTGATCAACTAATTATTAATAAATCCAATATAGAAAAAATAAGAAACGTGCTTCAAGATCAACACATTATCAATTGTATAAAAGAGTCGCAAAAAAGAAAAGAAGAAGAATCAATCTTTAAGTAAGGTTTCGAACCAACTCGATACAAACTTTCAAACCCTCTTTAGATACGAGCTACCCATAAATGTTGTTAGCTGAATGATGGAGTGGTATAGTTCTTTCAAGGAGGATTCAATGAAAAAAATCATTTTTCTGTATGTATTAATGCTACTATATTCTTTTGCAGCTGATATTAATAAAATCGAGTCTATTATTAAAAATGTTGGAAACTATGAGGTTACAATATGGGATACAAGTGGTAATTTAGCTAAAAAGGATACTTATAGTAAAGTAGAAGTTATAATAAATGCAACATATGTTGCATCTGGGGATATTGATAGTTTTAAAAAAGCAAAATTCAAAATGTATGAGATTATGAAAAACATATTTGAAAACCCAAAAATATCTGGACAAGTTGTAAGAGTTTTATTTAACAGCCATTATTTAAAGTGTAGTTTAGGTGCGACAGATGCTAATAATTTGCCATGGATTGGGCCGACAAATTTCTGGACAGTTATGATGAAATATAAACCATTTATGGATGAGAGTGGTTCCTTGGCTTCTAGAACTTGGGGTGTTAGAATAAATAGATAGCTTATATTTAATCTATTATTTTAGGCGTGGTATATGTATGATACATATTAAAAAGAGAAAAAAAATTAACAAAGATATAATGAAAAGAATTATCTTAATATCAATAATGTTTTCTGTGTTTAGCTGTTTAAGTGCTGATGATCCTAGATATGGATTATCTGCTTCTAATCATGGAATTGGGCTTAGTTTTCAATTAAGTGAATTCGGTTTATATTATGAATTTCATGACAGTAAAAGCGATAATAACCATTCCGATCTGCATAGAGCTGGACTTCGTATATATCAAAATAATTGCAACAATGGCACATACATTAATACCTCATTTATTCTATACAGGGAACTAGATCCCTATGGCAGCCCTAAAGACCAATCAATTGGTTTATACGGTGGATTAGGTTATATTATCATAGCTGTCCGGTAGTTTTTTAGCCAAAGCCGAAAGATAATTGAGTACAAGGCAAGTCTTTAATGGGTTTTTTAGGGGTTT
>Ga0154585_1021_pt1 | contig 28295 bp, 31 predicted proteins | sample RifGroF2_FD_116014 | JGI IMG/M metagenome (GOLD analysis project Ga0154585, IMG submission 116014) | Candidatus Margulisbacteria bacterium GWF2_35_9 | reverse complement strand
TTGTCGTTTCGGCTAAGCATGTCGAGATCATTTTTTATGACGGTAGAATCACTTTGAATTTGGATTAAGTCTATTAAGTAGGATAAATGCGTTTGGATTTGATGAGTTGTTTTGTATACTAAATTTAAATCCGATTTTCCTCTAATAATGATAATGGCAAACAAAATAGAAACAATAATGATTCCACCATTAATTTTATTGCGTATATGTAAGGATTTTATAACCCATGATAGCTGAGAAAGACGATTTCTTAAGTATGCTATATTTTTTTTCATCTAAACTCTTTCGACTTATGGAACAAGCAAATTCAAATATGAATATAGTATAGTTGTTTTTTTATTATTATGAAACACTCGCTCAGGTTAATTACAGGCTTTTAACTCATTGCGAAGACGTTCACATTGAAGGATGTGAATGGTTTTCCCTTCTACTTTTATCAGTTTTTCTTTTTGTATTTGATTAAGAGTTCGAGACAATGTTTCACTAATAGTACCCAGACGTTTTGCTAAATCCGTCTTTTTAATAGTAAGCATTATTTTACATTCTTTATCTCCTGAACATTGCGTATATAAATACTGAATCAGTCTCTGTCTCACCGTCTGAAGTGCTATCGATTCTAAACGAGTATTTAAAACCAAACACTTATTTGCCATTAATTTTAAAAAAAACATTGCAATAGTAGGATTCTTTTCAATGGCTTTAAGCAATCTGTCTTTATTAAAGGATAGAGCCTTCGTCTTTTTAACAACACTTGCCGTAACAGGATATTCTTTCCCAGCGAACAAAATTACCTCACCAACAAAATGTCCTTTTCCAAAAGATGCTACTTCCACTTCTTTTCCATTTATATCTGTTTTATATACTCGAATCTCCCCTTCAAGTATATAGTAGAAATTATCTGCATTTTGCCCAGTATGAAATAAAATTGTGCCGGGTTTACTAAAGTTTTTTTCAATGCCAATTTCTTCAATATCAGATATATTCACAATTTGTTATTAACTCCCAATTACTATTTTTTTCAAAATTCATAATTAACTATTAATAGTATAATGATATAATCTCCCCATGAATACTAGTAAAAAAGTTTTGATAATAAAAAACATTCGTCGAGAAGGACCGGGGTTGATACTCGATGTTTTAAAAAAACGACATCTTGGATATACACTCGTCGACCTTTCTTTAAACGACCCCATTCCAAAATTATCCAATTACTGCGCCATATTCATTCTGGGTGGCCCAGATAGCGTCAATGATTCAACAAAAAAAATACAAACATTACTTGCAACAATCAAAACGGCACTCGATCTAAATATCGCTATTCTTGGCATATGTTTGGGCTTGCAAGCATTGGTTAAAGCAGCAGGTGGTTCTGTAATTAAATGCGTCATAAAAGAGATCGGTTTTAAAGACGTTAATAATGACTCTTTTCAAATTAATCTTACGAATGATGGCAAAGTTGATCCGTTGTTAAACAAGATAGATTTCCCATCCAATGTTTTTCAACTTCATGGCGAAACTGTAAAATTAAGCAGTTCCATGAAGCAACTTGCCGATAGTAAATACTGTAAAAATCAAATTGTTAAAGTTCGAAAAAATGCTTACGGTATACAATGTCATTTTGAATTAACAAAAGATATGCTCAGCCTCTGGTGTGACGAAGATACCGACCTAAAGCGCTTAAACAAAGAATCACTAATAAACGACTTTGAATGCATTAGCATCTATTATACAAAGACAGGAATTCAGCTTATTACAAACTTTTTAGACATCCTGAAAGTGTGATCTCGCACGATTATATCTATGACACGTTTTCTTTGACTTATTAGTCATCTATAAAATAGACATAGACCTATAAAATGTACGTAGTGCGTTGGTAAACGTAGTAATTTATCCAGTTTGAAAAAAGCAAATTTGCATGACTTCGCCATTTTACTTCCGGCTCTAAATTTGGATTATTATCTCTAAAATAGTTTTTCGGCAAATCAATTTTTAAGCCCTTCTCAATATCTCTTTCATACTCCTCTTTCAGAGTTTGAGGGTCGTATTCTGCGTGGCCTGTAATAAATATTTTTTGTCCACCTTTATAGATCATCAGATATATGCCTGCTTCATCCGACTCACTAATAATTTCAAGATCAGGAACCTTGATAACATCCTCTTTTCGAGTTTCAGTATGTCTGGAATGTGGTGCCCAAAACACATCATCAAAACCTCGTATTAGCGCCAAATTGGTATTATTTAATGTATGTTTAAAAACTCCAAATAATTTCTCTTTTAATGGATGTTTCGGAATATTAAAATGATGATACAAACCAGCTTGGACTGCCCAACAAATAAAAAGTGTCGACACAACATTATCATTTGCCCAATCCAATATTGTTTGCAATTCAGACCAATAGGCCACATCTTCAAATTCCATTTGCTCAACAGGAGCTCCAGTTACGATAAAACCATCGTATTTTTTATCTTTAATCTGTTCAAAAGTATTATAAAATTTTCCTAAATGATCCTTGGGCGTATGCTTAGAGTCATAGGACGATACTCTTAAAAAATCGATTTCAATTTGAATGGGGGTATTTGATAACAACCTCAAAATATGCTTCTCAGTAGCAATTTTCAACGGCATTATATTTAAAAACAATATTTTTAATGGTCGAATGTCCTGATGAACAGCATTCGACTCGGTCATTACAAACGTGTTTTCTTTCGTTAATGTCTCAATTGCTGGGAGATTATCAGGTAATACTAGAGGCATTTATTTCAACTCCACTAATGATGACATCCATCAAATTTTTTGGGATTATACCCATCCAAGCCTTTACCATTCGTTTTTTTGTAATAATCATCAATTGCCGATTTTACTGCTTCTTCTGCCAAAACCGAACAATGCAATTTTACTTTTGGCAAACCATCCAATGCCTCAGCAACGGCTCTGTTCGTTAGCTTCAATGCTTCCTCTATCGTCTTGCCTTTAATCAGTTCTGTTGCCATTGAACTAGTAGCTATTGCAGCACCACATCCAAACGTCTTGAACTTAACATCCGTAATGATATCATCTTTAACTTTAATAAACATTTTCATGATATCTCCGCAGGTAGGATTTCCAACTTGACCAACCCCACTTGCATCCTCAATTTCCCCTACGTTTCGTGGATTTGAAAAATGATCCATTACTTTATCACTATATAACGCCATAATACTTCTCCTTTTCCTAATTTGTCTTTTTGCTTTCGTCCCATAATGGAGACATGGCTCTAAGAGTTTTTATGATTTTTGGCAGTACTTCTAGCACTTTATTGACATCCTCTTCGGTATTAAGTTTGCCAAAACTGAACCTAAGTGATCCATGAGCAAATTCATGGGGGACACCCATTGCTAGCAAAACATGAGACGGATCCAATGAACCAGAAGTACACGCTGAACCCGATGACGCACAAATATTATTCGCATCCAAATGCAAAAGCATGGACTCACCTTCTATATATTTTATGATAATATTACAAGTATTAGAAAGCCTATCTGCACCCTTGCCGTTTATAAAACTTTCAGGAATACTACTGAGAAGACCGTTTTCTAATTTATCTCTCAATTTCTTCTCTCTTAACCCCTCATCCTTGGCATTTTTTAGTGATACTTTTAATGCTTCTGCCATGGCTAATATTCCGACTACATTTTCAGTACCTGCACGTTTGCCATTTTCTTGTTCTCCTCCATTAATAATCGGATCCAACAACACTCGTTTTTTCACATAAAGTGCCCCTACCCCCTTTAGTCCATAGAACTTATGAGCAGAAAGAGATAATAAATCCACCCCAAGCTCATCAATATTAATGGGCAACTTTCCAATCACCTGTACAGCATCCGTATGGACCAATACACCCTGTTCTTTTGCTATCTTAACAATTTCTGCCATTGGCTGAATCACACCAGTTTCATTATTTGCATACATAATGGATATCAAAACTGTATCTTTTCGGATCGTTTTTTTTAGTTCATCCAATTTAACAACACCCTGATCATCCACCGGAATATAAGTTATTTCAAACCCTTGTTTTTGAAGGTTCTCACATGTATGAAGCACAGCATGATGCTCTATCGCTGACGTAATAATATGTTTCCCTTTTCGCTGGTTCGCATATGCAACACCTTTGATAGCAAGATTATCTGATTCACTACCTCCACCCGTAAAAATTAGTTGACCTGAACTAATTCCCAAAAGTTTTTTCATTTCAGCTCTCGCATCTTCCAGTTCTTCCTTCGCACGAAGACTTATGCCATATAAACTGGAAGGATTTGCAAAATTAGGCTCAAGCAATGTCTTTATCTTTTCAATAACTTCAGGAGCTAAGTAGGTTGTAGCATTATGATCTAAATACACAATATCTTTATATTTGTTCATTTCTATTCCTTCTTTCTATAACTTTTCAAGAGACTGCTTTAAATCCCCGATTATATCATCAATATGTTCAATACCGATCGATAATCGGATCAGCTCCGGTTTAAGTCCGCTGGAAAATTGAGCCTCATCTGATAATTGCGAATGCGTTGTACTTGCTGGATGAATTGCTAAACTTTTTGCATCTCCAACATTTGCAACATGCGAGAATAGTTTTAACTCATTTATAAATTTTATTCCCGTTTTTTTAGAACCCTTCACTCCAAACACCACCATGCCACCAAATCCTCTTTTCAAATATTTACAAGCAACCGTATGAGACGGATCGTCGACTAACCCAGGATATCGGACCCAAGCCACTTTAGGATGGTTTAGTAAATATGTTGCGACTGCAGCTGCATTTTCGCTATGACGCTGCATCCTTAAATGTAGCGTTTCAATTCCCTGCAAGAACAACCATGCATTATCCGGTGAAATGCACGCTCCCAAATTTCGAAGTGGAACTAATCTCATACGCATAGCAAATGCAACCGAGTTTAAATCACCAAGGTCATGTGCAAACCTAAGCCCATGGTAACTACTTTCAGGTTCAGTAAATAACGTAAATTTAGGATCTTTCCAATTAAATTTTCCGGAATCTACAACAATTCCACCAATACCAACACCATGTCCACCCAACCATTTTGTCAGGGAATGAATCACAATATCCGCTCCATGTTCAATCGGATTTATTAAATAAGGAGTGGTAAACGTAGAATCCACTGCTAATGGCAAATTATGTTTTTTAGCAATTTTTGAAATAGCACTAATATCAGTAAAATCTAATACAGGGTTACCAATGGTTTCAATGTAAACCAATCGCGTATTCATATTAATTTTAGCTTCAAAATTCTTTGGATCAGATGGATCAACTAAATGAACTTTAATTCCCATTTTTGGCAAAATATCATTGAACATCGTATATGTTCCACCATATAGGTTATTGGCAGAGACTATTTCATTCCCTTGTTCGCAAATGTTGATAACAGTATTAAATATCGCAGATGTCCCAGAAGAAAGAGCTAATGCTGCAGGAGCCCCTTCAAGTGATGCAACCCTTTTTTCAAGTACATCCTGAGTGGGATTCATTATTCTGGTATATATATTTCCCAGTTCTTTTAAAGAAAATAAATTTGCAGCATGCTCAGTATCTTTGAACAAATATGCACTTGTTCTATACAATGGAACAGCGCCAGATAACGTTGTTTGTTCTCCTTCATAACCGGCATGTAATACATTTGTTTCAATTTGATATGTCATTTTATCTCCTTTACATAATACTGTATTCTTTATATCTTTTCACTTAATATTTAGAACTATTCCTAATCCTGATATAACCATGTACTTAAATATCTTTCACCTGAATCTGGAAATATAACCACGATATTTTTTCCTTTATGTTCATCCCTTTTTGCAAGTTCCATTACTGCTTTCATTGCAGCGCCAGATGATATCCCTGCCATAATTCCTTCTTCTTTCGCTAATCGTCTTGCTATTTCGCCTGCATCTTCATCACTCACTTTGAAAATCTCATCAACAACATCCCTATTCATGATTTTGGGAATAAACCCAGCCCCAATTCCTTGAATTTTATGCGGGCCAGATGGATTACCCGATAAAACAGCAGAAGATTCAGGTTCCACAGCGACACAGTATATCTTTTTATTCTTTTTTTTAAGTACTTCTGAAACACCAGTAATCGTTCCTCCGGTTCCAACCCCGGCAACAAAAACATCAATTTCCCCATCCATATCATCCCAAATTTCATTTGCTGTTGTCCTCCGGTGGATATCAGGATTTGATAAATTTTCAAATTGCTGTGGCATAAAAGAATTCGGATTCATTTTATGCAATCTTTCAGCTTCATCAATAGCACCTCTCATACCTAACTCACCCGGCGTCAACACTAGCTCTGCACCTAATGCTTTTAATAATTTTCTACGCTCAACGCTCATCGTATCAGGCATAGTTAAAATAATTTTATATCCATTTACAGCTGATACATACGCAAGTGCTATTCCGGTATTTCCGCTCGTCGGTTCTATAATGACAGAATCTTTTGTTAATAGTCCTTTTTTCTGTGCATCTTCAATCATAGCCAAACCGATTCGATCCTTAACACTCGACATGGGATTAAACATTTCAAGTTTAGCGTAAACATTTACATCATAATTTTTCATAATGTTATTTATTTTCACTAGTGGGGTATTTCCAATCAATTCTGTTATGCTATTGAAAACCTTCATAATAATCTCCTTTTTCTTTCTATATATAAAACATATTGATGCTATGTTTTGATTTATAATTATCAACTACATCTTTTAATTTATTTTTTTCTAAGTAGTCATCTATTACAGTTTGCAACCCCTGCCATACTTCAATTGTTGAGCATAAAACCTTTTTTTTGCAATCAAAGGATTCTTGTAAACATTCAATGGGATCAATATTCCCTTCAAGGATTGTAAATATCTGTTTTAGATTAATTTCTGCAGGATCAACTGCAAGTTTATAACCACCATGGGCCCCTCTTGCAACACTTATAATACCAGTAGGCTTTAATAAACGAACAATTTGTTCTAGGTATTTAATTGATATCTTTTCACTTTCTGCAATCGTATTTAATTTTAGAAACTTGCCTTTATACCTAGCACCAAGATATACTAACAACCTGAGTCCGTATCGCGTTCTAGTTGAATATTTCATATTTCCTCCCATTCATACATTATTGATATGATTTAACTATTATAATTACATTAAATATATGTTGTCAATATTTTCCATGTTTAAAAATCAATTTTTAGGGCATAGTATCTTTATCATATTATTTCACTATGATATAATATGATAATCGGAAAAAGGAGGGGAATTATGGCTAAAACAAATTGTTGGGAATCTAAAAAATGTGGAAGAGAACCTGGGGGATCAAAAACAACTGAACTCGGAATTTGTTCGGCAGCAACTGAAAAAAAATTAGATGGAATAAACCATGGTAGCAAAGGCGGACGTTCCTGTTGGGCAATTGCAGGCACATTATGTGGCGGGAAAACACAAGGTAGCTATGCAGCTAAACTTGCCAGCTGTATGAGCTGTGAGTTTTATAAAAACGTACAGGCAGAGGAAAAAGGGGACATAGTTAGATCTCAAGAAATTCTTAAGTTACTAGGACACTAGACAGCATCTACTGATCATATCAAATCCAGATTAAAATACTGCATGCATTTTTTTCAAATGCAGTATTTTTTTCTTGACATTATTCATTTATAGATTATAATCACTATCAATTAAGAAGGATTATAATCTATAAATGAATAAAAAACTTGAAATAATACAATTACTAAAAAAAAATGGCGTTAAAACAACTCCTCAACGATTAGCAATAATCACATTTCTGGAAAACAATTTAATCCATCCTAGTGCTGAGCAGATCTATGAAACATTAAAAAAAGATTTTCCTACTATGTCTCTTGCAACAATTTATAATACTCTCGATAAATTAAACGAAATTAAAAAAGTTATTAAAATCAACTTTTCTGGTGATAATAAAGTTCATTATGACTATAACACCCATTTTCACTATCATTTTCTATGCAACATTTGCAATAATATTTATGACATTACCCCAAAAGAGAAACCAGAAATGTTGGGTGCTATAAATGATGGACATCATATAGAAGAAACTCATACCTATTTTAAGGGTATTTGTAAATCATGCTTTACAAAACGAAAAGGAGGCAAAAATGAGCATAAGTAAAAACATTAAAACCGAGGATACAGGAATGGAAAAACATGTCCCTTTCATATCTGCAAAGGAGTGCGCTACCTGTGGTGAGCTCTCAGTAACGATTCAAGTTGGACAGAATGTGATTCATCCTAGCACAGTTGAACATTCGATCAAAACCATAACGCTGTACGGGAAAACAAAAGAAGGTGCTCTTAAGCAACTCACTCTTTTCCAATTAGGAGATGAAAATACGGTTGCACGGGTGAGGACTTCCGTTATAAAAGGAACCTTTACTGAATTAATCGCTACTTCCTATTGCAATCTTCACGGTCTATGGGAAGGTAGTTTAAAGATTTAAAAAGTGGTATGATTAACACTCATCACTATTAATATAAGGAGGGCATCATGGGAATTAAAGGATCACAAACCGAAAAGAATTTACTCGCTTCATTTGCTGGAGAGTCTCAAGCAAGAAATAGATACACCTACTTTGCAAGTGTTGCATCAAAAGAGGGTTATGAACAAATTTCAGGAATTTTTATGGAAACCGCTGAAAACGAAAAAGAACATGCAAAGCGTTTTTTTAAGTTTCTTGAAGGAGGCATGCTTGAAATTACAGCGATGTATCCTGCCGGAATTATTGGGTCAACACTAGACAATTTAAAAGCAGCAGCCGGTGGCGAACATGAAGAATGGACCATACTTTATCCTGAGGCTGCAAAAATAGCGAGAAAAGAAGGTTTCGAAGAAGTTGCTATTGCATTTGAAGAAATTGCAAAAGTTGAAAAAGCACACGAAAATCGTTATAAAAAATTAGCAGCAAACATAGAAAATAAAACTGTATATAAAAAAAGCAAATCAACTGTATGGAAATGCCGAAATTGCGGTTATCATTATGAAGGCAGTGAAGCTCCTGATTCATGCCCAGCATGCAACCATGGGAAAAAGTTTTTTGAAGTATTAGCTGAAAATTATTAATATTTGTTATTAAAAATAAATTTTAGGAGGAATTTAAAATGGCTAAATATGAATGTCAAGTGTGTGGGTATATCTATGATCCGGCTGAAAATGATGATGTTGCATTTGAGGATTTGGATTCAGACTGGGTTTGCCCAGAGTGCGGTGTCGGCAAAGACGAGTTTAAAAAAATATAAAATTATTTTAGAAGGGACGTAACAGTCCCTTCTTCTTATTTATGAAAAAAACAAAAATTATAATTATTGGAAATGGCCCAGCAGGTACAACCGTAGCATCAAAAATCCGTCAATTGGATAAAATATGCAGTATTCATATCTTTTCCTTAGAATCTCTCCCCTATTACGCTAGACCAAAACTACCTGACTATATATGCGGAAAAACAGATAATCTTCAGGTATATGCTGAGTCTTGGTATAAAGATCACAATATAAAACTACATTTAGACAGCAAAGTTCAAACCATTGATGTTGCAAAAAAAACAATACTTAGCAACAATACTGAGTATTCATACAACACGCTACTGCTTGCAACGGGTGCCTTGCCAAATAAACCTCCGGTATCTGGGTCAGATAATAAAAATATTTTTACTTTAAGAACATTAGACGATGCAAGAAACATAATCAACGCATTAAAAGATAAAAAAGAAATAACGGTTGTTGGCGGTGGCGTGTTAGGTCTTGAAATTGCCAGCACCTTTGCCAGCATGGGAAATACAACTAAAGTAATTGAAACCGGTCATTATTTACTTAATCGACAACTTAATGAAACCCAAGGAAAAAAACTTCAATCAGCAATGGAACAATTGGGAATTACCTTTTATTTAAAAGAAATGTGCGACAGTATCATCGATGATAAAAATAAAATAGTAATCAAAACTAAAAACAATACGCTGATCTCGTCTGATATTATTGTATTATCCGTAGGAGTCAAGGCGGATATTGATCTTGCAAAAAAAGCGGGACTAACTGTCGATAAAGGAATTGTAGTAAATGAATACATGCAAACCAGTAATCCAGATATCTTTGCTGCCGGTGACTGTATTCAGTTTGATGGTCAATTATGGGGATTTATTAAATCTTCCATCGAGCAGGGAAATATTGTCGCTTCAAATATAATAAAACCTCAATCAGCTATTTATGCAGGAACCAAAATAGATGTTACCGTTAAAATATCTGGTATTGATATGAAAGAAATCCTTAATTAATCAAAAAGGAGGAGGCGTATGGAAATAGCTTTTTTTGATTCAAAACCTTATGATATCGAATCCTTTAACAGCATAAATAAATCATTCGGATTTTCCATAAAATATTTTAGACCTAAATTAACTCCTGAAACGGCCGTTCTAGCCAAAGGGTATCCCGTAGTTTGTGTTTTTGTTAATGACACTCTTAATCAAGAGGTCATTGACCTTCTGTACGCAAATGGCACAAAATTAATTGCGTTACGTTGTGCAGGTTATAATAATGTAGACTTTAAATATGCATTTAATAAAATACTTGTGGTTCGTGTTCCAGCGTATTCTCCATATGCCGTGGCAGAACATGCCGTTGCACTGATGCTTGGTCTCAACCGAAAAACACACAAAGCATATAATCGCACTCGCGAGAGCAACTTTAATATAAACGGTCTTCTTGGATTTGACCTGAATAATAAGACCTGCGGGATTATTGGAACCGGAAAAATTGGCGCGATACTTGCAAAAATCATGATGGGCTTTGGAATGAATGTGTTAGCATACGATACGTTTCCAAACAAAAAACTGGCCGAAGAAATAGGATTTAAATATGCCGACCTTGATAAAATCTATGAGAAATCCGATATTATCTCCCTCCATTGCCCACTGACAAACGAAACAAAGCAAATTGTTAATTCAGAGAGTATTAATAAAATGAAACAGGGCGTGATGCTAATAAATACCAGCAGAGGCCAACTAGTTGATACAAAAGCCCTTATACAAGGATTAAAGTCTGGAAAAATAGGATCAGCAGGACTGGATGTCTATGAAGAAGAATCTGAATATTTTTTTGAAGACTTTTCAGACAGAATCATTACTGACGATGTTTTAGCACGTCTTTTAAGTTTTAATAACGTCCTGATAACTTCCCATCAAGCCTTTTTTACTAAAGAAGCATTGGAAAACATTGCAACAACAACACTAACTAATATTAAAGATTTTTCTGAAGGCAAAATTCTAACAAACGAGATTTGTTACAAATGCGGACAGAAACGGCCCCATTGCAATAAAGAAAAGACAGGCCGCTGTTTCAAAAAGGAGATAAATCATGGAAATAAAAAATGATGTCTATTGGACAGGTGTGTTGGATCCAAATTTAAAAAAATTTGATATTATCCTTGATACAAAGAAGGGGTCTACTTATAATTCTTATCTAATAAAAGGTGAAACAAAGATTGCCCTCGTCGATTCAGCTAAACACGGATTTGAAAACACTTTTTTCTCAAATTTAAAAAAACACCTGACTGATATTTCACAGATCGATTACATCATCGTTAATCACACAGAACCAGATCATTCTGCTGCGATGGCAGAACTTCTGGATTTAGCCCCGAATGCTATTGTTTACGCTTCTAAATCAGCTATTAAATTTCTGTCAGCAATTATGAATAAACCCTTTAACTCTGTTGAAGTGGATGAATCAACAAGTCTTGACCTCGGGGGTAAAACACTCCGTTTTTTTAAAACACCCTTTTTACACTGGCCAGACACTATATTTACCTATCTTAAAGAAGACCAGATTTTATTTACATGTGATGCCTTTGGTGCTCATTATTGCAACAAAAATATGTTTAATGATCTTTGTCCCGATTATACTGATCAAGCGTTTTACTATTTTGATATGATTGTACGTCCTTTTAAATCGAAAGTGCTACAAGCGGTGGAAAAAGTAACTGCTTCCGGAATTAAAATAGATACAATCTGCCCTAGCCATGGTCCAATTCTTAGAGAAAATCCTATGAAGATGGTTCATAACTACATTAAATGGAGTCAACCTTTAGTTCAGGAAAAAGACAGAACTGTTCTAATCATGTATCTATCAGCTCATACCAACACCAAAATAATGGCAGAAACAATATCTAAAACTTTTATAAATGAAAAAGTAGTACTTTTAGACATTGCCGAAACCAATATGCCCGAAATTCGAAATGAACTGGAAAAAGCAAAAGCACTTTTTATAGGAAGCCCCACCGTACTGGGAGATGCTCCTTACCCGATATGGGAAGCACTTGCGCATATACCCACAGTTCCAACAAACATCAAAATTGCGGCTGCATTTGGCTCCTATGGATGGAGTGGAGAAGCAGTTCAAAAATTAACAAATCGCTTAAAAGAACTTAAACTAAATGTATTCGAGCCGGGGCTTAAAATAAATTTCGTTGCATCTGAGGAAGAGAATAAACAGATAAAAAGTTTTGCTTCTGAAATAAAAAAAATATTGGCTTAGTCTTTTGAGTTAATTAATTTAGTGATTCTCACAAGCTCTCGCCCAATTTGAATCACTCCATCTTTAGTTTTAGAATCCAGAATGTCATCATTTTCATTAAATACTGAATCCGCACTAGAAATGCCTAGCTGATCTGGAATAACAAGATAACCTAATTTACTTAGCAATGTTCTCAATTCCATCAATCCACGAATACCGCCCAATTTACTTGGTGATGCACTCATTATGGCAGCTGTTTTATTTTTAAAATAGGATCTCTTCGTATTATCCGGTCGAGATACCCAGTCGAGCAAATTCTTTAATGCAGCACTATAAGAACCATTATATTCCGGACTGGCAATCAATATCCCGTCACACTCATTAAACATTGTTTTAAAAGTTAAAATATCTTCTGGGAAAGATTTATCTTCAATGTCTTGATTATACATTGGTAGGTTAAACGCATTTATATCCAGAACGATAACATCTGCATCCACTGTGTTTATTCCATCTACAACAATTTTAAGAAGTTTTTTATTAATGGATTTTTCTCTTAAGCTACCAGCAAAGGCCAGTAGCTTAAGTTTGTTAATATTTTGCAATTTAGATACTTTGTTCTGTCATCCAATATCCATGGATTGTACAGCTCTCAACAACCGTTATTTTTCCCTTTGCATTTTTTAAATGGATACATCCGGCTGGTTCAACATTGGGTGTTAAAAATAATCGTTGAATATATTTCCCATCCTGATAAACATCAATAAAATTAATATAATGTTCTGCTGTCATTGGATGAAGCACTTCTCCAATCCTTATTATTATGTCGGTGCAAGTGTTCTCAGGGATTAACCCACATGATTTATTTACTTTTACTGAGGGGATGTGCTTTACAGCAGCTTCTTTACTTTTTTCCATTGATTCTTTAAAAATATTATCGTTTTGTTTAAATTGTTCTTTTGGTTTCCAACAAATCGGACAATTATTTGGAGCACTACTAAACTCGATATGGCCACAACTTTGACAAACAAATACTTTCATACGCACACCTCCATTTATTTACTAGCATTAATTTACGTCAATTAATTTACTTAGTCAAATGACTTATTATGAATATTCCTTGATTACATCCATAAAAACATCCTTACAGGATTCACCTAATGGATTCATTTTTTTGCATTTTCCTGCTTTTTTCTTCTTTGTAAATTTTCGAACATCCTCGATAGTCTTGCAACCCGCATCAACTGCCTTTTTGATATCTCCCCGACGAATATCATAGCAATAACAAATCGGAACATGATTTGAATCATCCTTAAACCAGACCGGAATAGCTATCTCATCTACTTCAAAACGATCATCACTGCAAAAATACACTACATTACAATCATGTTTCATACAGGCAAAATAGTCCTGTTTTTTCTCCATAAACTTCTTAAATCTTTTCTTAATAAGTTTGTTTATAGTTTCCTTGCCAACCTCTATACCGACTGTTGAGCATTCTGGACATAAGTGTTTCGATTTCATGTGAGTCCTCCGATTAAATAATGAGCATATTGTAGCATACTCGGTCTTATCAAATTTCGTAATAATTGATAGTGAGTCTAAAGTTAACTGAGAGTATATACTTAAACCACTTTTATCTAGTAATATTTAATATGAACCAATATGAAAATTAAAAAAGATAATACAAAAGCTCTAATTATTAGTGTTTATTTTGTACAAGGCATTGTTTCCATAACGGGACTTGCCTTATTTTTACTTACTCGCAATGTATTTAGCTTTACCTGGCTACAATTATCTTTTTTAGGAGCACTCAGCACACTTACTTGGTGCATAAAACCACTTTATGGATTCCTAACAGACCAAGTTCCAATTATGGGGTTCAGACGAAAACCATACTTAATTTTATCATCATTACTCACCTTTTTTGGATACTGCATGTTGGCGATGTATGGCAATGGATTCATCTCTATTGTTATCGCATCGATCATACTCAATGTCGGACTCGGATTTTCAGATGTTATTATTGATGGATTTGTAGTTGAAAAATCAACAAATGCAACAGTTGGCCGTTATCAATCTCTATGTTGGAGAGCGAAATCGTTTGGAATACTACTGGCATCCATCCTATCCGGAATCTTAATAGAACGTGCAGTATTTTCAAAACTGCTAGGTGGCTCAAAAATAACCAGCCTCTTGGGTACACTTTTTCCTGTTTCGTTCTCAGCTCAAATAATCGAAAGCGTTAATCTATTAGATATTCGCTACATCCTATTATTTACAAGCCTACTACCGTTTATTGTTCTCTTTTTAAGTTTGCAAATGAATGACACTCATGTTGAAATAAAAGAGAATAAAAAATTCTCTCCTCAAATTTTAATCAGCGCACTAATTGCTCTATTTCTTACACTATTGGTTGCCTTTTGGGGTTTAATTCCTGGAAAAACAACATCGAGCGAGGCGATAACATCTATTTCAATTTTTATCATATGGAGTGTATGGATATGCTATTATCTTTTGTACTTAATTAAACACAAACAAGCAAACTACACCCTGTTTATGGCAGCACTTTTTCTATTTCTATGGCGATTTACACCTAGTTTCGGTGCCCCCTGGAGTGACTATTTTATTAATAACTTATCCTTATCGAAAGAAAAACTGGGTTATATTGGGTCGCTAGCTTCTCTTAGTTGGCTAATCGGAACCTTTATATACAACAAATTTCTTGATAAACTACCATTAAAAAAATTATTATCTTGGACTGTCATTATTGGAGTTTTGTTATCGTTCTCCCAATTAATAATTGCAAGCCCTAACATAGCGAACAAAATCGGCAACTTTTACATGATAAAATATCTGGCAGCGATACTTCTATACCCCTTTTATTTTCTAGGATATCATTTTGAAGCATGGCAGGAACTCATGAATCAACCCGGCATTCTCAATCTGGAAGCCCTTCTATCCTTCTTGCTTGAAATGATGTTCATTCTATCATTTTTACCTCTATTAAAATTAGCTGCACTGGTAACTCCAAAAGGAGTTGAGGCCACCAATTTTTCTGTCATGGCTAGTATTATGAATTTAGGGTTGGTTTTTGGCTCTATTTCAGGCGGATGGATCTATACTTATATAGAAGGGCAATATGCGATAGCAGGACTTAGTTTTACAGGCCTTCATCTTACAATTATTATTGGTGCACTTAGTAGTCTTTTATGTTTACCAGTACTATACAAACTTAAAAATATTTCTTGAGCTAATACTATCCTTTGGCTCCGGCTCTCTTAAGGATAGCCTCAATCTCGAAGCGTTCCTTGATTTTTGCATAAGCTAACGCCGTATAACCTTCATTATTCTTCGCATCGATATTTAGTTTTGTACCTGACAACAACCGTTTGAGCCCAGAGGATTCAAGACATAAAACTCGAACAATTTGAACATGCTTATAAATAACAGCGTACATCAGTGCTGTATATCCCGCTTCATTTTTACAATTTATATCGGCTCCATTTTCTATTAAAGCTCTAAATAAATCTACTTCACCAACAATAGCTAAAAATAAAAATGAGTCTCGAAGTACTTGGTTGAATCTAGGGTCCTTTGACTTCGTATTATCTCCAGCTGCCCATAATATCGCAACCGTTTCCAAATATTTATTTAATTGAACATCTTCTAATCGACTAATCAATATATTCGGATTGGGTGTATTCTGAACTGCTTTAAACATAGGATACTTTTTGTACTCTCGACACGACTTCATGTTTATATTTGGATATGCTAACAAATCTCGAACCAATTCCTTATCTCCAGCTGCAGCTGCTATTTCCAGCGCTGAGTATATTACAATTTCAATTTCATTCGTCATAATGATACTCGAATGTGACAGCAATGCTTTAAACATTTTTCTGTTACTATTAATTACTGCTTTCTCAAGCAATACAGTTCCCTTAGCATCGATACTCTTTTTGATGTCAGGTTGACTAAGAAGAAATTTAACAATATTTACATGCCCACACTCCACTGCAATGTGAAGTAAACTTTTGCCTTCTCTATTTTTAATATTCTCATTCACTTCACTATACCTCATGAGTAACTCGACAAATTTTATATTCCCAGTACTAACAGCATTTACCATCACAATTTCTAGGGCATTTTCTGTCATTGATTTATATTTATTTAACATATTTTCTAATGCCTCTTTTATGATCTCTCCGGCATTATCTGTTGCATTTAAAAGCGATGTAGATAAATTTCTGATTGTATTATCTTCACGTGCAACTAATTCTTTTACGATTTCTAAATGTCCTTGTTTTGCAGCTTTACCCAATGCAGTTTGCTCAATTTTATCCTCAATATTCACTTTTATTTCCGGTCGACTTAAAAAAACATTGATAACATCTATGTAACCACCATGAGCTGCCTTTATCATAGCAGTTTGTTCCGATTCATCCTCAAGGTTAATATCTATATCTGGTGCGTTAATTAACACCTCAACAGCTTCTTTATTACCTTTCAATGCAGCAATCATCAGTGACGTTACTTTATTTTTGTTAATTGAGTTAACTCCGATGTTTATATCGGTAAGAAGTTGTTTCATCACATCCGTTTTCCCATAACGAACAGCATAAAACAAGGCAGTATTTCCTTCTTTATCTTTCAAATTAATATTCGTCTTCGGGTAACTTAACAAAAAATCAATAATCTCCGTTTTACCCCATTTTGATGCAACCATTAGAACGCTACATCCCTCTCTGTTTAGGGTATTCACATCAACAGATTGCAATAATTCACTGACAGTTTCTACGTCCCCATGCTTTGCTGCATGGGACATCGAATCAATTTTACTCCACTCCACCATATGTCTAGTTTTCCCCTCAAAATCGGATTAATATTAAATTAATTCTATTTATAGATTTATTATACCCCATTCTGCATAGACTAAAACATTTTGAGAGTTTTTAGTTTCTAAGCCTCACTATTTCTCTTTTGAAGATATAAAAAAGGTGTGCAATTGCACACCTTTTTTATTTAGATAAATTACTATTTTATATTAATATGTTCCTGGAACAGACTTAGCATTAAACACCGTTGGATTGTTTGGATTAGAAACAGCCGCTTGTGCATGACGATACTTTTCAGTTCGTGTTGATAATGCTGGCTCCACTGGATTAATATTTGGATTTGACCACTGAGAAATTAAGGCCGGAGATCCAATTGCGCCTATTTTCCCTGTACTACCTGTAGCTAAAGCTAATGTTAGGTCCACATCCGGAGAAAAAGATGATTTAGATCTGTGTGACGGAACTGCTGCAATTACAGGCTTGTTCGGAACCCAAATTTCAGCTACTTTCACATGTAAATCATCGATCAACGCTTTAATACCTTGGGTTGTGTTAATATCATAGTCCTTATTTACCGTCTCAAGAATAAAATCGTCCTGTCCAAGCTTATGTAAATACTGAACTTGTTCAGAAAGCGCTATCATTAGAATCGCTTTATATGGATCTGCCACCTGATTTTCTTTAATTAACGGTACAATATTAAATACGCCCATTCTATAAGAACGCACCATTCTTGCTGGATTAGTTACCCAAGAATCATCTCCAACTAGCTGTACATCACTCAAAATCTGAGAAGCATCTTTCCAACCATACCAATCATCCTCAGCAGCAATATCCTCCATTGAAGAAAACACATTACCAGTTGAATCCTTCAGATGCTTCGCTAGCATAATCTGTTGCAATGAACTAAGTGCAAACTTTCTATAACCAGCTGCATTTACATCGGCATCTTTAATTTCTGTTAATCCAGCTGCCTTTGTTCCTGCAAGAAATTTCTCAAAACCTTCAATTTCTTTTTCTGATAAAACAATATGGTATGTCCCTTCTGTATAAAAATCCAACACATAACCCTTGTTTGCTCTAACATCTTCTGTATAGTTGTATTGTTGTTCTCTATTCAGTTTTATTACTGAGTTTCCATACTCATTGGTAACTACTTCAAGCTTTTTACCAAGAATCGATTCAATAACATCCTTGCTTGAACTATCGTACACAAAATTTTCTGGGAAATAGTTTTCTGTACAAGCTCCGTCAATCGCTAAGTGAACATCTCGTCCAAGTTCTAAATCTTTTCCTAATCTTCTCCCAAGTTCTTTAACCGCTGTTTTATACAGATCAATTATTTCGAAAGGAGTTTTCGTATTATTAACGGTCATACCACCTTCTTTTGATAATTTTTGAACAGGATCACCTAATTCTTCAAGTTGCCAATATAAAATATCATGAAACTGTTGTCCGGCACTTATTAATTCTTCTGGTGACTGTGCAAACGTAAACTGAACCATCCATTCTTGCCAAGGAAGACCTTTGACCACTTTATTAACTGATTCATCCCATGGTCTTGCCTTTACGTCCATATCACCATTAATAATTCCATTTCCATGCTTGGCCGCAGACAACATAACACTTTGTGGAATAGCAAACGCCATTTGGTTAAGACCATGACTTCTTTTGTATGCTTGATGTTTTGCTTCTTCTAACGATATTCCTTGATACTGAGCTGATATTTTAAAAGCCATCTCTCTAACAGCCAATGCTGCCTGTGCTCCAAATTGTCTCCAACCGCCCAACGCATCTACGTTTTCACAAACCATTTCTGGTTTTAATAATGCTTCTGGATTGTTAGTTAAAAACTCTAGTGTCTTGTCCCACAGAATTTGTGTATTTGTTAAAGCTGTAGCTAAATCTTTTGAATCGAGTGCTTCATGAAATCCATCAGAAGTCCCTTTTGGAGGAATTACAGCTGCTCGAATTTTAACTCCATTAATTACTATATTTACAAAAAGTCGAACTGTTTCTTTCCCATCGGATAACTTTCCCGGAGCTACGTCAACTTTTACTGCTGAAATAGCTACTTTCCCTGCATTTTCTGCTACTATCTTTTTATTCATTTTTACCTCCCGATTAAATTGTGCATAATTTTACACGTTTTTTACAACCATCCCTATATCGAACAATTTAGGGAATAATTGCAGTATTTATTTGTGGTGTGTGCTACAGCAGTTTTCAAATCGCCCTAATCCTTACAATAAACTGTTATCAGCGTTAATTTAATAACGATCTCCTAAGGAAACAGGAATATTAAGGTCTTTAGAAATGTGCTATACTTTTTTCAACAGGGAATTGATAATGCGTTTAATTTTTATTTCTATTATTATTGGATGTATCTTTTGTTTTTCCTATTCGGATATACTTCAGGATTACTCGACTGCAAGAAAACTGTTCCGAAGTGGCAATAAGAAAGAAAGCATCCAGTTGTTGAAAAAAATCAGTCAAGAACCTTCCGAGGTTCAAGATTTTTCACTTTACTACCTTGGACAGTTATCCTCAGTTGATGAATCCATTCCGATTTATGAAGAGTTGCTAAAATTCTACCCAAATTTTATTTTGTCCTCTAATCTTCAAAATGTAATAACAGACTATTCCATATCAAAAGACAACTGGAATAGATTTGGTGAGAATGAATTATGGACAATTGCCAGTCGATATTTCTCGCTGAGTCGTTGGAGGGATAGTCAAAAAGTATATTCCTATCTTTTAGAACATTATCCAACGACAAGTCGAAAGATTGAGGCGCTATATCATCTGGGAGTTTGTTCTCTAAAATTGAGTGAATTTACTACAGCAAATATGTATTTAGAAAAAGTAATCCTCTCAAAAGATAAATCGTATCACCATCTCGCAAAATACAACAAAGCGCAAGTTATCCTTATCCATAATGGCGCACCTTTAGGGATTATCGCGCTCAAAGAACTGCGAGATACCTATCAGAAAGATCAGAAAATACTGGAAATGTTACTTCCAGAAATGGCTCGGGTATATCGAATTATGAACCGCTACGAGGAAGCGGCTGAATGCTATAAAACCTTACTTACACTGATTACTAATCGCTATTCTGCAGACGAAATCCGATATAATCTGGCAAGGATGTATTATATATCTGGAAACTATCAAGCAGCAGGCGAATATTTCCTTGAGATAACAAATCAAGTGCCTCTAAGCCAGTCATTCGGACCCGCTTCGCTTTTCATGCTCACCCTAATGCCGGGGGCAGACCCAGTTCAAAACCAGAAAATTAACGAAAGATTGTATAACGAATTTCCTTGGTCTTACTACGGTCATCTCTCTGCCGTTCGAACCGGTAAAACATTTAGACGAGAATCAGTGCCATTCAGTTCAATTCTTGACATTAAGTCAATTAATCCAAGGGTTAAACAATTTATAGAAATGGATGATTATGAAACGGCAAGCACGTTGCTAAGACCCGAGTTTTTTAAAAAACCATTTAATCCGCCACTGGCTCTCTACTTGATAAAACTATATGAGCACGCTAACGATTATTACAAAGCACTTGGAATTAGCGACCTGGTCTGGAAAGAATATGAGAAAAATGGTGAATTAAAACGAATGCCTGTTGTTTTCTGGGAAAAATGTTATCCTCGACATTATTGGAGGGAAGTCTCTCGTGAGGCCAGAAAATATGGCATTGACCCGTATATGATGCTAAGTTTGATTCGGCAGGAAAGCCGCTTTAATAAAGAAGCTTTATCCAGAAGCAACGCATTTGGTTTAATGCAACTAAAAAAAACCACTGCCGATGGAGTAGCCAAGACATTGGGACTTAAACAATACAACCTAAATGAACCAATCGCAAATATCATGTTGGGAACTCGTTATTTTTCAGATATGATCAACAAAAATCCAAAATATCCACATTATGCTCTTGCCTGTTACAACGCAGGTCCTAATGCTGCAAAACGGTGGATCGTCTCGGGCGAACATCTATCACCTGAAGAGTTTGCTGAGACTATTGATTATTCAGAAACGCAACATTATGTAAAAACTATTATGAAAAATTATTGGAATTATAAAGAAATATATCAATGGGCTTTTGATATAGAGCATTTTTAGAGCTGTTACTTCTTTATATTAATTCCTATAACAAAGTACTATATTACAGAAATAATATTGCTAAAAAAGTCTCTTAAGCACACTACGAACATCTTCTTCGGTTATCGTTTTAGGGTTTGCTTTTGTTGACCCAGAAGCCAATGTATTTGCAATCATTTTTTTTGGATCTTTGAGTTCCAAATTCTTAAACACATTTTGTATTTCAAATTTTTCTATCAACAGATTAATCCTGTTTATTAGATCCATACCGGCAATATCAGACAACTTTTTATATTGTTCAGAAATAGAATTTTTGTTAATCTCCAATGCTGGAACAAGACACAACGCACAAACTAAACCATGGGGTTGCTTATATATAGCGCCCAATGAATGAGCCAATCCATGAATGACTCCTAGACGAGAATTTGTAAATGCAATGCCAGTTAAATAACTGCCCAACAACATTTTTTCATAGGACGCACTATCTTCTTTTTGATTAGCTGCATCAAATAAACACTCAATATTATGAATCAATAATTCAAAGCCTTTTAATGCCAAATTCTGGGTATACCAGTTTGCCCCATTAGAGATGAAGGATTCTATGGCTTGAGTAATCGCATCCAAACCAGACTGAGCTACTATTGTAGGGGTAATCCCAATCATCAAGTCTGGGTCTAAGATAATCAAGTCTGCCATAAAATAATCATCACGTATTGATAGTTTTTCATTGGTTTTCTCGTTATTAATAACAGCATTGATCGTTGCCTCTGCCCCTGAACCGGCTGTTGTAGGGACAGCAACAAACGGTATTCCTTTTTTTTCAACAACGCCTCCATTCTGGTAATACTCAGGATCACGTGATGTTTTGTATAATCCTGCCGCAGCTTTTGCTAAATCCATGACTGAACCACCACCGATACCACCAATCCATAACGACTTCTTCCTCTTTGCATACTCAATAACCTCTCGAACATTCTCTAGGGTAGGCTCGCCCCCTTCATAAGGGTAGAAGTATGATTTTCTCTTAAAAGCAGCAGTAAGCTGCTTAAACTGAGGTTTCTTGCGAAGTGATGAGCCATGTACAATTAATCCATTACCAAAAGCAGCTGTTCCAGATAACAGGCTAAAAATTTCACCCTTGCCGGACACGGTAGTCATCGGCATATTTAATTTACTAAATAGCATCCATCTCTCCTCTAATACAAAAAAACTAGTTCTTTATTAACTATTATGGGAAAAATTAACTTTTTTGTCGATATATTATTATAGGGGGAAGAAAATAGATGCTTAGAAAAATCATTAGTGAGCGAAATATCAAAATAGCCATTGGGTTGCCAACGATGAACAGCCAAGGCTATATTTACAACTCATTAAAAAAATTACAACAAGAACTTGTTTTGATTCCACCTAATATAAAAACCAGCCTAGTTATATGTTTAAATGGCACTAACGATAATAACGCAACCTTGAATGAAATCCATAAATTTACTCAGGAAAACAAGCAATTTCAGATTAATACAATAATACGTCCTCAACCAGGTAAAAATGAAGCAGTTAATGCCATTATTGATTTTAACAAAAAAAATGGAATCGATATTACACATTTAGTCGACGATGATGTATCTTTTACCACAGGATCCATATCAAATAATGTTAAATTACTCGTTTTGGAACAAGCCAAAACAAAAGAACCTGTAATGGTAGGTTCTCATATGAAAGCATATCAATACACATTAAAAGACTATTTGCTCCAAGAAAAATCTTGGGTTTCTGCACTTAAAAAGTGCTTTTGGCATAACGTTTTTCGACTGCCTTTTGATGACCAATCTGAAGAGTGGCCGTTTAATAGCGCACAAAGTCTTGCCATGTATACAAATAATTTCATAACACTTCCTCCTAGCAATAGTGGATCGGTTGACGACATTACTTTAAACTATGACATCGCAGCAAGAGGAAAATTACTAAAAACTGAAGGATCAGAAGTATTTTTTAAAGTTGCCGAGGATAAGAAAGAACGAGAAAATCAACAACTCAGAAATCTGTTTGGCGTCCTTCATTCTAAGGCACAATTCACTAAGGATACTGACAAAATACTAAAAACTCTATCTTGGTCATATACAACCGACCCAAAAATGTATAAATTACCTCCGAAAATGGGATTAAGCCGATTATTCTTTTATTTAATTCATATGTACTATCGATATCAAGATGCTCGAAATGCAAATCAACATTTTACAAACAATATTGTTCCAAACTGGGGAACAGCATCATCAACAAAACCCCTAGATAATATAAACACAGTTGATCCAATATTAGTTAAATCCAATACAGCTGATAGGAAATATTCTAATACGGCATTACAAGCGCAATAAACTCTACGTCTTCATCTCCGGTATTTTCAATTGAATGACTACCACCAGTAACGGTCAGGATTGCATCTCCGGCGACAAATTCTTTACGAGTTTTACCAGTATCACAAATCCCTTTGCCTTTCAAAATAATAAAAATCTCGTCTTCTTCCAAATGCTGATGGACACCAATAGAAGCACCTACCGGTACAGTAATTTTTGCACATAATCGGCACTTTGCCTGTATTTCATCTTGTCTAAACATGTGCTGAAACGAAATGACGCCCTTGCCTCCTCGCATATTTTCTCTTTGCTCGATCAGCATATCTTTTTCTTTTTTTAACATCATATCCTCCCTTGGCAACTGCTCATCTTTGAATTGGATATTATACAATGATGTTTCGTGTATAATTTTCTTAAATTGGATTTTTTTCATTCTGTTTTTATTCTAAAGACATGTGAAGTTAAATGCAAGAAAACAACTAATCTATATTTCAACCTCAATATCCATTCCATCATATGCCATTGATACATTATCTGGAAGACTGGCACTAACCAAAGCATAATCCATATCATGCGTCGTATGGACAAAATAAGTATGACCTGGATTTGTTTTTCTAATTATCTCCATTGCCTCATCCATATTCAAATGGGTATGATGCTGCTTATATCTTAGTATATTAATAATTAAGATCGGGATGTTATGAATTTTCATTAGAGTTGAATCCGGAAGAGTTTTAACATCCGTCAAATAAGCAAAATTTCCAGATTTAAAACCAAGAATTTCCTGAACACCATGAAAAACAAGCAGGGGTTCGAACACAACATTTTTAACTGAAAACCGTTCTATGTTATAAATCTCGTGAAGACATATATTCGGAATTCCACCACCCTTTTGACTAATTGGCTCAAAAATATAGTAAAATGCTTTTCGTAGTCCATCTACTTGTTTTCGACTAATGAAAACATCAATTACTCCTGAATTCAGGTTAATAGGTCGTAAATCATCCAACCCTCCTATATGATCATGATGATTATGGGTCAACAGTATAGCATCTAGTTTGTGAATTTGATGATTCAGTGCCTGCTGTCTGAAGTCGGAGGAACAATCAAATAATATGGTCATATCCTCATTGTGAAGCCAAGCAGAAGTTCTAAGTCGTTTATTTTTTTTATTCTTACTCAAGCATACTTTACAGTGACACCCAATAACCGGAACACCATCTGATGTCCCTGTTCCAAGTAGTGTAAGCGTTGCTTTCATTCTTGCATGCTGGTTATGATTGAAGGGTTAACTCGGCTAAAGTTAATTTGTTTGTATTTAGATATTCATCCAACTCATCAATTAATGTTTCCGCTATTTTCGGATTAATAAAATTCATCATCCCAATCGAAACTGCATCTGCACCGATAATAAGAAATTTTAGTACATCCTCAATAGATGAAACTCCTCCAATTCCAATGATTGGAATCTTAAAGTGTGATGCAACATCATAAATAGCTTTTAAAGCTATCGGTCGAATTGCTGGCCCAGACAAACCAGCTACTCCTCGTTTAAAAAACAGTTTTCGGCTTGTTATATCCACTTCCATCGCAGGAATTGTATTGATTAGTGATAGTATCTCTGCACCTGCTTTAATAGATACTTCAGCTAATTTAACGATATCAGGAACACTGGCAGATAATTTGACTATTAATGGACCTGAATACTCATCACGAACCTTAGAAATCAGTTTTTCTACAACTGGCAAATCAAAGCAGAAAGAAAGCCCACCTGCCGCAACATTGGGACAGGAGATATTTAATTCCAATGCATCAACACGTTTTTCCTTTTCGAGAATACGCGCACACTCAATATTTTCCTCAATGGAATGGCCAGCAATATTAGCAATCACTTTTAGATTTTTGTACCCTTCAAGTGCAGGAAGCCGTCTTTTTATTAAATCCTGAATCCCATTATTTTCAAGACCGATTGAATTCATCATTCCAGATGGCGTCTCTGCAATACGTGGGGGAATATTCCCGATTTTTGCTTCCATAGTAACACTTTTCAGTGTAATGGCACCAATACGATCTAAATCCACAAAATCAGTAAATTCTGTACCATACCCGAAGGTTCCAGATGCCGTAACTATGGGGTTCTGAAGTTCTAATCGTCCAAGTTTTGTTTTCAACTCTGCCATATGTTTATTTACCGCTTTCCATTGTTTTTACTCTCACCCTTCAGGGGGAATGAGGGGGTCTCCATCTACCAAATATCACTCGCATTAAATACTGGCCCATCCGTGCATACTTTTTTATATCCATTTTTTGTATTAATCACACATCCCAGACATGCTCCAAAACCGCAAGCCATTCTTGCTTCTAATGATACTTCTGCTGTAATCCCTGCTTTAATAGCTGACTCCGCAATACTCTTCATCATTGGAATGGGGCCACATGCCATTATGTGCTGGATCTTTTCCTTTTTAATATATTTATCAATATTTTCACAAACAAAATACCCTTCCACATCATCCACATGAGTTTTAATATGCGATTCTGTCCAAGGAATTACTTCATCACTCGTCTTAACTCCATGAATCATGATGATATCATTATGTTCTTTTAATTGATTATAGAGAAAATACAGTGGTGCAATACCCATTCCTCCGCCAATTATTAATACTTTCTTATTCTTACAAATACTAAATCTATTACCTAAAGGGCCCATAACTTCAACCTTGTCGCCGACGGCAAGACTCGTCATTGCGTTGGTTCCTTCACCCTTAACTTTATAAAGTATTTCTAATTTATTTTTGCCACAATTGTGAACACCAAAAGGACGTTTGAGCATATTCGCTGATGGAAGCTTCGTCTGTATTGAAATATTAACAAACTGTCCCGGTGTAGCCATAGATGATATATGAGAAGAATTTAACACTAACAAAAAGGTATCTTTTGCTAACTGTTTGCTCTTGATAACGTCGCTTATTTCAATTATTTTTGTAGCGTCAGACATTTATGGATTCTATCCGTAATTGCAATAACAGTATTCAAAAACTCATTATCTAGGTTCGAACTAAACACCTGTTTAAGTACAATAACATATTTTGAGTTAATCGAAATAACTCTAACTGAACCAGATCCCAGTTCTTCAAAAAAAGCATCCGTATTTACTTTCGTTTCAATAATATCTTTACTGCATAATTTTTGAAATTCCACTCGAGAATAGGCCCGAACAAAATCGACATGTTGTATCTTCTGTGGGTGATAATACCCTTTTTTTAACTCATATACGATACCTTTTGTCGATTTATATAAATCCAGATAATATGCAATAACCTGAGATGCAAAATTTTCTTCGTTTTCAACTCGGCTAATCTTATCTACATATGCGACAAACTTCAAATATTGATCAATTTTCATTTTTGCTACATTGCTCTTATACATGATATGGTATTCATTTGCCCAATGATAAATAGCTTCCACAAAACTAACGACATCTTTTGATTTTTCAATTGAGTCAGAACTTTTACATATAAAAAAACCGAATAATCCGTCACTAGTTTTCTCTAGTGGAAAACAATGAGTCCCACCCATACTGGCCCACATTTCTCGCTCATTTTTAATGACTGGATAAACCTCTCTTGGAAGAATAATCGTTTCGCTATAAAATCTTTCAATATCGCTTATCGTTATCATTTGCTTATCATTAATCAACAAATCTACAAATAAGCTATTACCCGAATACTTAAGGTACTCTACCTCTTCTGACAGATAACCTTTCCATGCAGCCACCGAATATTCAGAATCTCGTTTTATGAATAAAACATACTGATTAATGTTATATTTGCTTAAGTAAATGTTGAGATACTGATCCTGCGTATACAGAATTCTTGGTTTATTTCTGTATGCAGATTGAGAGTCTAATTGCTTTTTTTTATCTACTAATAAATCAAAGGCCATTATTATCTATTGTAGTGTTTAATCTGAGTATTTTCAAGCCGTAATAGGTCATTGCTATAACCATTTATTCTGTTTTTTCGGCTTATCTGCCGACTGATAAAATATTTTTTCAAGTATTTCTGAAAAATTTTTAATGCCAATTATTAACGGAGGACGATTCAACTCCCTTTTAATCTCTTCTATTTCAAGCATATTATCAAAAGGGACAATAACTCTTTTAATATTATGGCGCTCCGCTGCAAGTAGCTTTTCCTTTATCCCCCCAATCGGTAGAACCTGTCCATGAAGTGAAATTTCTCCCGTCATTGCAATATCAGTTCGAACAGGTTTACGAGTATATGCCGATATCAAAGCAGCAGCTATCGCAATACCAGCAGAGGGACCATCTTTCGGAATCGCATTTTCTGGAATATGAATATGAATATCATAATTCTTATAAAAATCTTTTGGCAAACCAATTTTCTTGGCAATAAGACGAAC
>Ga0154585_1015_pt2 | contig 28720 bp, 26 predicted proteins | sample RifGroF2_FD_116014 | JGI IMG/M metagenome (GOLD analysis project Ga0154585, IMG submission 116014) | Candidatus Margulisbacteria bacterium GWF2_35_9 | reverse complement strand
TAGCAAATCCGTCGCCAAGAGTTGCCGCTTGGCTAAGTATAACGGATGTTATTTTACTGATATTGCCTGAAGCTAAATCCAATGTAATGTTGCCATAATTGTCTTTTAATACTTTCATGTCTTTTATTTGTTGCTGTGCTCGTTTTGCCATGCTGGTTCCTGACGCATATGCTTCAAAGCATCCCATTCGACCGCAACTACACTTGTTTTTTTCGTCAGTAGAAATATTAAGCGCCATATGACCGAGTTCTCCGGCAATACCATCATTTCCTTTATACAATTTGTTGTTAAAAATGATACCTCCACCGATACCAGTGCTAACGGTGATAAAAATGGCATTGTTGAAATCTTTTCCGGCACCGAAATAAACTTCTCCCATCGCAGCGCAGTTTGCATCGTTTTCCAATAAAATGGGAACGTCTTTAAATTCTTTTTTTAAAGGACTGATGATGTCAAAATTTTGCCAGCCTAAAATATTGGGTGCGTTCAGAATAATCCCTGTTTTGTGATCGATTTGTCCAGGAATACCCAATACGATATTTTTTAATTTCTTTATCTTAATTCCAGTGTCGCTGAGTAAATGCTTTATGCAGAGTATAATTTTATCGGAAACCATGTTCCCACCCTTTTTAGATTCGGTTGGGGTGACATTCTCTGCGATAATTTTACCGTTCTCATCGGAAATGGCAGAGGCTATTTTTGTGCCACCGATATCCACTCCTACAATATATTTGCTTGCCATTATTTAATTCCCTCCTCATGTGATAAACAACGAATTGTTTATTATTGTTATTTTAAAGCAAAACGTGAAATTAATTAAGTGATAATTCTATGGTTCTCGAGATTTTAGCTTTTTAAACAGATTGTTGATGCTAATTTCAAACCGTGAACTACCATAACAAAAAAAACTCATAATCAAGAGTGACTCTTCCAGTTTATTTAGAATCTTAACTGGGATTTTATCCATCCTTCTAATTTTTTTGATTAGTTCATTTATATTTTTAGCATGATTGTTGATTGCCTCAATGCGAAATTTTGTATCCTCAGGACATGTATCAATGGCTTCTTCTAATTCTTGAATATTTATTTTGAAGACAGGAACATATGCATCTGTAAAACTTGTAATATGTAATGGCGATGAACCAGTTTTGGTTTTATTTGTTGCCTCTATTTGGATGGAAACCATGAATCCTCGTATAAAATTTAAATAGTCATTAATTAGTAAATGTTTCAGAGCTTCGGGGCTGAGATTTTCGGGACCCTTTATTAAAAATGGATCAATGTTTGTTTTTTTATTTGCAATTACTTTATTCATCATGCGTATTAATATATCGATAACCAAATTAATGTATTTCAATCAATTAAATAGGTATTCCAGTCTCCTTCATGATAGGTATCCACTGGGGTTATATGTCGATCACTTAGGAAGGCATCTAGTTCGGGTTTACTGAAATCACTGATTCCTGAGAGTATTAGATGTTTGTATTGATACTTTTTTCTGAGTGGGTCGAGTAGTTCCAAATGTATCGCTACCGTTAAATTTGCAACAATGGTATCGAAATTTTGACTGTCAATCACCTCGAGTGACCCCACTTTAAACATGATCTTGTCTTCACACTGATTCACTTGGCTATTTTCCTTGGATACGGAAATGGCTAAGGGGTCATTATCAATAGCGATGACTGAAGCCGCCCCCAATTTGACTGCAGCAATGGCTAAAACACCTGATCCAGTTCCCACATCGAAGACACTCTCTCCAGAGTTGATTATTTTTTCCAAAAAGAATAGACATCCTTTTGTTGTCCCATGGTTTCCGGTTCCAAACGCCATTCCAGGATCTAAAAGCACAACGGCTATATCGGAAGGATAGACTTGGTTTTCCCAACTTGGAGCCACGACTAAACGCTGACCAATAAGTATTGGTTTAAAAAAGCGTTTCCACTCATTTTGCCAATCACTTGCCTGAACTGTGCTGAGAGATAGTTTATACTGAGTTTTATTTAAATGTTGAGATAGAAACTGCAGCATATCTTTTTCTGTTGTCTTCCACATTTCTTTTGAGGAACAATACACTTCATAGCAGATGTTAAACCCCTCATCTGTGATTATTGGAAATTGACTGGCGTAATTTCCCGGTAAGACTGAATCGAGGAATGGGGTTATTAATTCATCGTGTTCATGGTGGGTATAAATACAGACAAGGTAATGACTGATATGATCCTCTTGATTTTGCATTGAAGTATCTTATCTGGATATCTTTATATGTTCAAGTCGGAAAATAAGTGCTGATTTTGTGTTATGTAAGACGTGGCTATTGTTAAAACTTGCTCAATCTTAGATAATAATATAATAAAAGATGATGAGGTGATTAGAATGGAAACGGTTTCGATTGGTGTATTTGGTGGTAGCGGATTTTACAAATTTGGAGAAAATGTCAAAGAATTGAAAATTGACACCCCCTATGGTATTCCAAGTAGTCCCGTATTTCTGGCAAGTATAGAAGGTAAACGCGTTGCGTTTTTACCCCGCCATGGTACCAAACATGATTATCCTCCACATAAGATTAACTATCGTGCTAATTTGTGGGCAATGAAAGAGTTAGGTGTTAAACGAATTTTCGGGCCCTGCGCTGCCGGTTCGCTTCAAGTGAATGTGAAGCCTGGGGAAATTGTATTCTGCGATCAATTTGTGGATCGGACCAACGGACGCGCCGATACGTTTTATGATGGTCCAATGACGACACATATATCCTGTGCGGAACCCTATTGTCCAGACATGAGACGATTGGCAATTAATGCGGCGAAGGAATTAAAACTACCGCATCATGAAACTGGGACAGTTGTTGTGATAAACGGACCGCGATTTTCGTCTAAAGCAGAATCCAAATGGTTTACCAATCAAGGATGGGAAGTAGTCAATATGAGCCAGTATCCAGAGGCTGTACTCGCTAGAGAACTTGAAATGTGTTATGTTAATATTTCCCTGATCACGGACTATGATTGCGGATTGGAAAGTGAAGTTGCCCCGACAAATGTTAAAGATATTATTACTGTTTTTGATAATAATTTAAACAATCTGAAAAAATTGTTATTTAAGATTATAAAGGATATGCCAGATGAACACTTATGCGATTGCGATAAAACACTCAAGTTTTCAAGGTTTAACGGTTAAATATGTATCAGGAATTTTCTAAATTTGGCAAAAAGTTATTTGAGAGTGGTTTAAATAATTCCCACAGTGGAAATATTAGTGTTCGTCGAGGGAATCATATTATTATATCCAGAACCGGAACTATGCTAGATGAGTTAACTCAACAGGATATTGTGAAAGTGAATATGAAAATCGATCCTAATAAAGATAAAAAGGCATCTATGGAGCTAGTTGTTCATCGTGCCATTTATATGGCAGACAGAGCAACGTGCGCAGTGGTTCATGCCCATTGCCCCTACTCCATTGCCCAAGCAGAAGGAGTAGACGAGATTATTCCATACGATGCAGAAGGTCAGTATTTTTTAAATACTATCCATGTTGTCCATACAAAAAATGCGATTGCATCTGGGGAAGTGGCTGCTCAAATTGTCGGGCATGTTCAAAGTTCTCACTGTGTAATCGTCTCCAAGCATGGTGTATTTTCATGGGGAAAAGACCTTGAAGAAGCCTACCATTATTTGACTGTATGTGAGTCTGCATGTCGAGTAAATTATTTACTTGAGAACAAAAATGCTCGCTAAAACAATTGAAATTAAGGACAAACGCGTCTTCTTAATTGACCAGACACTCATTCCATACGAAGAAAAAATAGTCGAAATAAAAAGTATGGATGAGATGTATTTTGCCATAAAAAATATGGTAGTACGGGGTGCACCAGCTATTGGTGTAGCTGCTGCTGCCGGAATGGCTTTGTTTATCAGAGATATCGAAGACAAAAAATTTACTCATGAAGCACTTCGAAAAGCCGGAACTTATTTAAAACAAGCTAGGCCAACAGCGGTTAATTTGTTTTGGGCAGTTGATAAGGTTTTGGATTATAGTAGTGCTAAGAAAATTGAAGAACTAAAAGAGAGTATCTGGTACTTTGTGTATGACATGGCCGAAGAGGATATTGCGATAAATAAAGCCATCGGACGAAATGGCGCTGATTTAATACCGGTAGGAAAAAAAGTAAATGTGCAGACCCATTGTAATGCTGGTTCTTTGGCAACGGTCTATTGGGGAACCGCACTGGGTGTTATACGAGAATTACATAATCGAAATCAGCTGAATATGGTATATGCCGATGAAACACGACCTCGCTTACAGGGAGGCAAAATAACGGCTTGGGAACTGCTTCAAGACCGCATACCCGTTACCGTATTATCGGACAATATGGCGGCCTATATGATGGGAAAGGGGCATATCGACATGATAGTCGTTGGTGCAGACCGGATTGCTACAAATGGTGATGTTGCCAATAAAATTGGAACCTATGGACTGGCCATTATGGCAAAGTATCACTCGATTCCGTTTTATGTCGCTGCACCCGTTTCGACGATTGACTTTAGTATTTCCAGTGGAAAGGAAATAGCAATAGAAGAACGAAATGCTGAAGAAGTGACGCATATTAATGGTAAGCGTGTATTACCGGAAGGTGTCAGTATCGTTAATCCGTCCTTTGATGTGACTCCAGCAGAATTGATAACGGGCATTATTACCGAAAAAAAAGTAGTAAGTGGTAATTATCGGGTAGAGATTAAAAATCTAAAACTGGCCTAATAATCGAGGTCATTTAGTTGTCTGAGTATATTTGAAATGTTTCCGACCGTATGCGGGCCAATGATGACTCCCTCGTTGATTTCCCCAGGTGTAATGTCGGTTAATTCTTGAAATTTGTTAAAGAAATCAACTATTTGTTTGCTTTTTTCCCGTGTATCTTGGGGAATACTGAAATCAATTAATGGTTTCAATTTGTCATAAAGTTCTCCGGCATTGATGTAAATTGTTTTGTTGTTGCTATCCAGTTCTTTCTCCTCTGGTTGATTCATTACTAACATACATTCTCGGTTATTGTTTAATACAAACATCATCCTCTGAGCCAGTTGGTCTACTTTTCTAAATCGTCCGGGGCCATCATACACATTCCCAGAATAAATTTTTATGCTACCTGGATTAAAGGATACAAACAATTTAAAAATATTTGAACTCGTTTTTTTACTGCTGACAGCGTTGATTTCACTGTCTTTGTTTGTTAATATATCGTCCAACTCGCAGGCAGAAATTCCGTTACCGATATAAAGCAGTTGGCGATTATATTCGTCTAATAACTTAGCAGCAAGTTCGGCTTCAACTTCACTGAGTTGCGGATTACCGTCTATTTGTGAAAATTCATTAAAGACCTCATTTAATTTAGATTGAATAACGTTTGTATCCCCCTTATATATCCCGCGAAGATACAAGTTTTGTGTACGGGCATTTTGAAAATTGGTGATTAATGATCCATTCATTGTTTATCCTAAATTTATGAGTTGATATTAATATATCGTTAGGAAAGTGTTCACAACTCACTAAATTGAAGATTATTCAGTTTTTTTTAATTGAGAGCTGTTTTTATATCGTTAATGATGTCTTCAACGTTCTCGACACCAACAGCCAATCGAATGAGTCCATCTGTAATGCCTAGTTTCAGTCGTTCTTCTTTGCTGATTTTGTAATAGCTGATTGTGGCAGGATGGGGGATGAGCGATTCTACTCCACCCAAACTGGGCCCGATATTTAAGATTTTGAGTTTCCCCATAAAATCGAGTACATGTTCAACATTATCTTCAAGTTCAAAGGTCACTACCCCACCATAACCGCTCATTTGGGCTTTTGCGACATCATAGTGAGGATGACTTTTTAGGCCCGGGTAATATACTTTTTTTACCTTAGGGTGAGTCTCTAAGTATTCTGCGATTATTTGCCCACTAGAGTTATGACGTTGCATTCTCAGTTCAAATGTTTTTAATCCCCGGATTAACAAATAGGCAGAATGAGGATCAATGACGCCGCCGGTTATTTTAAGGTATTCACGGATTGGATTAATGAGTTCTTTTTTACCAAGCACGACACCACCCAAAATATCATTATGACCAGCTAAATATTTTGTGGCGCTGTGCATGACCAAGTGTACACCGTAATCAAGTGGTTTTTGATTGAATGGTGTTGCAAAGGTGCTGTCGGATATGACCATGATATTTGTTTTATTAAATATGGCCATTAATTTTTCCAGATCCATAATATTTAAATAGGGATTTGTCGGTGACTCTGAAAAGAATATTTTGGTATTTGGTTTTATGGCTTCTTCGATTGCCTCATAGTCGCACATTTTAACAACTGTACAGTCAATGTCAAATCGACTCAGGCAGATTTTGCAAAAATCTAGGGTTCGTTTGTATGCGTCGTCCGTAATAATGATATGATCACCCGTTTTGAGCAGTGCAAATAATGTGGTAGTGATGGCGCTCATACCAGATGAGAACAGGACCGCGTCTTCCGTTCCTTCCAGTGCGGCTAATTTTCGTTCTGCTGCCAGTTGAGTGGGATGACCGTAGCGACTATATTCATAACGGTCGGAGACTCCTGCAGCTAATAGTTTAATTTCTTCGGTGTTTTTAAAAATGAAGGTTGAACTCTGAACAATGGGAGTGGTAATCGATCCGTATTCATTGTAACGGATTTCTCCGGAATGAACTGCTTTTGTTGAAAAACCAGCATTAATACTTTCGATCATAACATTCTCCAAAATAATTAATAATTCTATCATATCATTTTTTTTCTGAGACGATAATAGTCTCGTTTCTATAAATACCTCATCCACCACGATCTTTATATCAATAAAATTAGGTGGACAAACGTTTGGTTCAGTTCGTTATATTATTAAGGGAAGAAAATGCGATTTAAACTAATATCAAACAGACAGGAACTGGAATTAAAAAAAATCAACGATTGCTTTGCTTTTGCTAATGAAGCATATCGCGTATTTTCCGATGAAGTAAAAGTTTTGGATCCTAGGGTGTTTGAGTCGCATCCGAATATGGATAGTTTGCTGGCTAATTTGGAGATGGATAAAAAAGGGGACCCTCTTAAAATACATTTTGTACAAAGCCTTAACCTTTGGTTGTTTGGCGAACATCGATTCTTTTATATATGCCTAAGGTTGCAACAGCTGATGGACATGGCTCCGACAGAAAACTTATCACTTATTAACTGGGATCAACATGAGGATTTTAATCCAATAAGAGGTTTCGAACTTTTTATAGATGCCGGAAAACCTGATGAATTTGAAAATATATTGAGTGTCGAGAATATTATTCCGATGTTGTATCATCAATATCAGTCCGTCGGGATTGCCTCTTATGTGTACCCCTTTATTTGGGATGGTTCTTTAAAAAATATGATGTGGCGACGAAATAGTAAAGTGGCATTAAATGGGGTATCGCAGCACACATATAATTTCAATTTTAATCCTAAAATTAATATTTACGAATTTAACAGAACTTACAATGTGGATCGACAACTCGAGTTTTATGATCTTGTGCGAACGAAACGATCTAATTTTAAGAAATTGTTAACAGAATTGAGTCCAACTCATTTTTTGCATACGTTAGATATGGATTCCTTTTATGTTACGTTTAAGAATCTGGTATCGAAAACTCGTATGAATATATTTAAACAAGACCTTGGCTTGATTGAGACGATGCCGGAGGTTTATCCAAAGGGCATTTTTGTTGCAACGACACCGGGTGATTATACAAATCCAAGAACCATTCAAGCTTTAACAAGAGAGGTGTTGTCATATTACAAATCACTTGAAACAGCCCTTTCACAACAAGAAAATACTGATATGCAGTTAATGAGTGAGGGCCGATAAATGAAATATAAACTGATATCAAATCGAAATGAACGAGAATGGATTAAAATAAACAAGAGCTTAAGTATTGCAAACGAAGCCCTTGCACTCTTTGGAAAAAGAGAGGCTTTTGACGTGAACTTATTTGAAGCGTATCCAGATATGGATAGTTTAATTCGCAAACTTGAAATGGAAAAGAACGGTAATCCAAAAAAGATATATTTTGTTCAAAGTTTAAAGCTCTGGTTATTTGGAGAACATAAATTTTTTTATATATGCTTAAGACTCCAGCAGCTAATGAATTTAGCCCCTACTGATAATTTGACTATTATTAATTGGGACCAGCACGAAGATTTATATCCTGAAAGTGATTTTGTAAAGTTTCAACGTTATGGAAACCCTGATAATTTTAATGGAGAGCAGAGTTTAAAGGCAGTTGATTCTTTAATTTATCATCAATTTCGTAATGTTGGGATTGCGTCTTTTCCCTACCCGTTTATTTGGGATGATTCTTTAAAAAATATGATCTGGCGACGTAATAGTAAGTTTCGTTTTAACGGTGTTGAGCGAGAGAGCTTTGGGTTTGATTATCGAGAAAAAGATAAATTATTTAATCAATCAAGAAAAGCAACGTCGGACAGGTCTTTGGATTTTTATAATTTAGGCCGATCCATGCGGTCGTCATTTAAACGAGTATTGAGTCATTTATCGGATACTCATTTTATCCATACGACAGATATGGATTCATTCTATGAAGGCTTCTGCAAGCGTGTTTCAAAAACGCGTATTCGTATTTTTTTAAAAGATTTGGATATAATTATTAATCAACCAGCGTATCACCCCATAGGCGTTTTTATTGCGACATCTCCGGGTATCTTCACAAATGAAAAAACAATTGTGGGCCTAACCTATGAGGTGTTGGCCCATTACAAGACGCTTGAAACGGCGATCATAGATAACAAAAAATAAAGAATACTTACAAATATTCCTTCACGATTTGCTGTAAAGGTTCATTCTCCATATTTTTATCGAAAAGACCAAATAAGTCGGGCCGATAACTATAGTTTTTGTATGTATGATAGGCCCAGTTTTTGGTATTCGCCGATAGAATATTTAGCATATCCGTGACCCACTGAGCCTGTTCTTCATTGGAAAAGGTAGTTTTCGTAAATTGCATACGAGAGGGATCGGTCAATCCAAACTCACCACAATACAGAGGTACATCGTTTTTCTCTGCCCATGACTCGTAATAGTTTTTGATCGCCGATTTCATAAACGCCTTATCAATAAACTGTTTTTTTGTTTTATGGATATTAAACGACAAGCTGGCACTGTACTCAGGATTACCTTGCATCATAATCCACGCAGATGCACGATAGGAATGATTGTTGCTGATGGGATACAGTTTTGCCAATGAACCACCGCTTTGTCCCCATGTTGCCCATTGATTGCTCCCCATCCACTTCGCTTTGGTTCCATCTATGAGTAATGCTCCAGATCCGTTACCAGTGTGATCCACACTTTTGTCCCATATAAACTGGATTCCCGTGCTTTCTTCGTTGTTATAGGCATACCAGCGACTCGGCAAGGAGGAGAGACTGGGTGTTGGGTTCCAGCCGTCGTAATTTCTGGCAATCGACATATCTGCATTTGCAACAGGTAGTTTTGTTATGTGTCCGGTTGTGAGGTCTTTTGCTTCTATCATGACATCGTCATACCATATTTTACCGCTGGCACCTCCGCCTGAAAGTGAGATGGAAAACATATCTTCGACAGTGTTGACTTTGCAATTGCTTTGTTCAGCCAGATTAACCCATTTTGATTGATATAACTGCCAGTTGTTGTTCTCAGTATGGTTCCAATAGGCATTGTTATAATAACCGCCCTTATAACTTTCTTTATGACGCATAAATGGATAGTGGGCACCTAAATCGTTGTAGGGGTCATAAAATGCCGCTTGGTGGGTGAATTCACCCGGTTGATACCAATGATATTCATAGACGATGTTGGCGTCATCCAACTTCTTAAACGCACCAACCACATCGTGATAGTTTTCTGACGGATTATCATATTTGGCAACTGGTTCAGAAACAAAAATCATATGACTGTCGTTATTATTGCGAATTACATTGATGATGGATTGATAGGTGTTGTACAGCTGTGTTTCACTAAACCCGACACGGCAATTGGGTTCGTTTATTAAATCATAGCCACCGATTACGGGTTCGTATCGGTATCGTTTGGAAATAACGTCCCAAAAATCAATTAATTTATATTCACTGTATTGATTACCCCGGTAAAATCCATCTGCTTGTTTATTTGCCACATCTTCTGCCATACCCAAAAAGTGAAGATTGAGAATAATATAGATTCCATTCTCACGGGCATATTGTACTTGTTTATCAAAATATTCAAAAAAAGAGTCCCTCTTATCTTCATCCAGCCAGTGGTACTGAAGATAAAATCGAACAGAATTAACACCAAACAAACTCATGGTGCGATAATCGTCACGCGTTAAGAAAAACTGAGAGGTTTCAAGGTCTGCTGGATCGGCCATGGTATATACCCCATTGGTTAATCCGAAACCTTTTAGATCTACTCGGTTATTTTTATGATCGATAATGTTGCGACCCGAAACAACCAGTAAATCGTCCCATTGCTGGCCATAAAAAAATAATTTAGCAATGGCGTTTTCCGTTGTGACGTCGATCATTATATTTGCTTCATTGAGAACATACGCACTTTTATCTTTTGCAATGGCATTTAGCCTCCATGTGCCATCTGGTAACATAATTATGTTTTTGATGCTGGTATTTGAGGCTTTTAGATTGAGCGTAATTATCTTTTCATCGGATATGGCTTCAATAAGGATATGATCTGCATTTTTATCTACTCCATTCAGTTCAATGTTGATTGGGCGAGTAAGGATGGCTGGTGGCTGTTTTGATAACAAAAATAACGTTATCAGCACTAAGGTAATAATTAAAAATAGACTAAAAATGATTCTTTTCATGATTGGTTTCTCCTCTTGCATTAATTACTATCATTACATCCTACACAAAAACTGAATAACTGGGTAGAAGTTTCTAAAAAAAAATCTTGAGCAAACTGATAAAGGCAAGTATAATGGACGCTGCTCGTTTGAGCAAAGTTTAGGATGTACTTTGATAAAACAAATGAAGTCCACTCTCTGGATTGATTGATATAGTAAGGATGTGAACAATGGGCAGCGTATTAAAAAAACGACGTAAGAAGATGCGAAAACACAAAAGGAAAAAGTACGGAACAACATAGATTGACCTGTACGGATTTACTTGTTAAAATTATCCAGTCTTGAGATAGATAATTAATCAGCTCCGCATATTATAGAGCATGTAATTTAAACAAAAGATAATTCACAATTTACTTTGATGAATTTAAAAAAAAACGTGATCCGCTAGCTCAGTTGGTAGAGCACTTGACTTTTAATCAAGGTGTCCCGAGTTCGATTCTCGGGCGGGTCACCATTTTTTTCTCCTATTGGCTTTAAACAGTTTACTGTTAGTTGATAGTTAACAAATTGAAATTTATTAAATACGCTAGTTGTTTTTGTCAGTTATATGATAAAATCTTCTAAGTTGCTGGTATATCGGCAATGGAATTTAAATAATAAAAGTAGCGTAGTTTCCGCTTCTGCCCTCAGTTACGAATCCTAGGAACTGATGGAAAACGAATAGAAACGCCAAAACAAACACCAGAGATTCGTCTCTGTTGGGTATGTGACAAACTTACACGTTGTAAGTTAACTTACGTTAAGTAAGTTGAACCCTTTCGCGGGGGTGTAGCTCAGTTGGTTAGAGCGCCTGCCTGTCACGCAGGAGGTCGACGGTTCGAGCCCGTTCACTCCCGCCATTTTTAATAGTATCAAGGCTTTCAGCCGATTTCGAAACCTCTCCACCTGTCTAAAAGAACATGACTAACAGGCAGGAGGTTGACGAAATGGTAAATAATCAAAAAAATTTTGCGAGTATGCAGAATTTGAACGTATGCTCTCTCAGATGACAATTAGGTGGTACAAAGAATCATTCAGGGAATATAAAAAACACCTTAGAGAAAAAGAATTTTTACCCCCTACTCTAGAAAACTTAAATCATTTAACTATTCGAGCTTGGCTCAGGGAAGGACGTAAACGAGGAAATAAAACAAATACTATCTACAACAGATACAAGGGACTAAAATCTTTTTGTACATATTTAGTTAAAGAGGAACTCATAGCATTAAATCCATATGACAAAGTAGATAAACCAAAACTAGAAAAAACTATTCCTGTTTGGCTTGATGAAGATGATGCTAGATTACTTATGAAATTCGTCACAAGTGACGGATACACACCAAGATACCGACAAAAGCGAGATGTTGCAATTTTATCTATTTTTCTATTCTGTGGTTTAAGAAAGAGTGAGTTAATGGATCTTCGAGAAGAAGATATTAATTTTGAAGATCAAAAACTCAAGGTTAATTTAGGTAAAGGTGGCAAAGACCGAATTATTCATTTAAACAATGTGGTCGTAAAAGCTATTAAAGAATATATCGATGAAAAAGTAACTAAAGGTAAAGCCAGTGACTACTTATTCTATTCGTATAATAAAAGCAATCGACTCAGCACCGCAGGGCTAAAATATCTATTTACCTATCTGAAAGAGAAAACAGCCATAACGAAGAACTTTTCTGCTCACACGTTAAGACATACAGCGGCTTCTTTAATCCTTAAGGGAAGTAAAAGATATATTAGCAGTTAAAAAAATCCTAGGTCACGCCAAAATAGAAACGACTATGAAGTACGTTCATGCTAACGATGAACAAGTTTCAAATGCTATGGAGATGCATGCGTTGGGGGGGGTAGTTTTAGTTTCTCGCCTGATTTTTCCAGCCATTTGGTTTTTTACAGAGTTAAGAACATCTTCGGGTAATTTGTTTCTGAAATGATTTTGGTTTTTTTTACAAGTGTCGCAAAACGCATATGTGTCGTAATACCCATTCGCAGAGCTATAATATCTATTCAAAGTTAGAGGTGTTTGACATGTTGCACAATATGGCTGAGGTTCCTGATTTGAAAAAGAATATTCCCACACGATGTTATCAATTTTCATTTCAATCGTGGTTGGTTTATTCTTATCAGAGTAGTTTGCTTGAGGTTTTACCTGTTTTCCATCCACCATTTGCTCTATTACGTTTCGTTGATTTTTTTTGATAAGTAATTTATAAAAAATAAGATTGTTGTGCTGTATATAATAACGGTCAAAAGATTAATCTCTACAGGAGTCATTATAATTTTGTATATAAATTCTATCAATTTTAATGAAAATTTAAAAATAGATAAAAAAGTTATTATATTTTTTAAAAATATAATAACTAATCCTATGAATGATGATATTGAAATAATAATAAGTATGATTTTGTAAAATATATGCTCATCTATATAATTAATTAGTTTTTTAAGAGTTTTCATCATAATTTAATTCCAGCTTTATCAATTTTTACTTTTAAATAGTTTATAAAAGCACTGCAAGCAATAAGCATAAACTTAGCATCTTCGTAATCAACATTATTTGAGTCATTAAATTCAAGTGAGTGCCGAATTCCGCCCGCATCACTTGTGTAACCATAAATTTTTAGAAACCCTTCTTTTAATGATCCGTGGATATCAACTTTTCCTGATTTGCATATTTCTTTTAGTGCATCACCTAGGGTATTTTTTGTTGAAATATGAGTGCAGATAGATTCAACTGCTGAGATTGCTTCCTTTATGCTATTCTTATAGTCGGGTTCTTTTTTGTCAGATAACAGTCTTAACGCGTTGATTAAATGAACTTTAGATGGTTTAAATACGTTAAGTGATTCTTCAATTTTATTAATCTCTAATGGATCTGTAATTGAAGTAATTTGTCCATTGATAAACTGATAACCAATACCCTCTTCGTTAAAAATTGAATTACATTCTAAAAGAAACCAGTCATTCTTCCCTTCGATAATCCTGCCATGGATTATGTTCGTTGATGACATAAATTCAACAAAATCTAGAATTTGGTTATAGTTAAATTCTTCTAATAATAAATTTCTAAAGACGCGATAAGTATCATCTGCGTTCTTAATTGGCATATTGTCATGAGGGAGTTTTAAATAATCTCCCCAAAAAAGCAAAAGTTTATTTAAAACAGGATCAATGAATTTAACGTATACTCTCCCTCGTTCCTTATTTCTATTATTTAGATAAAAAGATGTAATCGCATTCCAGATTCTATTTTTTGCTTCTTGATGTATTTTCCCAGTTGACTTATCGTGATTTTAGGCATAGACCCCAATGGGGCTATGCTGAATCACGATAATAGCGGTCGGATTGTTTGGAGCTGATTAGGGATTTGAAAGTTCAAATCCCCCTGCCCTGCGGCGAGCTTTTGAAGCTAAATGGTATGTCATTTATTATTTTGATAATACTTTTTTAGTATGATTGCACGAGTTATTTCTTTGGCAGGGGTCTTCATGGTTTTTTTAATAAAACCATGAGTAAATACAATTGTTTTATTTTCGCTATAATAATAAAACAGTCTAAAAATTTTATTATTACTACTAACTCTCAGTTCAAAAACATCATCAGTTAAATGTTTTGAAATATTTTCAGGCAAAGGTTTTTTTTGATCAAGGTAATTTAATATTATATTTTTGATATCATTTATGATATCTTCTTTTTCTTTATCATTTATGCTGTCCAGAAATGGTTGAATACAATAGTTATTGTTTTTGGTTACGAAATCCACCTTGTGATCTTTAAACCTATTTTTGCAAAAAGGTATAAAATAATCCAAATTTACTTTTATGAAGTAATCTAGAAAGTGCTCTTTAGTTGAAAAATTTTGAACACTATAACGATCTTGACCATTTTTATCTACAGTTATTTCATTATGGACGAATTTATCACTTAGAAAAGATATAACTAAGCAGTTTCGCTCACAAGATTCAGCAATAGCGTAATCTGATGTTAGTGAGGTATGTTCACATTTATAAATATCTGAATTACTATGTTTTTGATCATTATCCCAAAATGGTTCTTGGGATATTATAGTTGCCAAAATAGATTTATATTTTGTGACATGATCATTCCCCTTTTTTTTAAGAATATCATTTAATGAACATTGCAATGTTGGTTTGTAATTCCAAAAATCACTTTTTTTTGAGATCGTATACCGTTTATTCCGTATTTCTTGATATAGTTTTATAGTATCAAGCAACGATAATGTAAAATCATCAATAGATTTAAATTGTTGATGAATTGATAGCTCATTAATCAGTATTTCCAATATTTTACAAACCTAATAATTCATTTAAATCATCATCAAATTGATCAAATAAGCCTTCTTTGTTATTTTCTATTTGGCCAATCTGATTAATGCTTATTTTTGTAGGAATGCTAAGTCCCTCCTTAATCTCAAAATAATGTATCATTATACTTTCTTGTGGAATAGATTTTTTAAAAATATTTTTCCTAATTCCATTAAAAATATGATCGCTGTGAGACTCGATAATAAGTTGCACTCCGTAATTAGCAATAAATATAAAAAAATCTGTAAGTTTAGATTGTGCTTTAGGATGAAGATGGATTTCCGGGTTCTCCAGTATAACCAAATCATCTCTTTTAGAAGATAAACAGATAATTAATGCGCTAATAATATAACTTATGCCAGAGCCTATATTTGAAGGCCTTAATTTCCGTGATCCTTGGTAAGAATATTGTGCCTTTACTCGGTCTGTACCAAGAATATTCTCAGTAAGAAGCTCCGCATCTAAAATGTATTTAAGCCAATAATTAAGCTGAGATTCTAGTGTATAGCTAAATTTATCTTTAATAAGTTCATTGTCCAAAGGAATTGATTTATGTTTTTCGAAATAGTCAATTGCATATTCACCACATACTCCATACTTATCGGCTTGGTCAAGGTTTGTATCATAAATATCCTTAACGCCAATTCTATCAGCTGATAAATAATGAAAATGTTTATTATTATAATTAAGTAAAGTTTTTATATCTTCATCGCTTTCGGTAAAATCACGCTCACAGATGTCTGCTTGCTCTTTGAATTTGCATGATAAACGTTGATTATCTTTTAAGACACTGACTGTAAACTCTTTTGAATTAGATACAAAATTTCTCACTTCAACAAAAGATCCTATAGAGACGAGATGACCATTAAGAGGTGACAATTCGTTCGAAGTTATATTTTGTGATAGAAGAAGAAGAGCTTGAATCGCACTTGACTTGCCCCCAGAGTTAACACCAGTTAAAAGAGTTATTCGTGATAAATCTAAGGTTGTGTTGTCAAAACATTTAAATCCATTAATACAAATAGATTCTATCATCGAGAATCTTCTGATTTTATGGTGAAAACTAAATCCGACATGGCATTAAACCTAGCAAGAACACTTGGAGTACTATCGGTACTTCTGGTTAACGAAAGGTAAAAAATTGAATCCTTATTATTTTTTAAATCATCAATTTGTTTAATAATATTTTTTTTGTTTTTTAAAATAAGCTCTCTATCTATTTGGCTAAAAAAATAACATAATGCTTCAAATAAATACATATTGATTGGACGTTTCTTGACTGTTGTAGAAGGTAGTCTGAAGCAATTGTGATTAAAAACAATATTTAAGTTATTTAAACTATTTTCAAAAATATTTGATATATTATCAGTTTTATCTTCACTAGCTGTATTTATGAACTCCATTACTTTTGCTAGAAAATCATCGATATCACTTTTGTAGTCTATTCTTTCTCCATTTTCATTGGTTAACAATTCTTTTTTCCACAAATAAAAGCCAATAGTTCTTAATATTATATACTTATCCTTCATTCTTGTTGGTTTTATTGATTTATTAGTTAGCTTTTTGAAAATTGTCAATTCTGATAGCTTCTTTAATAATGCCGGAGCTTTTACCTGATAAAGAGCATTTCTCATTTCCTGTTTGTTTAGTTGCGTTCCTGCCCTATTAACTCTTTCAAAAATATCAAATTTTATTCTATCTGGAGTAGGTGGTTTAATAACATTTATTTGTAGTTGGTAGTCTTCAATATCAGCTCTTTCTTTCGTTGAGAGAACGTTCCCTTTTTTTTCAGCATCAAAGTAAACATTCTCATATTTTTTTAAAATTTTTAGATCTTTCAAGTAAAATTTATTATCCATAAAATCAAAAAAAGCTGTTAGCCGTTGCCTTCCATCTATTACAACTAAATCCCCTTGTTTATTTTCAGACAAATAAATCATTGGAAGAGGAATCCCCATAAGTACAGATTCGATTAATTCCCGGTTTTGTTTTGGAGTCCAAACTTTTTCTCTTTGAAAATCAGGATTTAATCTAATAGTTTTATCTTTATCATATTTTCTTTTTATTTGAAAAATTGATAATTGTATTTTTTCTATTTTTATATTTTCTAATGGGTAAACATTTTCAGGGTTAGTCTCTTCTGATGGGTCAAGAGTGTTTTCGCCTTCGAACTCTTCATTAGCCGCAGGGGTTTCATTCTCATTAATGGTGTTCAATGTCGTCATTTTTTCTCCTTAATAAATGAGAACTAAAAAATATACATCAAAAAATTACTTCTCTCCTATAAAATTATATCGTAATTAGTGTGGTTTGTATAACAAGAGTTTCTCTATATTAGCTCTAATTACCATTGTTGTTCGTTGTGTATTTGACAATCATCACCATACTCCTATATATTTAGATCATTGATCGTATATTTTACAATCAATATTGCATGGCTATTTCTGGCAGGAGGTTGACGAGCCACGAAAACGGCTGAAAAGCAGATGTTATTTGATATGGCAGGTAGTCGATAAAAAAATGGAATCCTTGCTATTACTGGGTTTTGTTGAAAGCTCCTGTCACACGCGCGGACTACCCTCTTTTATTTATGTTATCTTCTAGTTCTTTCAGGTTAGAAATTATTCCTTGAAATTCAGGATATGTACAGAAAATCATTACATCCATTCCCATTAGTAAAATTGATTGATAGCATCGTTTTGAGAAATCAGAAATTGATCAATGGATTAAAGATAATATGCAAAGACCGAAGAGGTATGATTTTAGTCGATTGAGATGGTTCTAGTTTTTAGTTAGTATTGGTTTTAAAAAGCTGATAATTTTAGTAATTAAATCAATTTTATCTATTATAAGAATGATAATACCTGTTGTTAATCCTATTAGGAAAGAAATGATTATTTCTTTCCTAAATATTCGTTTAGTTTTTTTCTTTGCCCAATCAATTTTATTTCCGTCAAAATAATTATCTTTGAAATCATCAATTAACAGAGAAACCTCTGTCCATGTATCAAAAGCTTTGTCTTTATCTTTATTACTTTCGAGTAGTCTGGCTTCTTTAGCCTTTTTAACAATTTCTTTTCTTTTGCTAAGAAGTTCAGGATAAAAATTACCCGAATCAATTATTTCAAAGTCTATATTTGATTTTAACAATTGCTGGAGTTCTGTATTGTAATTTTTTAGTTTTAACTTAAAAGTATCTAGTGCTCCACGTTTTAAATGAGATATCGCTTTTTCACAGGAAATATCCTCTTTTTCTTCTTCTAGAAAAAATCTTTTTAAATGATCAAATGCTGCATGTATTTCAAATAGAAGTTCAACTGGTAACTCATTATTCTCGGCTTCTATTTCACAATAAAGCGGCTTTACTAAATCATTATAAAATTGAAAAGTTTCTTTGATATTACTCATGAAGCAGATAGAATTTTATCAACCTCACTGTTGATTGAAGATCGTTCCTTAATTCCATCACGTAAAACATTGCCTCTTCCGATGAATGGAAATGCTGAGACAAATTTTACTTGTTTTTTATTCTTTTTTTCTAGATGTTTACGTGTTTCATATGGAGAATTAGTCTTAATTTCATTTAATGATAATCCGACTTTGCTTTCTATATGTTTAATCAGTTTTTTATAGTTATTCATGGATGCCACCTTATAAGACTTGTTAATATAATAGCATATACGCAAAAAAATACAATATTTTCAAGTTTATAGCTATATGAATACTATTAATATAACAGCATATAATTATAAATGTTTATCATAGAAATTATTTAACTTCCCAAAATCATTGCTACTTTATTTAATGAAAAGTTGGTAAGAGGCGTTTCCTGTACATACAGTTTTGCCTGCATAATTTTGGATGAATCAGTTTTAATGCTTTTAAAAAATGTTTCTAATGATGGGTACATATTAAAAAACAAGGTTGAAAACTCTTCGATACTTTGTTTTTTTTGTATATAGATATTCATAAGATCAGGTTTATTAATTTTTTTTGAAAATAGATCAATAGCTATATAAAAGATATAAGCTCTGGTTAGAAAATTAATTATTATGTCTATTGCTTTCAGATCATGATCAATCTCTTCGTTTTCATGGGATAACAATAAAATAGTTTTCAATCTTGATTCTGCTTCTAGAAAACATATAGAAACTTGTGAGGATAGGATTAAGTATTGAGATATGAGTCCTTGGCTAAAAAATATGTGATCAAATTTCTCTTTCTCTTCTTGTGTATCAATTAACCTTTTACGCAGTTCGGTGTAACCCTTATCGAGTAATGTTTCTCCCGTTGTTATATAGTTGATGTAATCTCCTATATACATGCTAAATACTTCTTCTGCAGTTAGTTTTTCTTTGTTCATTTTATTTATATTTAATTTGATTAATAATGAATAAATCTAATATTAATATACACTAATCCAATGTTAAAAACTATACTGATCTAATTGGCAGTCTAATAGTAAACGTAGTGCCTTTTCCAAGCTCAGACTCAAAACTAATAAATCCCTGATGTTCTTCAATTATTCGATTTACAATCGTCAATCCCCACCCACGGCCACCAGTATCATTACCAAATTCACTATGGTTACCGCTTATGTATGGCTGCCAAACTTTATCTTTCATATCATCTGGAATTCCTTTGCCAGTATCTGAAAATTTTATATAGATATCACTACCCCGATGATAGGTTGTTATTGTAACGGTGCCTCCTTTTGGCATTGCATCTCTGGCATTAGACATTAGGTTAGTAAAAACAATCTGGATGTCTCTGTAAACGCCAAGTGTTTTTGGTATTTCGCTAAATTCTTTTTCTACAGTATACCCATTGGCAGGAAGAATCTTTAAACAGCCAATAATGGCATCATTAACACTAACCATTTGCTCAATTCTTTCCGGCATATCATTATTGGTGGGTAAACTTAACAATGTCTCTTTTACAATCGCCAAAGCATTATCAATTTCTTCATAAATTTCTTTTTTTATTGGATCATTTTCTGTTTTTGTTTCTAAAGAATCTGTAAGATGATAAATACAATTTAGTGGTGTCCTTAATTCATGTGCAAATTGCCGGTGCATATGGCTTATTGATTCATTTTTTTTAGAACGTAATATTTGAACTTCAGCATCATGAAGTCGTTTCTGATTAGCCAAAAAATTCTTCTCGATTTTTTCATAAGGGGTTAGTTTATAGAGAATCGCAGAGATATAATTTATGATCGTATTAAAGATATCTAATTCTGATTGTTTAAAAGCAACTTCGCAACTACGTTCGTCTAGCACAATTACTCCCTCTAAAATTTCTGGTGAATTTAGTGGAAGAAACAAACTTTTTGAAGAGATATGAAGTTCGGTTAACTGTGCCTGTCCATCTTTATACAAATCTGAAAAACGTTTAACGCTTGAACTTAGAACGAATTCTTTAATTAGGGGTGATTTTAAATTGATCGTTATAGGATTCGGATCATCTTTTTTAATTAACTGATATCCGATTAATTTATTCTCATCGGATCTATTTGCAACAATAATAGCTGTTCTCTCGAAGTTGATATGTTCATCAAAAACAGATTCTATTGTTTTAAAAATTTTTAGTCGGTTTGTCTCTCCGCTAAGTTTATTAGAGAGATCTTTAAACATTTTTTCTGAATCGAACCACCCTTTAACAAATGCTTTTTTTGCGGAAGTTATTAGCCCTTCTTGTATTTTGTGCCCAAACATAATCCAAAATGAAATAATGGGAGTCATTATTAATAATTGATAAATATAATTCAGTGGTTTGATGTAATAAAGGGCGATAGCAACTGTTGCAGATGAAAAAATAAGTGTTATTAGAATCGAGACTGATCGTTTAATAATAACAGATATATCCATTAGCTCATGTTTAAGAATAGCATAAGCAGTAAATCCGATAAGAAATATTGTTGATATTGGACCCAATATATTAAGGGAATTGATTTTTAACATAGGAAGGATTAAATCAAATGTTGTAGCAAAGATTGAAAGCAAGAATGCCCCTAAAAAAAATAATTTAATTTTTTCTTTTTCTGACCCAATTGATTTTTTAAATTTTTTATATAAGTTATTTAATGTTAGAAAAATATATCCAATAAAATAAATCCCAAATGCAGGGTAACACCATCCTCTAATAATTACATATTGCCCATATGTATTTTTTATAGCACTTGATACAATTGAGCCAAATGGAAGGCAACCTAAAAATAATATTGCAGGAATTAGATAGTAATAGTTGAACTTTTTATTGGGTTCATCGGGGAAAAAGGTTGAAAATTTTACTGAATAATAGGCTAGAAAGATTGGTCCAATGAATAGGATACTGAATAAGTATGTAATGTCTTGGTTTGTTGGACTGTTTGATATTAAAACAAATACAAATCCCCAAAAAACCAATGAAAACGAAACTCCGGCGAAAGATTTCTTTATCGTGTTCTGATCGCTTTTAAAAAGTACCAACAAACCAAGAAATAGATTGCAAAAAACTGCTATTAATAAAAATATATTTAGTATCATGAATATATATTATATTTGTTTAGTGTAATTGTTAATATAATTGAGATAATGACCCATATATTCATTAATTTTATTATCATCAAAATAACGTAGATTGTAAACAAATTCAATAACAGGAAGATTCTTGTTTAAGGGATCTATATAAATTTTTAGATTTAAAGGGAAGCTGTATATATCTTGGTATTCATATGACGTCACTTCTAATGCATTGTGGCTTAATAGTTGTTTAACATTATGGAAATTTATAAAATTAAATGTAGAAAATAGCTCCTCATAAATATTCTTGTTTAAATATTCATCGGAATGGCTTCCATTTATAAATGATATTTCCTTGTTAACCTCATTAATTTGCTTTTTCTTATTACTTTCTACGGAAACAGTTAAAGGTAATATTCTCCAGAACAAGCCAATTGCAGTGGCAGGATTTGATAGAGAATTGTTTCGTCCATTAGAAATAATCCCAATATTATTTGTCTTTTCTTTTGTTATAAATGAAACTAAATCATAATATGCACTTAGAAATATTTCTTTTGAGGATACACTTAATTCCTTTCCTAATTGTTGAATGTCTTTATATAACTGTTCATTAATATGTTTTTCAATGCTTTTATAATAATCTTTTCCATTATTGATTTGTGACCGATTATTCTTAAAATTTGAATGCTTATTAATATATTTAGTAAAATCATCAGATGATAAATTATTTATTTCTTGTTCAACAAATCTTTTATAATCATTTGTGATAACAGTAGAATTTATCTGCTGGTTATGATTTAAAGTTACATATGTCTCCAATAATTCAGTTAATAAACAGATGTTACTCCAACCATCATAAACAGCGTGATGTGCAGACATAATAAAAGCATATTCATTATTGGTTTTCTGTATTAGATAAAATCTTATTAGAGGTTTTTCAGGATTATTAGTAATAAAAGTGTTTTTCTGATCTTCAAAAAGAATTTTTGATGAATCATTCCCATCATAAATTTTGCAATCAATATAATAGAACTCTGCTTTCTGGTTTTTTAAAACAACTTGTACAAACTCAGATTTATCAGAAAAAAGAAAAACGGTGCGTAATATTGGGTATTTATTTATTGTATATTGGATTGCTTTTTCAAATAAACTAACATCAAAATTGATACTTCTAAAATTTATTGTTTGCTGGAAATGAAAAGCACCACTTTTATTATTGTAGTTCTTTAGCATAAACAGCTGCATTTGCGAAATGGGATAACAATCCTCAAGAATATTCTCCAAATAATTATTATTTTGAACTATATTAGTAATTAATTTTTTGTTCATCTCAATAAAAAGATTTTTTGGTTTTGTATTTATTTTATTCTTTACAGGTGTTTTTGCTATTTTATTTGCTATTTTCTCAGGGGTTCTTAGTAAATATAACTCCTTAACGGTAAATTTAATGTTATATTTTTCTGCCATTTGAATAACTAGAACAGCACGTAGAGAATCACCTCCCATTGCAAAAAAATCATCAGTAGATTTAATTTTTATTAAATCCAGATTTTCTGAGAAAATATCACATAATATTTTCTCTTCAAGACTTAACTCACTGAATTTTTTTTGAGTTTTATCATCTATAATCTTTTCAGAAATAGCATTTTGTTGTCTAATCTTTTGGTAATTAACTTTCCCGTTTGGTAATAATGGAATTGACTCCAAAACATTTATTGTTGAAGGTATCATGTAGTCTGGTAGCTTTTGTTTAAGAAAATGTTGGATAGAATCTATATTAGTTAGTGTTTTATTTTTTAAAGTTATATAAGCAACAATCTCTTTTGAACCATCAATATTGTTTTTTGTATTAACTACAGCTTGTTTAATATTCCCATCCATTAACAACGTGTTTTTTATTTCACCAAGTTCAATACGTAAACCACGAATTTTAATTTGATCATCAATACGTCCAAGATACTCAATTGTTCCATCTGAGAGCCATCTTCCAAGATCACCGGTCTTATACATCTTTTCGTTATTTTTAGAAAAAGGATTATGAATAAACCTTTCTTCGGTTAATGACTGATTATTAATATATCCAATCGCAACTCCGATGCCGCCAATATATATTTCACCAGAATAACCAATTGGAACTGGTTGAAAAAAATCATCCAAAACGTATATTTGCATATTTGCTATAGGTCGTCCAATTGGGACTATATTGCTTCGGGAATTTCTCTTACATTGCCAGTAGGTCACATCTATGGCAGCCTCTGTCGGGCCGTAAAGATTATGCAAATTCGCCTTCAGTAATTTATAGAATTTATTCCTAGTGATATAACTTAATTCTTCTCCACTGCAGATGACATGTCTAAGGCTGCTACAAATAGAAACACCTTTTTCATTTAGGAACACCTGAAGCATAGAAGGCACAAAATGTGTAACAGTTATACGTTGATTATAGATAAGATCTTTAATATATTTACTATTTTTATGACCTGCTGGCTTTGCCAAAACAAGTTGTGCTCCAAACATAAGTGGCCAAAAAAACTCCCAAACTGAAACATCAAAACTAAAAGGTGTTTTTTGAAGAACTTTATCTTTTTTGTTTAATTTGTATTCCTCCTGCATCCAATAAAGACGGTTAAATAGCCCTGCATGAGTATTTATAACGCCTTTTGGTTGTCCAGTAGAACCAGAAGTATAAATAACATAAGCTGGATCAGAAGCTTTAATACTATTTTGATGATTCTTTGCTATGCTTATATAATTATCTGCTTTATTAAGATTTATTAGTTCTCCTTCAAATTTTAAATCTTTAGTTAAGTGTGTTTGTGTTAATAATATATTAATTCCACTATTCTTAATCATATAAGTTATTCTATCGACAGGATAATCAGGATCAATTGGTAAATATGCTCCACCGGCTTTTATAATTGCATAAATACCAATTACCAATTCAAACGATCTTTCAGCTAATATTCCTACAACCGAATTTCTTTTTATTCCTTTTTTTCTTAAAAGTTGAGCAAGGCTATTTGCTTTTTTATTAAGTTCTTCATATGAAAGAGACTGATTATTATAAACAAGAGCTGTATTGTTAGGATTTGATTCAACTTGATTCTCAAAAAAAATTAATATATTTTGATTTATTGGGTATTTTTTATATGTTTTATTAAAATTATTAATAATCTTTTGTTCTTCATCAGTATTTATCTGATAGGTACATAGAGATTCTCCAGGTTTTTTCACAACTTGGTCTAGAATATTAAAAAAATGAGATATCATCTGATCCATAGATGATGTCCCATTAAATATTTGTGGAAGAAAATCAAATACAAATTCGACATAATTCTTTCTACTATTTTCTCTAACACTTAACAATAATGGATATGAGCTAGTATTATTTGATAACCAAGTTGCTTTTGTTGTACAATCATCAAAACTATCTTTTGATGAAGAAGGATCAAACGATAGAACAACATCAAACAATCGCTCTCCGTATTGTATATGCAAATCTTTATATATTGAGCTTAATGGATATCGTTGGTGTCTATAACTCTGCATCAATAATTCTTTTATTTCTAAAACAAGGGAAAAAAATGTTTGAGTCTGACTAATTTTTTTTCTTATAGGTATTACCCCTGTGAACAATCCAACAGTTTGTTTAAATAATGCATTATGTCGATTTAAGACAGGTGTGCCTATGCATATGTCCTCTTTCTTATTTACCCTGGATAAGTACAAAAACAAAACACCAAGTAACACTTGATAGTTTGTTAATTTATTTTTGGAAGCGAACTTAGTAACTCTGTTGTAATCGCTATTTTTCATGTATATTGTTTTTCTTTTACTTCCTAGTGCATCAAGATTTCGTTTTTGCTTTATTAAAAATAAATTCTCCGGTTTTTCTGATAGCAATTCACTCCAATATTTTTTATCGTCATTGTATTTGTTTGACTCAACGTACTTCTTGTCATTATTAATAAAATCGATATATGAAGTATTTGCGAGGCCGTCTGTTTTTTTGTTCTTTAGCTGATTGTATAAAAGTATTATTCTTTGATTTATTAGTCCTCCAGCCCAACCATCACAGATTAAGTGATGGTATTTGCCTATCGCATAATGCTGATTCTGACTGATTTTTATTAAAGTGAATTGGAATAAAAAATTATTAACTAATTTAAATGGTTTAATAAATTCATGATGCATAAATTGTTTAGCTTTTTGTCTTGGGTTTTTGTCTTTAGAAAAATCAATTATTGGAACGGTATAAAGCGAATTTGGGGAAACTTTCTGATAAGGGATTCCTTCCTCCTCAAAAAAAATTAATCTTAACGCATCATTATTTAAAATAAGATGATTAATTGCAGTTTGAAATAATCCAATGTCAAAAGATCCTTTTATATCCATGTATCCTCCGATGTTATATAACGGCTCATTTTCATGGATTTTTTGATCAAACCATATATCTTTTTGGTGTAATGTAAGGGGAAATTTGTTTTTTTGTATAATAACTTCTGTTAGTACGGAAGGAGTTCGTTTATGTTTTATTAATGTGTTGTCTGTGTGATCTAATTTTATTTGTTTATTTGTTTTGATGTTATTCTTTGTTTTAGTCATAGTTATTACCCTTAACCTCTCCAAATAATATATCGGTTAAAAAACTAAATTATCTCATTAAATATAACGAGGGGTTTGATATTTAATAACAAGAAAAATTCCCCCCTTTTTTTTGTAGCTTAATTTTTTCGTAGCCATATAATTATACTTCAAATATTTTGTAAAAAACTTATATATATTAGTATACTCTTAATAATATTATTTTGTAGTTATAATCATTGAGGATGAAAAAGTAACGATGAAATGACCGAAAAGGAATGATTTTAATTGGTTATAATGGGATTGAAAAATAACAACTATATTTATAGAAAAACTACCCTCTTTTATTTATTTTATTTAGTTTGTATTTGTTCCTGTTATTCTTTTTATTTCTTTATCAAAGTCTGATATATAATTTTGATCTTGTATTACAAGGTATTTTTCGTATTCCTGTTCAGCTTTGAGTTTTGCTTCCATCATGGATACTTTTCCTTTATCTAGTAGAATGGGATAATTTGATAGTTCAAGAAAACTATTCAAGAATGTTTGCCATTCTTCCATTGTTGTTGTGATTTGACGTATTGCTCTGTTTTCAGCTAAATCAAGGTATGCAGAAACAATACGATTTAGTTCTTTTATATGCGCTTCATTCAGGTAGTTTTTGGCTACAGAGACATCTATCAGGAGCATGTTTCCAATTTTGTTAATCCCATATAAAAAATTTCAGCATCCGCAGAGCTGTATATAATTTCAGCAGCTGTTTTACCAGTTATAGCCCAATGTAATTGATTTTGGACTTTTGCGAAGAAATCCTGGGTTGATTTTGAGGTTTTATCGTAATCGGCTGATAGGGAATAAATATCCGTAATTTTTTGATAAAATCGGTGTTCACTGGCTCGGATTTCTCTAATGCGTTCTAATAATTCATCGAAGTAATCTTTACCAAAAAGTGTTTTTCCTTGTTTTAATCGATCATCATCAAGCACAAAACCATTTATCATAAATTCTTTTAACACTTTGGTTGCCCATATTCGAAATTGTGTTGCTTGTAATGAATTGACTCGATAACCCACGGCGATAATCGCATCAAGATTATAAAATTCTATATTTCTTTTTACTTGTCGGGTACCTTCCGGTTGAACTGTTTCCAAAATGGAAATAGTTGGGTCCTTCTGTAACTCTCCGCTTTCATATATATTTTCTAAATGCTTTGAAATAGCCGGAATACCTACATTAAAAAGGTGGGACATGGCTTTTTGGCTTACCCAAACTGTTTCGTCTTGAATTCGTACTTCAATTTCAGCATTACCGTCTTCTGAACTGTAGACTAAAAAATTGATGGGATTAATTGGTTTATTGTTTTTGATCATTACTTATTTATCTCCTGATTTATATTATATCGTAAAATCTTCAATTTCCAATTCGGTTATTCCTTTTTTCTGGCAGTTAACTTAAATAGTTCTTCTCTTTTGTTTTTAGGAAATTGAGATACTGTACACATTATTTATTTGCAGACTTCTCGAATTGCTTCATATATCCAGCCAGTGGCACTTTTTGTATCTTTTAGTATAAGGGAATGTTTTCCATGAGCAATAGAATTCCTGATTTTTAATAAGTATTCTTGACTCAGGTTTTCTTTTCCTAATGCTCTTAATGCTTGAACAATAAGGTTACTTTCAGAATGTTTGAAATTGCTTTCCTTCATCATCATTTTTTTAAATTCAAGTTCTCTTTTCCCAATTTTATATTGGTTCGATTTTCCGTTAGACATATATGTATATTTTGCAGGTACTTGATTTGTTAAACCTAGTATATTTAAAGCTGTTTCACCTGAAGGAATTATTTCCCAGTCGAATTTTCTAGCAATAGCCTCTGCAACCATTGGTATATCTACTGGAATGTTTTCATTAACCAACGTGCTTTCTTTTGGGTAGTAATATATTCCTCTAATTACTCTGGAAATTGTTCCCTTTTTTTCGAGTCTATATAATATTGATCCAACTGTTGATTGTGCGGCAAGATCATTGAATTCAATCTTAGAAAAAGACCAACCCCTCCCTTTGCCATAAATTCTCGCAATTACTTTATTGTCTAAGCTATCCATACATTCATTATGTACTATTTTGCAATAATAATGAAACATATTTATTGCAAAATCCAATTTATAATATTCGTATGCTAAATGTTGATAAAGTTATCGTTTTACATAACCTTATCAACATTCTGAAAACTAGAAAATCAAACTCTTTAAATTTTCTACGTAGCCCCCCCCTTGAAACAATATATTTAATAATCATCACCCTACTCTGGTTGGCTCTACAACATTAATGGGGGCTAACTCCAATTAAGCAAAAGCAACACTCACTTTCATTCTGTAGTTTTCAAATATATTGCGATACCCGAAGATAGAATA
>Ga0154585_1034_pt1 | contig 29113 bp, 25 predicted proteins | sample RifGroF2_FD_116014 | JGI IMG/M metagenome (GOLD analysis project Ga0154585, IMG submission 116014) | Candidatus Margulisbacteria bacterium GWF2_35_9 | reverse complement strand
TTGACTTCTCATAATCTTCGACGAGTATCCCTCGAGATCCTTTCGCTTCCCATCCGGCATTTGCCGTTTTTTCAAGGAACATTGGAACCATTTTACTTGTATCGACTGTTCCATCGGATTTATATTTAAAACCATACACTTTCCGACCTGAGTTATCCAATACAAAGCCCTTCTCATTGATGCTAAAATTTCCAGCACGTGTATACATGAAAGTTCGTCCATCATCTGGAGAAACAATAAACATTCCATTCCCTTGAATCGCAAGATCCAGCTGACCGCCCGAACCGATTTCTCCTTGGGAAAAATCAACGGTAATATTGGCAAGTGCAACGGAAGAACCTTCTTGCAGAGGATTAGTTCCTCCAGTAGTTAACGTCCCGGCAGAACCGGTATTTAAAACTTTATTAAAAATTGTTTTAAAGGAATATTGTAAAGATTTATAACCAACCGTGCTCATGTTACCCATATTGGCTGTTTGAAGTCGCAATGCCGTTTCGAAAGCCCTCATGGCGTTTTCGCCATTTTTCATAATATCTAACATCGTTTATTTCCTCCCCATGTGTAAAACTGAATTCCCGCCCAATATAAGCTTGCCTGATTTTTAAATTATCATTAGAAAATTCCGATGTCAATTCAATGTGAAAATATCAAAATATACTGTTTTCATATATTGACCACAATCAATTATCAATTCACGTTATAATTTAATGAGATAAGGAACTGACAGCTGATTAATCTCTTAAATAATTTATAGAAATAGACGATATTTATGTGGATAAGCAGATGTATCGATTGTTTAGAATGTTTCTTTGCCGATTACTTCAATTAATTGTGCCAAACCTTCTCCAGTAATTGCAGAAACCTCTATAAACTTTTTACCTTTAAACTTTTTTCTAACCATAGCCAAACGATCTTTATCTTGGGCTGAATCCATTTTATTAAAAACAATAATCTGTTTCTTTTTAAGGATTTCTGGATTGAACAACTCCATTTCTTTATTAATCAATTTATAATCCTCAAAAACATCCCGCTGATAATAGTCAGAGACATCCAAGACATGTAAAAGCAATTTAGTCCGTTCAGTATGTCTTAAGAACTGATGGCCTAGCCCATGTCCATTATGAGCATCTTCAATAATTCCAGGCAAATCGGCAATTACGATTTGTCGTTCACCGCGATAATTCATTACGCCCAAATTTGGGACTAGCGTAGTAAACGGATAGTCAGCAATTTTAGGTTTTGATTTTGTCAAAACGGAAATCAATGTGGACTTTCCAACATTAGGGAATCCAATAATCCCAACGTCAGCTAAAAGCTTCAGTTCGAGAACTATTTCAAGTGATTCTCCAGGCAATCCTTTTTGGGCATAGTAAGGAACCTGATTCACACTAGTGGCAAACTGGGCATTTCCACGGCCCCCAAGACCACCCTCGACTGCAACAAATTGTTGATTATTTTCATTGAAATCGATCAGAATCGATTCATCATCTTGTCGACTGATAATGGTTCCAACTGGCACTTTAATGATTAAATCGTCAGCATCTCTTCCATGCTTATCTCGACTATCGCCGGGTAGTCCGTTTTCAGCCTGATATTTTTTTTTGTAAGTAAAGTCCATTAGACTTTTTAAGTTATGATCACTAACAAAAACAATATTGCCACCCTTACCACCATCGCCTCCGTCTGGCCCACCTTTTGGGACATACTTTTCACGTCGAAAACTAACGCAACCGGGGCCACCATTTCCTGATATTAATTCTATTTTTGCTATATCTATAAACATGTTTTATTCCAAAATAAAAGAAGCGGACAACCGTCCGCTTCTTTTTATATTAATAATTCGTTTTTTATCTGATTATCTACTGGAGAATACGCTAACTCGTTTTCTACCCCTAAGATCATCAAACTTAACAAAACCTTCAATCAATGAAAAAATAGTATAATCTTTCCCAAGACCAACATTTAATCCTGGTTTTATTTTAGTACCACGTTGTCTGATAATAATGTTGCCGGCTTTAACTGCTTCTCCACCAAACTTCTTTACACCAAGATATTGGGCGTTACTATCTCTTCCGTTACTGGTACTTCCTTTACCTTTCTTATGTGCCATTGCTTCCTCCCAGCGTTACTTTGTATCGTCAGTTTTTGTTTTTTTTGTCTTAGCAACAGTTTCTTTACTTATTGAAGCCTTTTTAACTGTTTTTGGTTCAGATACTTTTTTTTCAGTCTTTTTTCCAATCGTCGCACTCGTCTTTTTTGCAACGACTTTTGTGTCTTTCTGTTCAGCGGATTCAACTACTTCAACGTTTTTAACAGCAGTTTTTGTTTTTCCACCTAAGGTAATATCATTTATTTCTAGTAGTGTATATTTTTGTCTGTGTCCCTGTTTTTTATGATAACCTGTTTTATTTTTATACTTATATACGATTACCTTCTTATCCTTAACTTCCTCGTTTTTAACAACAGCAGATACAACTGCTCCATCAACATAAGGGGTTCCAATTTTAACATCATCATTTTCTTTAATGAATAAAACCTTATCTAAGTTAATTTGTTTATCATTTTCGATATTCAGCTTATCTACGTAGACTTTCAGTCCTTTTTCAACCTTGTATTGTTTTCCGGCTACTTCTATAATTGCATACATCCCATGTTCTCCTTATCTTACACCAATTTAATGAACAGTTAGAAAAAATAACATTATTACGTGGTTGTGTCAACCACTTTAAATTACTTAAATTGAATTTTATGACTGTTTTTTAATACTACTGTCAAAATAAAACTCGATTATGATACAATAACATAAAACTAGGGAGAATGCGAATGATAATAGTGACAGGTGGCGCAGGTTTTATTGGAAGCAATATTGTTAAGAGCCTTAACGATAGAGGTATCGATCAAATTTTGATCGTTGATAATCTTAGCAGACCAGAAAAACACTTAAACCTGAATAGACTCAAATTTTCAGACTATGTCCATAAGGATGATTTCATTAATAATCTTGCCCTATTTAAATCGGTAAAAACGATTTTCCATCAAGGGGCCTGTTCCAACACTATGGAAACCGATGGCAACTATATGATGAAAAATAACTTTGAGTATTCAAAGAAACTATTACATTTTGCATTACAAAATAACACAGACTTTCTGTATGCTTCCAGCGCCTCAGTATATGGAAACGGAGACAATGGATTTCGTGAAGACCCCAGCTGTGAGTATCCATTAAATATTTATGCATTTTCTAAATTGATGTTTGATAACTACGTCAGAAATATCTTTAAACAGAAAACAAAATTAGATAGCCAGATTTGTGGTTTACGTTATTTTAATGTGTATGGCTATCAAGAAAACCATAAAGGGAAAATGGCATCTGTTGCTTATCACCTAATGACACAAGCAAAAAATAACGAAGCCATTAAATTATTCAAAGGTAGTGAAAACTTTAAACGTGACTTTATTTTTATAGATGACGTTGTAAATGTGAACCTATCGCTATATGACAATAAAACAAGCGGAATATTTAACTGTGGGTCTGGAACAGCCCATAGTTTTTGCAATATCGCGACTGGCATTCAGGAGTATGAAAAAAAAGCCACGATCGAATATATTCCATTTCCTAAAGAGCTCGAAGGGAAATACCAAGCGTTTACTGAAGCTGATCTATCTAATCTTAAGAAAACTGGGTATAGCGCACATTTTCACACTGTAAAAGAAGGTGTTGGAAAGTACTATCAAAAATTTATAGAATCTAACGGATACTTTATTTAACTAATTAAGCGTTTATTCTTTGTCTTTGAAATTCATTTCATATAATTTTTTGTAAATACCGTTTTTGTTTAACAGCTCAGAATGAGTGCCTTCTTCCACAATTTCGCCTTTATCAAATACCAGTATTCGATCAGCATTTACAATGGTAGATAATCGATGGGCAATAACAATGGTTGTTCGATCCTTCATCAGCCGTTCAAATGCTTCCTGAACCAGTTTTTCCGACTCATTGTCCAGTGAAGACGTAGCTTCGTCGAGTATGAGTATCTTCGGATTTTTAAGAATTGCTCTCGCAATGGCGATTCTCTGTTTCTGACCCCCGGATAATTTCTGTCCACGTTCCCCAACGCGTGTCACATAACCATTTTTCATCTTCACGATAAATTCTTCGGCATTAGCCATTTTTGCTGCGATCACTATCTCTTCCCGAGACGCTCCGATTTTTCCATAGGCAATATTGCTCTCGATGGAACCGCTAAACAACACAGTATCCTGCGGAACGATGCCGATTTTGCTGCGGTAGGAAAATGAATCCAGGTCTTTAACATTATGGCCATCTATCAGAACTGAACCTTCTTGAACATCATAAAATCGGGGAACTAAATTTACGAACGTAGTTTTACCAGCACCACTGGCTCCAACAAGCGCAATATTTTCTCCCGGATTTATTGTAACATTTACATTTTTTAGAACGGTACCTTCTTTAGTATCATAGGCAAAAGAAACATCGATAAACTCTATTTTACCTGTCACATCCGTTAACTTATACGCACCTTTTTTATCACGAACAGTTGCTACAATGTCCAGTAGATGGAACACACGCTCTGCTGAAGCAAACGCACTTTGCATTAAGGAGTAAACTTTACTTAAGGCGATCACAGGATCGATAATCAACATTAATCCCGCAATATACTCAAACAAATGGTCAACCGGAAGCTGTTCCAATATAACCAAACGAGTGGCATACCATATGACAAATATGGTTGGTAGAAATTGTAATAATCCCAGAATGGGTTCCTGTAATGCAGAAACCCGAACATTTTTCATAGTGAATTTAAAATTACGCTCATTTTCTCTTAAAAACCGCTTAATTTCATGATTTTCCATAGTAAAAGCTTTAACGATTCTTACTGCGGCTAACGACTCCTGCAAGACAGAAAATATATCTGCATTTTTTCGTTGAACCTTGCTACTGATTCGCCTTACTCGAGCGCCAAACCGTTGAATTAAATAGCTTGAAAGTGGTAAAACAATAAACGTAATAAGAGTGAGTTTCCAGTTAATAACAAACAAATATCCGACAACTCCGATTAGTGTCATAGACTGGGTTAACATACTGGTAAATGTCTGCCTTATGACATTTTCGATTGCGCTGATATCACCAAGTAATCGACTCGCGATATCTCCCTGACGATACTTTTCAAAAAAATCCATGGATAGTCGCTGAATGTGGCTATATACTTCAACTCGCAGATTAATTGTAATTCTGTTTGAAATATAAGCCATTAAATAGTTTTGATAATAAGACGCAATTAATCGAACAACATATAAACCTACAATATCGAGAGTAAACACCATTTGTAGCCACAAATTTTTGTCCATAATTGCGCGGACATAATTTCTGATAAGAGCCATAAAATAGACGCTTGAGGCAGAATATAACAATGCAAAAAGCACGGCAAAAATCATCCGTTTATAATAGGGTTTTATATATTTTAGGATTCTAATATACATTTTATATCTCCTGCGATTGCTCTAGCCCCACCCGGCTTACCCATTGCTTTGGGGCCGTTGATCTGAACATTTTCAATAAAACTTTTTGATTCTAAACACTGTACTATATGTTTGGCTATTATAGCAGAATCATTGGTATCAACATACTCCACTAAATTGTTTAATAATTTTTTTTGCTGTATAAACCGCTTTCGGGTAGTTTGCATCCCCGTAGCAGGAAAGGTAAACAACGGAATTCCACAACCGATGCACTGTTCATTGGCTGTTCCGGCTAAGCCGATCACCGCATCGGAAGTACTTAGTAATTCCTCAAAAGTGGTAAATATGATTGCTTGCTGAAGTTCATCCTCACTAAACTTCGCTTTATTAAGAGAACTTGGGACAGCAATCTGAACAGACCATTCCTTGGGTAAATGGTTGATTACCTGTTTAATTAATTCAAAATTTTGATAGGCTTCATGTCGACTACCCGGCAATACTCCAATCGTAATCGCTTGATTCTTTTGTGATAATTTTTTAGCAGGACAATGAATCATATCCATCATAATATTACCCTTATACAACGCATTTACGCCTTGTTGAACAAGAGATTTTTCTGTTTCTATATCACGCACATATACTATTGCATGGTGTTTTTTAAAAAAATATCGTTCTAGCAAAAAATGAGACTCAAATCGATCTGACTTTGCAGTGGAAATCAAAATAAGTTTACTATATTTTAAAAAGACGACTGACATGATAAACGGGAAAAAGTCGCCGACGGCAACAACCAGATCATAGGGCTGTTTTCTAGCATTCATCATTTGTTTGAAATGAAGTCCAATAAGACCATCTTTAAGATCATTAAAAATGTTCTTAACGGATTTTATAAAACCACCCGAGGACATATCTTTTTGCGGACCTATTTTCTGAACACCTTTAACTCGATCATATGCACCGCTGTTTCCAACCATCGGCAGAGCAAATAGATCATACTGCGATCCGTTGTTTAACAAGACCTTTATTAATTCAACTGCAATGAAATCTTCGCCGTGTCCATTAGAAATAAAAAGGATTCGCTTAGACATGGTATTTGGTTAAAAACCACTCTTTCATTTTTTCCAAGGCACGATGGCGGTGGCTAATACTGTTTTTTTCCTGTGAGCTCATTTCCGCCATGGATTTTTTTAATGGAGGGTAATAAAAAACCGGATCATATCCAAACCCGTTTTCACCGACCATTTTATCAACAATCAGCCCATCAACGGTTCCTTCAAAACTTTTCTCTAGTTTTTTTATAGGATCGACAAAAGCCATTACCGTTACAAAATGGGCAGATCGGTCCTTTTCATTGGCCATTTCATGAATCAGTTTTGTACACAGTGCTTCTTTTGTAGCATTCACACCGGCGTAACGCGCAGAATAGATTCCAGGAGCTCCATTCAATGCATTAACAGCTAATCCAGAATCGTCACCCAACGTGATAATATTTAATCTTTTAGCAACCGTTCTGGCCTTGATAAACGCATTATCCTCAAAAGTTTTTCCATTTTCTTCAATATCATCGTTATACCCGACATCACTCAGAGAAAGAACATTGACCGGTAGGTCACTAAACATCTCTGTAATTTCCATCAGCTTATGCTGATTGTGTGTGGCGAGAATAATATCCATTATTTAATATATTTTAATGCTTTTTTCCCGATATCGGTTCTAAATATTTTTTTATCAAAATTAATTTTATCTACCAATTTATAAGCAGATTCTATCGCACCAGTCAGTTTGCTGCCTAGTGCTGTAACTCCAAACACTCTGCCACCGTCTGTAACGATCCCCTTTTTATCCAGTTTAGTTCCGGCATGAAACACAAGTCCATCTGCTTTTTCAAGTCCGCTTACTATCTTGCCCTTCTCATAGGAACCGGGATAACCACCGCTTGCAAGTACTACACAAACCGCAAAGTTATCTTTCCACTTGATGTTGATATCTGCCAGTTTGTCATCAATAACTGCATTAAAAATATCAACTAAATCCGTGTCCAGTCGTGGTAATACTACCTGTGTCTCGGGATCGCCAAAACGGACATTAAATTCCAGTACTTTCAGCTCGCCCTTATGGATCATCAAACCGGCGTATAATATGCCTTTAAACAATAATCCATCTGATTTAAAACCGGCTAACATACGATCAAAAACCTGTTCTTGTACTTTCTTCATCATCTCTGCATTCACAATCGGAGCCGGTGAATAAGCCCCCATTCCGCCGGTATTGGGGCCGGTGTCGCCGTCATATATTGCTTTGTGATCTTGAGCCGGAACCATGGGAATAATCGTATCTGCATCCACAAAAGCAAGGATAGACGCTTCCTCTCCCTTTAGAAACTCTTCGATAATGATCTTGCTTCCGGCTGCACCAAACACCTGATTTTTCATAATTTCATTGAGAGTGTTTTCAGCTTCTGTCTGTGTCTGAACGATGACAACACCCTTCCCTGCGGCTAGTCCGTCTGCCTTGATAACAGAAGGATAATCCATCTTTTGTATATATTTTTTTGCTTTTTCAATATCTGTAAATTCCTCATACTCGGCAGTAGGAACGCCATGTTTTTGCATAAATTTCTTTGAGAAACTTTTGCTTCCTTCCAGTTGGGCTGCTTGTTGATTAGGTCCGAATATGCGAATATTTTTTGCTTCAAAATAATCAACAATTCCTTCGACTAAGGGCACTTCCGGCCCAACTACAATTAAATCGATCTTTTTTTCTTTTACATATTGATCGATACCATGAAAATCCGAAACACTACCTGATAAATTTTCAGATATTGCTGCGGTACCGCCATTTCCTGGTAATGTATATATTTTTGATACTTTTGGACTTTGAGATAATTTCCATACGATGGTATGTTCTCGCCCACCATTTCCGATCACTAAAATATTCACTCATTTACCTCCATGTAAGATTAATGGATTAATAATATCATAAAGTGAAGCATGGTTCTATTGAAATCTATGTGCCATAGGCTTGTTGTCCTATCTACACTCTTGGAGAAGTAAAAATAAGGGAATTTAATATTTTTACAAAGGACTTTTAATGTTTTTTAATGCCAGATTGGTAAGCTGAGTATATTTTTGGGTTGTACGAATATTGCTATGCCCCAACAGCTCCTGTACATAGCGAATATCTACTCCATTTTCTAATAGATGTGTAGCAAAACTGTGTCTAAGAGAATGGAAAGTAGCTTTTTTCTTTATAGCTACTTTAGCTAGTCCCTGCTCAAAAACTTTCTGTGCTGTTCGAATTGTAATTGCACCACCCTGCTGACTATCAAAAAGAAAATCAGCTGGCTCTTTTCCAGCCGATAATCGTAATATATCTTTGGTAATCTTTTCGGAAATAACAGTGCGTCTATCTTTTTGCCCCTTTCCAGCTCTTACAAAAAGCAAGTTTTCTGACAAGTCCATGTCTCCTACTTTTAAATTTACTGCCTCGCTGACTCGTAATCCCGCAGAATAGGAAAGTGCTATGAGTAAACGATGTTTTTGATTTTCATAACTATTTAGCAATTTTTCTATTTCCTCCCGTGTCAGTAATACAGGTAATTTCTGAGGTCGTTTAGGATGTTTAATATTTATAGTCAGTGGCTTTTTATAAATTTCCCGGTAAAGAAAATTGATGGCATTTAAAGTGAGACTGATAGTTTGAGGGGAATAGCCTTTATCCATTTTTTGCAATAAATACTGCTTAACTTCTTCTTGGCTAATATCTTTTGGCGACTTATTGTAGAACTTATATAATTCTTCAATAGCGTGACAATATGCCTTTATTGTCTTGGGGCTAAGGTTTCTAATACGCAATTCTCCGGCAATAAAATCTAAAAATTTACCCATAGCCAAAATATATCACAAATTACGTCTATGCTACAAATTATTTTTGACATCAAGAAATTTATTCGTTTATAATGGAGTTAGGCAATATACTTCCCAAACAAATTATTAAATCTTGGATATCTTGTGTTCCGGCCAAAATCTCTGACTTAAATCTTCAAAATTTTTAGTTAATGCCCAACTTTTTAATTGAGATTTTTCGTTATTAGATGTCCATAGAAAGCTTGCCGCAGTGAAATATGGTTTATGATAATCAATATTACCCATTAGTGATTGTTCTAAAGTACCCAAGTTATCAGCGTTTGAAGGATCGGTAGCTGCAAAATGCGCTGCGACTTTATTTCTCCACATATAAATCTCAGGAGCTATCGATTTAACATACTTAACACACTCTTTTTTAATTATTTTCTTATTTGCTTCTACTTGTAAATCAGCTGTAGACCAGGTATTCTCGTACATTAAGTATATTAGCTTAATCAATCTCAAATAGCTCATAAGAGTTATGCTATACCAGTTAAAACAACTATTAATAAGGCCTGTATTTTTGGGAAATCCCATAGTCATCATTACAGGAGCTGGACCATATCCTCCGTTTTTAACATCTATCTCTTCTTTTCTAATTGTTACAGCAAGAGTGTGTAGCCCTACTTTTGCATGCAAAATCGATTGTAAATTTGCAATTGGCATATTATTTGTATCAAGGTTAATATTTTCAACAGAATCCAATATAATCATACTCATAGTTGAATTATAGCTTTCCCTAACCGGAAAAATCAAATTACAGTTTGGGAAGTACAATGCCTAACAACAACATATCCACTCGTTGCTCATCTCGCTATCGCTCCCTCGCACTCGGGCTTGCCATTACAAACAAGAGGTTTTTAAAAAGTATCAGTTTATAAAAATTTATCAATTTCTAACCAACTATTCACGCCGCATTTCTTCTTTAAGTCGAACGACTAAACTCAGAAACGCCGGATATGCCACACCGTTATATGAAAGAAATTTTTTATTAAGGCAGGGTTAACTATTGAGGAATTTGATTTTTCTGTTTATTTGTAGAGGGGAATAAAACATCAGAAACATTTGCTGTTATTTCTTTGCTAATATATAATTTTGAATATAAATGGACATTAAACTTTTTTTAAAATTTCTAGGATTCACACCAAAAAACAATTCCCAAGGAATTTATCAAAAAAGCTATGGCACACATGAGAATTACATAATCCAGGTTGATTTTGTTAATGAGGCTATTAATTATGGTAGGTTAATAGAAACTGACAACAAAACCACGCAGAATTTTTCACAAAAAGAAAACTGGGTCGTATTAGAGTGTGTACATAGATTATTAGAAAAAGGATACAAACCTAATAATATTACTCTTGAAAAAACTTGGGCTACAGGACATGGTACTAGTGGTCGCCTAGATATTCTTATTACTAGGGCCGATAAGACAGCTTATTTAATGATTGAATGTAAAACTTGGGGAGCTGAGTTTGAAAAAGAATTTAGCAAGCTAAAAAAAGATGGTGGGCAACTTTTTACATATTTTCAACAAGATAAAGATGCAGATATTGTAATGTTGTATACTTCTGAATTTGATGGAAAAGAAATTAATTACGGAAATGAAATAGTTAAAATAGAAGATGATTATAGACAAGCAGGAAATGTAAAAGATTTCTATGAACGTTGGAATAAACTACCTAAATCTAACGGAATATTTGATGACTGGGCTTCTCCTTATGAATTTCAAAGTAAAGCTCTTACAAAAAATGATTTAAAGGTTTTAAAACAAGAAGACAGTAGTTTTATTTTTAACCGTTTTCTTGAAATTCTTAGGCACAATGTTGTTTCCGACAAACCAAATGCCTTTAATAAAATTTTTACTTTGTTTCTATGTAAAATAGTTGATGAAAACAGAAACAACGATGAACAGCTTCATTTTCAATGGCTTGAAGGTGAAGATAATCATATTTCATTTCAAAAAAGGTTGACTGACCTTTACAACAGAGGAATGTTAGAACTCTTAGAAAAAAAAGTTACTGATGTAAGCGATAGTGAATTTGATAAACAATTTTTTCAAGTTGAAGCACAATATAAAGACAAATTTAAAGAGATTTTAACGGAAATACGTTTAAAAAAGAATAATGAATTTGCAATAAAAGAAGTTTATGATGATGCTTCTTTTCAAGAAAATGCAAAAGTTGTAAAAGAAGTAGTCGAATTACTTCAGGTATATCAAATACGCTATAACTATCGTCAACAATTTTTAAGTGACTTCTTTGAGTTGCTTTTAACAACGGGCTTAAAACAAGAATCAGGTCAATTTTTCACTCCTGTTCCAATTGCTCGATTTATTATAAAAAGTTTGCCTTTACATGAAATCACCAAATCTAAAATTGAAGAAGGAAATAAGAATAACTTGTTGCCAACAATAATTGATTATGCAGCAGGCAGTGGTCATTTCATCACAGAATCAATGGAAGAAGTTCAAAAGTACATTGATAATTTAGATGAAAGCAGTTTTAATCCGACAACAAAAAAATCCATTAAAAAATGGAAGGAAGACCAATTCGATTGGGCTGAAGATTATGTATATGCAATTGAAAAAGATTATCGTTTAGTAAAAACAGCTAAAGTAAGTTGCTATTTGCACGGTGATGGCTTGGCAAAAGTCATTCATGGTGATGGATTAGGCGATTTCAAAACATCAACAGAATTCAAAGATTTACTAAAAAAAACTGATAAAACCTATCCTCAAGACAATAAACAGTTTGATGTAATTATTTCAAATCCTCCTTATTCAGTATCAGCGTTTAAAGGATTAATGGATGAAGAAAAATCAAAAATAGGATTTAATTTATATAATCGGTTAACTGACCAAAGCTCTGAAATAGAATGCTTATTCATTGAACGCACCAAACAACTATTAAAAGATAAAGGTGTTGCAGGAATCATATTGCCAAGCAGTATTTTGAGTAATACAGGCATTTACACTCAAGCTAGAGAAATAATCTTAAAATATTTTGACGTATTGGCAATTGCAGAAATGGGTTCCAATACATTTATGGCAACTGGCACAAACACGGTTACCTTATTTTTAAAACGTAGAAATAATGCAGATGCTATTAATATCAAAGAGGCAATAAAAAAGTCATTTGTGAACTTACAGGATGTTACGATTAATGGAATAGAGAAGCCATTACAGAAGTATGTTTCACATGTTTGGGATACCCTTTCAATTGATGATTACAAATCTTTATTACAAAAGTCGCCAAATGAAAACGTACAGCAACATGAAATATATCAGGAATATACAAGGAAAATAAAAGCTAAAAACGAGCATGAATTTTGGAACAGTGTTTTAGTAATAGAACGAGATAAACTGGTATATTTCATTATTGCTTATCCTCAAAAACTTATACTTGTAAAAACTGGAGAGAAAGATGCAGAAAAACGATTTTTAGGTTATGAGTTTAGCAACCGCAGAGGAAGTGAGGGAATACATCCAATACAACGCAGTAAATCAATTGATGATTGCACACAATTATATGATTCTGAAAACTGGGAAAACCCAGGAAAAGCTAGCACATATATTTATAAAGCCTTTAATGGTGAATTTGATTTAGAATTACCAGAAAATTTAAAACAAAATATTAGCTACCATAACCTAGTCGATATGTTGTCTTTTGACCGAGTTGATTTTGAAAAAAATATTTCGCTTTCTGCTAAAAAAAAATCAAAATTTGAGAGCAAGTGGAATCAAATAAAATTAGGACAGATATCAAGTCAACTTTTTGCAGGTGGAGATTTGCCTAAAAATGATTTTTCAAAAATAAAAACTGACAAGTATCAAATTCCTATATATGCAAATTCTACTATAAACAAAGGTTTATTTGGTTTTACAAACCAAGCAAGAGTAAATGAAGCATGTATTTCAATTTCAGCAAGAGGAACAATTGGATATACAGTAGTAAGAAATGAACCCTTTTTCCCAATAGTAAGGCTTTTAGTGTTAGTACCAGATATTGAGAAAGCACTTCCAAAATATTTAGAAATTTTAGTTAATCAAATAGATTTTAGTTCTTTCGGTGCACCAATTCCACAACTAACTGTCCCTCAAATTTCAGATTTCAAAATCCCTCTTCCACCCAAAGACATTCAAGAAAAAATTGTTTCCGAAATTGAGGATTTAGAAAAGCAAGAACAAAAAGCTGTCGATGAAATAAAAAAAATAAAAGAGAAAGTATTCGAATTATATAAAAATATAAGCAGCAACAAAAAAAGGCTTGATGAGATTTGCGAATTGAAATCAGGACAGTTTGTTAAAGCTGGAGATATAAATAAGGTTTTCAGTTCAAACCTCTATCCTTGTTATGGCGGCAATGGATTGCGCGGTTACACAAAGACTTTTACAAATGAAGGTCAATTTTCTTTAGTTGGAAGACAAGGTGCATTATGTGGAAACGTACATTTGGTTTCAGGAAAATTTCATGCTACTGAACACGCATTAGTGGTATATCCCAAAATTGACGTAAATACTGTTTGGCTTCATTATCAATTAGCATTTATGAACTTGAATCAATATGCCACAGGAAGAGCGCAACCAGGACTTTCAGTAATGAATTTAAATCCTATTGAAATTTCAATACCTACTATAAAAGAACAAGAGAAAATAGTAGGTGAAATTGAAAAAATTGAGAAGGAAATAGCCGATTTAGAAAAAATAATTGAATTAATACCAAATAAAAAAGAGTTGGTTCTTAAAAAATATCTTTAAATAATAGCTCACAAAATTCACCTCTATCCACTCTTTTTTTTCGCAAGCTATGGAAGAAAAATCGAATTTCTTATAAATATATTGCAAGCAATATTCATAGAATAAAAATTTTACAACATATAACAACAACGTATACGCTGTGCAGCCCACTATCGGGGCTTACTCGGCATTCGCCAGCGTCGTATTACGCTACACCGTTATACGCAAGGCGAAAAAACCTTAAATGCTGGCGTCCGTGCCAGCGAAGTATAAGATAAATATATTGACTTTAAGACACTAACTTGTTATATTGTTCAAAAGTTTCTGAACTGTTCTAATGTTAAACTAATACATAGGAGTATGTTTTGTCTAATTTATTTGTGTATCATGCCGATATTTGTAAAACATTTTCAAATCCAAAGCGTTTAGAAATAATCAATGCTCTCAGAGGAAATGTGGAGCTAACTGCGAGCGATCTCCTCGAAAAAATTGAAATTAAAAAAGCTAATCTTTCGCAGAATATGTCCGTCCTTGTACAAAAAGGAATAGTTAATTCGCGTCGCGAGGGGATTAATATTTATTACAAACTTTCTGACAAAAGAATAACAGAAGCTTGTGATTTGATGCGTGATGTTTTAATCAAAAATTTAAATAATCAGGCAAAAATTGTTAAACTATCAAAAAAGTAACTAATTATTCTATAATGAGGTGAAATATGAAGATCGGAATTATCAGATGCCAACAAACAGAAGATATGTGTCCTGGAACAACAGATTTTAAAGTTGCAGCTGATGGAAAGATGGCTTTCGCTGAAATAGGACCGAGTGAAATTGTTGGTTTTGTTTCATGTGGCGGTTGTCCTGGTAAAAGAGCAGTTTCAAGAGCTAAAATCATGGTTGATCGAGGAGCTGAAATAATTGCGTTTGCTTCATGCATTAAAAACGGCAATCCTATCAGTTTTCCTTGTCCACATTTTGATAAAATGAAAGAGAGTGTCTCAAAAAAAGTTGGTGATAATATTAAAATTATAGATTGGACTCATTAAGGTGCTTATATGAAATATCGTGACTCTGGTATGCCAAATGCAGAAATGTGGGAAACATTTTTCGACCCGTATTATGTTTTGAAAAATATGGAAATTGATACTACCATAACTAACTACTTTGATATTGGTTGTGGTTATGGAACTTTTTTGTTTCATGCATCTGAATTTGTAAAAAACGCTGTTGGTTATGATATTGATGAAAATATGATTTCATATTGTCAAAATTTGAAACAAAAATATAAAAAAGCAAATATTAAATTGGTTCATGGTGATATTTCAACTCAATCTTCTCAAAATATTTTAAAAGATAATAGAAATGCTTTCGACTATGTTTCATTATTTAATTTACTACATTGCGAAGAACCAGTTAAATTATTAAGTTTTGCAAAAGAATTATTAACAGATTATGGTCGGATTGGGGTTATTCATTGGCAGTACAAAGAAACGCCACGAGGCCCATCCATGGATATTCGTCCTCGCCCAGATCAAATTATTCAATGGGCAGAAACAGCATTATTAAAAGTTGAAAAACAAATAGATTTACCACCGTATCATTATGGTATTATTTTCACTAAATAGGAGAATTTTATGAAATTTGGAATCATCTTGGAAACAAAAGAATACGAAAAAGCGTGGAATGCTTTCCGTTTTGCAACTACTGCCAAAAAGCAGAATCATAAGGTTAAGGTCTTTTTAATGGGTGAAGCCGTTGAGTGTGAAGGTTTAACCCATGAGAAATACAATGTTGATGAACAACTTAAAACTTTCATATCTATTGGTGGTGAGATTTTAGCTTGTGGTACTTGTTTAAAATCAAGACATAAAGATGGAACAGAGACTTGTCCAATTTCAACGATGATTGATTGCGTTCAAATGGTTGAATGGGCGGATAGAACAATAACCTTCTAAAACCATCTCGGGCTGCGCCACATTTGGCTCCGTGAGTACACTCCGCCAAACGTCGTTTACCGAAGGGACGTTATGTTCAATTGTTGACTAGTGTTGGATTGCTAACAGATTGCGTAGTTTGTCAGGTTATTTTTTCGCCGACAAGTGGTGTCATGCGCGTCCGTGCGCATGACGGATTAGATAATAAAAAACCAACTATCTAATAAATATTCCATTATGCAATTAGTTTAAGTTCGATTGGCTTCGGATAAACTAGCGGAATATACTCAATTTTAAAAGGCAACCTTCTCGACTTCAAATCTTCTATGTGAAAATCCATTAAGTTTTCATTTATACAATAATTTACGACCAGCTTAAGATAACGCCTTAAAATTAATAATGGCGGAAATTTACCTTTTGAATTATTACAAGATTTACAAGCATAAATCAGATTATCACCTTCATCTTTTAGGAGTCATAGAAAAACTATTTGAACCTGATTCATTTTTAAACCCATCGAATTCGATGGAATTAAAATCGGGATTATGCAATTGTTCCCAAAGCCCTATAAACTCTAGTGTACTTCTATTCCTCATCCAGTTTTGCAGGATGTAGTCACTTCTTTCAGAGTCTTTATATCTTGCTATATCAGTTAAGGATATATAATCTTCTTTTTCTTTCGAAAATACTAAAATTTCGGTTCCTTTAACTTCTATCTTTTGTTTTGCCATATTTTACCTCAGTAAAATTATACATCGTTTAGAATAGATAATAAATGTTGAAATCCGAAATTAAGCGTCCTGCTTAATTTCTAGGTCGGCGAAAAAAGAATGCTTTGAAATAAACTTACTTTGTTAGTTGGTCATTTCTCTAAGTCAGAATTTTTTACTTCTCTGCGCTAGTTGATCCTTTGCTTCGGGCTGGCTCACTTAAACAAACAACATAACTTTTATTAAGTATCCGTCTATAAAAATGTATTTGAGACTTTAAACAAACTATTCACACGACAGCCTTTCGCTTTTTGCTTAATCAATATTTTGTAATAAATATTAATTGCATGTAAAATAAATATCATAGACATGGAAAACGAAAATAAAATAGCCGTATTCAAACAAAAACAAATACGAAGAATTATTCATAATAATGAATGGTGGTTTTCAGTGCAAGATGTAGCTGAAGCACTTGCTGACAGTAAAGACCCTAGACAATACATTAAGAAAATGCGTCGAAGAGACGCAGCAGATGTATTCCGACAAATTGCGGCATGGCGCGCATGGGTGGTCGATATTGGTTTTTTTGGTGTGGCAATCTTTGAACCAGAAGCACGAAAACTGCTGGAATCGATGGTTGGTCGATGCATTGAGGCAAAGAATGGCGCGATATCGTGATTTCATCTGATCGCTTTGCGCCAATTGGAATCCAACAATAACTGCAAAGGAGTAGAGACAAATGGATCATCAGTTATGGCTTATCGCATTGGGACTTGTGCTGGGCACCCTTGGAACTCTGATAGGGGCCGGCGGGGGGTTCATTCTGGTTCCCGTCCTGCTTATTCTGTACCCGAATGAGAGTCCGGAAACCGTTACCAGTATCTCATTGGCTGTTGTATTCATCAACGCCTTATCAGGATCGGTGGCATACGCACGCTTGGGGCGTATCGACTACAAGTCCGGTTGGTTGCTTGCGCTCGCTACCGTCCCAGGAGCGATTGCAGGTGCATTGACCACCGACTACATTCCCCGCCGAGCGTTCAACGGTATCTTCGGCGTGATAATGCTCGTGGCAGCGGCCTATTTGATTTTCCACCGGGGCGAGAACAGGAAACCTACAGAGGCCCGAAGAAAGCGCCATACCATCAGAACTGTAATTGATAGGGACGGCATTAATCACACATACTCATTTGACCTGAGACTTGGCATGGTGTTGAGCGTATTTGTCGGATACGCCTCAAGTCTCCTGGGTATCGGCGGCGGTATTATCCACGTACCAGTACTGGTTCGGCTGCTAGACTTCCCCGTGCATATTGCGACTGCAACGTCACAATTCATCTTGGCAATCATGGCTTTAGCAGGAACCATCGTCCATATTACAAACGGGGCTTTTTCACCGTCTTCGGTCTACCAGACGATACTTTTGGGGATAGGCGTTTTGTTTGGGGCGCAAGCGGGAGCGTGGCTTTCTTGCCGTGTGCATGGGATGTGGATCATCCGCAGTCTAGCTGTGGCACTCGGCTTGGTTGGCATCCAGATAATCATTATGGCTCTGAAACCTTGACAACAGCACTCGCCAAACAAGTCCATGCAGGCGACGCTTTACAGCGCGCCTGATTGTCGTTAATAAAATAAGGAAGGAAATGGGTAAACTACGTATAGTCGCAGAGCATTTAATTTGATTGATTTCTTTTCTTAACCATCAATCCACTAATCAATCTAAATAACGGCGAAATAACCGACAAACCTAATATAGTTAAAATAACTTTCAGAGAGTAAATCGGAACAGTATTGAAAATAAGATTCATTTCTTTAACATAAACCATCATTATCATTAGGACTAAACTAAAAATAAAAAATAGTTTTAATGTTAAATTTGGTTTAGTTATTTTTTGCATTAATCGTCCATCACGCAACGCGAAGATGTATAGTTGGGGAGATAACAAAGTTACAACAAATGAAGCAGTAAGTGCAATAGGTTTGCTTCCGGTAAGATTAAAGGAAATAATATACCCGAACATAATACAAACACCATAAATAAACCCATCTAAAAGCATTCTAACCCTTTCAGCTATAGTAATTAGGGGGTCTGAGCCTCTAACTGGTTTTTGTTGTAAAACCGTACCATCATCCTCGTCTAGAGTTATACCAACGCTGGGGAAAGATTCTTGGATAACATTTGACCATAAAATCTGCAAAGGAGTCAGAGGAACAGGCATTCCCAACAAAGGCATACTAACAATAGCAAGTATTTTACCCATGTTGTTTGTTATTAGGTATGTAATTAATTTTTTTAAGTTATTGTAAATAGTTCTACCCTCTTTAATCGCCATAATTATTGTAGAGAAATTATCATCAGTAAGAATTATTTTAGCCGCTTCTTGTGCCACTTGGGTTCCGGCTCTTCCCATGGCTATCCCAACTTGGGCTTTTTTGAGTGCCGGCGCATCATTAACTCCATCACCAGTCATCGCCACAATATGGTGATTTGCAATAAGTTTTTCTACAATCTCAAGTTTGTCCAAAGGTGCGACTCTGGCATACACTCTAATTTCCTCTACTCTTTTGCTTTTTTGCTCTTCCGTGTAAGATTCCCATTCCTTTCCATCAACCGCTTCCTCAATAGTTCCAGCAATACCAACTGTTTCAGCAATTGAGAAACCAGTGGTCTTACTGTCTCCGGTAATCATCACAACCGCAACATTTGCATTATGGGCTTTTTGTATAACCTCTTTTACTTCATCTTTTGGTGGATCGTATATCACAGCACAACCAAGAAAAGTAAGATCATTTACATTAGCCTCAATGTTACCTTGATTTTCATCGAGTGTTTTTTGTGCAAAGGCAATCAGTCTAAAACCCTTTTCAGCCTTATTTGAAAGCTCTTTTTGTATATTATGTAATGCTTTTTCATCAATCCCTTTTATAGATTTATTTAAATAATAGCTACTGCATCTTTCAAGTATTTTTTCGGGAGCTCCCTTAGCGATGAGAATTACTTGCCCATTTGTTTCTTTTATAATTGAAGCAGAATACATTCTCTCAGAAGAAAAAGGCAAGGTATCAAGAGTGCTTATTGTATCAAAGTGATTTTTTCGTAATCCTAAAATATATGCTGCTTTTATCAGACTTGTTTCGGTAGGATCACCAACCTCATTAATAAAATTACCGTCCTTTTCTTCCACTTGAGCTGTCGAGCAAAGAAAGGCTATTCTAAAAAGATCGTTTATCAGCTTATTTTCTCCCTCTGCCAGAAGAGCTAATAAATCGGCCATTGAAAGATATTCATGCCCGATGTAAAACTCTTTTAAAGTCATATTATGTTTTGTGATGGTTCCTGTTTTATCTGTACATATATAATCAACATTACCCAAAGTTTCGACACTGGATAATTTTTTTATAATTACAGAGTTTTTTGCTAATCTATTAACGGCAAGGGAGAGACTGATAGTAATTGAAGCAGGAAGTCCTTCGGGAAAAACCGCTACCATAATAGATATGGCAGTTAACAACATAATATCCAGTCCGACATTGCTGAAATATCCTTGGATGAAAACAATTATCGCTGATACCACGGCAACTTTCATCAAAATATTAACTTCTTTATCTATTTTCTTTTGCAGAGGCGTTTTCTCTTCTTTGCTCTCTTCAATGTTTTTAGCAATTTTACCGACCTCAGTATTTTTTCCCGTTGAAAAAATCATAGCTTTACAATTACCATTCACTATTTTACTGCCTGTAAAAACAATATTTTTCATTTCATACAATTGAAGATTTTCAGATAATAGTATTGTATTGTTTTTAGCTATAGATATACTTTCTCCGGTTAAATGGGACTCATCCACTAATAACTCACTTGACTCTATAATTCTCGCATCCGCCGGAGTAATGTCTCCTGCTTCCAGTACTAAAATATCTCCAGGTACTATGTACTTTGCAGATATTACCGAAATTGTTCCATTTCTAAGAACTTTTGCTTCAGGGGAAAGCATTTTCATCAGTTCTTCGACGGCTTTTTCTGATTTACTTTCTTGTATAAGACTAATGATCGTATTGATTACCACAACCCCTAAAATAACTGTAAAATCAAGAACATCACCCAAAAACAAAGAAACAACTGCGGCTAGAAACAGTATAATAATTATCGGTTCTATGAGATTTTTGATTAATTTTCCAAGCAAGGATTTTCTTTTTCTTTTTTCCAGTTCATTAAGCCCAAATTTAGAAAGGTTCTTTTGATAGTATTCCTCACTTAAACCCTGTGGGCTAGAATTAAACTCATCTAAAGCATCTTTAATTTCCTGATTATAAATTTTTGACATGATTATTCCCTTTCAATACTAGAATTTGTGGTTATATTTCCTTTTTTAATTTTATCGTAGGAATACTTAATAAGATAGCTAACAATTATTTAGTTGATCTTGAGGATAAAATCAACTTGATCTGGGAACTCTATTTTTTCATAGAATGCACCATCTGCTCGTTTAAATATGACTTTATCATCCACATAAATCGGCTGATCATCTAGCTGTGTTTTTCCTTTTATCACAAGTTTATTCCAGTTTCGATACAAATCAATCTCAGTTTTTTTAATATTAGTATCCAGAACCGTTAGGCTAACGCCACCTTTTGTGTAGTCATCCACCATATAGAATTTTTTATCTGGTCGAATAAATACTTCCTTGCCACCTAATAAAATCGTCTGTGCATGTTCCGCACTTCCACTCAGCACCACTTTCTGGCCAATTAACTTCACTCTCATTTGCACGATATTAAGATTAAGGTCAGCTACCTTTTCAGAATTACCAACCACGGCTGAGACCACTTTCCCACTATTAATCGATGCATCATCAAGGATCATGACATAAGCTGAATCGACTTCATCTAATTCAGATGCTGCATTCGCTTTTTTCTGAATGGTTTTTTCATCTAAGTTCAACATATATTCAGATTCAAGATCGTCCACTCCATCACTATTCATTTCAGGTGACGTTATAGCTGAAATCGTTTCGTGACTTTCTTTCACAGCTTCTTCGCTACCAAATTCATAGGTAATGCCAAAACGATGAACCGCTCCTAAATAATCCTCACCGGATAGATAGTAGCTATAGGAATAGTCAAACGACATACCCTCAAAATTTAGACCCAATCCAAGAGAGAGAATATCTTTATTAAATCCACCTCGGTAATACAGTGTATGGCTGATATTACCTTCTAATCCGGCAAGAAGTGATACATCATTTTGATCCGCCTTAAGTCCGATATTTAGGTTTAATTCTCCCGGAAGCAGAAGCCCAACCCCGGCATTTAATTCGATTTGAGGCTTTTCTGTTTCTGTTTCCCATTGATACTCAGTTGATAAAATATTTTTGATTGTGATAGAAGCATTCATATTATCATTCAGCTTATAGTTAGCACCTAAATCCAGCGCATAAGCCGATGCTTTGGCAACACTTAAATCTTTTACGAAATTCTTCACATTAACCCCAACGGCCAGCTTGCTGTCGATATTCTTGGCAAAACTGATCATAAGCAATGATGAATAATAGGAATAATTTTGTCCGGTTAAACTATTCTGATTCGTATTCGGGTCAAAAGCGACACCTTGAATACCGTTATTTAAATGTGAATTAAAATATGTAAATCCAAGATTTAGCTGATCCATCGTATATAGACCAGAGAGATAAATCTCTTCCATGTTTTCCCATTTTTTGTTCAAAACCAATTGAATTTCAGATGAATCGGCTTTGGATATTAAGGCCGGATTATAAAACGCACTTTCAGCATCTGACCGATTATAATAGGCCTCACCCATTGAAATAGATTTAATACCAATACCGTTGTCTAGATAGCTCTCAAAACTGGAGCTGAAAATCAGTGATGATAATAATAGTAAGTAGATTAGCTTATTCATTACTTCACCACCATTAGAATAAATTTACTGACATCTTTTTCTTGACCGTTATCCGCAACTAGATACACAAAGTAAATACCAGTTGATAGTTTATTTCCCTGATCATCAACCCCATCCCAACTGATATGGTTGGCTCCGGTAGACGCACCGACAACACCGGAACTCAGGTTCAATTCTTTCACTTTTTTACCAGCGACATTAAACACCTTAATGCTGACATCCACGTTTTGAGATAAATCGTAAGTGAAATGGATATTAGATTTATTAATGTTCACCGGGTTCGGTCCAACTAATAGACTGCTAACATGAACCGCCTGTGTTTTTACGAGTTGCCAATTGATGCTTGTTACATTTCCGGCATCATCTTCGACAGCCACTTGCAAGTTATAATTTCCAGCCTGTAAGACAGAATTAATGGTGAGCCCAACTTCCGTATTACTGATATTAGCCAGATTACCGGAAACATTCTCTTCAAAGGATTGATCATCATTTTTAAGCGATACACGATAAGCAACAATCCCACTATCATTTTGAGACTGGTCATTTATTGCAACTGAAAAATGTGGCTGTTCAGTTAAGAACCCACCGTTACTGCACATTTGCTGATTCAGTTTAACCCATTCAATAAGCGGTGCCTGATAATCCTGATACTGAAAGATGCTAAATTTTGTAAAATGCATGACACTTGCAATCAAATAGTCCTCGTCAGTATTGATGCTCACCACAGAGAGTCCATCTTTTTTCCATACCGCCGGAGATTCTGTCTCATCTAAATATTTCAGTACAACCTGATCGATTGAATCCCCATAGAACGGAAGACGTATCTGAACCGGAGATTGGAAAGTAACATGCTGGCTAACAACGCCATCGTTTCGAACCAGTGTTAATTCATAAATAGTGTTTTGAATACTTTGTAATCCCTGATCTTCATGACTCATTTCTACACGGATTGTTGCATTTAAGGATAATTCTCGAGGAAAATCGGTGATTTCAACAAACTCATTTTCGTTGCCGCTAACTGGAACACAGATAACAAGAGAATCAACAACAAAAGTCACTTGAAAACCAGTCGTTTCAGAAGAGAACGCTAGTCCGATAATGAGTAATAGTAGTAATGCTATTTTCTTCATGTTGAACCCCTGTTTACTTCAACATCAAAATACGAAAGGCATAAACCTAATTTTATACCTCTATTAATATATCGAGCACCACGAGGAAAAATCCCAATAATTATTAAGATTTGAATGATCGGCTGATAGAGACAAATTTTTGTATATAATTTACAATTAAACTATGCCAAAATCTGAACGAGAACTCGAAAAAAAAGTAATTGAGTTTAACATTACACGGAATCATCATCGCCCATTATATGGGGACTACAGCTACCAAAGCATTCTGGGAATCGATTTAGTACAAGAATGTATCAATCAGATTGAAAAGAAAAAAACAAAGATTCGAATACTCGATATCGGTTGTGGCGATGGATTTGCATTGAATCAACTAAAAATTGAACTCGAAAAAAAAGGATACAAAAACAAATTTGAACTAATTGGGATCGGCATCAACGAATATGATCCAATGTATATTCCAAAGAGTGCGTTTATTAACTGCGGATTTCTTAAATATGAACACGGCAATAACAAACCATTCGATATTATTTTTTCTATTTATGCCTTTCAGTACATCTGGCATAAGTTGGAGGGAATAGAGAAAATTCACAATGGTCTATTAGCTCCCAATGGAAAAGCCTTTGTTCATTTTCCGGGTTATCTTGTGATATTTTCAGAAAAAACATCCGATATTGAACAATCAGAAAAAGAGGGTAACAAGAAATTCTTACAGTTTATTGATCAATGGAAATTAAAACATAATGTACAACAATTATCCTATAATTTAAACTCATTCTGCTATGCCGAAGATGATGATGATGTCATCCAGACGGAATTTGGGATATTGAAATTAACAAAAGAAACAAATAAAGACATCCTATTTAATGCGGTCCTGAGAGGATTTTCCATATTTGATGAAGGATTTGTTTTCGACTCCAGCATACAAGGGCTTGCTTATATTGCATCATATTACGACTTAACGAGCACACACCCATACCTTATACCTCTATTTGACCCGCTTGAATCTCTCTATTGTATTTATACGCTCAAAAAATACTATCAAAACGAGCGGTACCGATTTCATTTAGCCATTCATTCGAGTAATAATCCAGTTATCATTGGTATATTTCCTGCTGCAAAAGAAGATCTCACCGGGGAAGCCATTCCCTATCTAAAGATGGCACAAATGCTTAATGACAAAAAAATAGGAGCTGTTGTTAGATGCAATGGGCTGTATTCCGACTATGTGGATTTTCATGAATATAACGATTTATTTATTCATTCATTTATGGATTTCATCATCGAAAATGCAAAAGATATCTGTCGGCATAAAGATCCTGAAATCTATCTAATTGGCTACTCATCCGGCGGTAGCGTTATCGCTTCAATTGCCTCTGAATATAATCAAATTAAAAAGATTCTGCTCATTGCTCCGTCCTATGATTCTGATCAAGTGCAGCTTACTGATAATATAAACAACTATTCTGGCGAACTTTATGTCATTAGTGCTGAAGAAGATGAAGTGGTATACCCGTCTCAAGCGGCTTGGTTTTATTTTCAGGCGTTTAAAGCAAAAAAGAAAAAGTTTGTTAAGCTCCAGTCCTGTGACCATTCCTTTAGCGGCGAAATTAATAAAGAAATTATTATGAAGTCCCCACTCTGGGCATTTACCGACTCAAACGATTTTCCACAAGATGAAACCATCACTGAAAAAGAGGTTTATGAGACTTACATTCAACCCGAAGAAGGCTATAAGTAGAAAGAACTTATTCAACCGACGGAAATTCTATCTTGAACACGGTTCCGCTTCCTATCTCTGTTTCATAATCAATCGTAGCATGATGATCCGTGATAATTTTCGCTACAAGACTTAAGCCAAGACCTCTGTGTGTTCCAATGTTACTGGTGTAAAAGGGCTCCCATATTTTTGTACGAAGTTCCTCTTTAATCCCGGGACCAGTATCCGAAATATAAATAACAGTTCTCGTATCGTCCTGAAAGGTTTTAATAGTTACTGCACCGCCATTTGGCATGACTTGTTGCGCATTAACGATAAGATTGATAATCACACTGACAATATCATCCATTAGACATTTAATATGATGGACATCTCCTAATTCCAGTTTTATCTCAATATTTGCAATATCAGGAACCGACTTTAGTGCTTCTGAAATTATGTCATTTATATTTAATTCTTTGCCAAGTTCAGCAACTGTTGTACTAGTCCGGTTTAATGTCAGCATGTTTTCTATAACTCTCTGGCATCTAGCAATCTGGTCTAAGACAACATTACGATGTTTCGGTAAATCCTCTAGATTATCCATTCGATTCACTGCCAGTTGAATAATAGATAACGGCGTTTTTATTTCATGTGGCCATTGTTTCCAAGCATGAGCCGATGCTTCTATTCGTCCGGCACGTTCAAGTTGCTTTTCCATTTCAAAAATTCTTTTTTGATTGGAGTTGAATTCCTTCTGAATTTTTTCATAGGGAGTCAGCTTATAGAAAATAGCCGAGACATAGGTAATAATCTGTTTAATAAAATCGAAATCTTTTTCAGTATAACTTTTACCTGAACTTCGTTTGCCTAAAACAATCAGTCCCTCAAGTATTTCAGGCGATGACAAAGGAATTATCAGGCATTGTTCATTTGGTTTATATCCAATTTCTTGAAGAATTGCCCTAACATCATTTTCAAGATCATCAAATTTCTCAAATCTCAGATGATTACTAAAGTGTTTAATGAGCGCATCGGTCTTTTCTATCTCCAAGTTAGTAGTAGATTCTTTATCAATAAGCAAATAATTAATTAGATTATTTTGTTGATCTCTTATTGCAATTATAATGCATGCAAATTCCAATTCGAAGGCATCATAAAGAGCATTTTCAACACTTTGCATAATTTTTTGTCTATCTGTTTCTATTGAGAGATTCTCAGAAAGTCTGCTAATCACTTTGTCCGGTTCGTAATAACCACGAATAAATTTACGTTTGGCTGTTGTGACAAGAAAGTTACTGAGGGGAATTGCCGTAAACGCCCAAAAAATAGCTAGGATCAGCATTGATAAAAGTTGGAGAATAGGGAACGAAATTAAAGCATAGAAAACAGATATGAATGATGCCAAAATTCCAATAACCACAAGACCATAGGAAAAAGTTCGGGTAACAGCTAAGCGAATATCCATGAGTTCGTGCTTGAGGATGGCGTAAGTTACTATCATTGAATATATGAATAGAGTTCCAGTTCCTATAGGCGGAATATTTATATCAAACCATAAAAACCAGTTAGTAAATGCCCCTAATGATGATATTGCAAATGCTACGATAAATAAAATTAGCAATCTAGAATCCATAGTGCTTCGTTTATTCCTTTTTAAACTGGTATTAAACATTAAAACATGCCCTAAAAAAATAAAAATCGTTATATAGCTGAAATATGGATAGAATAATAATCCTTTATTAGCAAAAAAATTAAAATACATTTTTTTAGATATACTGGATGAGATTGGAATAAAGAAGGATACAACTATTAATACTCCAGCATAAATATTGTTAACCTTTAGTACCCAGTGTTTATTTATATTATAAAAATAAAAAACAAATTTAATCACAAAATAAACTATAAAAATTGATGAGTATTCTAGAATTTTTTGAGAAAAACTAGCTATTGTATAATTCTTAAGTCCATAAAGAACTAGATATAAAGCCACTGTCCAGATAAAACTTGATATCGTGAAGAGAAAAAAGTCTAGATATTTTTTTTGTTTATTATTTGAAACTAATAATATTATTATTAATAACAAACCTAATAAATTGAAGTAACAACCAAATTTTACCAGTAAATTCATTTAAAGTAATTTTTGTATTTGTAACATTAACATATCTGTCTTTTCTGATAAATGAGCATCTTTTACTTGTGTTTTATTCATTTTAATTAAATTATGTTTATTGCTAAATACGTAATAACAATTACCGATACTTATTTTAGCTTGAATATTGCTTTTATTAAACCTTGGATATAGAGAATCTCTAGGCCACATTTGTCTAAACCCATAAAGCCCTATAGGAACTATAGGAATTTTTAACAATTCTGCTAATTTAACTGCTCCATCTTTTGCTGGTAACAGTCGATCATCACTGGCTCTTGTCCCTTCAGGAAAAATACCAATTATATTTTGTTTCATGTACGCAGATATTATTTGTCGAAGAACAGCTTTTGACACCCCGGTCTCATCTATTTTAATTGCATTTCCACCCCGAACAAGAGGTGAAAGAAATTTATTATTAAATAATTTCTCTTTTGCTAAAAAAACTACCTTTTTTTTGAACTCTTTCTGGAAAACAATATATAAGAGCATCCAGTCAAAATAACTTACATGGTTTGCAGCAATAATAAAAGGTTGATCCTTTTTTATTAAATCATAAATAATATCCAATCCTTCAACTTTCCCTTTATATAATTTAAAAAACCATATTTTTGATAACTCAAGAATTATATATGCATAAATCACTTCAAAAATATTTACATTTTTTCTTTTTTTTAACAGAATCATTTATTTTATCTTTCTATATATTCGTTTATTATATATAAATCCATCGCTGCATTCTTTTAAAAATGGAATATCTGCTTTACTATCACCAAAACCAATTATTTTTTTCTTTCGACTAGATAGAGTTTCTTTAATAATCTGTTGTTTAAAATACCGACCCTTTTTTTCACTTATTGATCGAACTTGAAATAAATCATTATATTCAACTGTTCTTGAAAAATACTCATCAACATTGAGCATTTTTGAAATAGCAGAAACAAGTGGATTTATATTCGTTGATAAAATAACTATATTACAACTTTTTTTTAACAAGTTCATTATATTTATATTATCCTTTACTATTAACGAAGAGATTTCACTATTTGTGTATTTATCCGCAATTAACTCTATTTCTTGATAATTTTCATTATAATAATTTCTATAAAAATACGATTGAAATAAATCACGATTTAAAATATCAAGAAACAAATAGATGGGTATATTTAAAAACAGTTTTATCCATTTCGATATATTCTTTCTTCCATTATTTTTTAAATAATACATATAAAATGATATTATATTTGTCTTAGTGAGAGTGCCATCCAAATCAAATACCGCTATTTCTGGTTGCTCATGATTTATTAATGTAATAAGTTGGTTATAGGTATAGAGTTGGTTACGTTTACTAAGGATTTTAATATCTGGATTATTTATTATTTTTTGCTGTTTTTCAGACTTGATTATTACTTCATACGCATTCTCTAAATTTTGTTTTCCCATGCTTTTCCCCTATA
>Ga0154585_1030_pt1 | contig 29930 bp, 24 predicted proteins | sample RifGroF2_FD_116014 | JGI IMG/M metagenome (GOLD analysis project Ga0154585, IMG submission 116014) | Candidatus Margulisbacteria bacterium GWF2_35_9 | reverse complement strand
GGATAAAGACGGAATCATCATTTCTGTTAATAAAGAAATATTCCCGGCGTATAAAATAGGGCAACAAGTTCCAGCTGAATAAATGATTAACGAATGTTTTTATTTTCTAAGTTTACAATTTCTGAAGAAGGGCTTAGCATAACTCCCGTGTCACCTTTACCAGGATATTCTTGGGTATTTAGCACATAGCGCATCGCTTCCTTTCGGCCCAAGTCTTTATGGTTTCCCTTAATGACAACCCATGGACTCAGAGACGTGCCGGTTTCGCGAAACATGGCTTCTTTAAATATCGTATAATCTTCCCATTTTTGTTGTGCCAACGTATCCACTGTACTTAGTTTCCATTGTTTCAGGGGATCATGACGACGTTCTTCAAGTCGATGTTTTTGAACCTCTAAATCGATAGAAAACCAGAGTTTTATAAGCTGAGTGCCGTCTTCAATTAACATTTTTTCAAATTGTATCACTTGCTTCATAAATAATTTATATTGAGCGTCGGTACAAAATCCCATCACCGGTTCGACTACTGCTCGGTTGTACCAGCTACGATCAAATAGAACTATTTCTCCTGGGTTAGGAAGTTGCTGAATATAACGTTGGAAATACCACTGGCCTTTTTCTAAATCCGTTGGTTTTGGTAACGCAACAACCCGGTAGGCTCTGGGGTTTAAGAAGCGAACAAAGCGCATGATAGCTCCGCCTTTACCAGCAGAATCTCTACCCTCAAAAATAACTACTAAACGTTTTTTGCTTTCCTGTATCCATTTTTGCAATCGAACCATTTCTATTTGAAGATTAATATATTCGGGATCATTTTCTAATGAATGAAAGGGCAAACTGTCGCTCATGATTACTCCTTATTAGTAGTCATAATTATAAAGGACGGGGTTGATTCTTACTAGAGGAATTAATTATGTCAGAAAAAATGAAAAAAACCTTTAGCTTATTAATCTTGTGTTCAAAATTTATATAATATATGTGGGTGTAGAGTATTGTAAAAACGATAATTATAAATATACTTTAGTATGGGTCAATAATTTTATTTTTTTAGGGGGAAGAATTCATATGAAAAGTATTTCGATAAGAAAACGAGTTTTATTTATAACATTAACAATGGCAATGGTTCCAATAAGCATTCTCGCAGGGTTGGTAGTAATTCAAAATATCAAGACCACAAAGGTAGCCGAGATTATGAGTATGGATGTAGCCAACTCGAATATGGAACAAATATTGAGGGGGATTAATCTTGCCTTAAAATTGGAAGAAAAAAATGCCTTGGATAATGTAGAAAAAAGTATGAGGGTCTTAAACAAAAATATAAGTGAATACGGTAAAATTACTTTTGAGAAAAGTAACCAGATAACTTGGAAAGCGGTTAATCAATATAATCAAGAATCTATCGATATAGTTCTTCCAGCAATCAAATATGGCAATTATATATTAAGTAAAGTATCTGACAGTTCAGTAAATGTACCTCTTGTAGACGATGTACCAAAGATGATTGGCGGAGCGTGTACAATATTTCAGAGAATGAATGACGAAGGCGATATGATAAGAGTCGCAACAAATGTTCTCAAGACGGATGGGAAAAGAGCTATTGGGACATATATTCCGAAAATAAATCCAGATGGGAAAAGAAATCCCGTAGTTGAAAAAATACTTCAAGGTGAGAGCTACATGGGTAGAGCATATGTTGTTAATCAATGGTATATAACAAAATATGAACCGATTTATGATGAAAATAAAAAGGTGATAGGGATGACCTTTTTTGGTGTTCCACAAAATGACATCGTAAGAATAAAAAGTGATTTATATAAAATTAAAGTTGGAGAAAATGGCTATGTTTTTGTTTTAGATAGTACCGGAAAGTATGTTGTTTCTGCTAAAGGTAAACGAGATGATGAAAACATACTGGAATCCAAAGATAGTAATGGAAAATATTTTATCAAGGAAATGATAGAGAAGTCTAGAACTATGACGGAAGAAGACATAGCTTCAATTCGTTATCCATGGAAAAATGACGAAGGCAATGCTGAAATGAAACTTACTCGATACATGTATTTCAAAGGATTCGATTGGGTCATCGCTGCGGGTACTTATGAGAAAGAGTTAATGACTGTTAAAAATGGGATTAATAATATAACAAAACAAACAATGCTCGTTATCGTATTAATTTTAATAATGACATATGTCATAAGTATCATAATCGTTCAGGTATTTAAACTATTTTTAACAAGAGAATTTGAAGGAATAACGTCATATATTGCGAAGATTGCGTCAGGAAATCTTCAGGAAAGATATCAATTATCTGCTGGTAAATGCTCTGATATAAGAAAATGTGGAAAAACAGAATGTCCAGAATTCAATAGAGCTGACCATGTTTGCTTTTACAATGTGGGTAGTTTCGCCCCAGAATTTGGTAAAGAGATTATGTGCCCTTCAATTATTAATAGAAAATATTCCAGCTGTAAAGAATGTAGCGTTTATAAAGATATAATGAGAACAGAAATGGGAAGACTTGGCGCAACTGTAAACGCCTTAATGGATAGTTTGCAGAGTACTATAATAAAGGTAAAAAAGTTTACAGTTGAGGTTGAGGAAACAGCAAGCAATGTTTTTATAAATTCAGAGGAAACAAGAAGTTCAATCGACGATGTTGCCAATGAGATAAATAAGGTTGCCTATGGGGCAGAAGCACAAAATACAAAAGTTAAAGATGCTTCAGAAATTTTGAAGAAAGTGAAGGAACAGGCAGAGGAAAATGAACGATTGGTCTTAGACGGAGAAGAAGCTGTTAATAATAGCATTTCCAAACTTGAGCAGATTGTTCAGGCAATTGAAAGTATCACTCATGATACGCAGGGTCTTAGCGACTTATCAAATGAGATGGTTATAGTATCCAATGACGGAAAGAATACGGTTGATGAAGTATTGAAATCGATAGCGACGTTAACTGTAATTGTTCAAGAGATTAAGGTAAATTCAAATGAATTGGGTAATAAATCAACGGAGATAGGAAATATTGTAACGGTTATAAACGAAATAGCTGGTCAGACAAATTTATTGGCGTTGAACGCAGCGATCGAAGCGGCAAGAGCTGGTGAGCATGGGAAGGGCTTTGCGGTTGTTGCAGATGAAGTTAGAAAATTAGCCGAGAGATCAGCAAGTGCAACAAAAGAAATAGCAGGATTAGTAACAGGTATTCAACAAAAAACAGAAGAGACTGTTCGATCAGTAGAGACTGGTTCTGACGAAGTTGAAAGAATGGTAGCAATGTCAAATGAAGCGAAACATGCGTTAGAAAAAATCAGCGATTCAGTGGATAGAAATACTGACCAAATTCAAAATATTTCTGCTTCAACGGAAGAAGTTAACGCCAGTTCAACAGAGGTACTCGAATCGACAGCAAGATTGTCAGCATTTATGCAAAAGAATAAAGAGGATTCTGTTTTAATAAGAACAGGCGCTGAGAGAATAAACAGTAGTGTTGCCGATATTGAAATTATTACAGCGGAAAATTCAATGATTTCAGAGGAAGTATCAGCAGCAACACAAGAAGTTTCAGCAACTGCTTCAGAAATAGCCGATTCATCGAATAAACTTAAGAAAATGGTTTCTCAATTAAAGAGTTTGCTAGAATTTTTCAAGACTTAGGTAACTAAGTCTTGAATAATACTCCTTATATCCTCAGTCGAATTTACGTTATAATTAGCCTGAGTTGCACTTAATCCGACTTTTATTGAATAAGCTGATTTTGGTATTGCCTTGAACAAGTCTTCATCTGTCCAGTCGTCTCCTGCAGCAAGTATGAAGTCATGTTTTATTCGGTTCATCCAGACTGTAGCCGCTCGGCCCTTATTCACTCCAGAGTTTTTTATTTCGAGTACTTTATTTCCTTCTAACACCTGTAGTCCAAAATTCCTGACATAATAACCAAGGTCATCTACCAATTCTCGAATACGCATTAAACCAAATTCAGAATCAACTTTTCGATAGTGCCATGCTAAAGAAAATCCTTTTTCTTCGATAAATGAACCAGGAGTTCGGTCTGCATAAACTTGCAAAACGGGTTTGATTTCCTTTTTCCAATCGGTATTTAACTCTTCAATCATTTCCCATTTGCTGTTGATCGCCTTAAGCCATACACCATGTTCAGCAGTAAAATTGACGGGTAAATCCCCAAGCCACTTATCCAATGTTTCCCTGTCTCTTCCACTAATAATCACAATCGTATTCTTGGGATCATCTGATAACTTTTTTAATAGCAATAATAGTGCTTGTTCTGGTTTTGCCTTTTCTGGCTTATCAAAAAAAGGCATTAATGTACCGTCATAATCCAGAAAGATGAGTCGGTTATTGCTTTTTTTGTATTGTTCAATAATTGAAGTTCGTTTGCTTTCTGTTAGTAAGAGATACATATTTTTCTGAATGATTTTTGTTGCTTTTATGCTATCCATAAAATCCTGGCCCCATCGCATAACATCATAACGTTTCAGTCGTTCTCGCATTATTTTATTTTGCTGCTTCTGCATATTTATTGGCATCGTCAGTGCAAGGTTAATGGCATCAACTATGCCATCCAGATCATTTGGATGAATGATAATAGCTTCTCCAAGTTCTTTTGAAACGCCTGCCATTTCACTGATAATGAGGACTCCGGTATTGTCTTGTTTAGTAGCGAGATACTCTTTAGCCACTAAATTCATCCCATCTCGAAGTGGTGTGACGAGGGCAACATCTGCCATATTATATAAAGCAAGCAAGGTTTTCATTTGCACAGAACGGTTAATGTACCAAATTGGCTGCCATTCCATGGTTCCATATTTTCCGTTTATATGGCCAATCAATTCATTAACTTGACGATTTAATTGTTCATAAGCATCCACCTTTGATCGGGTAGGAACAGCAACAAATACTAGTATTACGTTGCCGCGATAAATTTCATTTCTTTCAAGGAATAGTTTATATGCCTCCAGTCTCTCAACAATGCCTTTTGTATAATCCAGTCTATCAACTGATAATATTATTTTTTTGTTTTGGACACTGTTTCTTATTCTGGTAATTTCTTTTTTTACATCCGTTCTTTCAGATGAAGAGTTGAACCCATCAAAATCGATGCCAAGGGGAAAGGCATCTACTTTAACAATTCTATTTTGAAGTGTGATTAGATTATCTTTTGTATCGACACCTAGAACGCGGTGAACACTACTTAAAAAGTGTCTGACATAATCATAGGTATGAAAACCGATGACATCTGCACCTAATAAGCCTTGAACTAATTCTTTTCTCCAGGGCAGTAAGCGGAATAACTCAAAGGAAGGGAACGGAATATGAAGAAAAAAACCGATAATAGCGTCGGGATATTTTTTCCGAATCATTTCAGGTAATAATAATAAATGATAATCATGTATCCAGATAACGTCACCTGGCTTATATTGTTGATCGATTACATCAAAGAAGTGTCGATTCACTTTTTTGTAGATTTCCCAAGCATGATTGTCATACTCGGTGTATTGTATGAAGTAATGAAACAAGGGCCAAATGGTTTTATTTGAAAAGCCGTGATAGTATTTTTCTACGTCTGTGCGTGATAGCCAGACAGGAGAACACTTAAAGTCAGTGATTAGTTTATTTCCAATATTGATGAACTCTTTTTTATCGATTTTATCGTTGACGATCCCCGGCCACCCGATCCAGATACTTTCCTCATATTGCTGATAAAAGGGCTTGAGTCCGGTGATTAGTCCTCCTACACTTGGCTCATAAGTAAAGTGACCTTGCTTCTTTCCTATGCTAACAGGTAACCGATTCGAAACCGTAACAAGTCTGATAAATAAAACCTCCTCTTATTCTCTGCCCTATAGTTTATTCATATAAAAAATAAAATGAGCAGTGAAGCTAATGCACAACAATTGGTTAGAATTAAAATAGTTAGTATGCTGAATACCAATTGTGAATGGATAATTTTATTATAGCATATTTTTGGCGGAAATTGTTGGGGTTGAACAAATTATGCAGAAATTTAGGCCAATAAATTTAAAATATTTGCTTGGTGTATATGAAAAAAATGAATATTAAATGGAAAGAGAACGATATATGTGTAACACAATTATTTGGAGAAGATGTGAGAAAAAAAGTTATTTCCCAGCTGGGTCAATCAATTTCTGATTTTGGGTATTTATCCCCGCATAGTTCATTTTACAGGATGGTTAAAGATATCGGCCGTTTGATGAACATGGTGTTTATTAATCACAACACAATAATCGAGCCTAATAGTGATTACCTCAGATTTAACGATAAAGATATTTTGCATATAACGAGTCATGTTAAGTTTATGAGTGCGCTTAGAGAAGGTACAACGGGTAATAAAGAGATTCTTAGAATAAATGGGGTAAAAAAAATGGAAGGTGTTAGACGATATTTGGATGTAATAGAAAAAATAAGAGCGATGTTGTTTTCTTTGGTCACAGATAAAACTTATGGATCAGAAAATGATCTTATTATCTTGTTATCTTCTGTTTTGCATGATGTTGGAAAGTGTAGAGGGTCTTACTTACATCATATTAATGGAGCCGATTTAGTGGATACGTATGTTTTTGATAAATTGAGTAAATACTCAGATGTATTATCAAATAGAGTAAGAGACATCGTTCGATTTTATATACGGCATCATCTTGCTTTTGGTTCATGGATGATGACCTTTAAATATATAGACCAGCAACCACCTGAAAGGATAAAAAATAATTCAAGATGGATGAAGATGTTCCTATCTGAATTAAACCAATTGCCGGAACCTTTAAAATATCCTTATCTTTCTTCAAATGAAGGAAAAGCCTTTATGAAAAATGAGGGATATCTTTTTTTTCTAACCCTTTCTCTAATCAATATTCCAGGCGAAATTTCTTCAAAATATGTAGCTCGGAATGGATCTATTGTCCAAGTACATAGCCCCTTATTAACACAAGTTGAAGGAATATATGATGTCTTTAGTTACGAAGATAAAGAAACGGTGAGAAGGCAAATTGAAATGATTGACGAAATGAATTCAGATAATAGTTAACGCAATTTTTATGCCGTCCGCAGCACTGGAAATGATCCCACCGCTAGAACCGCTACCTTCTCCGGCAATATACAAATTATCAAACCCGCTGCAAAGTAAGTTCTCTTCCCGAACGGCTTGCAAGGGTGAAGATGTTTTACTTTCAAGACCCATGATGAGCCCTGTATCAAAGCCTTTTATTTTCTTTGAAAAATCAATGAGCCCAGCACGAAGGGATCGGCTGATTTTTTCTGGAAGTAATTCCCAGAGTGGTGCTGCTTTTAGTCCTAAGGGGTAGCTACATTTTGCAGAAAGTGTTGGCTCGGTCATATTAATAAAATCGCTGATGGTACACGCCGGCAGTTGATAACCATTAGTAAACTCAAAAAAACGGTCTTCAAGTTTCTCCAGCCAATCGAGAGCTTCTAGCGGAGTAAATGCTTTATTTTCCAGTTCTTCTGGATTAATTCCAGCCACGCATCCAGCATTGGCAAAGAGGCCATTCCGTTGGTAATTGCTCATCCCGTTTACAATGCTAGAATTTTCTTTAGCACTTGCTTGAACAACCATTCCCCCCGGGCACATGCAAAAAGTATACACTGGTAACAAGCCATCGGCATTAAAGGTTAGTCGATACTCGGCTGCTTTTACTCCGGGAAGGCTTTCTTTTCCCCACTGAGCCATGTTAATGAGTGACTGGAGATGTTCTATTCGACATCCGATTGCAAAGTTCTTGGTGCGAAACTGGACGCTATTTTTAATGAGCATCCGATAAGTATCAAAAGCAGAATGCCCAGATGCAACGACAAAGACGTCGGCATCAATCTTGCCTGTTGAGGTAATCGCGCTTGTAACATGGCCATTCACGATTTCTAAATCGATCAGGCATGTATCAAACAAGATGGTTCCGCCCAAGCGTTCGAAGTTGTTTCTTAAGTTTTTTACGATGACTTTTAAATTATTGCTACCAAGATGGGGATGGCTGAGGTATTTAATTTCCTCAGGAGCACCAGCGTTTATATAATGTGTAAGAATGAACTGTTTCTCTGTGTTAATGTGCTTGCTTCTGCTGGTAAGTTTCCCGTCAGAAAATGTTCCAGCACCGCCTTCGCCAAAAGCATAGTTGGCATTTGGATCGAACGTGCTGCCCGATTCAAATTGTAAAATGTGTTTGCTACGTTTTTCTACATTTGGTCCTCGTTCAATTATCGTGGTTGAAAATCCAGCTTTTTGTAAGACCAATGCGCAAAAATATCCAGCGGGACCACTGCCGACCACGAGTGCTTTTTTATTTCTTTTTTTATGATCAATGGTTAAGCTGGGAGTGGATTCTTTCTCACTGCCTCTAATTTCTTTAGATTGAATCCCAATGGTAATGACCCAATGGATATCCGCTTTTTTTCGTGCATCCAGGCTTTTATGTTCTATGGAATAGGTATACTCTTTAATACTCAGTTTTTTTTCTATCTTTAAGCGAATGTCGTCGACAGAATAGTTGGTTGGTAGTTTGAGTTGAATTTCTTTATAGCCCACAATATTATGATTCTAGCTTGAAAATGTGTAATAGTGAAATGAAATAAATGATATTTGAAAATAGCAACACATCAGAATATACTATGACCATAATGATATCAAACACAATTACAAGTAGTAGTAACGAGAAAATTAAGTTTCTACGAAAACTGGGACAGAAAAAATATCGAGATGATTCGGGAATGTTTTATGTTGAAAACCTGAAAACAATTTGCGATGCATTTGACTCTGGTTATATATTCGACAGTCTTTTTATTACTCAGGATATATACGAGAAAGAGGCTCAATTACTTAAACCGATTTTAAATAATTCACAGGCTGTGTTTATAATAAATGAGCAAATTAATAAAAGTTTTTCCTTTCTCGATACTCCTTCTGGAATATGTGCAGTTTATAAGAAGTCTATAAAAAAAATAGATTTATCTAAATCAGTAATTTACTTAAATTCAATTAATGACCCAGGAAATTTGGGAACAATTCTGCGTACCGCACTGGCATTTGATTTTTGCAATATTGTTATTGATGAAACCAGTGTCGATTTATATAACCCAAAAACACTCGGTGCGGCAAAGGATGCCGTATTCAAATTAAATATCGAGCTTGATGATAACCAGTTTTTGCTAAAAAAAATAAAAACGGACATGCCGATTTATGCCACACGACTGACTGATGCAATCGAGTTGAGCGAGTTGAACCCCCCAGATTTATTCTGCATCGTGTTTGGCAATGAAGCTCTGGGGATAAGTGAGTCTACTTCAAAACTAGCAGATCAATTCATTGGGATTAGAATGAATAAACAAATGGAGTCCCTGAATGTGGCAATTACCGCAAGCATTATGCTTTATCGTTTAAGAAAAAACTAGTTTTTGCTAACTCTTTTTCTTTTCCTTCGAAATTTTCTCTAGGAGTTCCATTAGTTTTTTCTCATCCAGATTTTGAGTGTTGTTTTCAACCTTCACCGGTTTGCTGGCATCACCAAAGTAAAAGGTCATATGCGGGAAAGGAATTTCAATGCCAAGTTCATCAAAACGGTTCTTCATGCGGCGATTAAATTCGCGACCGATGAACCATTGCTGGATTGGAACAGTTTTAATACGCGCTTTAATAATAATAGCGGAGTCGGCAAATTTATCCAGTCCAAGTATTTCCATTGGTTCTAAAATGAATTTACCATAATTTTCATCAGCTTCCATTTCTGTACCAAGTTGCTTTATAACTTCTATTACATTATCAACATTTTCCTTATATGCCACTCCGATATCCATCAGATAAAAAGAATAATCATGAGTCATATTTGAAAGGGTGGTAATCATGCCATTAGGGAAGATATGAACCGTGCCATCCAGTCCTCGCAGTACGGTGATTCGTAAATTGACTTGCTCCACTAATCCGCCGGTTCCGTTAATAATGGCAACATCGCCGACGCGTATCTGGTCTTCAAAAATAAGGAATAAGCCACTGATAATATCTCGAACTAAATTTTGTGCCCCAAACCCAACGGCTAAACCTAGAATCCCAACGCCGCCTAGAATGGGCTTGATATCTATTCCAAGCGCAGTTAGGATCATCATACTGATAATGACAAAAATTGCGATATTTATGGTTTTTTGGCTTAATGATGCAAGTGTTGTGGCTCGTTTTTCTGTTTCACCTTTACTAACTTTTCTGAATTTTCCCATTCGATTAACCGCTTCTTCTTTTAACTTATGAATAATGAATTTTGAACCTTGAAGAGCTAAGAATCCGACAAGCAGTAAAAAAAGAATTTGAAGAATTTTGATTACAATATAAATATTAGACTGAAGGGGCTTATAAATATCGATTCCCCAAATTTCAAAGAGAATAAACATACTAAAGAGAATAATAATTATGTGCGCAATCCGATTTAGAATAGTTAAGGAATAATTGGTTTGCTTTATAAATTCTGGTAATTTTTTTTCAAAGGATTTTGTGAATTCAAACACTCTAGTCACAACAAATCCTAATAAATAAACCAGTCCATATGTTAACAATATTAGAGCGAGGGTTTTAATAGTATTCGCGAATAAATAATTAAAAAAAGTAACATCATTAATCACTGACAGTATAAGCAGGACCCATACATCCAATATGATTAAGGGAAATAATTTTTGAAGAATAAAGTTATAAATTTCAATAAATCGATTTTTCCAGACAGAATTATTTTTGTTGATAGCAATAAATAATTTTTTTTCGGTTGGTTTACGAATTTGAGAAAGTAAAATGATAGCAAAAAGGGATAACCCAGCTTTATAAATAATAGCGATTAATAGAGCAAAGGCAAATTGTTTAAAGCTGTAATTAATGATAAATAGAACAAACATGATGAGAGAAAATAAAAGAACGCGATTGACCCACGTCGTTGTAAATGCTGCAGATTTATTGGATATGGGAATGACTCTCATTTCCTTCATATTAGGCTTAAATAGGGCATAGAAAAATTCTTTACTGAAAGTATAAATAATCAGTGAAAATAGTATTCGGATAGATAAATAATCCAGTGGTTTAGGAAGTTGAATGAAAAAGACAGCTAACAACAAGAACAAGTAGAGTAATAAGCCGGGTATAATGCGAATAACCGATAAAATAAGGGTGGTATTAATTTTTTCTGGAACAGGGATGTCTCCTTTTTTCTGATAGGAAAGTTTTAGCTTTCTTGCGATTAATCGACTGATAAAGAATAGGCCAAGGCCGATTATAATTGAGACAATAAGAAAATTTTGATAATAGGGTAGTTTTTTAATATCGGTTTGAGAAATAATGGTTGATTTTAACTTATTTATTTTATCGGGAATAACTTGTAATTCCTTATCCAGTTGATTATAAAAAAAAGTAAACTTTTCAGTAATGGATTTAACGGGGGTTAAAACCATCCCTGGAGAAATGATGGTATTTTTGTTTTCACTTGCAACAATTTCAACGGTTTTTGCAAAAGAAAAATGTGAAAATAAGAAGCAAAAGAGGATGAAGAAAAACGTGAATTTATTAAATAAATTTTTCATAAGAAGTCCTTTCTATATATCAAATTCTATAAAAAATGCGTTTACTTTCAGATTATCATACTGCGACTGCAACAAAATCTCAAAGACTATTTGTTTTTATCCATGACCTGAATCGTATTGGTAAAGAGTATTGAATTAGGAATCAATATTGTTTTTCCTTCGGCTCTTAAAGTGGTATAGCGCAGATCAATTTGAGAGACAGTGCCCTCCATTCCAGAAACAAGGATATTATCTTTTAGTTTAAATGGACGAAACATAAAGATGAGTATTCCCGCCAGAAAATTAGATAGCATATCTTTTAGAGCAAAGCCTACTGCAAAACCCGTGAGTCCCAAACTTGCAATAATTGCATTAATATTTACCCCAATTTTTTGTAAGAAAAAGATAATTCCGATAATTAAAAAACTAAACCTAATGGTTCTAGCAGTGAGTCGAATAAGTTCTTTGCCGCGTCTGGAGAACTTATTTAAATTCTCTATTATTTTATAGATTAATATACCTGTCAACCAAAAGGAGACAAGAAGTATCGCCCCCACGATTACTCTAGGAACAAAGTGTTGTAACTGCTCGAAGAGGACTAAAAATTCTTTTGTCAGTTGATTAATCATGGGTTTAATTGTAGTTGATAATGCAAGAATTATAAAGTAATTTCAATTCCAAAAATGCTTTTGACGTAGTGCCCAGTTCCAATATTTTCATAGTAAAAATTGTGTTTTAATGCAATGGTTTTACTAAGTTTGTATTGTATGTTCAAGTCAGCACTGCGCATAAAAAATTTCTCAAATATAGTAAGTCCAAGATCAACTTGATCAATAGTAACAAGTCCTTTATAACGCAGACTGATAACAATTTCTTTTCGATCAGTTTGTTCAACAAGTGCAGCAGAGAATTTATGTTTATAAGGGAAAAAATCCTTGTCAGCCAAACCGTTTGGAAGCCATGAGATTCCTAATCCTACTTCAGCAAACTCAGATTTTAGAGTTTGGTTCCGATTATAACCGACATAAGAAAAGGGACTGAACTCCTGATCGTATGCAATATCATATTTGATAGAGGCTCTTATGGTTTCAGTGGAAGGTGATTTGTAGTAATTGGCTCCAACGCTTAACACAAAGGAGTTTGCACTGCTTAATCGATATTCAACGCCATAGTTGCTAATAAAAGCGTCATTATCGGAATAGGATGCAATATTGGCCTTAAATTCTGGATAGGCCAAAGATATAAATAAAAATAGAAGGATTAGTTTTTTATACATTATCGTTAGTATAGCACTATGAATGACAATGTAAATCTAGTTAGGTTAACTTTGTTCGGGACTTTTTTTTAGAAATGGGAATTACTTTTGTTAATAGAATAAAGGGAAAGTATATTATTTGTCGTATTCCAAAAATTGAAGAGAAGTTTCGAATGGGCCGCTGTATTTCTGCAATCAGTTCATTAATTACAATATCCTCTTCTACGTCGCCCTCTTCCTTAACAAGGCCGAGTCGATGAATAGAATACAACCCGATAATGACAGCTAATATAAAGAAAAAATCCCATTGTTGAATATTTAGCGTTTGGAGAGTGATGTGTTTGGCAGGACTAAGCCATTGAAAGGTCATGGATAATTGTCGATTGGCAAAGAAATCTGCAAAAATTCCACCAATAATGGGAGCGATACTGGCCGCCAGTGAGTTAACCAAACTATTGGTTGCTAGATACACAGTTGCTTCTCCCTGTGGAGCCAGTTTTAAGGCAATATTCCCTGCGGATAATGCAATCCCGGCGGTTGCGATACCCATGATAATATGAATAAAAACAAGAATGGGTATGGTTAAAATATATTTATCCGGCAGAGTCGTGAATATCCATAAAAAAACACCAAATAAAAACACAGGAGTACAAATTCGAAGGACGGCTTTATTACTAAATTTATCGGATAAATTTCCCCATAGTCGCAGAAACATGATGTTCATTATTTGACTAATAACAGTAAGAATTGTAACCGTAGCCATACTCAGATTCAGCCGTTTTAGCATATAGACCATAAAAAAAGGAACTGCTAGGTTTGCAGCAAAATTCCAGGAACCGAGAAAAATGATTAAATTTCTGAAATCTTTATTTTGGAAAGGTTTTTTAATAACGGATCGGAAGTTAATTTTATCCTTAGATTGAATCATTGCCGGTTCAGGTATTTGGGCAATAAATACCATTCCAAGTAGGCCAAAAATAGTTCCAATAAAGAAGAGAATAGAGAACCCAATTAATTCCTGAGAGGGATTAATTGATTTCCAGAAATCCAGAAAGTAACTTCCCCCCATGCTTAATAGAATGCCAAGAATGGTTGTCAGCATCATTCGTCTGGAAAAAAAGGAGCCCAATCTTTTTTGAGGAATCAAATCTCTCATCCATGAGTTCCAACTGCATCCGGCAATTGAACTTATTCCAGAATGTAAGGCGAGGCCAAGTACTAAAAAAAATAAGCTTTGGAAAATAGATTTATGGTATAGGATTGGTATTAAGACAATAAAAAATAATGCTGATCGGCTTATGCCAACTGCAATTAAAGTAATCAGTTTACGGTTTCGGTATTTTTCAATTAAGTATATAGCGGGAATCTGGATTAAGTTTGTTAATGCCGGGATTGCTGCTAGTAAACCGATCATCCAGTTGGGTGCCCCTAGTTTAATAGCAAACGCAACTAAAAAAAGTCCACTCGTTAAGCTGGCCATTGTTTGTGAAGTCAATCCATCTCGAGTGACAGCACCAAGCCCTTTTTCTATTGTGGATTCGTTTAATTTACTCAAGGGTTTAAACATGAAGATTATTATATCAACTATTTATTTTATGATATATAATAATTTAGCATTAGTGTTTATCAGCTTTTTGATCTGACTTTATGAAAAATATATATTTACGCAGTTTTTTGAGCTTTCTTTTATTCTTCCTGATTATATTTGCATATTATATAGCGAAGCCCGTTCGTAACTCTCTCATATTGGAATGGTTAGGTCCTACAAAACTCCCAATGATTTATTTGTCGTCCTCCTTCATTACCTTAGCTGCTGCCATTTTTTTTGAGAAAAAAATAAAAAAAATATCACCGAGGGATTTAATCGCAATTTGTTTTCTTATATTTGTTGCTCTTTTCGTTGGAACTGGGCTTGTGTTAATTATGCTTCCTACATTGGGATTGGTCCCCACCTTTTTATTATATATGTTCATTTCGTTTTTTGGAGTGGCGACTCCCGCTCTTTTCTGGGCATGCTGCAACGATAGCTTTTCTGAGAAAGAAGCAGTTGCTTTTTATGGTTTTGTCGGTCTGGGTGGAATATTGGGCGGTCTGGCAGGTGGAATTGTGACAAATTATTTAGTCAAGATTATAGGAACGGAATCGTTATTATTTGTTTGTGCGGGAATTTTATTAATTGCAGTTCCATTTCCTTATTTGCTGATTGGAAGTTTTCACGGAGAAAGAAAAAAAGTACTTGAGGATTATTCAAAAAAGACAGTAAAAAACGGATTTCAAATGGTGATAACCGAACGACATATTAGAGTGATTGCAGTAATTGTGATTAGTATGACCATTATTGCCACATTTTTTGATTTTCAATATCAGGGAATTATTAATCAAGTTGGATTAGCGAAAGATATTCGAACGGCTTTATTTGCAAAAATATTTACCTATATCAATATTGTGGGTATTGTCATCCATCTTGTATTTACTCGTTTTATTCTTAAGCATTTTGGGCCACTCGGAGGATTGCTGCCCTTACCGATAATAAGTCTTGTCGCTTTAATTATGTTGAAACTATATCCTAACTTGAACATGGTTGTTTTTTTCTGGGCATTGCTAGGTGGCATTACCTATTCTCTGCAGCAGGTATCCAAAGAAAACTTGTATGTTCCCCTAAGTCGTTTCCAAAAGTATGTATCAAAAGCGTATATTGATACTTTCATATATCGAGCAGGTGATGGGATTGCGGGTATTTATTTAATGGTATTGGCTTTTATGCAGATACAATCTCGTTCAAATATATTTTGGTCGACAATTGTTCTAATCGGAATTTGGCTATATTTTATAATTAGCCTTAATATTAATAATAAAAGCCGAAAACAAGAAGAAATGGAGTAATTAAGGAATAAGTATGGTCAGGATCATCGTGCTTGTATGCGTTGTTTTTTCTATGATTTTTTCTATGGGCGTTTCCCATAATATTAGTTTAACCCATTCAGAAAATGAACGATTGATAGCATTAAGCAATTTGCAGGCAAAATCATTTGTCCCGTTAAGACAATTGCATTCTAAAACTCTGAGTGGGGAATTGAAATTAGAATTGGAAAAGAATGCCCAGTGGAAAAAACTGATTAACTCAAATAAAATGGCGGTGGGATTAGTTATTTTCCCAATGGGGCTAGGAAGTCCTCAAGCGGTATGGATCAATGGAAATGTGATGATGTATGCCGCAAGTTTACCTAAAATAGCCGTTCTGTTTGCAACCTATCAAGCAATAGAAAATGGTGATCTGGAAGAAACTCCTGAAATAACGGAATTGGCAAATGAGATGATTCGATATTCAAATAACGAAGCGACCAACACATTGATTAATAAAATAGGTGGATTAAAAAATGTTCAAAAATATATTAAAAATCCAGAGTATGGTTTTTATGATCCAAAATACGGTGGAGGATTATGGATCGGTAAGTATTTTAACAAAGATACAAAACGGTACCCTGAACCGATGAAAGGTTATACACATTCTGCAACGGTTGCACAAGTATGTCGTTTTTATTATTTGATTGCACAGGGAAAACTAATTAACGCAGACAGATCCGCACAAATGCTCGATATTTTATCAAATCCCGGATTGCACCATAAATTTGTGAACTATCTTGAGAAGAAGTATTTCGTTGGGAATATATTTAGAAAATCCGGTACATGGAAAATATGGCATGCAGATTCTGTGATGGTTTGGGACAAAAATAATCAACCTTTATTTATTGCTGTTGGTTTGGTAGAGTCCCCAAATGGAGAGGCAATACTGAGAGATTTAATTGTGGTTATGGAGGCATTTATTAATCGTAATCGAGTGCCTAATGGTTATTTCGTATTAAATGGTCGATAAAATCAGCTAACTCCAAATGATCTTTACTTGAATTGCGTTTAAGAACATTGGACATCAACGCCACTAAATATTTGGTATTATCATCGTGTTCAATAATAACAACTGAATTCATGAAGTTCTTTTTATTTCCTTCATAGTTTTTATGAACAAAACCACTTTCAGGTTGAAACATATACAAGCTACCGGATTTAAAATAAACAGCAGCCGTGTCGAGAGATTTTGCATCTGAATATCGAAATCTTGAACGTGTCATATAGAGTAATTTTTTTATTTCCAAACTGGACCAGTCATCAACAATTTTACCTTGTTCTAATTTGATTAAATAACAAAGCAGAGATTCTGGAGACGCGTAACTTTTTATCCCGGGAATTTGTTTTTTGCCATATTGAGTGAAGAAACTACCTAGCTGCCATTCAGGCTCTGAAATTCCAAGTGCTCGTAGCGGGTCATTAACGACTGACAATGCAATTTCAGCCAATTTTGCCGGGCTGGTATTCCTGAAAAACGCTTCTTCAACTTCTTTTGAAACGGGATAGTCTGTTTTAAAAACCCGCATCAGCATCGCTTCTTTCCATACGGTACTACCTGCTGCATTGGCACTGAAGGCCAGCATGTGATCCAGCCATTCATAGAGATTGAACGTTTCTCCCGGTTTGATAATGGCATAACTGTAAGAACCGCTATTTATATTGTAATGAGGGACAGCATGCACATCACCGACGACCCATTTGCCGGCAGTCACCATATGGGTTCGAAGTAAAGTTTGCCGATCTTTTGAAGAATTTGGATAGATAGAAGCTAATTCGTTAAAAAATCCTGCGGCTATAGCGAGTTTACCGACACTCCCCGGGTCAAACAGTTTTGTTTCATTGATAGCAGCATATCGTAACTTTTCAGGATTGCTGATATCTAAGATTGCAACTCCGTAATTTCCAGTTTGAATGAGTGGATTTTTTATAAGAAGTCGTTGCAATTGTGAATTTTTTTCAATGGTTTTAACATCAATACTGGGTTGATTCATTAAATTAAGATGGATTTCGGCCGTTTTTTTCTTTCCACCAGGAGGAATTGGCAGCGTTCCTCTTTTCGTTTCGATGACAGCTTGAATTCGATGAAGCCGTCGGATACCGGTTTCCAAAAATCCATCATAGGGATAGGCCAGTAAGAGATTAATAAACGTCGAACAAAAAAATAATTTTATGATTAATTTCATTTTATCGTTAGGGGTTTATTCATGATGGGTATTGCATCAATGTTAATTAAAAAAGGATGGGTTAACGCTTTTTTGTTTTTAACAAATGAACGAATTTGAAATAATCGAAGATTTTGGTTTTCAAATCCGAACTCAATATCAAAAGGAGCTTGGAGCTGTAATCCAGATAACTGTTTTTTCTTCGATTCAATTTCGCTAACAAATTGGCGTAATTGAGTAATATCGGATGAAGTAATAATCGGTTCGTTCAGGACGGTTGGTTTTCTTTGTAATCCTCCAGGTGGCTTTAAAGAATAATAATTTCGCTGACGGGAAGGGGCCATTAAGATCGCTCGATCAGGGAGTACTAACCATGTTTCTGCTGATTGACCTGCCACTGCACCGCCAATTCCTCGATTGACTGCGACTGTAATCCCATCGGGATAGTCTTTATACAATGTTTCAGTGATCAGCACACCCGATTTTTCTGAGGAAACACTTTTCATAATGAGTATGGATGGATAAACATGTTGGGGATTATTCAAAACTAATTGTCTCCAACGATAACTGCGTTGACTGTATGGCGATCCCCAAACATTTTGAATGGCGGAGAAAATACTATCTCGAGTGACTGCATTTGGAATGGTCAGATTAAGCCCGGCACCAGTAAAGTCCTTTAAGTCTTCTACATTGGTATCACTTCGGATAAATACCCCAGTAGCACCTACCGGACTGTCAAATTCCTGTATGAACATTTCCTCCAGTTTGATCTTTAACGCTTCAGCCAGTTCTTCCTTCTGAATGGCTGCTTGCAAATAGTTCAATCGTTTAAGAATGGTTTCTTCACTAAAGCCAGACTGAAACGTTTCTCCCAGATAATTCCAAAAACTTATATTCTCGCCAGGCAACATTTTCCCCAGCTGATTTCTAAAAACGCCAAATGGAATAATAAATCCAGGTGATACTCGTCCTGGAAACAAATTACTTAGGTTGCCAAGATTAGCAGCTTTTGGACCGCAAATACGACCTGCATCGTTTAATGACAGTTCTTTAAGAGAGGCCAACTTCAAGTTCCTTAGATTTAATCTATTTATTGGAATAGTTAGTTTTCCCTGTTTTGATGGTTGTTGGACGAAAAGAGCATTTTCGGTTGTGGTCATATAAACGGTGAGTTTCAAAATAACACGACCACCGGGTGATACAGCCAGAAAGACAGATTCTCCGGTATGGTGACTTAATTCATAGAATTGTTCTTCTGTAATGCTTGCATTTGGAATTCCCAGATTTTTAGCAAGCAATTGAACATGGGATACAGCATTTCCATCACTTACTGAAATAATGCCTCTAACCGGAGGCATATCTTCAGGTGGTTGACGGATAAGGAGAATATCTTTAGATCCGATCTGTTGAGAGTCGTTTGAGTTAGTTATTGTTTTAAGTGTGCCGGAGGCAAATCCAGGATTAAGGCCAAAAACCAATGAACCGTTTTTTAGTAAGGGGATAGTGTTATTACTGATATTTTGTTTAGCTAAAAACTGATTCATTTTAATGACACTTCGACCTAAAGGAAACAGAATAGAGGATCTTATTTTATGATCGATAAATTTCTGGGAAAGGGGCTCAAACTTGCTATACTGATTTACTTCGTTCTGATAATACACGCTGTACATTTGGCTTCCCCAATCCAAAATTCGACGATAGGTTCCAGTGAGTCGAATATAGTCATCAAGGTTCATTTTTTCTGGGATAGGAGGTGCAACAAGTTCTTTACGAATAGCTTCCCATTCCCACATTTCGATATAACCGCAACCAGCCATTGCTTGCACTAAGTAATAAGCCGACTCAAAAATGCCACGGGTTGAAAGTTGGCGTTTGATATTGGATTGTTTTATTAATGCATTCTCAACAGATAGTGAAAGATCGATTAATATCAATTTTTCTACTGAAGATACGTTTTTATCTAGAATTGATTTTCGAATCACAATGCTAAGGTTCGATAGTGATTCGAAATTTTTGAAATTTATTTTATCAGCGATTTCTCTCAAGGAAGGATTTTTTAACAGCTGTTTAAGATTGTCAGTTGAAATTATGTCAGTTGAAAGATAAATCGTTTCAATTTGCTTTGATAGTTCCGATAAATCTGATAAATTGCCACTGGTTAAAGAACTTTGATTCTGCCTGATAAATGATTCAACAAGATTTTTATCAGATGGGGACGGAATATTGTGAATTTTAGTTCTAATCGGCATAAAAAGAGGATTAACTTCTGCTATTTTAGAGGATAAAACACGGATTGATTCCATTGTTAACTGATTGTTCTGATGAGGGATATCTGAAATGGCTTGTCGTATAAAAAAATAATGGGGTTCAATCAGATTCGGTTGAATCAACAGATAAAGACATATTTGTTTCCCAAAAAAATGTTCGTCTTCAATTTGATATGATCCTCGCATGTATTGTGCTTTTCTTAATATCCAACCATCATCGATTGCGATTAGAAATTGATTGAGTTGATATTGTTTAATTCTAGAAAAATCATTGCGTTCATCAACAAATATAACCGGATCGATCCCGCTTAAGATGGGAGCAAGAAAAAGATGATAACGAGTTTGCAGATCGATAATAAACGGTTTATAGGTCGCCCGTTGGTAGCTTCCGATGATGGGGCTTGACGTATTTGCGGGTCTATTTGTTCCATCAGGCAAGAACCATCGAACAGTCTGAAACGGTCCTTTGTCATCGTTTTTGTATAGCATCAGTTCTTGGTTAAGAAGAGAATAATCAGGTTCAAATGAAAATAGAATCGGCATAAGCATAAGAATCAATGCAATGAGAAGAAATTTAAAACTTACCTTATAGCAAGTGTTTATCATTGATGTATTATGTTAGCATAGAATTTATAAGGTGCAGTATATAAATTTATATTTTAGATAGAATTGATAAGGACTTACGTCATTATGGATGGCATCCATAGAAGAGATAAAATGATATCAACAATAATTAGAGTAGGATATAATAATCAACAGTATTTAGAAAACTGGAGAACACTATGACGAAAGAAAAATCCTTAAAATTATCAACCTATAGCGGAGTTTTTACCCCCAATATATTAACTATTCTTGGCGTTATCATGTTTCTTCGAATGGGCTATGTAGTAGGAAATGCAGGATTAATTCAGGCATTAATCATATTAGGACTTGCCCATATAGTATCGCTAACCACGTCATTTTCATTATCAGCTATTACGACTAATATGACCTCGGTTGATGGTGGTGGCGATTATTATCTTATTTCAAGAAGCGTTGGGATTGGTTATGGCGGTGCGATTGGCATTATTTTATATCTGGCACAAACCATTTCCATAGCATTGTATATTATTGGGTTTACCGATGCCATAACTGCGCTTGTTCCGGTTCTTCTTCCTTACGCAAAAATTATTTCAATTGGGGTTCTCGGCTTTTTATTTATACCAACATTTAAGGGTGCAGATGTTGCGGCAAAAATACAAACCTATATTTTAGTAATTTTAGGAGTATCAATTGTTACCTTTATCATAAGCTCTGTACTTGAGTTTAAGTTAGAAACGCTTCAAGCCAATTTATTGCCAGCATATGCTTCTGGAAATAACTTCTGGATTATTTTTGCAATATTTTTCCCAGCTGTTACAGGATTTACGCAAGGGGTTAGTATGTCTGGAGCATTAAAAGATCCTCTGAAAAGTATCCCACTAGGTACATTTATTGCTGTTTTAGCTGGTTTGGCAGTTTATTTGATCGAAATGATTCTTCTTGGCGGGTCAGCATCCAGAGAATTACTTATAAATAATTACAACATTATGACCATGATTTCTTATGTTCCAATACTCATCATTTTGGGTGTGTTTGCTGCAACCTTGTCTTCAGCGCTTGGAAGCTTTATGGGGTCTCCGTTTATTTTACAAGCAATTACCAAGGATCGATTAATCCCATTTATGTCTTTTTTTGGTAAAGTCGACGAGAAATCAGCTAGCCCGAGACCGGCAGTTGTACTAACTTTTTTTATTGCCGGAGCATGTATTCTATTGGGTGACCTAAACACCCTTGCTCCCATCATTACTATGTTCTTTTTAATGTCCTATGGAATGACAAATTACGCAACATTTATTGAAGGATATTCTAAAAACCCATCTTTTCGACCGACATTTAAATTCAGTCATTGGTCCGTTTCTTTATTGGGTTTAGTTACAATCGGTATTTTAATGTTTATGATTGATGCTCGCAGTTCAGTTGTAGCCTTTATAATTCTGTTTGCCCTAAAAAGCTATTTCAACGGAAGGATTAGTAATAAAAAATTTAAAGATGCCCATACCGGATTTTATTTTCAAAGGATTAAGGATTATCTGATTAAAATTCAGCATCAGCAAAGCGATTTCAAAAACTGGCGACCTCAAATATTATTATTAAGTGGCAATCCTTACGAAAGAAAAGCGTTAATAGAATTTGGCCAATTAATTGAAGCAAAACGGGGGATTTTGTCATTAATCCGAGTGATTGAATCTGAAAGCGAGACTGCTTGGGATAGTAAGCACACAAGTGAGAAAGAACTCGCTAAATTCATTGAAGAAAATAAAATAGAGCTGTTTGGAGAAGTGGTTGTTGCCAAAGATTTTTATGCGGGACTTGAAACAATTATCCAATCTTATGGATTTCAAGGAATTAAACCAAATACCTTGGTTCTTGGTTGGTCAGACAAAGAAGACAAAGCAAAAAAGGAATACTTGGAATTTATCAAGTTTGCATTTCAGTTTAATAAAAATATTGTTATTTTTGATTCTCAGGAAGAAAAAGGGTTAGTAAAAGATAAGCCCATAAGAATTGATGTCTGGTGGAGAGGGAAAACAAATGGGGCGCTGATGTTGATGTTTGCTTACCTTATTCAAGCCGATCATCCAAATGCGAAAATTCGAATACTCCGTATCGTTAAAGATCAGGAATTGGTTAGTTTAGCCCAGAAGCAGTTAGATAGTCTATTAACCATTGCAAGAATTAATATAAAGATAGAAATTATTGTGCAGGATGAAAAAGTGTATACAAAAACTATTCTGGAACATTCAAAAGATGCAGACCTAGTTTTTATGGGATTAGCTTGGGATGAAGACGAAAACAATTTTCTATCAAAATACGAAACCTTTCGAAAAAGTTTTAAAAATATTGCATTAATTAGAAGCCATGAAACATTAGGTATTTTAGAATAATGGAGGTGAACGATGCAGAAAAAAACGAACAAAAAAAGTAGAAAAAAATTAAATACGATTCCGGGTACTCCCATTTATACAGGGGATAAAGATACCGATCCCATAATAATAACGCATATTGAATATAATAAGTCCTGTTTTCAAGAAAATGTATATAAAAATTTAGAAAAATATAAGAAAAATTCGAGTTCAACTTCTGTGTCGTGGCTTAATATCGATGGTATTTATGATTTGAAAGTGATAGAAGACGTTAATCAGCATTACAATATCCATCCACTCGTCCTAGAAGACATTTTGAATGTTTCTCAGCGACCAAAATTTGAAGATTTTAAGGATTATATGTTTATCGTATTAAAGATGTTTCAATACGAACCGGAAACATTCAAGATTTATACAGAACAGGTCAGCGTTTTATTGTTTGAAAACAATGTTGTGACTTTTCAAGAAAAAGAAGGGGATGTATTTGATCCCATCCGAGACAGAATTCGAAATGTAAAAGGACGCATAAGTACACAAAAGGCGGATTATCTGGCCTATTCATTAATTGATGCCATTGTTGATAATTACTATATTATTTTAGAAAATATTGGTGAAAAGATAGAAGAAGTTGAAGAAGAGGTGTTTTCAAATCCCACACGAAAGACCGTTGAAAAAATTCACTATTTAAAACAGGAAATAATACAACTTCGTAAATCCATATGGCCCATTCGTGATATTGCCAATGGACTCATAAAATCGGATTCACCATTGCTTGAAAGTAGTATAAAACCTTTTTTGCAGGATTTATATGATCACACCATTGAGCTGATGGATATTATTGAATCATACCGAGATATGACGACAAGTTTAATGGATATGTATTTGTCCAATATTAGCAACAAAATGAATGAAATTATGAAAGTACTAACTATGATGTCCACATTATTTATTCCCTTAACATTTATGGCTGGGATTTACGGGATGAACTTTAAATATATGCCGGAGCTGGAGTGGCGTTATGGGTATCCGTTATTGCTTTCGATCATGATGACTATTGCTATCGGAATGTTCTTCTACTTTAAACGAAAAAAATGGCTGTAAAAGCTGAATAAATTTGTTTTGTATCGATAATTATGGGCATAAATTATAAATATGAAACAAAAAATATTATCTATACCTTTAAAGAGTAAAGAATATTGGCAAATGCAGTATGCAACCAACGTATTGCCAGAGCGGCTAGATAGTGTTGAAGATATATGGATTGCAGGGACAGTTATTAATGATGTAAGTAATGGCGGGACTAGCTTTTCAGTTGGAAATTGGATTGCGTTATATCGTAAAAAAGGACCCTATATCAGAATGGAATTAACGGTTTCTTTGCTTGAAAAACTTGAAAAATATAATAAAATAGAGAGATCAGATTTAAGAGAATCGGACAGATTGCCGAGCGTGATGAAGGCCATGTCTTCAGATGATTGGGATATAAAAAATTTGCCTCCAATTGTTATGAATTTACAGAAGTTTTTGAAAATAGGAGAAAAATTATTAGCAACACTAGATGGCCGGCATCGTTTATACGCAGCAAAAATAACAAAAAAACCGATATATATGTATATTTCTGAAACAGACGCGAGAAAATTAAAAATAAATATGGAATAATATCATTAGCATGCTTGTTGATTATAAATTGCTCAAACTATTTTTAGTTAAATTATTACATACTATCATCTGGGCTTTCTATGTAATTATAATTTTTTATATTGTATATGCTGGAATAACCAATCAGATAAATATTTATGTGTGGATATCAATTGGCTTAGTTTTTTTTGAAGGGCTGGTATTATTGATTTATAAATGGAAATGTCCGTTGACGATACTCGGATCCAAATATTCAGAAAATCAAGAAGTTGGATTTGATATTTTTATACCAAAGTGGCTGGCAAAACATAATAAAATAATCTTTACTACGATTTTTGTTATTGGTTGTGTCTTGGTTTTTTATAGAATCACAGAAGGCTTGGGCTAGCTCATAAAATAACAAAAACTAGCATAAATTCTTATATTGGAGTAAATTTACTAATATGGATTTAATACAAAGTTTATTAATTCTAATGATTCTGGTTTTTTTGGGTGCCATGAGTCGTAGAATCAGGATATTTAATGATAAAGATGCAAAAGTATTATCATCCTTTGTCTATTACTTTTCATTGCCAGCTTTATTTTTTGTTAAAATATCTCGCTTGGATATTAGTCAAATTCATCCTGCCTTATTTTGGGGTTCGATTGCTCCATTAATCGGTATCGTTTTATTGCTACGAATTATGGTCTGGTTAAAAATAATCGATAAACATCCCTTCATCTTGTTTTCAGTGACGGTTGTTTTTGGTAGTAATGCGTTTTTTGGTTTGGCATTTTTTGAATTTTTTAAAAATGGACTATTTTTTAATAATGCCATTATTACATCCTCGTTTCTGGGCGTTTTTGGTATTGTCGGTAGTATTTTGTTATTTGAACATGTGGAAAATAAACGTGATTATATAAATATTTTGAGAAACTTAATAAAAAATCCACTCATAATATCGATAATAGTGGGTTTTGCATGTTCGTTACTCAAGTTTAATAATAGTTTTCTTCATAATGCTTTTGATCTATTGGGAAATGCAGCACCGAGTATCGCCATTTTTTCATTAGGCATTTTTCTATATGATCATTTTTCTGTTAAGCTCAGTTTAGACTCTTTAATCTACGCTATATTTAGATTTATTGCCATTCCAATTGGCGTTTTAATAACGATTTATGTGATGGAAATTATTTTTCAAATGGATATCAGTTTTAACATAAAGCAATTTTTATTGCTTCAATCTGCAATTCCAGCGGCAATTTCGCTCGTGATCTTTGCCAATAGATATAACTACAAAATTCCAGAAATCACAGGGTTAGTGATTGTCACCTCGTTGTTTAGCTTTCCAATGATGGGATTATTATATGTCTTATCGTATTTAATTTTTTAAAAGTTGCTACAGCAGACGAGTAGAGTATAATACATATAGACTAGGAGATGGTAACTTGTTAAAAAAAATTATTTTAATATTAGTTCTAACGTATTCATTTTCTTCAATTGATGTTGTAACAACTATTTTACCATTAACTGATTTTGTAGAGAAAATTGGCGGTAGCCATGTTAACGTAATAACCCTAATCCCTCCTGGAGCTAATCCACACAGTTATGAGCCAAGTCCCAAGCAGTTGCAACAAGTTAGTAATGCTAAGTTAATTGTAATGATTGGAGCGGATTTTCAGTTTGAAACGATATGGTTGCCAAAGATATTAAAGTTAAATAAGCAGATACAAGGATGTAATACCTCTGAAGGTTTGGAAAAAATGGATACCCTTGAAAAGGAAGCAGGATCAACGTCGCATCATTATTCAAATATCGATCCACATGTATGGTTATCTATAGAAAATGCAATATCAATGGTAACAAGAATCCAAGATGCTCTGATTTTGGTAGACCCTGAAAATGCGGAAGATTATCTCCAGAATTCAATACTTTACATTACTGAACTTCAATCTTTACAGGAAGAGTTAACTCAACTTCGGAGAGAATCCAACCAAACGAGTTTTTTAGTTTTTCATCCTGCCTGGGGTTATTTTGCAAAGGAGTTTGATCTAGAGCAGCATGCTTTTGAAGTGGAGGGTAAAGAACCCAGTCCGAAAAAACTCATGAGCATCATTAAAGAGGCAAAGAAAGAACGTATAAATACAATTTTTATTGAGCCACAGTTTAATCAAAAAGCAGCAAAAACAATTGCCAGAGAATTGGGGGCAAAAGTGGTTGAGATGGATCCTTTGGCAAAAGATTATATCCAGAATATGCGCAAGGTAGCATTTGCCGTATTTGGGGAAAAATGACCGCATTAGTACAAATAAATAACGTTAATTTTTCTTATGGAAATGTGACGGTCTTGGAGGATGTTACATTAAACATCGAAAAGAATAAGCTTCTGGCAATTGTTGGTCCAAATGGGGGCGGAAAGTCAACATTGCTAAAGTTAATACTCCGTTTGTTAAATCCTGATAGTGGCAGTATCTCCTACATAGATCCGGTTCAAACGGTTGCGGATATTGGTTATGTGCCTCAAGTTAGCCATTCAGATCGTTCGTTTCCAATAAGCGTGATAGATGCGGTGCTTCTTGGATTAACCGGAACACGTCCCTATGTAAATCGATTTAACAAAAGTGATAGAGAGCAAGCGACGGAATCTTTAAAAAAGGTAAGTATGCAGGATTATAGTCAACGGCAGATTGGAGAATTATCTGAAGGTCAGCGACAACGGGTATTTGTTGCTCGTGCACTAGTATCGAATCCGAAACTGATCTTATTGGATGAACCCACAGCCAGTGTGGATCAACGTATACAACATAGTTTATATAAACTAATGGCCGAATTAAAACAGAGTATATCTCTGGTAATGGTGACCCATGATGTGGGAGAAATTACAGACTATATTGATGATATTGCGTGTTTGAACCAAAAACTGCATCATCATATTAATGACACGAACAAGCTTGATAAAGATATGAGCTACTACTGTGCGATAGGAGCCAGAATTGATAAAGAAAAGAAAGGGAAATGTGCATGTTGCTAGAATTATGGCAGTTTGAATTTATGAGACATGCCATATACGCGGCCATCCTCGCAAGTATAGCCTGTGGGATTGTTGGGACATTTGTTGTTGTAAAACGATTGGTATTCCTCAGTGGTGGTATTGCGCACACCGCTTTTGGCGGGATTGGCCTTGGGTATTATCTCGGTTGGAATCCGGTCCTAACCATGATCCCGTTTAGTATGGCGGCTGCAATTCTAATTAGTATTATCAGACGATTTACGAAGCTATCTGAGGATAGCGCAATTGGTATGTTATGGGCCTTTGGAATGGCCCTAGGGATTCTTTTTATTGGATTAACACCGGGTTATACCCCAGATTTGTTTACCTATTTATTTGGAAATATTCTGACAGTTCCGGTAGAAGATCTTTTGATGATGATCGGGTTGGATGTATTGCTTCTATTGCTTGTGTTGTTTGCTTATCAACCATTTAAACTGATCACCTTTGATGAAGAGTATGCCAAGACCCGAGGGGTCCCGGTTTTTCTCTTTAACATGGTCTTTTTTGTAATGGTAGCGTTAACTATTGTCATGTTAGTACGAATCGTTGGTATTATACTTGTCATATCGCTTTTGACCATTCCGGCATCAATTGGAAAGTTATTTAGCAGCAGGTTGTCTCGAATTATGATCTTATCAGTGATCTGGGGAATAGTTTTAACTGGTTCTGGACTAATTGTATCGTATTTACTGGATCTACCGTCTGGAGCAGTTATTATTCTATTATCGTTGTTTGTTTATGCCATATTACAAATATTAAAAAAAATTATTTCTCAAATGAGTCAGCAAAAAAAGGTACTCACAATAACAGAAGGATGATCAGTATGCTTTATTGGGCTATTGCCTTTATCTAAATTATTGTAAACAATAGTGATATGGAGTTATTAAGTTCAGAGCCAACTGTCTATGATGTTGCTAAGTTAGCGAATGTATCCGCTGCAAGCGTAACGCAAGCATTTCGTAATCCTAAAAGAGTTGGTGCTAAAACCTATGAAACTATTATTCTAGCTGCAAAAAAGTTAGGATATATTCCAAAACAGGTAAAAAAACGAGCTGCTTTTGGAAGTATAGGTCTATTAATAGACCAAAACAGAGGTCCTTTTGGTGAATTTTATTCTGAAATTATTTTAGGAATTCTAGAGAAAGCACAGGAATTAAAATGGGGAATTTCCTTTGAATTATTTGATTCCTTTAAAAATGGATATTTCCCTCCGATGATAACCGAGAAACGGGTAGATGGTATTTTATTGCTATCCAAACAGGAAGATACATATATACAACGATTACTAAAACGAAAAGTGCCATTTTGTGTGATCGATTATATGTCCGAAAACGTGAAACATCCCTATGTCAGACCAGATTGGAAACAGGGTGCAACATTAGCTGTTGAATATTTGGTAAAAGCAGGTCATAAGCACATTGCCATGATCCATTCCTCTCTTAACAAAGGACAGGCATCTCTTGAGAGAGTGGAAGGATATAATGAAATACTAGAAAAATATTCGCTGCCAAACATTTCCGGATACCTACAGGATGGAGAATTTAATTATAGAATCGCCTATCGGAAAATGAAAAAAATATTAGCAAGTTCACCCAGACCAACCGCTGTTTTTTGTGCAACGGATGTTATGGCAATGGGGGCGTATCAGGCAATTAAAGCAGCAAAGCTGCGTATCCCGGAAGATATTTCGGTTATTGGTTTTGATAATATTATTCTGCCGTATTTTATGAATCCCCTAAAACCAGCCCTCACAACCGTTGATGGAGAAAAACGATTATTGGGAGCAAAAGCGGTAGAACTAGTTCATTCGATGATTGTTGGGACTGCAACTGACTTGTATATAAAAACCCCCATGCAATTAGTGCATAAAAATTCCACTGCAAATTTATAAAGATAGTTCTTATATTTATATAAATTTACAATAATTTACATAATCAATATATAGTTGGATGTATCTAAAATACTGAGATACAGCAATAAAAATATAATTAATAGAATATTAGTAATTCTACTTCGATGATTTTAATAAGTTAACACTATTAAACAATTAATAATCAATTGGAGGTGGAGAACAGCAATTCAATTTTAGGAGTAATAATAAATTTAAAAGGAGTGAAAAAAATGAGAAACAAAGTAGCGAATGTAAAAGTAACAGA
>Ga0154585_1029_pt1 | contig 30401 bp, 28 predicted proteins | sample RifGroF2_FD_116014 | JGI IMG/M metagenome (GOLD analysis project Ga0154585, IMG submission 116014) | Candidatus Margulisbacteria bacterium GWF2_35_9 | reverse complement strand
TGAGAGATTTAAGCATAACTCAACATTGAGAATAAATTTAGACCAGGTTTTAATTTATCCAAATAATTATTTCACGCAAGCATATCGTTTCCAAGTAGATTCAGAAAATATAATTAATATACAATCAAATCAAGATATAGCCGCTATTTATAAAATAATGGATGCAAAATATCTATCTGGTATTGCTATCCGTTTAATTAATCAAGAAGTGAATGTTTTTAATATTGATGAAACATATAAACACAGTCAGTTCATTGAAAATAAGCTCATGGAGTGTTCTTCAGCTTTTAACTCCTTATTGGTAGTTGTTCCTTTTCCACGTATAGATGGGTTTAGGAGTGATATTATGAATAGAACGAATATGGTTTATACGGATATAAAGAAATTAAACAAAAGCATTGTTGCTTATAACAGCGTATTTGATACTAACGCTAAAATACATGATCAAGTTAAAAGGTTGAGCTCAGATATTGCAAAACAAGAGATAAGCATTAAAATGCTAAAAAAAGAGTTAAGGGAAATTAAAGAAGAGTCAACACAGGCAATTAATGCAATTACAAAAATTTTAGAATCAGAAATGCGTTATCAGGATAAAGCTGGAATTATTCAAGAGATGGAATCTATCCTTAACGACCTAATTGCATTGGTAAAAAGAATTAATAAATTAACTCATTCCGATTCAAATGGGCAAACAGCCATTGCTTAACAGCTAATCTTTTTTGTTAACTTTAATTAATGTTTTTGTGTAAGATTTTTTGATAATTTCATAGTCTGTTATTAACGAAATCGCTGAATCAAATTCAGAATTTGAAAGAATGATATATGTTGTTTCTGTTTCATTAACTTGAGGAATTTTATCAAGGGAATTAACGTGAATCACATGATGGTTTAAGTAATATATTAGATATGGACTGTATCCCCCGCAATTAATTAAGGTATAGGACGTTGTTACTTGTTTTAATATTTCAACAAATACCTTGCTTTCTTTAAATTTTTCAAGAGAAGGAAAAAAAACATGAAATAAGAACATTAGAAAAAAAATAGTGCCAAATGCGATTGAGGTGATGGCCGTGCGTGTTTTTTTCTGAACAAGAAAGAATGAAAGAAGTAAATAAAGGGCAAACATCAATATAAATAGAATTTGAAGCAAAATTCTCTCTGAATTGTATGGATACGCAATTTCCATTGTAAAAGAATTAAGGACAAGAATGCCTTGGAAAATAATGAGAGCCGAAGAGCATAACAGTGTTAAGGATTTATTGTTCTTTGATCGCAAGGCAGAGGCAAGAAGGATTGAAATAAATGGGAAGATGGAAAAAATGTAGTTTGGAAGTTTTGTTTTTGCAACAGAGAAGAATAGAAATGTAATAATAATAAAAAGCAAGGAAAACAGGACAAATTCATTTTGTTTTAAGTTCCCGACAAACGTTTCTTTTTTTATGAATTTATGAATAATTAAAGGGATGTAAAAAATCCAAGGCAAAAACAATAAAAGAATAAAAATATAGTAATAAATAGGCCCAGTTTGTCCTTCAACAGTTCCAAAAAATCGAAACCATGTATAGTCTCTGAGAGCAAAATCAAAAAACTCTTTACCATGAAGTACTAGTTGATGAGCATACCAAGGCGCAGTGATGAAAAGAAAAAGAATAAAATTGATGAGAACCTTGTAGTCAAAAAGGAATTTCAAATCTTTTTTAATCAGTAGAAATGGAATAATGACAATACCTGGATGAACAAGTCCGATCGGTCCTTTGCTTAATACGGCCAATGAGGTTGATATTGCAAATAAAAAGAAGTAAATAAATTTCCTTTTTCGATTGTAATAAGCTGATAAAAATAAGTAGATGCTTAGAAGAATAAAAAAATTGAGTAGGGTATCAAAAATAGCCAGTCGAGAAATGATATTATAATAAATGGATGTCCCGAGAATGATTGCACTATAAAATGCAGTACGGTTGCTGAAAAACTTTTTAGCTATTAAATAAGTAATGAGTATCCCAAATAAACCAAACAATGCTTCAAAAAAACGAAGATTAAACTCATTCCAGCCAAATACCTCGCAAAGACTAGATGATAACCAGAAATATAAGGGAGGGTGAACATACCAGTCTCTCCCATTATAATGCATTGTTAGATAATCGTGCGTATTAATAACTTCTTGTGCAACAGCAGAATAGTTTGTTTCGGAGTTATCAAATAAGCTTACTAGATTATTTCCATAAAAGAAAAGAAAGAAGCCAAGGACGCAAAGAAGTAAAATGTTTTTAAGATATAATGAGTTTGCTTTATGTTTTAATTGTAAGTTCCCCATATTTATCTCCAAGACACAATTGATATCTTAAAAAATGTGTTAAATCAGAAAATTAAGTCCTAAGTATAACATAAACAAAAGTGGTTCAAAAGATCAAGACCGATTAAGTATATCAGCTATTGCAGATTGGGGTAATATGATATAATTGTGCATCAATAAATAATCAAGAGTAAAAGGAGACTATATCTTGTTTAATAAAATTCTGATTGCAAACAGAGGAGAAATAGCAGTTCGTATTATTCGGGCGTGTCGGGAGTTAGGGATTCGTTCAGTCGCAATTTATTCGGAAGCAGATAAAAACTCATTACATGTCAAGCTGGCTAATGAGGCATTTTGTGTTGGTCCTGCCCCATCAGCCAAGAGTTATTTAAATATTCCAGCCATCATAAGTGTTGCAGAAGTAACTGGTGCAGATGCAATCCATCCAGGTTACGGTTTTTTATCTGAAAACGCTAATTTTGCTGAAGTATGTCAGACTCACAAAATAGAATTTATTGGCCCAACATCGAAAAATATAGAGATGATGGGAGATAAAGCAGTTGCAAAAGAAACGATGCATAAGTGTGGAGTTCCAGTTGTTCCTGGTTCACAAGGTGTTGTTCTCGATTCAAAAGAGGCTGAAGTTGTCGCTGCAAAAACCGGTTATCCTGTCATTATAAAAGCGGTTGCAGGTGGTGGCGGTAAAGGGATGAGGGTTGTTAAAGACGCAAAAAGTATGAAGAAGCATTTTGAAATGGCTTCTGCTGAAGCAAAAGCATCCTTTGGGAATGCTGCGATGTATATCGAAAAATTTATTGAAAGACCTAAACATATCGAGATTCAAATAATGGCTGATAAATATGGAAATGTTATTCACCTGGGAGAACGAGATTGTTCGGTTCAAAGAAGGCATCAGAAGCTTTTAGAAGAAGCCCCATCAACAATTTTATCAAAAGAACAACGTGCTAAAATGGGTAGTATCGCGACAAAAGCAGTTAAATCCATTAAATATGTTGGTGCAGGAACTATCGAGTTTTTAGTGGATAAGAACAATAAGTTTTATTTTATGGAAATGAATACTCGAATTCAGGTTGAGCATTGTGTAACAGAGGTCGTTACCGGTATAGATCTAATTAAAGAGCAAATTCGTATTGCTTCCGGAGAGAAACTGAGTTACAAGCAAAAAGATGTTGTTATAAACGGTCATGCTATTGAGTTTAGAATAAATGCAGAAGACCCAAGCCGAAATTTCATGCCAAGTCCAGGAGAAATTAAGCTTTATCTTCCGCCGGGTGGGCCAGGGGTTAGAGTAGACAGTCACTTATATGCAGGTTATAAAGTGCCGTCGAATTACGATTCAATGTTAGGAAAGCTGATTGTCTCAGGTCGGGATAGGGACGAAGTGATTGCGAGAAGCAAGCGAGCGTTGGATGAATTTGTTATTGATGGTGTTCATACAGTTATTCCTTTTCATTTGGAAATCCTAAATAACAAGGCCTTTCAAAAAGGGGAAGTATATACAAATTTTATCGAGACACACTTTAAATCGTATTTGTCTTAGTTCTAGGACCAAAAGAGGTTATTGATGGGTAAAAGAAGTACTGCCAGAAAGTTGGCTATGCAGGCGTTGTATCAGTATCATATTCAAAAAGCAGATGAAGAGGCTATATTAGACTATACCCTAAATAAGGACACATATATTGGTGAGACTAAAGAATTTGCAGAGAAAATATTTAGAGGGATTTTTGATAATTTAAAGTTAATTGATAATCTAATAACCGAGTATTCCATTGACTGGAAAATAGATCGTATCGCAATTATTGATAAGGCAATATTACAAGTGGGAATATGGGAAATGTTATACACCGATACTTCTTTAAAAGTCATTATTTCAGAATCAATTGATTTGGTAAGAAAATATAGTGAATTTGATGCTATAAAATTTGTAAATGGAGTTTTAGGTAGTGTTGCAAGGAATAGAGAGAAACTAAAGAAGAATTAATATGTTTACAGGAATTATTCAAGAAATAGGCGCTATTAGAGCATTAAAAAAAAGTTCAGATTCAATGGAACTTACTATTGAATGTCTCCAATTATCTAAAGAGAGCAGTCGCGGAGACAGTATTAGTGTTAATGGTATTTGTTTAACAATAAAAGAGATCGGTCAGAATTATTTTAAAATGGATGTGATGAAAGAAACGTTAGATCGATCAAATTTGAAATATATAAAAAGTGGCGATAAGGTAAATTTGGAAAAAGCGGTCACTCCAACCTCGCTAATGGGCGGACATTTTGTACAGGGACATGTGGATGTTGTTGGGATTATCGAAAGTATTCAGAAAACTCCGCAATACTGGATGCTTCATATAAAACCAGAGAGCGACATCATTAAGTTTCTTATTCCAAAAGCATCGATAGCTATAAATGGCATTAGTTTAACCATTGTGGATGTTAATACGCCATCATTTTCAGTATCAATTATTCCCACAACCTATCAAGATACAAATATTGGTTTGTTAAAAAGTGGGAATTATGTCAATTTAGAGGTAGATATGATGGGTAAATATGTTTATCATTATGTGCAGCAAATGAGTGTTGGAAAACCAAAACTAACAAAGGAGACCCTTTTAAAAAATGGATTTTAATACTATTGAAGAAGCGATCAAAGATATTTCGTGTGGCAAAATAATTGTAGTGGTAGATGATGAAGGTCGTGAGAACGAAGGAGACTTGCTTATGGCCGCACAATTTGTAACTCCTGAATCGATTAATTTTATGATTACACACGGCAAGGGATTAGTTTGCATGCCTGTTTCAGAAGATATTGCGAAGAATTTAGGGATTAAAGAAATGGTAGAAGTGAATCGGGAGTCCCTCCAAACTGCCTTTACGGTTAGTATTGATGCAGCAAAGTCACATGGTGTTACAACTGGAATATCGTCTGCTGATCGAGCAAAAACGATACAAATAGCAATTAATCCAAGAAGCAAACCTTCTGATGTTGTGGCCCCTGGGCATATATTTCCGTTAATTGCCAAAAAGGGTGGTGTGCTTAAGCGAGCAGGACATACGGAGGCTGCAGTCGAGTTAGCAAAAATGGCAAATCTAATTGAAGCCGGCGTTATTTGTGAGATTATAAAATCGGATGGAAAGATGGCGCGAGTGAAGGATTTGAAAGGGTTTATAAAAAAACATAATTTAAAAATTATTACGATTGAAGATTTAATAAAATACCAGGTTAAACGGGAACGTTTCATGAAACGTGTGGTAGAAACAAAAATCCCAACGGAATTTGGAACGTTTATGTCATATGGGTATATGGATAGTATTACAGGTGCTGAGCATATCGCGTTTGTAAAAGGTAATGTCAAAAATAAAAAATCAGTTTTGGTTAGAATGCATTCTGAGTGTTTAACAGGTGATGTATTTCACTCCCAACGTTGTGATTGCCGATACCAACTGGAAACAGCTCTTAAGATGATTAATGAAGCTGGTTCGGGTGTTGTTGTGTATTTAAAACAGGAAGGCAGAGGAATCGGTCTTCTTAATAAATTGAAGGCATATAAACTTCAAGATGCTGGTCTGGATACAGTTGAGGCCAATGTTGAGTTGGGTTTTGAACCGGATCTCCGAGATTATGGTATCGGAGCCCAGATTCTGTATGATTTGGGATTAACATCTATTCAACTAATTACCAATAATCCGAAGAAAATTGTGGCCCTTAAGGGATATGGGATAGAAATTGCAGATAGAGTAGCGATGGAAATGACGCCCACGGAACATAACAAAAAGTATTTATTAACAAAAAAAAGTAAAATGGGCCATTTGTTAAACATTGAATAATGAATTTGTATATGTGAACCAAATTGGTTTACGTAAATGGTAAAAGATTCTATAATTAGCAGAACAAAGGAGTTGATGATTAATGATTTATGAAGGAATAATTAGTGGAAAGAAACGAAAGATTGCTATTGTCTGGAGTAGATTCAACGATTTTATTGGTTCCAAGTTGCTTGATGGCGCAAAAGATGCACTTATAAGACATGAAGTTAGTGAAGCTGATATTGATGTATATAAAGTACCGGGAGCATTTGAAATTCCTTATATTTTGCAAATTGTTAAAGACAAAAACTATGATGCAATTATTTGCCTCGGAGTTATAATTAGAGGCGATACTCCTCATTTTGAATATGTTGCGTCACAAGTATCTAGAGGCGTAGCAGCAATATCCTTAGATTCAAAGATGCCTGTAATATTTGGTGTTCTCACTACCGATACAGTTGATCAAGCGGTTGAAAGAGCGGGAACAAAAGGTGGAAACAAAGGATGGCAAGCAGCAGTTGATGCTCTAGAAATGATTGATTTGAGAAATTCAATAAAATAGATAACTAAACAAAAGGAGTTGGCTTTTTATGGGTGGAGTTGTTTTAAAGAAGGTTTTTAAAAATTTTGGAAAAACAGAAGTAGTTAAAGGCATCGATTTAGAAATACTTGATGGCGAGTTTATCGTACTTGTAGGCCCATCTGGATGCGGGAAGACAACAACTCTTAGAATGATTGCCGGATTAGAAGAAGTAACAGCTGGGAATATTTTTATTGACGCGGAAAATGTTACCGATGTTCCCCCTAAAGATCGAGACATTGCAATGGTTTTTCAAAATTATGCACTTTATCCTCATATGACTGTTCGAGAAAATATGGAGTTTGCATTAAAGATTAGAAAAGTATCCCGAGTGTTAATGAATGAACGTGTTGCAGAAGCGTCCGAAATATTAGGATTAACCCCTTATTTACATCGACGACCAAAGGAATTGTCCGGTGGGCAGAGACAGCGAGTTGCTCTTGGACGAGCTATTGTTCGACAACCAAAGGTTTTTCTTATGGATGAGCCATTATCAAATTTGGATGCCAAGCTTCGGGTACAAATGCGTGGAGAATTGAAAAAGCTTCATGAGCAACTTAAAACAACCTTTATTTATGTTACACATGATCAAGTTGAAGCCATGACATTAGGTACAAAAATAGTTGTTATGAATGATGGAATTATTAAACAGTTTGATAAACCTTTGAAGGTATATGAACACCCACAAAATACGTTTGTTGCTGGCTTTATTGGATCTCCTGCTATGAATTTTTTTGATGGAATCATTCGAGCAAAAAAAGATAGCTACATATTTGAAAATAAAGATTTTGCATTAACGTTACCGAAAGAGCTTTCAACAGAATTTAAAAAGGTTATTAATAAAGAAGTGATACTAGGTATTAGACCTGAGGACATTGTTGATTATGGTAAAGCAGTGCGAAAAAAATATACAGATCAGAAAATTACGGCAAAAATAGAATTTGCAGAATTATTAGGTGCTCAAACCTATATCCATGTGTCGATTAGCGGAAATTTTTTAGCGGAAGTAGATCCTGGATTTGAATTTAAAATAGGGCAAGAAATAGAGTTGGGTGTGCGATTAACAAAAATGCATTTGTTTGAAAAATCAACGTTAAACGCAATAATTTAACCCATCAATCTCTCTGAGCTCGACATCTCCCTTTAAGAAGGGAGAAAAATAAATTTAAAATAGTTCTAGTTGATTAAATACTTCTCTCGCGGCATTTTGTTCGGCTATTTTTTTAGATTTTCCTGTTCCAATTAGGGATATAGCTCCAGTATCTGGAATGATAGTTGCTGAAATTGTATATAATTTATCGTGACCCGGTCCACTTTCATCGATTACGGTATATTCGGGTAATTCAATACCAAGATTTTGTGTATATTCCTGAAGTTTTGATTTATAGTCGATTAAATAATCGATGTTTTCAGTTTTATCAAAGATAGACCGGTAAAGATCGTGAAGTACTTTTTTAGCTGCATTCAGCCCTTGGTCAAGGTAACAAGCAGCAAGTAGTGCTTCGAGTGCGTCGGATAGATTTGAAGAGACATCAGCCCCACCATTTTTGTGCTCATTTAGCCCAAAGAGCATGTATTTGCTTAATTCAATATCACGGGCTTTTTTAGCTAATAAAGAATCGCTGATGAGCATTGCTTGGAGCTTGGATAGCTCTCCTTCGTTTTTATCTGGATATGTGTCATACAAGTAGTTAGTTATAAGTATTTTTAAAACAGCATCCCCTAAAAATTCCATTCGCTCGTTATGACAAATATCTTCTAAGTTATTTTCATAGTAATAAGATGAATGGGTTAGTGCCTGCGACAAAAGAGCGATATTTTTAAACTTAATCCCAAGAAATGTCTCTAGTTTTTTTAGTTGTTTTGTTCTATCAGAATTAATCATAAGTTGCTAACAAAAGTTTATCCCGTTATCTTTCATTCGATTAATTGCTTCCTTTAGTCTGGATACATCTTCGGTAAGTGCTATACGGAAGTAGCCCTCGCCTTCAGGTCCATAACCGTTACCAGGCACAACAACGATACCGCATTTATTTAACATTTCAGATACAAAATCAGCAGAGCTATACCCTTTTGGAACTGGAGCCCATACATAAAAAGTTGCTTTGATCGGTTTGATATCGAGCCCAAGGGATTGGAGCCCACTAATGATAACATCTCGACGTTCTTGATATATTTTATTTACACCCGCGATTTCAGGTGAAGGTTTTGTAAGTGCTTCAATGCCTGCTTCTTGAATGGCTTTGAATATACCAGAATCAACGTTTGTTTTAATTGTACTGAGAGCATTTACTGCTTCTTTATTTCCCACTGCCATTCCGATACGCCATCCAGTCATATTAAATGATTTTGATAATGAATGAAATTCAATTGCAACATCTTTTGCGCCCTTTACTTCAAGTATACTTGGGGCGATGTATCCATCATAAGTCATCTCACTGTATGCCAAGTCTGAGGCAATCAGAATATCATTCTTCTTTGCCCAAGCTACAAGCTTTTCGTAAAAAGCCAAGTCTGCAATTGCAGCAGTTGGATTATTTGGATAATTAACAAACATAATTTTTGCTTTTTTGACTATATCAGCAGGAATAGCATCAAGATCTGGCAAAAAATTATTTTCTTTTAGCAACGGAACAAAGAAGGGTATTCCGTCTGTTAGGATCGTTCCCATTTTATATACGGGGTATCCGGGACTGGGTACAAGAACGATATCACCGGGATCGATGTATGCGTAAAAAAGATGCGCGAGTCCTTCCTTAGAACCGATTAAGGAGATCACTTCAGTATCGGGATCAAGGTCGACATTAAATCTATTTTTATACCATGTGGCGACAGCTGTTCTAAAACTTGCAGTGCCTTCATAGGGTGGATAATTATGGTTTGACGGATTATCGATGGCGGTGTGCATGACATCAACTATTCGTTTAAACGTCGGTTGGTCAGGGTCACCAATACCTAAATTAATAATATCGACACCTCTTTTAATTGCAGCTGCTTTCATTTTGTCTATCCCGGCAAACAAATAAGGTGGGATGTTTTCAAATTTTCGTGATGTTTTAACCATGATCACTCCTTTATAGTGAAATTATTTTGTATTTTGTACGATAATTTAATAGACATAACAATTATATATAGCTTTAGGACTTGCCATATCGATTAAAGTATATAATATAATATAGTATAAGGGTTTTTAAAAGGGGGAATTAATTATGATATTCGGTAAAAAGAAAAAAATCATTCATAATCCAGACGAAGTTGTAATTAGTTATATGGAAAATAATGATCAACGACACATAGCTGAAATACAAAATGCCGATGCAAATATGATCGCGAGAGTTTTAAATCAGTTTGATGTTAACCGAGTTTGTAGTTTGCTCATCACATTACCCAAAGAAAAATCATTAGAAATATTTACATTGTTTACACAAAGTCGCAAGGAAGAAATTGTTAAACGATTACCATCTGAAAGCGCTGCAATTTTCATGAAAGAGATGATGCATAAAATTGAATCTTAAATCGTTATTTGACCGTTAAACACTATTTTTGCAGAACCAGTTAAATAAACCTCTTCATGATTTGGCCAGTCAATTTCTAATTTCCCACCTAATAAATTTACCGTTACCTTATCTGCTAATTTATTATGAAGAATTCCTGCAACAACAGATGCACATGCCCCAGTTCCACAGGCAAGAGTTTCGCCACTTCCCCGTTCCCAAACGCGCATTTTAATTTCATTTTCTGAAATGATTTCAATAAATTCAACATTTGTTTTGTTCGGGAAGAAAGAATCTGCTTCAATAATGGGGCCAATGTCAGTGACAGGAAAATCATGGGTATTACCGACAAAGATTACGGCATGGGGATTGCCCATATTTACAGGTGTTACAGTATACTGACGGTCGACAATGGTTTGGTTACCGTTATTTGAAGGGTACAGAATATTAATCGTTTGAGTGAGTTCGTCTGGATTAAATTGTGGTTGTCCCATGTTAATTTTGATTGTGGCAGAGTCACCGTCGGACGTAATAATTTCAGGCACAATTTTGCCTGCAAGAGTTTCAATGGTCGTGGTGTTTTTATTAATTAATTTTTGTTCTTTTGCAAATAAAGTAAAACAGCGGATACCGTTACCGCACATTTCGGCTTCACTTCCGTCAGCGTTAAAAATTCGCATTTGCAGATCATATTTGTTGGAAGGGAGAACTAGTATCAGCCCGTCTGCACCAATGCCGAAGTGACGGTCGCATAATCGTGTTGATATTTCCGGCCAGTTTGTTTTGGAAATATCTTCATTCATGCAATTAACAAGAATAAAATCGTTACCGGTTCCATGCATTTTTGTAAAGTTCATAGTTGCGTCCTTCTATTATTTTTTGTAATAGAAATTATAGCAAGTTGTGAATAAAAGTAAATGTTATTTATTTTTATTCAGGAGCGTTTTCTGTTCCTTCTAATCCTTTTAATAACGTAGCAACCAGTAATTGTTGAAATGTGTGTTTTGATGAATTATAGTCTTTGTTCCCATAATAATCTTTACCACCGAGCACTTGTTCTTTGAACTCAGCTAAACTAGCTTTATCAAGTTGTTTAGTAATTACCTTAATCACAGTATCGATTGCAACGACCAACTCGTTTCTATAACCAGAGTAGAGTAATTCATTATAGATTTTATTATTATACTGGCGTCCTTTTAAGTCGCTTCCATATCGTTTAACTATTTCATTAAGAATTTCCAATGATTTTGTATCTTTAAATTTTAGATAGTTTAATGCATGGTCTAATATAAATCTTGGCCATTCAATCCGTGGCTGAACGTGATGACCGGTTGGGTTTGGATTGGATTTTCCACCATAGCGAGTTGAAAAATGCTTATCTAGATTATCACTGATTGAAATTTCACCAGTTGTTTTGTTAATAGATACTTCGCACCAATCAACAACCCCATAAGTGTCTAATATTAATTTATTAATTTTATTTTGTGTATCAACAATATTTGCCCATCTGGGATCCGTGTCCTTTAAAAGGCTTGCTGCGTATGAGTAAGAGTAGGACTGGTTATACTGAAAAACATAATGAGAGCCAGTGTTTTTTACAAAATGACTACCAGTGTGGTTATTTAGGTTTGGATCATCGTTGGTTCCCGAAGCGGGTAGGGCTGCTAATATTTTGCCTTGGGGATTTTTAACATATGTAACGCCCTTTTCTAAAAAGTCTGAATTTGCTTTTTTGTATAACGCTTCATAATCTAATTCGCTGGATTTCCACTTGCCTGCTTTCTGGTTCTGATAGGCTTGATACAAGTTAGTAATATGAAATACATCTGCATCGGCGGCAGAATCATCCTCTCCATTTATCCATGAAAGAATCGAACTGTTTTGGATATGATTAAATTGGGATTCAGAAGCAGTGTGAATTTGATTAAACATTTTTTGACTAGTTTCTGTAGCATCTTTTGTTAGTAAATAACTGGTGTATTCTTTCCCTTCGGTATGAATCATCCCACTGTCTGCATATTTAACGAGCAAGCCATTATTGGCGGCTTTGTACATAGAAGATGTTGGGACTATATAATGATTACGTTTAGTATTAGCAGCGAGTGTTTTTTTCAACTCGTTTAAGTTACTTGCGAACTCTGTTGCTGATACTTTTTTTTCAGGCTGAGCGATCGGTTTGGTGGCATCATTTAATCCTTTCCCATTATCTAAAAATGAAACCGATACCGTAAAACCAAGATTTGTTCCTCCAGCATTTAAAACTTGAATACTGTTAGGCATTAAACCGAGAGGGGCAATATTAGCCAATGAAATAGTAATTTCGCCGGATTTGTTTATTTTAAAAAAGTTATCCCCACCATCCCATTCAGCAGGAGGTTGAATTGTACTGCCGTTGACATCTATTTTGAAACCTTTTTCTCCCCATGCATTGCTTGCTGGTTTAAAACTATCAACTTTAATTACAAGAGAAGGAAATCGTTTATCTTTAAATGCTGGGTCATTTTGCAGTTCATAATTTTGTGCCATTCCGCAATCGTTTGCATTCCCGGTAAAGGTTACACTGTTCCCGGCTGTATCAATTGTTAGCATCGGATTATCTTTTAGTATTGTTTTTTTAAAGGTAATAGGTACTGATGTTTTTGTTGCAGTATCATCAGTTTTAGTGCTTTCTGTAGGAGCGCTTTGTATCTGGATTTGTGTTCTCATATTGGAATCATAATTTTTTAGTGCTTCCAACGCAACCGGTATTTCCCCATCACTTATGAAGCCGTCAAGACTTGTATCTAAATCCATTAATTTGTCCTGACATTTAGAATCTTCAACTTCAAATATGTTAACCGGTTTGTTTTGTTTTAATAAGCTCGTTACTTTTGCGCAATTCATTTTTAATCCCCCATGTTAATAAGAAGTATATCTAATATATCGAACAAAAAATCACTTTGTCCCACCTTTTATGATTTCATGATAGAATGCAGTATGGTTCCAGAAATAATCCATTTAAAGACTGTTGATTCTACAAACTCATATCTTCTTGAGAATATTGAAAATATGCAGGATAGGCAGGTTGTTGTAGCAAATATGCAAACTTCTGGAAGAGGGCGTTTCAATAGGCCTTGGATTTCAGAGGATTCAGGGAACGTATATTTATCTGTTTTATTAAAGCCTCAAGTCGATCAACATATTCTTGGAAATGTATCTCAATTTATGGCCTTAGTTGTTACGGATGTTTTTTTAAAATATTGTATAGAAACACAGTTAAAGTGGCCCAATGATGTGATGGTTAATGGTAAAAAAATAGCAGGGATATTATCAGAATCTCGTTATATTGGGAATAAACTACAGGGTTTTGTTCTGGGTCTTGGGGTAAACCTTAATATGACAGAAGACAATATAAAAAAAATTGATCAACCTGCGACGGCACTGAATATTATATCGGGACATACAATTGGTCGCGATATTTTTATAAATGAAGTACTGATCGAGTTTTTTGCTGGATATGATCTTCTATTGAAAAAGGGATTTTCTGTCATTAAAGACGCCTATTGTAATCGATGTGGTTTTATTGGAAACTCGATTAATGTCAACGTCTACGGGGAGATTAAAACAGGGATTGTTAAATCAATTACAGAAAATGGCGAATTGGTTTTACACTCTGAAGATAAAGAATTTATTATCCATTCAGGAGAAATAATCACTTAATTATTACCTCTCCTGGGGATTTAGTTGTTGCTAAAGCTAATAATTACCGGTTCTTTATCAATTGTAAACACCACATGTACCGGTGCATAAATAATTTTTTTGGTTAAAAGCTGTTCAAACAACTTTTTATTGCTCAAGTATTGAACCTGTATTTTTTTATTCACAATAGACTCCTTTGTTCTATATTTTATAAATTGGGTTGTGCAATATTCTTGCCAAAACGGCCAATCACTAAGTGGACTAAACTTATGGGTTCTTTGTTTCGGGCTTTACGTTTAATTATTATACAGGTGACCAAATAATGGATTGATTTTTTCCATAAGTTCTACCATAATGAACATCTAATATGATTATTACCAGATTTGCACCAAGTCCAACCGGGCACTTACATATAGGGGGCGCCAGAACCGCTCTTTTTAGCTATTTATATGCTAAACATTGCAAGGGTAAGTTTTTTCTGAGAATGGAAGATACGGATCAAGAACGATCGAAACCGGAATTCGCCGAAAGTATTATTCAGGATTTGAAATGGCTTGGAATTGTTTGGGATAATGATGTCATTCCCTATCAATCTCAAAGATTAACGATATATCAAAAATATTTAGATGAGCTTAAGGAAAATAACTTTGCCTATGAAAAGGAAGGCGCATATTTTTTAAAAGGACATGAGGCTCTTGAGGATTTTATTATTTTCAAGTCATCAGGAATGCCAACCTTTCATTTTGCAGTTGTCATTGATGATCATGAAATGGGCGTTAATACTATTATTCGAGGAGTGGATCATTTAACAAACACGGATAAACATCGACATTTATATAAATGTTTGGGTTTACCGATTCCAGAGTATTATCATATTCCTCTAATTGTCGATGAGAATAGTAAGCCACTTAGCAAACGAAGAAATGACAGTAATATGGATTATTATCGTGAGAATCATTTTTTCCCAGAAGCCGTATTTAATTATTTTGCTAGATTAGGCTGGGGATATCAAAACCAAGAAATATTTAGTAAAGAGGAACTGATCGAACTGTTTGATGTTAAAAAAACATCAAAGAATCCGGCTAGATTTGACCCAAGGAAGCTTAGCTGGGTGAACATTCAATATTTAAAAATTGCCAGTCCGGATAAAATAAAAATATATGGTTATCAAAATATTAATATGCTGATTAAGTTATCTGAAAAAGAGAATACAAAAAAATTGCTTTTAAATGAACTGCAACAGAAAGCAATTAGTTTACAAGAACTTAACGACATGTGTCGTCCTTTTATTGATAACAAAGAGTTAGATACAACATTGTTTAATGAGTATGGTGAGTTTATTTCTGCAATCATTCCAGATGTTATAGAATTGGTTAAAAATATAGCGTCGTGGTCAATTGATGAGATTAACACGGATGTTCATAAATTTATGGATGAAAAATCCTTGGGAATGAAAGAGATGGCAATGCCACTCAGGGTTATTCTAACTGGTCAGAAAAAATCCTTAGACTTAAATTCGATTCTATTTTATCTTGGAAAAGATGAGGTAATCGACAGGTTGAACAGAGCCAAAGAGTTCGTTTAATTTCGTCCGATACACAGTCTGATATCATGGTTTAATGCCAAAATTCTTTTATCAATATAATCCAGTTCTTGTTCATTTTTTTTAATTTCTTCGATTAATAACCTTCTATTATATTCAAGTTGGCGGGTGTAGGGAGGTTTACTGTTCTGATTATTTTCTAGTGGTTTGCCATCAGGTGAAATATTTGCAACTTTATTATTAAGCTGATAAATGTTGTCGACAACCTTTAGTTTCCGGTGCGTTAACAAGAGCATTTCAGATTTAATTTCAGTTAATTTTTTGTAGCGCTCTGGGGAGAATGAAAACACTAAACTAATAGACATCAATATAAGAAGTATTTTAATTAATTTTGACATAATTGGTCTTCTTTATAAATTCTAAAGTAAAGTTATTCTATACCTTTATTCTGAAAATATCAATTTACATAATTATATTTTATTAATATTATAATCAGAGAATGAAATATCAAGGTCTGAAAGGATAGAAGGTTTTATATAATGATTACATTAGGAATAGAGACATCCTGTGATGAAACATCTGTTGGAATTGTAGAAGATGGGACAACCGTTCTATCAAATATCGTTAATTCTCAAATTGATGCGCACAAAAAATATGGGGGAGTTGTACCTGAGATGGCCTCTCGGTTGCATGTAATGAATATTGTCCCAGTTATTGAGGACGCCATGACTACTGCTTCTTTGAAATGGAGGGATATCGATTTAATCTCCTCCACAATGTCTCCGGGGTTATTAGGTGCCTTAAGCGTGGGGTTTAATGCTGCCAAGACACTGTCTTTTTGTTTGGGGCGCCCCTTTATAGGAGTAAATCATATAGAGGGGCATATTTATGCGAATCTCTTGAACGGGGGCAAATATTTCGAGTTTCCGTTTATTGCATTAGTTGCATCTGGGGGGCATACACAATTAATTCTGGTTGAAGAAGAGTTTAAGTATAAATTGGTTGGGAATACTTTGGATGATGCCATTGGAGAAGCATTCGACAAATCTGCTCGAATTATGGGCTTAGGTTACCCGGGTGGTCCAATTATTGATCAGTTGGCAAAAGAAGGAAATAAGAAAAGATACCGATTGCCCTCTGTTAAAACAAATAGAAAAATGGATTTTAGTTTTAGCGGATTAAAAACAGCAGCCCTTCGAATTGTGAGTGAAAATGATTTGTTTAACAAAGAAAATGATAGCCAAGATATAAAAGATTTTTGTGCGACGCTTCAGGAAAAATTGATTGGAGAACTAACAAAAAAGCTTCTTCTTGCCGCCGATACATATAATATTTCAAATATTCTTATCGCGGGTGGAGTTTCAGCTAATTCATTGTTTAGAGAAAAAATTGCAGGAGAAGAGTTTAAGCGTTTTAATGTGGCAATTCCACAATTAAAATTTTGTACGGACAACGGTGCGATGATTGCTGCTGCTGGCTATTTCCGATATAAAAAAGGATACTCTACCGAATTAAATGCTATGCCTTCTGCAAGTAACCGTCTTTGTTCCTAGCTTATTTTTGCAAGATGAATAAGATGGATTAAGTAAAAAATATAAATCCCGATAAAACTCAGAATGATGGCTTTTGGTATTATATTTGATAAGCGAATGGTCACATAAAGCATAACCATAGTAAAAACCATTACGATAAAGTCGATTTTAAGCAAAACGAAATCAATTTTTATAGAGAAAAAAAGAGCGACTGTTCCTAAAACCATTAGAATGTTAAAAATATTACTTCCCACAATATTGGCAAAACACATGCCAGTTTCTCCCTTTTTAATTGCAGAAAACGAGGCTGCTATTTCTGGTAGAGAAGTCCCAATTGCAATAATCGTTGCGCCGATGACATATTCTTTTATGTGAAGAATATTTGCAATATATATTGCAGAGCTTGTCATTAGTTTCCCGCCAATTAATAACCCAACAATGCTTAGAGTAGTTAAAATTATGGCTATTAATTTTTTATATTTTATCCCATCAGGAATTGATTCAATATTAACTCCGGACTTAAATGATGTGAAAAGAAATATGACAAAGAATAATAGTAAGATTGCTCCATCAAGGTGAGAGAGAAGGCCATCCATTGAAAGTAGAATAAATACAAAATAAACTAACATGGAAAAAGTGATGTTACCTAAAATTTGTTTTTTGTCTGATTTATCTAATAGAATCGCAAAAAACATACCCGTCCAGCCCACAATCAAGGCAATATTGGCAATATTGGACCCTAGTATGTTTCCAATACTTATTTCCGTTGATCCTTGAATTAAGGCAAGAACGGATACCATAAACTCTGGAAGACTTGTTCCAAAAGCAATAACGGATAAACCGATTATGAAAGTAGAAAGTTTTAGATGTTTTGCTAAAGATATTGAAGAATCTATTAGCATGTCCGCGCTAAAGGAAAGAATAATTAGCCCAACCAATAATATCAGGATTGATAAGTAAATACTCATAGATTACATTGTAGTATATTCTATCATTTATAAACAGTGGATGAGATTAGTCTTTTTCCCACAATATGCGTTTAAAACGACGTTTTCCTGCTTTGATTATAAACGTGAAAGATAGGGCTATTTCAGTTGGATTACTAATTTTTGTCCAAGAAACACCCTCATCAGTTGTATATGAAACTGCTCCCTGTTGAATGAGTCGGGAACTTTCTTTATTGCTTGGGCTACAGTCGCTCGCGGTTAATAAATGAGCCCATGTGTAAGAGTTCTGAGTGCTTAACGAACAATCCTCAATAGAATCGGGAAGTTCTTTTTTCTTAAATTGTTGAATAAACGCTTCCTCAGAAGCATTGGCAGTTTCTTTGTCGTAGTATAGTTCAACAATTGTTTTGCCGAGTTGTGCTTTTAAGTCCCGTGGATTGACGGTATCGTTTCCCATTTGATCCGTCATAATTTTTAGTTCTTCAGTGGTAGTATTGGTTAAAAGTTCAAAATATTTAAGAATTAAATTATCAGGAATAGACATTATTTTACCAAACATATCATTGGGAGTGTCTGTTAGCCCGATATGATTACCCAGACTTTTACTCATCTTATTAACTCCATCCAGTCCTTCTAGAATTGGCATGGTAATGATTACTTGGGGAGTTTGGCCAGCTTCTTTTTGTAAGTGTCTTCCAACTAACAGGTTAAATTTCTGATCTGTTCCACCGATCTCAATATCAGCTTTTAGATGAACGGAATCATAACCTTGAAGCAATGGGTAAATAAACTCATGTAGACTAATGGATTGATTGGATTTAAACCGTTTATTGAAATCATCTCGTTCCAACATGCGTGCCACATTGTATTGGGCTGTAATATGAATCAAGTCTTTTGCGGATAGTTTATCAAGCCAATCTGCATTATAAACGACAGTTGTTTTGTTTCGATCTAGGATTTTAAAAACTTGATCCTGATATGTATTTGCATATTCCTGGACTTCTTTGGCAGATAAAGATTTTCTTGTTTTGGATTTTCCGGTAGGATCTCCAATCATTGCTGTAAAGTTTCCAATAAGAAACGTGATGTTGTGTCCTAACTCTTGAAATTCTTTAAGTTTTCTGAGAACTACTGTATGGCCTAAATGTAAGTCGGGTGCACTTGGATCAGCTCCAAATTTGATCGTTAATTTTTTTTTGCTTTTTAGAAGTTCTTTGAAGGTATCTTCGTTAATTATTTCAGATATTCCTTTTAAAAGATCTTGGTTCATGAGAAAGTCCTTTAATGAATAGATAATCTTTGATAATATATCATATTGAGAAGGTTGTAAGCAAGGAGAGCGAATATATGGTTTTTGAGAAAAGAGTTCCAATATCCACCGGCCACAAGATAAATAAAAATAAAATGGGCCATTCCTATCAGTTAAAGAGAAAAAGACGAGATAAGATCCTTAATATTTTTAAGACATTTGCAAAAATATTTGGTGCAATTTTTGGTGTTGTCTCAATTATTATTTTAATCTATATCGTATATTTGGTAAAAACCTTACCGGATGTGACGGTTATTACAAATATTATTCCCAACGAAACGACAAAAATTTATTCTGCTGATGGTTTTATTCTGGCTGATTTACATAAAGAGGAAAACCGAATTATTGTTCCTTATTCAAAAATATCAAATACGATGAAAAAATCTGTGGTTGCGTTGGAGGATATCCGGTTTTACAAACATCATGGAGTCGATCCCATTGGTATTTTAAGGGCAGTATTTGTTGATATTCAGCGTGGGGGGCTATCGCAAGGTGCCAGTACAATTACCCAACAGTTAGCACGACATTTATTCCTGACAAAAAAGAAAAAGATTCAAAGAAAAATTGCAGAAATGGTTTTAGCAGTAAAAATAGAACGTCATTATACAAAAGAAGAAATTCTCAGTATGTATTTAAATCAGGTCTATTGGGGACACAATGCTTATGGGATAGAATCGGCATCCAAACAATATTTTAATAAGAGTGCGTCCGATTTATCAATTGCAGAAAGTGCCATGCTTGTTGGTATGTTGCAAGCACCAGAATATTATTCACCCTATAGAAGTTTCGATAGAGCCATGAAGCGTAAAAATATAGTATTGGAATCCTTATATAATTCCGGAATTGTTTCACGAGCGGAGTATCTAGATGCTAAACAGGCAACAATTGTTATCTCTGATCGAAAGAAGTTAAAGTATAAAGCGCCATATTTCACATCGATGGTGATTGAAAAGCTTACTGAACTATATGGTGAAGATGCCGTCTACAGTAGCGGAATGAAAGTGTACACTCCATTAAACTACCGAATGCAGGAAGCGGCCGAAGTTGCTGTAGAAGAAGCGATAAAAACAGGTCAGCAGGCAAGTTTAAACTATACGCAAGCTGCTATTTTAGCAATTGATCCTAGAACAGGTTATATTGTAACAATGGTTGGGGGTTATGATTTTTTAAATAATCATTTTAATAAAACAACGCAGGCTAAACGTCAGCCGGGATCTTCCTTTAAACCATTTGTTTATTTGACGGCTTTATCAAAAAATCTATCACCAGGAACTATTTTTGACGATGCGCCTGTTACATTTAATACTTTGGAAGGACCTTATGCGCCACAAAATTATGAAATGAATTTTAGTGGTAAATTACCGATGAGAAAAGCATTAGAGAAATCAATAAACGTTGTTGCCATCAAAATTATTGATATTATTCATCCAGAGAGTGTTTCAGAAACTGCTAGGAAGCTTGGAATAACAACTACCATAGAGCCGGTCTTATCCATGGCGTTAGGTTCGCAGGAAATTTCTATGATGGAGATGACTTCAGCATATGGTGTTTTTGCAACTGGTGGAGATTTGGCAAAACCAATATCAATTCTGAAAGTCGAAGATCGAAATGGAATTTTGTTGTATCAAGAAAAAATTGAAACAAAGACAGTTTTTGATTCCAATGTAATATATGCATTGGTTGAAATGATGAAGGGGGTTGTCAATTATGGAACAGGTAGAAATGCTAAACTACCTAGACCGATGGCTGGTAAAACAGGTACAACAACAGATTATAAGGATGCTTGGTTTATTGGATATGTCCCTCAACTTGTTGTCGCAACTTGGGTAGGTAATGATGATAATACTCCTATGAAAAAAGTGACGGGAGGCTACATCCCAGCTATTATGTGGAAAAATTATATGAAAACGGCATTAGCAAATATCCCAATGATGGATTTCCCAAAACCGAGGGGAATGGTGGGTGTTAGTGTATGCTGGGATACTGGAAATAAAAGCAATGAGTATTGTCCGCAAACTTCGATTGAAAAATTTTGGGTTGGTTATGAACCTAAAGAGTATTGCTCACTTCATAACGAAAAAAATCAAGGACTGCCTAAGGAAACAAAAAAAGGGTCCAGTTGGATTAATGATTTCTTGAATTAAAGATAATTTTAAAAAGATAAAAAATAAAAAGGTCGCAATTTGCGACCTTTTTATTTTATTTAGATAACTTTAGAAAATCTATTCGAAAATTTCACTAATAGACAAGTTGTTATGGTTTCTAGCGATTGCTTCTGCAAAGAGAGGCGCGGTTGATAATATTTTTAAACCCTTAAAGCGTTTTTCTTTTGGTAGTGGTATGGTATTTGTAACGACTACTTCCTTGAATCCCGCACTAGATAATCTTTCAATCGCTGGGCCAGAGAATACGGCATGAGTTGCTGCCAAATACATTTCTGGATTACAACCGTGTTTTTTTAACATTTCAATTCCTTGGGTAACACTGCCACCGGTATCAACCATATCATCAAATAACAATACGGTTTTGTCTTTTACATCACCCACAACGTGCATTATTTCTGCTTTATTATGAGCGGGTCTTGTTTTGTGGAGAATGGCCAGTTCTGCGCCAATTCTATCTGCAAACTTTTTTGCTGTTTTTGCTCGGCCAGTATCGGGAGCTACAACTACCATATTAGTAAGTTTCTTGTTTTCAAAGTAACGAACAAATAACGGTAATGATGTCATATGATCAACGGGAATATCAAAATAACCTTGAATTTGGTCAGCATGTAAGTCCATTGTAATGACTCTGGTTGCCCCAGCAGTCGTTATAAGATTTGCCATCAGTTTTGCAGATATAGGTTCTCTTGGCCCTGCTTTTTTATCTTGTCGTGCATATCCAAAGTGAGGTATTACAACGGAGATTGTTCGTGCGCTTGCACGTTTTAATGAGTCAATTGCAATAAAAAGTTCCATGAGATCTTCATTAACATTGTTTCCTGCTGTTTGAATTAGAAACGCATTCATTCCGCGAATACTTTCTTCGATAGACGTAAAAATTTCTCCACAACTGAAGCGCGAAAATTTCATTTTACCAAGTTCAATTCCTAAATATTGGGCGATTTCGCTTCCTAGTTTTGGATGAGAGCTTCCACAAAACAATTTCATCATTAATCCAGTTTCTTTATTGATCATTAATAGGTTCTCCTCTTAGAGCGTTATTTAAGACTTAAAATTAAACTATAAAATCCCTGAAATATCAACTTTTATTTCTAAGCATGGATAATATTAACATTAATCTTTATTAAAAGCGTACTTTGAAACAGCTTCAAGTAGTAATAATAAACGTTCGTGTTTTATCTTCTCGGAGTGTTGATTTTCCATGCTTGCTGCTGCGGTTCCTTTCCTAGGAGAATAGGCGGCTGTGTTTACTCTAAAGAACCCCAACTCTTTTACTGCTTTGATTGTGTTTTTGAATTGATCATCTGTTTCTCCGGGAAAACCAACGATTAAATCTGTCGATATTTTAGCGTCTGGAATCCATTTTTGAATTAACAGAGTTAGTTTCTTATAATCATTAAATGTATAACCTCTGTTCATTTTTTGTAATATTTCATCGTCACCCGCTTGAAGTGGAAAATGAATTTCTCGACCAATTTGTGGAAGGCGAGCAATGGTTTGTATCAGTTTGAGCGATATGTCTTTAGGATGGGAGGTTAGAAAGTTGATCGTTTTTAAAAAATCAAACCGATGAACATCTTCTAAAAGATCAGCAAAGTCATAATCTGTATATAAATTAGCACCATATGAGTTCACATTTTGTCCAAGAAGTACAATTTCTTTGTAAGACCCCGCCTTTAATTTTTCAATTTCAGTGAGTATTTCTTCTTTTTTTCGACTAACTTCTCGTCCTCTTGTATGGGGTACTATACAATACGAGCAAAAATTATTACAACCATACATAATTGGAATCCATGCTTGATCTTTACTGCTTCTTAAAATTTGAGTTGCAGATTGTTTTGTATTCTTACTCTCTTCTATTTTAATAGTGTTTTTAGCTTGTTTGTTAAGCAAGTATTGGGGCAAAAATTCAAGTGTATTTGTTCCGATGACAAGATCTAAATAGGGGAATTCCTTAAAGATATTTTCTTTTTCATATTGAGGAATGCAGCCAGCTAGGATGAGTAATTGTTGGCTTTTATTTTTTTTGCGTAGGCCATTAAATTCTCGTATTCTGCTGAATGCTCTCTGTTCGGCTTTGTTTCTTACGGCACAGGTATTAAATATTAAAATATCGGCTTTGTCAGGTTTTGCAGATTGATCGTAATTACATTCGTTAATTAGCATGCCTGCCATAATCTCTGAATCATTTTTATTCATTTGACAGCCATAGGTAAAAATGTAAAAAGATTTCTTTGCCATGCTAGTTATTTAGTGTATTTAAATTTTAAATTCTCTTGAAATCATCATCAAGACGAACAATATCATCTTCACCCAGATAACCGCCCACTTGTGCTTCTATCATGACGAGGTCTATTTTTCCTGGATTTTCTAATCTGTGGATTTGTCCCATGGGGATGTAAGTGGATTCATTTTCTTTTAAATAATAAGATTCAGTACCATTAGTTATTTTGGCCATTCCACTAACGACAATCCAATGTTCATTCCGATGGAAATGTTTTTGGAGCGATAATTTATGCTTTGGACTAACAACGATTTTTTTTATTTTATATTTTTCTGGCATTTCTAGGAGAATTTGATACGTTCCCCAAGGTCGATGAACAGTGGTGTGGATATCAGTTAGTGGCGAATTTATTTGGGCTAGCTTTTCAACAATTTGTTTAACTTTTTGGGAGTGGCCTTTTTTGGTAACGAGTAAGGCATCATCTGTTTCAATAATAATAAGATCCTCAACTCCTATAGTCGATATAAGTTTGTCGGTTTTTGATATGATCAGGTTGTTCTTCGAATCTAAGGGTAGATGTTGTCCAATGACCGCATTATTGTCAGTATCTTTAGGGATTACATTGCTTAGCTCATCAAAGCTTCCAAGGTCAGACCATCCAATATCTGCAAAGACCATTTTAACCGTTTTACATTTTTCCATAACCGCGTAATCGATACTGTCAGAAGGTATGTCCATCATATTTTCCTCCGAAATACGGGTAATGTTGTTTTCTGTGATGGTTTTTTTGATGGCTTTTACGGATTTTGAATAAATCTCAGGAGCATTTTTTTTAAGCTCATTTAAATAAGCTCCTGCTTTAAACATAAACATTCCACTATTCCAGAAAAATGATTTTTTTTCTAAGTATTTTTTTGCTAGTGCAAGTTCGGGTTTTTCTTTAAATGACAAAACATTCGTTCCATCAGATTCAATGTACCCATAGCCTGTAGAGGGAAAACTCGGTTTAATTCCAAAAGTAACCAGATATCCATCACTCGCAAGTGTCTCGGCTTCTTTCATCATTTGACGATAATTATCGACGTTTTCGATAAAATGATCAGAAGGAGTAACTAGAACAATATCTTCTGGGTCAAATTTTAAGCATGCAAGAGCAATTGCCGGAGCTGTATTTCTTCCCATCGGTTCTAGAATGTATGAGAGGTTTTTTATTTTGCTCTCAGCGGCCTGATCCACAACCAGAAAATATTGGGTTTCATTAGTAACGACCATGAATTGGTGTGGTTTGTTCCGTTCGATTGTTTCCTGAAAAAGAGATCGATTGTTAAAAATCTTAATAAACTGTTTTGGTGATGACTTTCGTGATAACGGCCATAATCGTGTCCCACTGCCACCTGCTAGAATTACAATTTTCATAAGGAAGATGAAATCATATTATTAAAACGCTGTCAATAAAATTGACACTGGTCACTAGAATACGAAACTGTATTTTGCCTCAGAACACAGGATAAATCGGTATTTGTTTATATATCCCTCCATAAGAGTTAATTTAGGTTCTGGATATACAGATACTTTATTGAAATAAATCTGTAGTTTTAAAAGTATTTCAGGTGTGGGATAGGTAAAATATAAAATACTATCCCCCAAGTTGATTGTTGTGTTATTCCAGAGTTCAAATTGATTTTGCCCCCAAACCCCTTGCCCTTTGAATTCGCCTTCTGGAAAGAGAATCGTTTGTTTGAGATAATATGATAAGAGTCCGACGGATCCATGAAGATCGGCATATATCGGCAGATGGCTTTTATAGACTTGTTGTATTTTATTTACATCTTGAACGATTTTGTAGTTATTTTGGTAAGCATCATGAAGCGATATAACAGATGGACCTGTAAATAATAGAGCAAATGTAAGTAATATGTTAAAAATAAGCTGAGAACGAATAATTGAATTTAGTGAAGACTCTAATTTAATACCAATATAAATAGAGAAGGGGATAAACATAATTGCTGTCCAGTGGCCCCAGACTTTGGTGATTATACTGAGTGTAAAAAAAATAGAAAATATAAAAAAGCTTGAGACAAAAAAATGCGCGATATCTAAATATAAATTATTTTTTTTGCGATATGCTTTAATGAGGTAATAAAGCATAATTGGAGAAAAATAGAGAAGTTGATCGGATAAGAATGTTAGCGTGTATTTAAAAAAGGGTTCGGTTCCAAGACGTCTTGTATGAAAAAGAAACGAAATATAATCATGCTGATAATTCCATATTAATAGCGGTAAAAGAATAACTAATGCTAGAAAAAATGAGAGAATAAACTCAACGGATATCAGTGTTTTCCTTAGTTTATTATTGAACAAAATATATAGAAAAATAAAAAGTGGTAATAATATGAATGTATATTTGCTTAGTAGGCCTAAACCGGTTGTTAGGCCCAATCCATAAAGATATTTTTTGTTTTCAGTCTTTATTAGTTTAACAAACAAGTAAATGCATGCGGAAGAAAATAGCAATAGTGGTTGTTCAACCTGCATTGTTATACCAAAGAAAAAATTATAGGGAATAAGGACAAAAAGTATTAATATTTTCCAAATACTTTCTTTATTGCTTAGATAAACTGAAGCGGTTTTGTATATAAAAAATAGGGTAAAAAGGAGAAGGGTTAACGACGCAGTTCGAATGGCTAAGAGTGGTTCTCGAAAAATCAAAATGAATAGGTAGTTAATCCATGAGACCATCCCGGGATGATCGACATAGGACAAATCGAGATGAGACGCCCATAACAGATAGTAGCTTTCATCAGCTGCTAAAGGAGTTAGATAAGTTAGAATAACTCTAATTAGAATAATGATAATGAATAAAATAATGTATTGATTTTTTTTTAGCATAATACGATTAACTCGTTTAATTTAATCTTAAGTTGTTCGTGTATTATATCAGTAATTTAGCCATTTAGGTATGAAAATGGATACTAACGGTTTTAGTGTTTATAACTATTTTCAGACAAATAATTTGCTTGCAATAAAAAAAAATGAAGTTAAAATAAAAGAACAGTTTATTAATAACATGAAGCGAGGTGACGAAAATGATATCAAAAGATATGAAAATAATTGATCTAGTTAATGAGTATCCCGAAGCTATAACCATATTGCAAGAAAATGGTGTCGGATGTATGGGATGTATGCTAGCTCATTCTGAAACAATTGGGGAAGGGTTAACTGCACATGGATTAGATGTTGATAAAATTCTTAAGGATATTGAAGCTGCAACAAAAAGCGCTGCTTAGTTTGATTAATTAATCTTGATATAATAAAAAAGCACCCAATCGGGTGCTTTTTTATTATTTAATTTTAGAAGGATTTATTCCCACTCAATAGTGGATGGTGGTTTGGACGTGATGTCATAAACTACCCGATTTATTTCAGGTATTTCATTAATAATACGAGTAGATATTTCGCCTAGAACTTCATAGGGAACATGTGCCCAATTTGCGGTCATTGCATCTTGACTGGTCACAACTCTTACCGCAATCGTATGAAGATAAGTGCGTTTATCGCCCATTACTCCAACAGTTTTAATTGGTAGCAACACAGCAAATGCTTGCCAAACTTTTCGGTATAATCCCGCTTTTTTAATTTCATCCATTACGATGTCATCAGCTTCTTGAAGCACTCTAACGCGTTCTCTTGTAACTTCACCCATAATTCTGATAGCTAAACCAGGACCAGGAAATGGTTGACGGTAGACTATTCGTTCAGGAACCTCTAACTCTAAGCCCATTAACCTTACTTCATCTTTAAATAGTCGTTTAAGGGGTTCAATAACTTTAAATTTCATTTTTTCTGGTAAGCCACCAACATTGTGATGGGTTTTAATTTTTACTGCATTTTTTGATACTCCCGAGGTTGCACTTTCAATGACATCAGGATAGAGCGTTCCCTGCGCAAGGAAGTTTATTTCTCCCTTAAGTTTTTTTGCTTCTTCTTCGAATACACTAATAAATTCATGTCCAATCAGCTTTCGTTTCTGTTCAGGATCACTTACTCCTTCAATTGCTTTAAAGAAACGATCTGCTGCATCAACATGAATGAGTGTAATCTTGAAATTATCATTTACAAGTTCTACAATTTTTTTTGCTTCATCTTTTCTCATAAACCCTTGATCAATAAACATACATACAAGTTGTTTTCCAATTGCTTTGTGTAATAAAGCTGCAACAGTCGTTGAATCAACGCCTCCGCTCAATGCAAGGAGCACTTTCTGATTGCCGACCGTGCTTTTAATTTCATCTATAGCTTCTGTTACAAAACTTTTCATGTTCCAAGTAGGAGGCATTCCTGCGATGTTGTAAACAAAATTATTTATAATATCCATACCTTGTTGAGTATTAACAACTTCTGGGTGAAATTGAACCCCATATATACGTTTTGCTTTATTCGCAATAGCGGCATAAGGGGTATTATCCGAATGAGCTATACGAACGAAATCAGCTGGTAGTTTTGAAACGCTGTCTCCATGACTCATCCAAACTGTTAGATTTGGCATAATTCCTGCGAATAGATCAGAAAAATCGTCTATGTGAAGTTCTGCTTTTCCGTATTCTTCTGCCCACTTCGGCTTTATTCCAATTGCTTTCCTGAAGCAAGGTTAACAGCGTTTCCTTTGTAAGTTCGACCTGGGGTTCGGTTTGGCCCGGAGATCTATCAAAAGGAAGAGAAGATCGTTTTTCCCGTATTTCCACGGGTAGATCATTTAATTGGATTCGGTTCGAATTGCATATGACAAAAGCATGTTCAACGGCATTCTCAAGCTCCCTGATGTTCCCCGGCCAGGGATGTTCCATCAGCCGCTTCATGGCTTGCTCATCAACCCCTTCTATGGATTTATTCTCCCGCTTGTTTCCTTTTTTAATAAAATGGCTGACCAGAAGGGGAATGTCTTCCCGTCGGTCTCTTAAGGGCGGCACCATGATGGGAAAAACCTTTAACCGGTAAAACAGGTCTTCCCGGAATTTTCCCTGCTTTGTCAGTTCATAAAGATTCTGATGGGTTGCGGCAATGATCCGGATATCGATTTTTATTTTCCGGGAGTCCCCTACCCTTTCAATCTCTCGTTCCTGGAGGACTCTTAAAAGTTTTATCTGCATATAAGGGGTTAATTCTCCGATTTCATCCAGAAAAATGGTCCCTCCGTCCGCCTCTTCAAACCGGCCCTTGCGATCCCTGTGAGCCCCGGTAAAGGCTCCTTTTACATGGCCGAAAAGTTCGCTTTCGAGAAGGGTTTCAGAAAGGGCGGAGCAGTTCACCGTGATCAGGGGACCTGCTTCATCATTGCCGGTATGATGAATGGCCCCGGCCACCAATTCTTTCCCGGTTCCGCTGTCTCCCTGAATCAGGACATTGGCCCGGCTGTTGGCCGCAGCCCGTATGGCATCAAAGACATTCTGCATGGCAGGACTTTTCCCGATAATATTTCCCAGTTGATACGCTTTTTTCAGCTTCCGTTGCGCCTCTTCAGCCGTCATTTTAATCTTTTTTAATTCCGTCAGATCCGTAATGGTTTCGACAATACCGAGAATGCGTCCGTTATCATCAAGAGCCAGCCGGGCATTTTTGATGACTGAGATATCATGACCGTCCTTGTGGCGGATGGAACATTCTTTGGCCTCGGTCCTGCCGTGCTGAATCACGCCGCAGGCATTTACATCCGCAGGGCACCTTTTGCCAAAGCACTGGCTGCATTGAATCAGACTACAAGGATGCCCCACGGCTTCCTGTGCAGAATATCCGCTGATCTTTTCCATTGACCGGTTCCAGGATGTGATCACCCCCTGTTCATCCAGGGTAAACAGGCCCTCGGCCATGGTATCCAGAATCTGGTTTAAAAAATTGACATTCCATAATTGATGGGTTTCCATTTTTTCCTTTAATACGTACCTTTTGTCCCGGACCATGGCTTTAGTAACGTTACTATAACACAAGTAACGCAACCGTTACCATTTAATTCCCTTTATTTTTCTGTTCCGGCTTTTGTTGTCTGCCTTTTTTATTGCCCGTCACCTGACAGGCATCTTTCATTCATGTGGATATCCCCAGCCTGGGAAGGATATAAATCTGAAGCAGAAGATAAACCCCTAAAAAAATCAGAACATAAATCATTTCTTTCATACATTCCCTCCTCATTATATATACAACACCCGTTGATCAACCATCTGGTATATTGCAGCAAGTGTTATGCCAATCCCATAATTATTGATATGAACCAGATATAATATCATATGGCATGAACTTTGATAGTATATCCCTAAAAGTAACATTTTTACAGGTTTTCATGGAGGAGAAATCAAAATGGAAATGAATCTATTTCAGGAAGAATTAAAAAAAGGCGTCACATTGATTGATTTTAATGCGTCCTGGTGTGCACCCTGCAGGGCCCAGGAACCGGTCATTAAAAAATTAATAAGCCTGTATCGGGATCGCGCCGCCATCATTGAAATTAATATTGACGATCATCATCTATTGGCCACCGAGTATGGGGTCCAAAGCATTCCCACACTCATTATTTTCAAGGAAGGCAAGGAAATCAAACGCTTTGTGGGTCTCCAATCCGAAGCGGTAATTGCCCAAAGTCTGGATGAAGCATTATAACAATCGAATCAACCGCATGGGAGATTAAAAATGGGCAAGTGTATCCATCACCCTGATCGTGAAACCGGCTATATCTGTATGAAGCACAATATTTATCTTTGCGAGGAATGCATAGAATGCCGTGACCCTGACCTATACTGCAAGTTCAGACCCTCCTGCCCCATTT
>Ga0154585_1037_pt2 | contig 30958 bp, 25 predicted proteins | sample RifGroF2_FD_116014 | JGI IMG/M metagenome (GOLD analysis project Ga0154585, IMG submission 116014) | Candidatus Margulisbacteria bacterium GWF2_35_9 | reverse complement strand
CCATATGATGGCCTAAGGCTACTTTATTGCAATCCAGCTCTTTTGCGGTCTTATAAAGATGTGCACGCCTCAGTCGAGCGCAAAATGAACAATAACTCGATCCTGGCGTTCGTTTGTCTTCGATAATCTCCTCAATCCTATTTACCTGTATAAAATAATCCGACGAATATTTCTCCATTCCTTTTTTGAGTTTGTTTTTCTGATAATCACTCAGCATCATATCTAATGTCACCACTTTTATTTCGTAGTTAATGGGAGCCTTTTTCTGGAAAGCATGTAAGAAGTGAACAAGCGTCCAACTATCTTTACCACCGGATAAACCAATAAGAATCCGATCCCCTTCTTTAATAAGTTGTTTTTCTATAATCAGTTTGCCGATATTTCGATTGAGTCGTTTTTCTACATTTGAAATCATGGAAGGTATTATACGCCTCACCCCCGGCCTTCGGCCACCCCCTCTCCATAATATGGAGAAGAGTTAAAAAAAATTAAATTTTTGGGACAAGAAAAAAAAGTGATCGATATATTTATATAAGGGGAAAGAATAACAATCTTTCAAAAAACAAATATTTAGGGGGTAGTAAAATGCAAATCAATACAAGCAAACCAGCAATGATGACCGTTCCATTAGAAGTAAACAAACAGGAAACAACTAAGATGTGTATGCTTCCAAAGACAGAGTCAGCACCCGTTTGTCAAAAGGAAACAGCTTCAATCCTTTCATCTCAGTTAGCGTATCTCGATCCTTTAACTATCGATAATACAACTGGAACAACAGTAACAGAAACAGATAAACATAAAAATGAGCCTGATCCAATTATTGAACGGTTAGTCTCTAATCTAGTTGTGCATAATGCCGATCCAAAACTGTTAATAAAATTTTATAATTCATTAAATTCTGAAGGTTATAAAGATATGGATCCAACCTCAGAACTTAGAGACCTCCTTCAAACAAAAATCATGGCTCTTACCGGTGAACCAACAGCTGATATATTAAAATAATATAATCGTTTAAATAATTATTACAAAAAACAGGGCGAATGCCCTGTTTTTTTGTATGTGCCTCTCTCCCTACCCTCTCTCCATTCATGGAGAAAGGAAGAAAAAATCGTTACCTTCATTGAAGGGTTAGCGGAATTTTATTTTTTGTAGTAATCCTGAATGGCTTGGACGGTATAAGACTTCTTTTGAGCTTGTTCAACTGCTGCCGTCATAGCATTTGCAGCGGCAAGAGTCGTGATGGTAAATACTTTATACAACAATGCGGCTTGGCGGATTTCCTTATCGTCGATATGAGATGATTTACCCATTGGCGTGTTAATAATCAGATCAATTTCACCGTTCTTTATTAAATCGTTAATGTTTGGTCGGCCTTCATTTATCTTAAGGACTTCCTTCACTTCAACATCATTATTCTTCAGTACTTTTGCCGTTCCTTTTGTTGAATATAGTTTAAATCCCAATTTTATCAATTTTTTTGCAATGGGAACTACTTTTTCCTTGTCATTATCATTAACCGATACAAATGCGGTTCCACTGAGTGAAAATTTTTCACCAGCGGCTACTTGAGCTTTTGCAAATGCACTCCCGAAACTATCCGCAATGCCCATAACCTCTCCTGTAGATTTCATTTCTGGACCAAGAATTGTGTCTTGTCCTGTAAATTTACTAAACGGCAATACAGCTTCTTTCACTGATATATAATCAGGAATAATTTCTTTAACATCCAGTTCTTTAAGGGTTTTTCCAAGCATTACTTTTGTCGCAATTTTAGCCCAAGGTATGCCAGTTGCTTTTGAAACAAATGGAACTGTTCTGGAGGCTCTCGGATTAACCTCTAGAATATAAACATCTTCCCCTTTAATAGCATACTGGATATTCATAAGCCCAATTACTTTTAATTCCTTTGCTAACTCAACTGTCATATATCGAATTCGATCCAGAATTTTTTCAGATATGTTCTGAGTTGGTAACATACACGCACTGTCTCCAGAGTGGATACCTGCTTGTTCAATATGCTCCATTATGCCGGCGATGACACAATCTGTCTCATCTGCAACAGCATCTACATCTATTTCTGTTGCATCTTGTAAAAATTTATCGATTAGGACCGGTTTGTCTTCGGAGGCGATAACCGCTTCTTTCATGTAACGTTTTAAATCCGTTTCATCAAATACAATCTCCATTGCTCGACCACCCAACACATAAGAAGGACGAACAACTATCGGATACCCAATTCTTTTGGCGATGACAATAGCATCTGTATCATTTTTAGCGATACCATTCTCGGGTTGTAAGAAATCTAGTTTCCGGAGCATATCTCCAAACAACGCTCTATCTTCTGCCATATCGATCGATTTTGGAGAGGTACCGATTATCGGCGCACCGGCTTCTAGCAACTTATCAGCCAACTTTAGAGGGGTTTGGCCACCAAACTGAACAATGACACCTTTTGGTTTCTCTTTACGGATAATACTCATGACATCCTCAAACGTCACCGGTTCGAAATACAATCGATCGGAAATATCATAATCCGTACTCACTGTTTCTGGGTTGCTGTTAACCATGATCGACTCAAGACCTGATTCTCGGATAGCTAAGGAAGCATGAACACAACAATAATCAAATTCAATTCCTTGCCCAATACGATTTGGTCCGCCTCCAAGCACCATGATTTTATCTTTAGTACTTGGGATCACTTCATCCTCTTCATCATAGGTTGAATAATAATAAGGAGTTTTGGCTTCAAATTCAGCACCACAGGTATCTACCATTTTATAAACAGGTTCCACCTTATGCTTAAGCCGAAGTTTAACCACTTCCTTTTCCGTTATTTTTAGGAGTTCAGCTAAAAATCGATCCGAAAATCCATATTCTTTTGCCTTTCTAAGCGTTTCAACCGATAACGGATTCTCTTTTATAAGTTCCAATTCAAACTCATAAAGTTCCCATAATTGATTTAAGAACCATGGATCAATTTTTGTTAATTGATAAATTTCATCAATACTTAACCCTGCCTTAAATGCACCTTTTATATAAAATATTCTTGAAGCATTGGGGTAAATCAGCTTGTCCCGAAGTTTCTTAATATCAACATCTTTTGCTTCATCAAATCCATAATGCCCAATTTCAAGCGAACGCATTGCCTTATTCATGGATTCCTTAAATGTTCTGCCAATCGCCATTGCTTCTCCGACAGACTTCATCATGGTATTTAAATTACTGTCAGCATTTGGGAATTTTTCAAAAGCAAATCTAGGTACTTTTACAACCACATAATCTAGAGTCGGTTCAAATGAAGCTGGCGTTTCTTGTGTTATATCGTTTGGAATTTCATCCAGAGTATAACCCACAGCTAATTTAGCTGCAATTTTTGCTATTGGAAATCCTGTCGCTTTAGATGCTAATGCCGAACTTCTAGACACTCTCGGATTCATTTCAATAACAATAACATCTCCATTTTCTGGATTAATTGCAAACTGAATATTACTGCCACCTGTATCTACACCGATTTCTCGCATAATTGCCAACGAATAATCCCTTAGTCGCTGGTATTCTTTGTCTGTCAGTGTTTGTGCCGGAGCAACGGTGATACTATCTCCTGTATGAACTCCCATGGCATCAAAATTCTCTATGGAACAGATAATCGTTACATTGTCATTCTTGTCTTTCATCACTTCCAATTCGTATTCTTTCCATCCTAAAACAGACTGTTCAACTAATACCTGACGGATTGGACTGGCATTAACACCATCGCTGACAATTCGGCCAAGTTCTTCTTTGTTATAAGCAATACCTCCACCAGTTCCCCCAAGGGTAAATGCTGGGCGAATAATTAAGGGATACCCAATTATGTCTGCAATTCGATATGCATCTTCAACAGAATACGCAAGATCGGATGCCGGTGTACCAACTCCGATTTTTGCCATCGCATCCTTAAATAACTTTCTATCCTCTGCTTTTTTTATTGCTTCAAATTTTGCACCGATAAGTTCTACATTAAATTCTTCAAGAGTCCCATTCTCAGCCAAAGCCATTGCAACATTTAACGCTGTTTGCCCACCCATGGTCGGAAGAAGTGCATCTGGTCTTTCTTTTTCAATAATTTTTCTAACAATCCCAGGCGTGATGGGTTCAATATATGTTTTATCCGCAATTTCAGGGTCCGTCATAATGGAGGCTGGATTACTATTAATGAGAACGACTTCGTATCCTTCTTCTTTTAACGCTTTTACAGCCTGAGTTCCAGAATAATCAAATTCACAGGCTTGACCAATTATAATGGGGCCGGATCCAACAATAAGAATTTTTTTAATATCAGTTCGCTTTGGCATCTTTAACCTTCCTTATTCTTAGAAATGTACTTGGACTTATTAATAATCGCTTCATAAATAGAGGCATTTGAACCTCTATTGTTGATAAAAACTTTTGTCCAAGAATCCTTTTTAAAATGCTCAATCTAAATATTGATGAAGCAACTTTTTTCTCTATAATAAACCCATGTTTTATTAATTCTGTCTGAATATATCTTGGATGAAAATTTATTGTTAGACCAATATCACTTCGATTCTCAGGTTTTATTGAGAATGGATGAAGCTTGCTTCGTCTGAACATGGCTCTGGTAATCTCAAGAACGTTTCGTTTGTTAGCATATTCGAGTATAAATACTGAGTTATTTTTCAATACACGATTTAATTCGCTAAAAAAACGAGGCACATCTTCTACATGATGCAAGACTCTAACAGAAACGCCTCCATCGAAAAAGTTATCATCAAAGGGTATTTCATATAAGCTACCTTGAACAAAATCTATATTCTTTTTATCCCCATACTTCTTTTTAGCGCTATCAAGAAGCTTCTTCGAATAATCAAACAGCACGATCTTTTTATCAATTATCTTTTCGTATGATGGAACCAAACGACCAAAACCTGCACCACAATCAATAAAATTAGAAACTGACTTATTTAACATTTTTTTTATTATGGATTGTTCAATAATATTCTCATAATGTCTGTCACTCCAGAAATCACTTTCATAGTTAATATCATCATAATCCGTAATATTTTGTTTAGGGTTGTTACTTTTACTCACGTTGGCTGCCTCCATGATACTAACCTAGAACACTTCGTCGAATTAAAAAAAATGGATATATCACTTATTATGGTATTGGAGTCGGAACACACACTCATTTTCACATTTTTTTGCATTAGGGAAATTATATGATAAAGCAATTAAATTGTAAAACGTTTCACGAGTCTATATTATGAATTAACTCTCTCATTTTCTTTAGATCAAGCTCTTCAATGTTCTTATCTAACTCTGGCATAGGATCATTAATTATGGGTTCCTCAATCGTCGGAGATTCAATAACAGTGGCATCATCGTGAATTGATTCTTCTTTTGAATCCGTGCTAATTTGATTCTGTTCTTTTATATTATACAGTGCTTTCAATGATAGGCGGCCTCCATCTTTTGTAAACGCTAAGTTGACTGTATATCGTGTAAAATCCCACTCTGTCGATAAAGCTGTTCCACCAGTTGCTTTTCCATATAAGCTTGTAAGCAGTTTTTTTATCTTCAAATAACGGTCTACATAATTTTCCTGATCTGGAGGTGCAACTTTTATAATTGCCTCCCCTTTATAAAACATATCATCCTTAAAATAAAACATTAAAATTGCCGGTTCATATCCAAAATCGTAGTCAAAATAATATACCCCATCATTGGGCATACTTTTAACGCTCTTTTTTTGAGCTGCAAATTCTTTGTAAAATTCTTTTAATGTTGCACCAAATTTTAAGCTCTTAAACGTAACATCTTTATCTCGAGGATCCGGAACATAGTATGACCAAGTATAGTTATCGTTTAAAATAACCTGTTTCCCATTTTTTAAGTTTATTATTTCTTTTTTTTCACTTGAAAAACAAATGGATATTAAAAAAATAGTAATAAAAATAATACAAACTTTTTTCAATTAAAATCTCCTATCTATTTAATTTTATATTTAATTTATCATCCGATCAAGCAAATCTCCTATTTCATTCGTTTTATCTATATATTACGTTAGTTTTATCTAGAAATATGCTTATGTTTTATTGAACTAATAATGTTTTTAAGTATGATAGGTTGTATGAGAGTTCTTCCTTACGGCACACAATCGATATCTTTTTCAGACAAGCTTAAGATTTTTCGTTCTTTTGGAACCGGCTGGTTAACCTGCGGTCCACAGGTACAAGAGTTTGAAGAAGCCATTGCCCGCTATGTCGGGGTTAAGCATGCTATTGCTGTAAGTAACGGCACAGCAGCACTTCATTTGGTTCATCTGGCCATTGGGTATGGAGAAGAAGAAGTCGGGATTACCTCCCCAAACACGTTTCTAGCCAGTTCCAACAGTATTATTTATGCCGGCGGTCGACCCAATTTTTCTGATATCGACTCGGCATCATTCAATATAAATATAGATACTATAGACCCCAACACAAAAAATCTTAAAACAATCACTCCCGTTCATTTTGCCGGATTACCCATCAATGTTAAGAAGCTGAAAGAAAAGTTCCCAAACACAATTATAATTGAAGATGCCGCTCATGCTTTAGGAAGCAAGTTTCACGATGGGGAGGAATGGGTTAAAACTGGATGTTGCAAATATAGTCTGGCAACCATATTTTCTTTTCATCCCGTTAAACACATAACAACAGGAGAAGGGGGAATTATTACAACAAATGATGACCAACTTGCCGATATGCTTAGACAACTTCGCTCCCATGGCATGATCAAACCGAACGGGCATCCGGACCCTTGGTATTATGAAATGACGGAACTTGGATATAATTACCGGATTACTGATTTTCAATGTGCACTTGGTTTATCCCAACTTAAAAAACTTGATTCATTTATCAAACGAAGACGACAGATTGTTTCGCTGTATCAATCAGCTTTTTATAATATCGATGGAATCTCTTTTGCAAGCGAAGAAAAGTGGCAATTCAACAGCTACCATTTATTTGTATTACTTATTGATTTTGAAAAATTCGGCATGCTTAGAAGCGAGTTCATGAACAAACTAAAAGAAAAGGGGATTTTAACTCAGGTTCATTACATTCCAGTTTATCAGCAACCCTATTATAAAAAGCATTTTCCTCATAACGAAGCAGATTTTCCAAATATGGAAGAGTACTATAAAAAAGCAATATCGATACCATTGTATCCAAAAATGAATAATTCCGATGTATCTCGAGTGATTAAAGAAATTAAAAACACTTTAAAAATATCCTAGGGACGATTACAATAATCTTATGATTAAACGAATACTGATTGTTGCGGCGCATCCAGATGACGAGATTCTAGGATGTAGCGGAACTGTTGCCAGACTCATTTCCGAGGGAGCAGAAGCATATACATTAATTCTTGGAGAAGGAATTACCTCAAGAAATAACGAAAACTTAGAGCAGGTCACGGCAGAAAAAGGAGAACTTGAAAAACAACTCCACAAAGCCAATGAAATAATCGGAGTAAAAAAAGTATTTCGCTCGTTTTTTTCAGATAATCAGTTTGATACACACAGCATGCTTGAAATTACAAAAGCCATTGAAGCCGTTAAAAATGAAATAAAGCCCGATACTATTTTTACTCATTATCAAAATGATCTAAATATTGACCACCAAATCACCTATCAGGCAGTAATAACCGCTACACGACCAATTCAGGACGAAAGTGTAAAAACGATCTATTCCTTTGAGGTTCTGTCCTCTACCGAATGGAGTTTTCCAACAAGTTTCTCTCCAAACACATTCTTTGATATCACTCACAGTATCGAGCAAAAAAAACAAGCAATGGCAGCCTATTCAATGGAACTTCGAGAATTCCCTCATCCCAGATCGCTTAAAGGAATCGAACTAAGCGCACAGAACTGGGGAATGAAAGTTGGATTACCAGCGGCGGAAAGTTTTATATTGATCCGAGATATAAACTAACCACCCACTGTTAGTCCATCATTATCACTTTTTACTTTTTTGGCGATAATGGCCAGTTTTCATTACATCGGTTAATCCAAGATTCAGTTTATCGGATATACGACGTAAATGTGTTTTTGCTATCTCTTCCATTTCCTGACGCGACATACTGGTATAATTTATCGTTAAATCCTGACGATCACCCATTTTTAATAAGTATTCTTCATCATCTTCAATTAGTCCCATTTCTTTTGCTAAATCATACATTGGCGTTCCGGGTTGTGGGAGCAAATATCCAGTACTTGGATATATTTCGGCGTCATAACACACATCAAATGTCTTTTTAATCGTTTCCACCGTCTCTTCAGGATAACCTAATACAACAGCGGTTACTGGCACTATCCCCGATTTTTTAATCACTCGAGTCTGCTCAATAAAGTCGGCTAATTTAATTTTCTTATTCATGTGGGTAAGAATTGCTTCATCTGCAGATTCAAGAGAATATCCAAGCGACACACAACCCGCTTTTTTAAGTTTCTTTAGCAATGGCAAATCTTCATCTTTAAATAAGGTAGCTCTGCAATCTGCAACCCAATAAAAAACAAGCTTATTTGCGATGATTGTATCAGCAAACTCTTCCGCCTGCTTCTTTGAAAACAATGTTAATTCATCAAAAAACTGAACATAATTCAATCCATATTTGTCTTGTAGAAATTTTATCTCATCACATACTTTTTGTATGGGACGAACACGGTAACGTTTTCCGTAAAATGCATGATAACAAAAGGTACATTGAAACGGGCAACCCCGTGCAGTATTCATTGGTAGTGCAACCAGTTTCTCGTATTCAACCGGATAGGGTTCCGGGACATTCATTTTACACTTTGATAAATAAAACTCCATATTCCATAAACCATAATTAATAAATGGCAGATTATCCAATTCCTGAATCATCGTTCTTTCTTTGGTGTATTTAATTAATCCATTTTCTTTATACGCAATGCCACTTACAGCATCAATCGATTTTTTCTTCTTGATAACGTGTAGCAATTCAACAATTGTGACATCTCCTTCGCTAAATACGGCGATATCAACTTCTGTCTTATTTAGGAGTATTTCCGGAATTGACGATGCCACGGTATTTCCAGCGATAATTTGAGCATTCGGGTGGTGCTTGCGAATCATTTTTGATATTTTTTTAACATATCGATAGGCAGAAACAATGGTCCCCAGTGTCACAACATCAAATTTTGCTTTCTTTATTAAATTTTCGATCTCATCATCTGTTGGTCTAAGTGCCTCTAAATCCAGAATTTCTAGTTCGTATCCAGCATTATCTATAGCTGTGGCAATATACCCCAAACCAATTGGAAAAAGAGATTTTGGACTTTCCGGTCGTAATGCAATATTTATTAGTAATACTTTCATTTTAATAAACTCCTTATCTCGATTTTTTTAGCTGATCTTTCGATATATTCCCCATTAATATAATATCTTTCACATTTTTTATGTCAACATTAAACAACAAATCCAGTATCGATAAATGGCTTTCAAATTCACCATGCAATTGGGGATACTTTGGATGGATATATTCTTGAAACATAACATCCATCCCTTGGTCATTAAAACTTTTTACGTCTGCATAATCTTTACCAAGAGCTCCAAAAATATATAAATCTGTATTTAATTCCTTGCACATACTCAAGACCAGATCATTTTTGCTTCCTGAAACAGTCATCTCACTCAGCTTGTGCCAAGAAACGTCGATACCGAGTTCTTTTAACAAATATTTTAATACATACTCATTTAAATCGCATATTTTAACCCAATCCTGTTTATATAAATCCTCAAAGAAATCGGATGTCTGATTAAAGTATGGCGCTTTTTTATAGTTCAAGTAGATGCTCATCCAGTGTTTCTTTCGCCAAGGCAGATTATTGTTTATCATGATATCTTTTATGGTAAGGCCTGACTCAAGGTATCCTTTATCTAAAACAGGCACAGTTAACCAAATTGGCCCATTTTGAGTTTTTATTTTATTACGATTTATCCATTCTTTTGGCACATATTGAACATCATCAAAACTCACATAAGCATCTGCAAGCATAATCTTATGAATTAATCCTAGCCATGGTAGATACGTTGGTTGATGAGCTGTCAAAATCATAATAATCCTCCGATGTTTTCTATAATATATTGAATGTCTTCTGATGTAAGACTTGGATATGCTGGCAGGGAGATGTACTGGTTAATATTTGATTCTGCCTGTTTAAAATGGCTTATTGGAAGATTAAGATACACATGCAACAATTCTTCACGAAGCAAGGGCTGAATTACCTGAATCCCTTTATCTCTGAGTTTTTGAACATAAAGCCCAGCATTATTTACTTTTAACATAATTCGATAATAATTGGGAATTTTTGTATCACTAGCACTATCCAACACATTATTTCCAAAGGCATTTTGATATTTTGCCACTATCTGTTTTCTTTTAGCTAATAATAGCGGATATTTTTTTATCTGTTCCAAAAGAACCGCACTATTAATATCTGAAAGAAGAAAATTAAATCGCGGTTTATATGTTTTTGGCATGTCAAAATTGATATAATCATCCACCCAGCGGATAAATGACTCCTGCTTTGAGCACACTGCTCCGCCATACCCACTGGTAATGGGTTTGGTTGCATAGAATGAATAGGTAGAAATAATCCCAAAGTTTCCTACTTCCCGAGAAAGATATTTAGCACCGATACTTTGAGCGTTATCTTCAACAAACAAGATTCCCTTATCAACAAATTTTTCAATATCGGCTGGGTATCCAAAAGTATTGGTTAAAATTACAAGCGATTTTGAATCATAGTAAGGCATGACCGTATCGATGCTTAGGTTCAGTTGATTATCAACATCCAGAACAACTGCCTTTAAATCCGCCATCATGATTGCATTTAATACCGCAGTACAGGTGTATGTTGGGATTAAAACCTTTTCAATCTGATACTCTTCTTTTAACCATAATAAAGCTAAGTATAATGCCGTTGTTCCGCTATTAACTAATCTAGACTGAATACCAAGCCCTATAAATTCTGATAATGCACTTTCAGCCTCTTTTCCGACTTTCCCATAGGAAATATATCCGCTTTCCAATACACGAGCTACCGAAACTTTTTCTTCGTTACTTAGCGTCGGTTTATTATGGGGGATTTGTTTCATTGCGTACCTTTTCTTAATACGAAATCAAACATATGGGTTGCCTGAAACAACACAGGATTAACAGATCTCTTCTCGCATGCATTAAAACCAATATCCATGGCGATTTGCTTTATTACATTAAAATCAAACCAGAATCGATTTTCTTCAATTTTTAAAGATTCCTCTATTTTTTCGGCAGGCCAATCGAGTTTTTCATAGGACTTAATATAAGATTCTTTAAGCTCTATATCTGGGTTTTGTGTAAAAACTAGTTCTGCAGTATCGGTTGTTTGATTGAATAGAAGCGTCAATGCCGTTCTAATTTCATCATAGTTTTTTAAGTATTGTAAAACACTGCCCACTATTACTTTTGAACATATACTATTTTTTTTCTTCGTATTTTCCATATCCAGCATATTTTCTTGATACACTTCAATATTTTGGAAATTTTGTGTTGTTTCCCTAGCTTTATCCACCATATTTTGAGAATAATCACATAAATACACCTGTTGAACCAATGGTGCAAAATATAAAGAAACGAGACCCACTCCGCCGCCGATATCTAAAAGAACGTCTGTTTTTTCTATCAAACTAAAACTACTCACAATATCTTGTATGTATAAATAATAGTCCGAAAAAGAATAGGACCTCTTCCCCATGGTTGCAAAGGGATTTTCTTCTGCGGCTTTTTCTTCCCATACCTGATGCCAATTTACGTCATTATTTGTCATATCAGAACCTCTCAATACTGTTGCTTAAATCTTTTAATTTATATTCTATCGTTTTGGCCTGCAGTTCTACCCGACAACCATCCAATTCGATAAACGCCGGATAGTTCGCATTTGTTGCCAAAATCTCTAGGATTACTTCTTTAATCGTTTTATCCGGGTCTAATTTATTTTGCTCCGGTGTTCGTTTAGGGTGATAGCTTGCATTAGCATTTTCCTGAACCATACCCGAAGAGTCATTACTAATATTATTTACGAACTCTTTTACTATTTCAACAGTGGCTTCCTGATCGATTCGACGCAAATTATCATTTGAGATATAGCGTGGTTTTTGAATACGAAGTTTCATTAAAATATTTCCTGAATCTACTTTTTCATCTATTTTTATTAAAGATACGACAAATTCTTTATCTGCATTTGCTATGCAGTTATAAATTGGAGCCCAGCCTCTTCCCTTAGGTAAGTCTGATGAATGAATTACTACCATTCCTTTCTTTGGAATATTAAAAAGATCTTTTTCTATAATCTGATCATAATTGCTGACAATCACGAGATCGTGGCTTTGATTAATATCTGTTTTGCTTTCAGAAATCGTAAACCCGATGTCACAGTTTTCAAAATATGACGCTAATGCGATTGCATCTGGACTATCTGTATCTCGTGTTAACCATAAAATATTCATATTAAATAAAGTCTTCCAACTTAACTGGATCGCCTTTTTTGATTGCCCTTTTTAATTGACGGCCCAGAATAAAATCCTGATGTTTCGGTTCAATTCCAGACGGAGCTCGTTTAAAATCAATATCCGATTCCATTATGATCTCTCCCGCATTCATGTCTCGACCGACCACAATTTTACGTTGCATAATCGATCTCATGTTTTTTTCTTTATCGGTTGGTTCGAGTACGGAACTTCCAATTGCTTTTTCGATAAAACGAATATCTTCTGTGTATTTTTTCAAATCTTGCGGTTCCATTGAAAACCAATGATCCGGCCCCGGCATATTATGATCTAAGGTAAAGTGTTTCTCGATCACTGTTGCACCAAAACAAACCGCACCCACTGCAGCAGCAGAACCAATTGTATGGTCTGAAAAACCCACATCTACGCCAAACGCTTTGCGGATGGCTGGTATTTTCTCTAGGTTTACTTCCTTGGCTTCCGCTGGATAGGATGAGACACAGTGCAATACTGTAATATCGTCATTACCCGTTTTCTTTATTTCGTTTATGGCATCTTCAATTTCTGAAGCATAGGCCATCCCTGTGGATATAATCATCGGCTTTTGTTTTGAAGCGTAATAATTCATTAGTTTTAGATTCGTAAGGTCATCGGAGCCGACCTTAATAAATGGCAACTCTGTTATGGACAATAAATAATCAAGATCTTTTATATTTTGAGCCGTCGAACAAAAAGTAATATCATGTTGATCACAACAATCAATGATCTCATTCCAGTCACTATCTTTAAACTCATATCGTTTAAACATGGCTAACATGGATTCTGTTACTTCTTTCCCCTGAGATTTATAAGTGTAGGTTTGATTTGGGTCAGAAACGAATTCATCCGCTTTAAATGTTTGAAACTTGACGCAATCCACTCCGCATTCGGATGCAACCTTAATCATCTGTTTTGCTGTTTCCACATCCCCATTATGATTGATTCCCACTTCTGCAATTATGTATATATTATTCTTCATTTTTACCCCTCGACTCCTGCTTTTTTAAAACAAATAAAACACCCTCTATTTTTTTGTTTTTTTCTTTTCTTAAATCCACTAAATTCTGATTTTCAATATCGAAACCAAAATCAGTTGCCAAAGACTGAATATAATCAATTGAATGAGCATACCGACCGGATAACCTTAATTCATATTTATTTGAGCTAATTAAATTTTCTATGGAAAAAACAAATAAGCCATCCTTATCTAACTTTTCATGAACAACTCGAAACATGTGTTTTAAATTCCCAATATATACAAACACATCCGCTGCGATAATCAAATTGTAATTATTTTTGCTATCATTTAGGATTTCAACAATATCGCCTACCCATAATTTATTATAAATCTTTTTCTTTTTTGCTTCTTCTATCATTTTTGGTGACAGATCAATACCGTCAATGATGCCTGTAATATCGGCCAGTGTTTCACCAACCAAACCAGTACCACACCCAAGATCCATAATTTTATATTTTTTATTTTTCGGCAAGTACTCCCTAATTAATGCGGGGGTTTTATACTCTAGCTTATTTAGTAAATCCTTTTCAAAATAGCTTGCATACTCATCGAATAAATCTGCCACATATTTAGCAGTTGCTTTCTGCGGTGTATCGCCATTTAATGCTGCGAACATATGTTTTGCACTATCATCTCGCGGGTCTAGTTCTAACAGTTTTTCAATCTTAGCTTTTGCCTCTTCATACCGACATTGTTTTATATAAACACACCCTAAATTGTTTAAAACTTTTATAGCATTTGGATTAATCTCTAAAGCTTTTAAGTAGTGATTCACTGCGTTATCTAGGTCACCCATATTTTGAAATATTAGGCCCATATTGCTGTATGCCTCAAAATATTTTGGTTCTAATTCAATCACTTTTTTATATGCATCTATTGCCTGTTGTTTATCATTATTCTCTTTATAGGTGTTCCCTAAATTATAGAAATAGACCGGATTACGAGGATTTATCTTAATAGCATCGTTAATCAGTTGAATGGCACGGGGCATGTTTCCACTCTGTTTTTCAATGAGGCCTAAAAGATGTATGACATCACTTTGTTTTGGGTATATTTTTAGAATTTCTTGATAAATCTTTTTTGCTTGGTCATATTTTTGAGTTTGATGCAAACTTACAGCTTGCTGAAACATGTATTCAATATTATTTATATCAGTTGTCATTGGATCTCAGTTTATTCATTATTTCATTGGCCACTCTTTTTGCCCCTTGTCCATCTACAAATGTCTGCCCGATCGACGACCTGTATTTTCGCTCATTATAACTTAAGTATAATTCATTAAACTGTTTTAAAAAAAGGGTTTCCCAATTTTGTATTTCAATATCGATAACTTCGCTAATAAAACCTGCCTTTTTCCAGTTTTCCATATTTAGTTTCTGATTATCGGCTACTTGAAATAAAATTGACGGAGTTCCTGTTGCTGCAAGTTCATAAGTCGTCTGTCCACCCGCAGATATCGCAATATCAGCATGTAGCATTAAATCCCTCATTTGCTGCGCTGAAATGTTCTGCAAAATACTTGCCTGCTTATTATATTTCTGAATAATTTCATCTTTATGTTTATGGTTCGGGCCAAGAACAAGCGTAATATTAACATTTTCTATTATAATCAATTCTAAAACTTTCTGAGATAAATTAAATGAATCTTCGCCACCAAAGGTTAAGAATACTTTTTTTACTTTTTGGTTCAACTTTCGTTTTCCGATATTCCAAAACACTTTTCGCAAAGGGATGTATTTTGTTCCCAGAAGAGAGGTGTTTGCCTTACGATTATATGAAAATTTATCGGCTAAAATAGAGCCGTTCAACACATAGCCATTTGGATATTTAATCCTCATAAAATCATCAATACTCACTAGTAATTTATTGTTTTTTGCTAAATTTTTATAGTAATCTTCATCTGCTAAATATGAGTCGATAATGACAAAATCATAGCCAACTATATTTTGGCTCATCCAATTTTTTACCTGAAAGGGATTGTCTTTCTGAGATTTTAAATCACCGTTGTAATTTACTAAAAAATCGTGTTCCACTTGTTTTTCGATGAGTGCATCATGAAGAGAAATACACCTAAAAATATGCCCCCAGCCAATTCCTTCTCCACCTTCAGTTAAAATAATACCTTTCATCTATTTAAACTTCGGATAATTTTGACTTAAAATACTCAGCTGCTCGATCCAAGTCTTGGAGTTCCAATATTTTTATGGCTTCTACGACCTCTTCTTTTAATGAGTTAAATGCACTTTTCTGTCTAACACTTGAATTAATTTCATATAACCACGGTTTTTTCTCAAATAAAGACAGTATCTCTTCAATCTTTATAATTTGATCTTCACGGTATAAATAGTCATATACCTGACACAGTAAAATGTAATCATCCTTTGTATCCAGAGTAACTCGCAATCTATGGTTTTGATATTTTTCAGGGGCAAATATTTCTTTCACTTTAAATTTATCTGGATGCTCTTCCATATAAAGCGCCACCGCTTCTCTATCTATTTTTTTAGTCGCTTCATTAAATGTTTTCTCTAATGCCTTAAAGGTAAATACCTCTACTGCAAAGCCATGGGGATATGAATTAAAATTGAATATATAGTCCCAGTCGCCTTCATTAAAAATAGCAATTGTATCATCAATAATGGCTGGATCAATTAAGGGACAATCACTGGTTACTCGAACAACAACCTCCAACTGATTTTCAATTGCCGCATAATAAAAACGGCTTAATACATCATGCTCATCTCCACGAAACCACTTTACCCCATTTAATTCAGCTGCTTCTACCACTTTTTCATCACATTTGTTAATGGTGGTTGCTATTATAATCTCATCTATATTATTACAGGCTTTTAATCTTTTAATAACTTGGTCTAAGGCAGTTGTTTTGCTATTTGCTGGAAGTGGTAATAATACTTTTTCTGGTAAGCGTGTAGAGGTTAATCTGGTTTGTACAATAACGCCTATTTTCATTTCTTCAGTAGATACATAATATCTCGATTTGAATCAATCAAATAGGGATATATTTTTCTTTTAACTTCACTCAATTCAGGGAATTGTGATTGAAACAACTTTTGATAATCACCCTTCCACATTAGGTTTCCTTGTCCACGGTATGGTAATTCAGTAAATTCCTCGTTAAAATATTCAAATCCCCATATGTATTGATTAGAAACCCGAACCATTTCTTTAAACACATTTTTTAAATTATCTGGATTAATATGGATCAATACTCCAGAGGTAAAAACCAAATCAAAATAGTTGTCTTTATACGGTATATCAAATCCAGATGCTTGAATAATGTTGATACCGGTTGTTTTATTTTTTGCCCTTTCAACAGCATCCCATTGAAGTTCAATGCCATAGAGATTTTTAAACCCAATACTCTGAAGTTGGTTCAGTTGTCCTCCAAAATTACAACCTATCTCTAGTATCTTGATGTCTCGCGAAAGATTACCAATAAATTCTAAATTAATCTCATCCCTTGATAATCCAAACCGCTCCATTGAAAGTTGGTTCTGGCCATCAACAGTGTAATCATTTCTTAAATTATACTCTTTCCCAAACTCACTGCTCCATTTATCTTCCTGATGGGTCATAATTTATATCATCTCCATAAGTTGTTGTTTATTTAACCATACGTCATTTATATCACTTCGATAAAAGAAATTTTCTTGTACAGATGGATAGTTCTCGTATTTTTTCAATCGATCCGTTTCAAAGCTAAAGGATGGTAATATGACATATAAATCTCCAATATCGCGAACCATTCTCGATTCATCTTCTGAAATAAGGGTTTCATGAAGCTTTTCACCCGGACGAATACCGACAACTTTGTATGAAATATCATCACCAAATGCTTTGGCTAGGTCTACCATCTTCATACTTGGAATTTTGGGGATAAATACTTCTCCACCCACACTTTCTTCGAAAGCACGAATGACAGTCTGTACACTTTGTTCCAATGTTATCCAAAAACGAGTCATTCTATCGTCCGTTAACGGTAATACTTTTTCACCCTGACTGACTAATTTTTTAAAAAAGGGAATGACACTGCCTCTACTACCGACAACATTTCCGTATCGCACTAAACTAAACGATGTTTTTTTCGCTCCAACGTAGGCATTTGCGGCTACTAATACTTTTTCCATTGCCAACTTTGTAGCACCATACAAATTAACAGGTGCGACTGCTTTATCTGTTGAAAGAGTGATTACTTTTTGAACACCATTTTCTATTGCAGCCATCGCTACGTTTTGTCCACCAACAATATTGGTACGAACCGCTTCAAAAGGATTATACTCGCACACCGGAACATGTTTTAATGCCGCTGCATGAACAACATAGTCGACACCCTTCATCGCCATGCTTAAGCGTTGAGCATCTCGAATATCCCCAATAAAATATCTCATACACGGTTTATTAAACTTTGGTTGCATTTCGTATTGTTTCAGCTCATCTCGAGAATAAACAATCACTTTGTTTGGAGTATATTTTTCGGTAATAACCTCTATAAATTTTTTCCCAAATGAACCTGTCCCACCCGTGACTAAAATATTTTTTCCATTGAACATGATCGCCCCTATCCCTTTATGTATTTTTTCGATATTCTATTTATCATATCATTAATTTCTGAACTAAAAAATGTCATTCCATCTGATATTGAACCAAAAAATAACACGCCCTTGTTCCTCATATCCACTTGCCTGTCTTTATTTGAATACTCTTTCCCAACAACATTTTCTAAATACTTAAACAAATAATATCCGCCCTGAATTTGTTGAGCAATAAAACTTACCTGATGATTATATTTTGCGCTAAGTTCTTCCAAATTTTTATTGATTGTTTGGGTATATTTGTCTACTAATTTTTGATTCATTTTTTTCTTTTTCTCTTCCTTTTGAAGATTTTCAAAGGCTTTTAATCCTTGATCTGCGACTGCCTTAATTTCATCATAAAGTTTGATGTTATCTTCTAATGTTTGAAGGATCTTGGGTAATTCAGTATAATCATATTCCCGTCTAATCGGGAGATTAAAATTTTTATTATCTAAACAGTACTCTTTTATATATTTAGAATATGCTTCTTCCAGATTAATATGTTCCGTATGGTCAATAAACACTCCCCGTCTTGTACAATTTACAACAGCTAAATCATTTGCAACTATCATTCTCTCCAAGTATCGTCTGTATGAATCAAACGCTATATTAACCGGAACCTGTTCTTTATGAATACCTTTCACAAAAAAACATGGTTCTAACCGCTCCTCTTCGCCATCAAAAAGCTTATACCTATAAAAATGTTTCCCATTTTCCGTAAATATACTGACTTCATGATCAAATCGACAACCATCAACATGCGTCTTTTCTTCATAGGACAAATCCTGTCCCAATAGAATAATTTTCGTTGCACCCATTCTAAAAGCAAGCTGGATGGACATAAATGCAACTGTCATTGCCCCTTGAATTAAAGCATCACTTGGAATAACTATTTTAAATAAGTCGAGAAATTCAACTAGATACTTTCTGTTTCTAATTGCAGAGGGAGATATTATAAAATTTGCTTTTATATTGTCCATAACTGAATAATGACAATTTGCTTCAATAACAACTGGAATATCACCTATTTCAATATTCTCTAAATAGTAACGCACCTCTTTTTTCATATCTAATATCGTAACAAAATCTGGACGAATTCCTTTTTCTAACAGAGGTTTTAAAACAGACGCAACCGCAATAATACAAACATCATTCTGTATTTTCTTTAAGAAATCCAGATCATCAACTAATGAAGGCCCCGCTGCAACGCATACTACTGGCTTACCCTTTACTAAATCTTTTAAGATACCAATATCCGGATATTCAATAAACTTATCGATACATCTTATTTCGTTTTGAAGTATCATCCCTCCATACATCATTGAGGTTTGAACATTCGATTGCTTAAATAAAGTTGCATCCCTAATAATTTTTAGTATAAGTTCTATCGTTTCCAGTGCTACTTTGTTATATGGATAATACACAAAATATTTTAAACCTTGGTATACATAATCTGATGCTTCCAAATTAAGAACAATATTTCGCTCAAGTTCTTGATGATTCTCTGCAACCAACGGATTAAAATATGGATATTTTTTTATAATTTCTGAGAAATCGAAGTAATGCAATAAAGTGAAAAGATAATTTTTGCTTGGGAAAACAAAATACATATGTTTATACCAATTATATTTTTCCAACATATAGTTAATCATATACGGATCTAACGTAAGAACCATCCCAATGGACTTCTTCTCAATCGCCTCTTTGTTTTCAAGATATTCTTGGTCGATTATCTCCTTTGCAAAAGAATATGGGTCTATTGAACTAGTAATATTTATCTCTTGATCATCCTTTTTGTATACTAAACCGGCATTATCCGACGTGGTTTTAACCAATATCAGATTATTATCCATTTCACCACTATTAATTATTTTGGCAATTTCGCTGTTTAGCGATTTAAAACTTGCGATATTCTTTTTATATATATGCTCTTCTGTTGTGGTCATATATGCTTCTCCATTAAACAAGAAAGTTCATAATGGGTGGTTTCCCATAATAAAATCCAAGACTGGTGTTCTATCGAATATTTAACAACATTTAGTATCTCATTAAACCGGATCAAATCATTTTTATCTGGAGAACATAATGCAAATGATTCCTGAAGGTTTGTTAATTTTAAGGTGTATAATATTAATGAGTCCTTATAATCGATATCATATATTAATCTTGCTACAAGTTTTTTTAACTCATTCACATAAAGTTGAACATTATTGTCTTTATTTCCCATTTAACTCCCGATCATTTAGCTTTCTTAATAAAAAACATCCTACTAATTGCCTTGTTTTGAACTCATTATTATATTCTGCTCTGCAGAGTTCAAAATAATTTTTTAACAATTCACAGAATTCTTTAGACTGTTCCTCTAATTAAATGTTGCCTTTAACAGAGGTTAATGTCAAGAGAACTACCTTCTTTTAGCCCCATTTAACACGCAATCGAGAAGCTTAATCGTCCCTCTTCATTGCTTTGAGTAGACATTTCTGAATTTTCCTGAGGGGCACTCCTTTTTTCTGCTTGGTCAATATCTAGTTGTTTCCATGTTGATCTTAAATCCTGAAGCATATACAGCACCTCATTGACGCGAGCAGGATCGTTTTGAATATTCGCTTCAATTAGCTTTTGGCCCATATAATTGTATAATGAAAATAACGGTTTAGATATTTCATCGTACTCCATATTTAAGGAACACTGTAATTCTGAAATAATCGCGTTTGCTTTGTTGATATTGTAACATTTAGTTTCAATGTTCATTCCAAAATCCAAATTATCCAGTCTTTTTAAAAATTTAATTGCACCATCATATAACATCAAAACTAATTTACTCTTTGATGCTGACATTACCTCATCTTCTAAATATCTTTCATAAACCACGTTACAGCCCTCCTGTCTTATTTATAATTCCAATTATTATTTAATGACGATGTTTGCGATGTCATATACGAACTCATATTTTTTAATTCACCTAAAAGCGATTCCATTTGGGTAAATTGTTTTCGTAACCGCTCTTCTTCCATGGTCATTCTATCTTCAAGATTTGATATCTGTTCATCCAAAACGCCCATGTTGCTCGCAATACCATCTAAAGAAGAACTCACTGCACCCGTACCACCATTGGTTATCTTTGAAAGTGCCAGATCCATAGCCCCTGCCATGCCAATTGTTTGATTTGCTTGGATATCGAGTATTTTTGCCTTTGCACCAGTTCCCTGAATATCATTCAATCTTATCTTTTCTGTACTTAGTCCATAGGGAAAATACACTGTAATATTTTTACCTGTATTACCTGTTATGGAACGATAATCAACCCAATCATCCGTTTTGCTGTCCCAATACTGCAAAACGAAGCTACTTAATACATCATCCGTATTCGTATCCACTCCATACACTGAAAAACTGGTAAACTCTTTTGCTGTCCCAAAATCCAATTCATAGGAAGATCCATTATCCGCTTGCCAGCCTGTGCTACCACTTGCAAAATTACTTAATTGTGTATTTCCATCGACAGCACCAGAAGCGGACCATCCTGGGTCTGTACTGCTTGCTAACACGGTTGCTGTTGATGAGCTATTCAGAACATAGGTCATTAACTCTTTTACTCCGTCCAAATTTGATTGCAACACGCTTTTCATTGTTGTTTCATTTATAGATAAGGAACCATCCAGCCCCATGGATATTCCTATTTGTGATAATGATGTAATGTCACCTGATAAACTCGACACACTCTTAGTAATCATCGAATACAACTGTTGTTGAATCATCATTAACGATGAATCACCAAATAGCACACCACCCTCTCCAGTATCACTATCGTAGGATAAGTGTTGGCTGAAGATGCTCATACTACCATTAAACTTATCAACAAAATCTTTAGCTGACTCAATAATTCCATCGGTATCGTTAAAGATACCAACCGTTATTGCGGAAGTGCTTGTGTTCTTTAATTCAAGTGTTAAACCCGTAATAAAATTTGAAACCGTATTTGAGGATGATGACGTAAAAACGGCACTGCCAGACGTTGGATTACCCATGATCAGTACGGCATCTTTTGCTTCAACAGCCGTGTCCATACTGAGCGACGATATATCTGAACTAAAAATGATCCGTCCTGTTTCCCCACTATTTCCAGACGTTAGTATTAAACGATATGGATTTGTTGACCCATCATTAATAACAGATGCCTTAACATCTATCCCTAAACTATTGATGGCTGATTGGATATCCTCAAGGGTATCAGTCGCTGTTATTGTTATGTTTTTTTCAAAACTTCCATCTATGCTACTTGAACTCGTACTTCCAAGTATCCCTAGGTCTTTTGCCATGTGCCCACTGCCATACTCAGAAACAACCAAGTTTTCACTGCCGGCATTTGAATCACTTATACGAATACCATCCCCTGTACTATTTATAGAAGCACTTATACCAAAACTGCTTCCAGCTAAGTTTATTTGACTAATAACATCACCGACTGTTTTTATTGATGTACTTTTAAGACTTAGAGAAAATGAATCACCATCGGTTGCCGAAAAAGTAATGACTCCTTGTCGAACTCCATCTCCCAAATTCATATCTTCTAGTAATGTATTCTCGCTCATATATTTAAAATCTAAATCTGAGCCTTTTAAACTATAATTACTGCTAGTACCTAATATTCCCAAATCTTCGGCAGTCGTACTTCCATTTTCAGTAACAGAAAATGTTGCTTTTGTGCTTGAATATAGTTCTAAGCCATTTTTTGAACTGTTATATCGGGCAGAAACTGCAGTTGTTCCGGTCTCGTTATTAATTGCATTCATGATATCCGAAAGAGATACCGCTCCGGTTATATCGATTGTTGTCCCTTCAATTACAAACGAAGTACCTCTTATCCCAGCTTGATCTGCATGTGCTCCAGTCAGGTTTTTAAGCATGACAGAATCGATACTTGCTATTAAGTCATCTCCTGCTCCTGTATTTGTTACATTTAGTATTCCTAAATCTTTCGCTGTGCTATATCCATTTTCAGTAATCACAAAAGCACCGGGAACATCTTCCGTTAACGTAATACTTTTCCCATTACTCGATAAAGTGGCTGAGACATTTGTCGTTGCGGACTCTGCGTTGATGGCAGCAATGACATCGGCTAAGGTATTTGCGGATGTCACATCAATGGTTGTGCCATTGATATTAAAGGACTGCTTGGAAATTCCTAATCCATCATTTAAGTTATTTAAACTACTATTTGTTGTTAAATAATGGATATTTCGACCATTAATGCTATTTGCAGAAACGCTTTGTTTAATACCCAAATCTTCAGCAGTTGAGCCTCCGCTGACTTCTTCTATCTTTAAATTATTTATTCCACTGCCATTATAGGAGATATCAATCCCATCTCCATTGGAACCAATACTTGCTGTAATATTTATTCCAGATGTATTATTGATCGCATTAATGACATCCTCAACATTCATTGCATGCGTTAGATCAATTACAGCATAATTGTTATCTCTATCTGTTATCTTTATATAACCTCGACCAACGCCATCTCCACCATTTAAAAAATTTAAGTCGGTTTTCTTTTCGATATCTCCATTTCCCATTTCAATACTGATTGAACCGGCTCCGACAGGAGTTGAATTATAATCATTAAATCCATTTGAGCTTAATTGATGGGTCGTTGCCAATTGATCGACATAAAATGAATAAGATCCCGGAGTTGCTGATAAAGAAGCCGTTACAGCTAGTACAGATTCATCTGAAATTGTGGCAGTTTTAACATCATAGGTTGATGTTTTTGATAAATTGTAAGCAGACAATTGCAATGTAACTAAATTTGATGCTAAGGAAGCCCAAGAATCTTCTTTGGCTTGTTCAAGTTCTTTTTGTGCAGTCAGATTGTCTACTCTCTGCCTTTTGATACTCATCAAACCATTTATGATTGACTCCGTATCCATCCCAGAAGAGATTCCACTTATACTACCACTCATGTTTCCCCCTATACCTTATATAGTATTAATAATAATACTTTTTTGTTTTTTGTCCACCAACCAGTACTTATATTATCGGTAATTTTACAAAAAACTTTAATGTAATATTTAATTTGAAAGATGGGTATATGTAAAAAAATCCGTGTTAAAACGGATCGGATTGTCTAATAATTAATAAAAGGCAATATTGTTTAACGGTACTGCCTTTTAGCCTTCTTCATCAAATAGGATACCTTTGATTTTTTCGTTAATACTCGCTCTGAGTTTAATTATTTCTTCCGGTGGTAATTCTTTTATCACTTGTCCTGTTTCTTTATCAACAATTGATGCAATAAATCCATCTATTCGATCATCCATTCGAAGATGAACATTAAACCCGGCATCTTGAATTTGTTGTTTTATCATATCGATTGTTTCTTGGATATTAGCATCAATATCTTCCAAATTCTGTTCAATCATCGAATTATCAATTTCTATCTCTTTAACTGGTTCAATTTTAACTTGCTCTAATTTAACGGGTTCCACAGGCTGATCTTGTTCTACCGGTTTTCTTATGGATTGCACACTCATTATACTTTTGTCTACACTTTGAACCTGCATAACAATACCTCCTTAATTAGAATAGGAGCTGCCCCGAAAGGCAGCTCCTTACTAAGACTTAACTTACTATCCCAATAATTGAAGGACTGTTGATGGAAGTTGGTTTGCTTGAGCTAACATCGCTGTACCAGCTTGTACTAGAATCTGATTCTTAGTAAACTCCATCATTTCTGCAGCCATATCAACGTCTCGGATACGACTTTCAGATGCTGATAGATTTTCTTTAGTAACACCCAAGTTGTTAATGGTTGTCTGTAAAGTAAATTTCTGGAAGGCACCTAATGTCGCTCTTGAATTTGATACATCTGTTATTGCTTGGTCAATGATAGAAATAGCAGAAGAAGCATCTGCACTTAACTGGAAGGTATTTCCACCACGAATATCTGATAGACTATTGGTTCCTGCAACATCTGTCGAGTCACCAATCTTATTTATTTGAACATCATCAATGGATAAATAAATAATATCAGATGCACTTGCGTTATCAGTTAATGAGAATCCTAACTGACCAGTCTGGATTGAAACATTACCTACAGTAGCCACTGTATTTCCAGCTGATGATAATGTAAATTTTGATCCGGCCCATTCTGTACCGATTGATCCATATAGAACAAGACCACTTCCACTTAACAGATCCCCATTTATTGTTCCAGCGACATCTGAACCAGCATCACTTCCTGCTTCATTTACTCCACCAGAAATGGTTCCTGTAAACTGATACTTAAGAGTAATATTATCCCCATATTCTGATGTTCTTAAAGATAACTTTGTTCCACCTGCATCATCTGAAGCTATAATTCCAGTTGTTGCTGAATCGGCATTTATTAAAGCTATTGCAGTTGCTAAGTGTTCTGCAACTGATTGACCAGCAGCTAATGTGACATTGTATGTTTTGATTGTTGTACCTCTCCACCATCTTCGTACCACATCGTGACTGAACCGGCTCCTCCAGCACTACCTGTTATTGCTGTTGCAGCTGTCGCTGTCGCTGCAGTTGCCGCTGTAGTAACTGCTATATCATTATTTCCTGAATTATTTACTGTTCCAATAGCTGTTACGGTAATATCTGAATCATTAGAAACTACTTCTGTTCCAGCACTACCATCTAATAGGTTTTGTCCACCATATTTTGTTGTCGTTGCGATTCTTTGCATAGATTCTAATGCTTTATCTACGGCTGTTTGGTCCGCAGCGATTGATGAGGAGTCATTTGCACCAGCATTTGCAGCATGAACAGCTAATGTTCTAATACTATTTAACATGTTGTTCATTTCTGTTAAAGCTCCCTCAGCGGTTTGTACCATTGAGATCGCGTCTGATGCGTTTGATATTGCTTGTGTTAAACCACCGATTTGTGCTCTTAGTTTTTCAGATATTAATAAACCAGAAGGATCGTCTGAACCTCGGTTAATTCTATATCCTGATGATAATTTTTCTAATGATGCACTTAAACCTGTGTTTGATACGCCTAATGTTCTCCAGGCGTTCATTGCTGCTATATTATGATTGATTTGCATTCCCATGTTTGTTTCCTCCTTGATTTTTAAAACAACTTGTTTCTTCCTTGAAACAATTTTTTACAGTTTGTTTTACGTGTCCTGCTGTTACACTTAATAAAGAAGCCCCCTGTTAACTCTTTATTGTATACCACCCCCCCGAGTTATAACAATTCAACTTAAAAAGACTAATATCCTTATAAGTATTTTCGGTAATAAATAAATAAACTTTAGCAGAATTATATCTATTTTTTATAATGTATTTATTTTACAGGAATCGCGCTCATCTTTTTCCTTATCATTTCTTCATAAAGCATCTCGAGAGAACTCACTATTTGCTTGCCATCCTTTAGGATTGAACGCTCCATTTTACTTCTTAGACTTTTATGCAAGTGTTCTAATTCTTCCCGATCGTTAGCTATTCTTACTGCAATTTTTAAATAGTCTTCAACAGAATTTGCTACGAGTTGTGGTAGCCCAATATTATTTAAAATACTCACGCCCACTCGCGATACATGCATTGCTCCTGCTAATGTAATAACAGGACAGCCCATCCAGAGTGCTTCGCAGGTGGTGGTTGCTCCATTATAGGGAAACGTATCGAGAACAATATCCATCTTATTATATAAGGCAAAGTGATCACTCTTTTTAGGAAGATAACCAATTAGGCTGAGTCGAGTCGAATCGATGCCATTATTCATCATTTTTGTTTTAAACTCCTTAGTAACATCATCATCGGTAAAGGATTTATTCTTTAGTATCAATTTTGATTCTGGCACGGAATGAAGTATTTTTATCCACAAATCTAAGACCTGCTCGTTTATTTTTATTAGTTGGTTAAAACTCCCAAAAGTGATGCTCTTTTTATTATGTAATGACTTATTCTCAATTTGAGGACAACTCTCGGGTGCTTGATAACAAATAAAACTTTCCGGAAGCCGAGTCAATTCTTCTGTATAATACTTCTCAGTTTCTCCCAGTGGGTCAGCATAATGATCTGTTATTCGATAGTCGAGGGTTTTTAATCCTGTTGTGTTTGGATAACCCAAGTAACTCACTTGCACAGGAGCATTCCTTTTGGTAAAAAGAGTAATCCTATTAAATGCAGTATGTCCCGATAAATCTACTAATATATTCACTTTATCTTTTTTAATCATCTCTGATGCTTCTTCATCCGTTTTTCCATCAATATTTCTCCAAAGATCTGCCTCTTTTTTAAACCAGTTTGTCATTTCATCTTCAACTGATGTTGTGGAGTAGCATATAATCTTGTATTTTTTATGATTATGATATTTAACGATCTGACTAATAAAATAGGCAACCGAATGGACTCTAAAATCAGCCGATACATAGCCAATACATAATGGGCATAGAATATTATTATTGTGGGGTTCAGATATGGTTACAGATGCCGACAAGCTCTTAAACTGCTCTGCCCAATGTTTATGTTCATTAAATATCTCACTCGCTTTCATTTGATGATCAAAATTTAACAAATATAAATAGTTACTATATGCCTGATGATAATTCGGTCGAACTCTTATCGCGTTTCGATACTGATCCATCGCTTTGCCATAGTTTCCTTGTTTATAATAAATCTGGCCTAGATTATTACATGCTTCAACAAAATCCGGTTTTAATTTTATTACTGTTTCGTATTGGATAACTGCCTCGCTATTGCGATTTGTGTCCTTGTACACGTTACCCAAATTAAAATATGCTGCAACAAAATCTGGACGAAGTTTTATTACTTGCTGGTAATGGTCTATCGCTTGGTCATAATTTGCTAAAGAATTATAGGTATTTGCTAAATTATAATGAATTTCAAAAGAATCGTTCTTTAATCTCAATGCTGCTTGAAAATAAAGAATTGCTTCAGGAAAATCTCTATTACGTTTTAGAACATTTGCTAAATTATAGTAAAACATGACATTATTTGGATTCAGTTTTATTGCTTTTTTAAAATTGGATATAGCTGGCTGTAACTGGCCACTTTCTTCAAATAATACACCCAAGTTAAAGTATGCTTCTGAAAAATGGGGTTTTATTTGAATAATCCTTTTTAATATTTTTATTGCATTTTCTTTTTGGCCATCCCGAATTAAACATTCAACCATTCCAAAGTATGACTCGACTAGTTCCGGTTTCCCGTCGATTGCTTTCTGAAATTCAATAATTGCTTCTTTTTCTTTCCCCAAGTCTTTAAAGATTATCCCAAGCATATAATTTGCTTCGTAAAAATCCGGTTTTATGTCTAATATTTTATTGTAATGGCTAATGGCAGCCTCAGTTTCACCCCTAACAATACATATATTTGCCAATTTATAATGGCACATCATGTGATTTGGATTAATCGCTATTATCTGCCGAAATAGTTCAACTGCTTCATTAACTTGCCCTTGGGTGTCTAATAAGCAGGCCATATCATATTGCATTTGTTCATTCATTAATTTATGGCTCGATTCTGAATTTCATATCATTTGCATCGTTATTGATTTTAATATCAACAAATCGTGCGTTTATCTCATAATCGTTGCCTTTAACAAAGGGCAAATTACGAATAATCTTAATATAGGTGGTTAATTGTTTGGCGTCTTTTTCTTCTCCTGTTTTATAATCGATTATGAGTACTTCTTTTTTTGTTTTATCAACCATTAATCGGTCGATTCGATACTCTTTTGAACCATCAAATATTACCTGTTCGTTAAACACTGTCCATCTACTATTAAAAATATCTGCGTGTTCTATTATGATGCTATCAATTCTTTCTAATATTTCGTTTAAACTTGATGAGCTAAATGCTTTTCCGTATTTGTGATACACCATTTTTTTTGCCGCTACCAATTCATCTTCTCGATTGTATTTAATATATGACAAATACTCATGAACCGTATTTCCCAACTGTTGACCATAAATATACTGTTCTTTTGCATAAAGTATCTGATCCTCTTGTTTGGAGTCGATCTCTTTTGCATTACTTCCTTTTTTTAAATACTTATAAATTTCTTGATCGGCTGTGATCTCCTCCATTTTTTCAGCATTTTCAGGATTTAATAGTATCTTACCCAAAGAGTAATTTCGATCAAACAGCTCCTCAAGAGACTCTTGCCCGGCATTATCACCTGGTAGATTTTTTATGCTTGATAAAATAGCTTCTTTAAATAAGTAATACATGTCATCCGTTTTCTTCCCAGTTCGTTCTTTGAGTTTATCTATATCTTGAATTTTTTTACCCACTACTGCATACAAAAAAAGACGATTTTTTGCTCGGCTTAGTGCAACATATATATTATTTATCTCTTCATTGAATTCTTTTTCTTCCTGATATTTAAGTAATTTACTGAATCCATCAATATTTTTTATAATATCGACTTCTTCTGATTGGAAAAACATATAGTCTTCTAAATTACTAAAATTTTTATTATATGACGCACATATTTGGAGATAATTGCTAGAGCGCGCCTTTGACCCAATATCCCAATAGAAAAATACATTTGGAAACTCCAGACCCTTTGCTTTATGAATTGTTGTAATCTGTATTGCATCTGATACTGAAAGGCCTACCTGTCTGTAGGATTCTGAATTTCTCTTTTTTTCTAGTTCCTGAATTAAACCCGGCAAATCTACTTTTGAATTTATGGTTGTTGAGCAATACGACTCTACTAACTCTAGAAATTTTACAATATTTTTAGAGTCATACTCTGTATTATAAATGTGATTAACTGTGAAATAATTAATTACACTCTGAACTTGATCAAATATAGGCAAATCCAAATCAATTTTGGAAAGGACTTTCTGAACGGCTCTTATTGATTTTAGTGACTGATATTGACTTAGATCATGCTTATGCTCCTGATCTAAACCCTTATATATCTCCAAAATTTCTTTTAGCTCTTGCGAATTAATCGTGATGAGATTTGATCGCAATATTTTTATAAGGTTCATAATATCGCCTATCGCGATGTAGTGCAAAATATACATAATATCCCTAACTGCTGGACAATCAAGCACCGATGCAGAACTTTCAATAATATATTTTAACCCTCTTTCCTCCAACAAATCAGCAATCTCATCCATTTCCTTATTTCGCCTTACAATAATAGCGACATCCCAAAGTTTAAATTTGCTACACTCAATTGTTTTTTGAACATAATTCACAAACGCTGTGGTCGTATCTTCCTCGGAATCTCGCTCATTTTTATCTATGGCAACTTCGACAAAGCCTTTATCTTCTTTTCTAAATGCTTCTATTTCTGGATATGTCCACTTCAAATACTGATTATCACTTATTACCTCAGCGACCTTTTTAAAAAATTCATTAACAAAGCTTATAATCTCTGGGGAACTTCTGTATGACGTTTGCAGCGACATAAAATCCTCTATTTGTAGAATAGATTGTAAGTTTTGTAATAAACCTTGTTCCCCACCTCTCCAACCATAAATCGCCTGTTTTTCATCTCCCACACAGATAATGCCACCATTTCGTGTCTCATCAGATATAATTTCATTAATCATCGGCAAGATAATTTTCCATTGAATTAAGCTGGTATCTTGAAATTCATCTATTAGAATATAGTTAATTTTATTCGTTAGCATTTCATAAAAGTAATTCGATACGGTTTGATTCTCATGATCAATAAAGGATAATTCCTCCGAATATAGGTATTTGTACGAGTAATACAGGATGTCTTGGTAG
>Ga0154585_1007_pt1 | contig 32158 bp, 32 predicted proteins | sample RifGroF2_FD_116014 | JGI IMG/M metagenome (GOLD analysis project Ga0154585, IMG submission 116014) | Candidatus Margulisbacteria bacterium GWF2_35_9 | reverse complement strand
CAACTCAGTAGATAAACCCTGCGGTATTTTCACAGCAAGATTCACCGGAACATCAATCACCTCGGCATGATTAGCAATCCCTGCACCAGCGCAGGCGACCCAATCGCCTATCTGAAAACCAATCACTTCGTCACCTAGGGCAACCACCTGACCTGCGGCGGAGTACCCGGTTGGACTCGCGGTGCCTAATCTACCGATCACAAAATCAACAGTTCGCCGGATACCTTGATCCCAAACCATCTGCAGCGCCTGTCTCACTTTTTTCGGTTGCTTCAGAGCATGGCTATAAAGTGATTGCCCAGAACCCTTAATGCCCGCCATCTCCGTACCCACACTGACACAGGAATGGGTCACCTGAACAAGAATGCATTTTTTACTTACCTCCGGCGAAGGAACATTTTCAACAATTACTTTACCGTTTTTTATGAGAATTTGTTTCATCGGCATCCGATAATGTAAATTGAAGTATAAGTTATCTTGGTAGTCAAGCCAAACGCTTCAAAACAAAAGAATTAGGGGCTTTTGGTTGATTAAGCATGATTTAAACAAGCTTAATCAAAATAGAGATTACTACTTTGCTTTTTTGCCAAGGTTTCCAAAGAAGCAACCACATGTGCAAGGTCTGCCTGTGAGAGACGACCGTGACACGGCAGATTAACCACCCGTGCAGCCACCTTCTCTGCAGCCGGATATTTCCCGGGAAAGTAATTGAATAAGCGTGATCTTGGAACAGGCGAAAGGGGGCCATTAAACCACTGCCCCAACTCGATGCCTTTAGCACTAAAAAAGGTTTGGCAAAACTGCCTGTTGGCCACTAAAAATGAAACCCGGGGGGCAACAGCGATTTCATTTGCATTGGGTACACCAGGTGTTGGTATATCCAATCGGTGAAGTGTTGCTCTAATAATATTTGCATTGGAAACACAGTCTGCTGCAATAAGTTTAAGGTTTTCCCATTGTAAAACTGCCAACGCTAATTGTGCTCTTCCCATCTTGACCATAAACCGAGGTGAGATATGACCATCGAATTCCGCCTTGGGGGTAGAACTGCGAAAAACATGACTCTTAAAGCCAGCAGCCATAATGTATTTCCCAAGCAAGTTAGAAAATACAGCCTGAGAACACCACGCAGAAATGACGGTCTGCAAGAGATCGCGCAATGATGACAGTGCGCCTGCCTCTGGAAGGCTTTTATAAAGCATTTTAACATCCTGCTCCAGTTTTGGATTGTTAACCAAGAGAATGCCACCCCAGCCCGATGACAATGTTTTTGATAACTCCATAGAAAAGATCGCAGCGTCACCAAATGTCCCGGTATAAAGCCCATTTATTTGGGATCCCAACGCAAGGGCACAATCTTCAATCACGACTATTCCCCGTCCTTTCAAGGCAGCAACAATCTGTTGAATAGGTGCAGGCTTTCCTAATGTATGTTGCACCACGACAGCTTTAGTTTTTGGGGTGAGGGCGGCTATGACATCGGCCGTTTCGACATTTAGGGTGTCCGGATTGATATCCATATAAATAGGTTTGGCGCCCGATGCTATTACCCCAATGGGCACTGCCAAACAAGTGTAGGCTGATAAAAGAACCTCATCGCCCGGACCTATCCCGGTTGCTTTCAGGCATGCGGCCAAGCTGGAACGGGCACTACCGAATGCGAAAACAGCTCCATCGCTGAAGTGCTCATTGACAGCTTGCGCTAAGCGTACCCGACTCTTATCGGGCGTTTCAAACAAGCCTGCACTCCAACACCATAGAGCATGTAATCCTCTTTTAACACTGATGGATCCGTAGAAAAGTGAAATGTGTCGTTTTAACATTTGAAACAGCTCTATATTAACGCGGTAAGGCATTCATGAATATCTCTGACATACGCAAGTTTGTTCGTTTTACACTAAAGAGGTTTTCTACTCTGGCCCGACCCGCTTTTCCCATTTTTAGTCTAAGCTCTGAATCTGCTACTAAGCGCAATATAGAATCGATAAAAAGCTTACGGTCAACAGTGCCGGTTGAATCCAAAGGTATTAAAAATCCATTTTCTCCATCCACAATTGCTTCCGGTACGCCTCCACCCGCACCGCCAATCACTGGTAATCTCGCAGCCATAGCTTCCTTAATAGCAATTCCCATGCAAGCTCGCTGATCAAATGAAGGAGCAACTAAAACATCTGCTGCACTATATAAAAAGCGCTGTTTGGCGAAAGACACATCCTGCATCACGATAATTTTTTCTGGAAATTTGTTCGCAAGTGCTGTAGCTTGCTCTGACAAATCACCTTTCGCACCTGCAAGAAGTAGGCGCAAATTGGTACTCTTCTCAAATAGTGTTTTCGCTGAGGATAGAATAACATCCAAACCCATTTCGACCAGAAAACGTCCCATAAATAAGAGGACAACCTCATCTGGTTTAATATTATTCTCTTCTCTGAAACGCTGGCGGTCTTCAGGCGAAGTAACGTTACCGAGATCAACCCCATAATATACCGGCTCTATTGTCCGATTTATACCAAGGTTAGAGAAACTGCTTGCACAATGATAGCTAGTAGCGACGACAGCTTGAGGAACCGAAATAACTTTACCAATGATACTGCGATTTCGATTCATAAACGATGAAGAACCGTAAACTTCTCCGAAAACCGTGAGAACAATACTTCGTTTATTCCTCCATAAATTACTTAACGGCAGCACCATCAAGTTAGTACTGTGGTAAATACTCACCACATTACTCTTATGTTTTTTTGCAATTTCGTTTACCAATATCGTAGCGATCATCTCTTTAATTAGCCGTGAAAATCCGATTCCACGGTAACCAAGATCCTTAACAACACGTGCAATCAATAACCATTGTTTTGGATTTGCAAGAATCCTGAAGTTTTTCTTTAAATCAAACCGGTAAATTGGTATCTCATTGACCAGTTCCAGCCTATTTCCCTTGTCAAATGAAATCACGGCAATGTCACTCGCACTATGGTCAACTAAACTTGGAATTAATGACACCAAGTGAGTGGCTATTCCGCCAAAAGGTGGTGGATATTGGCCTACAAAAAGTATTCGAAGATTGTGGCACGAAAACTGTGATGTTGTATCCATAGTATTAGCGATTTGCATCAATATTGATGGACTGTTTTTCAAAGAGAAAGGGCACTGTTCGTTCGGATGTTGAGCCAATGCCATAGCCAACGGCTACTTCTTTTCCGAGTTCAAAGCCGACATAGCCAATGGCAATGTTGAATTTAAGGCCGCTGGCTTTTCGCCTAACGAACACGCTGTGTTTATGTTTCGGATTACATATGGATTCAAGTCTAGATGAGCGCATTCTGATTGAGTGAACCAGCCGTGATCCAAAGCTTGGCTATCTGTTTTAATAATTGTATTGGTTGGAATGACGAACTTAAATAAAGTGGTCACATCATGGTATTTCATTTCTGCTGTCGAGACAAACAAATCGAAGGTTCCCAACTCGACCAACTCCGATGCCACGCGCAAATCACATTCCTCTTTAAGCTTTCGATATGCCGCTTGTAACCGTGATTCCCCGAAATGAACACGACCACCCGGGAACCACCACTGCCCCTTGAAGGGCTGGTTCGCATTGAACATCAAGAGAGTCTTCCCGGCTTCATTCAGAATCCATATATCTGAACAAATGCGCGGAAAAATTCGGATTATCTGGTTGTATTGATCTTTATCTATAAACATAAGGGATTTGATACAAACAATTGTTCGCTGACAATGATTAAAGATGTTATGAGAATGCTTGTTAGGTATATAATTGTTATTCGGAAAGAAGATAGATACTTCGTATATTTAATGCACATTCGCAGCGGCGGAATGAAGTGTGGCACTTCCCACCCGATTAATCTCATCATCTGTGAGATTTGGGCTAATCGGTAAGTTGATTAAATGATTCCAAGCCTCGATACTAACCGGAAAATCATTCCGACGATAGCCGAAGCGCTCAACATAATAGGGCTGAATATGCACGGGTGGGAAACTCAAACGGGTCTCAATGCCCAACAATTCTAAGTCACGTACAACCGCATCTCGATTGACCGAAGGATGAAATTCCGGCGCATACATATACCAAGCATGATTATCAACGTATGGGGGTATTTTCGGCAGGGATAAAAGATTTGAATCTGAAAAAAACCTATTATATTTCATAGCTACTAGTCGCTTTCCGGTAAGTCGCGTTTCCAAGCTTGCCAGTTGAACGAGACCGATAGCTGCCTGCATTTCCGTCATACGATAATTATAACCTAAATGAGTATGGTTATAGCGGCCCTCCTGACCTTGATTGCGCAGGATTCGTAGCTCTTTTGCCAATTGATCGTTATTTGTTGTAATCATGCCACCTTCACCGGTCGTTATATTCTTATTGCCGAAAAAACTGAATGAATGAACCATGGCCTGGGTACCAACTTGTTTACCACGATAAATTGCGCCAAGGCTCTCTGCACTATCAGCAATTAAGGCAATACCACGTTCTGCGGCGAATTGCACAATCGGATCGTAATCAATGGGTAAACCATTCATATCCACTGTGATAATTGCTTTAGTTCTTTCTGTTACAATTTTATCAAGATCTTCAACCCGTACATTATACGTAGTTGGATCACATTCGCAAAGTCTCAGATTTGCACCCTGATAAAGTACAACATTTGCTGTGGAGATATAAGTCAGAGTTGGTACTACCACCTCGTCACCAGGTCCGATACCGAGTGCAGCGAGTGTAGAATGCAATGTGACAGTTCCATTGAACATAGCTATAGCGTTTCGAGCGCCGACGTACTCAGCAAAAGCATGCTCAAATTCAGCCACTTTTGAGCCCATGGTGATCCATCCGGACTTTACCACTTGATAAACTGCTTCGGCTTCGGCATCCGTAAAAACGGCTGTTGCAACAGGTATTTTGTTCAGCATAATTTCTTTACTTAAATATTTAAGGGTGCCTTTGCGTACCATGCCCAGCAATGGCGAAGCCCTTCGTCGAGGCTCACCTTAGGCTGGTAGCCTAACGAGCGAAGTTTGGTGATGTCGGGACTGCGACGAGACGTGCCACCAGACAGTAATTCTTGCGTCACAAGATCAAGCTTAACACCGGCGATTCGTCCGATCCGCTCTGCGACATCGGTGATCTCAACCTCCTCATCCACGCCCAAGTGATAGATATTCGCATCATCACCTCCCTCAGCAGCAATGATGATTCCTTCAACCGCATCATCGATATAACAAAATGCCCGAGTCTCCTTTCCGGAGCCCTGTATAGGGAACTTCAAGCGACCATCAACCGCTTGATGAAGCCCCTCACGCACGCGGCGCATGAACTCCGGTACCACGTGCTCCCAGCCCATATCGGGGCCATAGACATTATGAGGCCTAAAAATAATTCGTTTGGCGTCTTTTTCCGTGAGATAATGAAGGGTTAGTAACTCGGTTATGATCTTTCCACCACTGTAAGAAAAACGTGGATTGCTGACATCAGGGATAATAATGCGCTCGTTTTCCTTTGTCGGCACGTGGGATGGCTCTTGGTACACCTCGGATGATGACGCCACGATATATCGCTGAATACCATACTTCTTAACCGCATCCATGGTAGTTAGCGCTCCTCGCACACCGACATCCAGAACCAATCCTGGTTGCTCATAAAAATGACGAGTGCCATTCACGAAGGCCAAGTGAAAAACCCAGTCCATCCCAGATGTCGCACGATAAACTGCCTCCTGGTCCCGAATATCGCCTTCCACAAACTCAATATCATAGTGAACACTTTCAAGACGCCTAGGATGGCCACGGGAGTTATTATCAAACACTCTGACCTGATACCCTCGATGTACAAGGCCAATCGCCAATGCAGCACCAAGAAATCCATTGCCACCTGTAATCAATACTTTTTCTTTCATTGTAGATCTTTTGGTTTTAAATGCTTCTATAAACAAGCCCAGATAATCTGTCCATGTCGGTTTTGCTATAAAGATGCCAACCGTCCATCAGCACTAACGGCTTTTTAGCTTTTTCTATCAGATAATGCATATCTAAATCCTGATAGACCGTGTGGTTTAGCATAATGATGACCGCATCAGCATGGGCGAAGCCATTTTCAATCGTCGTTACTTCAACCCCAAGGGCTTTAATTTCTTCACGAGACACAAGCGGATCATGAGCAATTACACGAGAACCTTTCTGCTTCAGATAATTGACTAAGTCAATTGTTGGGGAGTCACGCATATCCGAAGTCTCCGGTTGGCCTTTGAAAGCGAATCCAAGAACCAGAATGGTTGAATCCTTCAGCGGCTTTCCCAGTTTCTCTAATTCGACTTCCACCTTTTGCACCGCGTGAAGTGGCATAAATTCGTTGATTTGACGGCCTAAGATAAATAACTCCGGGTCAATTCCTGCTTGCCGACATACGCTGGCCAATATGTATGGGTCCTTGGAAAGGCAGGCACCTCCAACTCCAGGACTCGGGACTGGAATTCTGTTTCGGTTATAGCCTTGGTTTGCAGCCCGGACGATGGGTGTCATATCAAGACCAAGGTTTGCGCACAAAAGAGCCATTTGATTTGAGTAGGCGAACATCAAGTCCCGATAAGTATTATCAAGGATTTTCAGCATCTCTGATGCTTCGATTGAACCCACATCGATAACTGTTTGCGTTGTATTGCGAAACAGATTTGCTGCCCGTTCAGTACTACTTTTGTTATAACCGCCTACTATTTGCGGGAGTTCACGCAGTTCCGTAAGTGCTTTCCCCTCAATGGTTCTTTCCGGGCAGAAAGCTAGGTCAAAGCCCTTTCCCGCAACGAGACCGCTTATAGACTCGAGCGCTGGTAGTACAACATTTCGGGTCACGCCTATAGGAACTGTGGAGCGGAGTATCACAAGGTCACCGGCGCGTAGGACTGCTGCTACTTCCTTGGTTGCGTTGCGCACATAGTCAAGATTAGGCTCCAGTGATGGCCGCATGATCGGAGTGCCGACGGTGATGATATAAATGGTCGCACATGGTTCTTTCAGGCCAACTAAATATGTTGGAGGAAATGGTAAATGAGCATTTGCAGAAAGCATTTCAACCAAGCCTTTTTCAAAAAAAGGAGGTTTGCCAACATTCAAATTATTGATGAGGATTTCGTCTCGGTCGATCCCGGTTACTTTAATCCCGACATCAGCGAAAATTGTAGCCAAGGTCAATCCTACATATCCTAAACCCAAAATGCATACATTAGTCTCTTGATTGTCTTCATATTTCATTTTTTCTATCAGTTAAATGGTTGTTTTAAGGTATATGTAATTTTTCGAAAATGTTTTTCCATCTTTTACTCAAGGCGTCCGACAATGCTGGTTGAAATCCAATAGAAAGAAATATTTTAAGCGCACCGATGCGATGATCATCTGTAGTAACCCAGATATTTTCATAACCCGCCTGAATAAGTCTTTGAGTGGCACTCCTTGCGCAGATATTAGCAAGACCAAGTTTTCGATGTTCGGGGTCAGTTGCCAGCCAGTCAATTCGACCACCAAACGGATGAAGCTGAGATGCTAGATGGCGTGCCATCATAGTTGCCACAAGCTGCTTTGTCTGTTCGTATTCAACGACAAAACACCCATTCGGTAAGCAAATTGATATGGCTTGTTTGATTTTAATAGGACTAAACGAAAAACCCGCCCGATTTAACAGTCTTCTTAGCGGCTCTTCGTCTTCAGAATTATAAACTCTGAGACGATAACCTTCTGGTGTTAAGGGTATTATTATATTATTTTGTTTCTTGGGCAGGTATAATTCTAATTGTGGCTTACGCTCGATCTCCAGCCAAATTGGATAGGAGATTCTTAACCTAATTTTTTTTGTCAGGTGGACTAACATGGTGATCCATTTACAACTTTTGACAGAATGGATTTGAAATCAGCTTCAGGATAATCCCAGTCTTTTATTACCCTTGACGCAAGCTCTTTAGATTTAACAGGGTTATTAAGCAATTCCTTTATAAATGGCACCAATTCATCTAATTGATGTAAAACTGGACAATCCTCAAATCCGATAAATTTTTTATTAGAATCAAGCAGTAATTCCAAATGTCGAAACTTCATTACCTTACTTTTATCAACAAAAACACAAATTGAAGGAACACCCAAATATGCGGCATCAAATGATAGGGAGGTAAGAGCTGACATTACGACTAAATTTACCTCGCCCAATTGTTCAACGTATTCTGTTAGTTCTACCTGCATGTCACGAACTTCCGTTGAGAATTTTTTGCTTAACCCCAAACAGCTTGATTGAGGCCATTGTAACTGTAAGTTTGTATAGTTCCCATAGCGACTAATAAATTCCGACCTTTCAATTTCATCTGCTACTACAGGCCTAATAACTAATCTTACGTTGTCCAAAATATTATTGTTAATTGCTTTCAATAATTCGTCAATTATTGCATATTGAGCATATCTATAGAAACTTTTAGTAGAAACTCCAGCATACATAATCACCCTTTGCATCTTTGATAAAATGACAGGTTTTTTCTCTAAAATATTTGTTTTAATTAAATCAATATGACGAAACCAAGAAGACCCAAGATTAAAGATGCGTTGCTGAGGCAAATTATGAAAGCTGGTAGCAAAATTCCTCTCTGCTTGCCCTTGTGAGCAGATAGCATCAAAGTCAGACATCAAATAACCACAAAAATATAGTTGATCAGTTGTGTAAGGCACTAAAACTGACCGCCATTTCTTTTTTCTACCATTCCAGGCTAGCATTCGATCCTGAATACCCCAGGATGCAGACTGAACAAGTGTTACGTATTTATAGTCTTGAATCAGTCTCTCAAGTTGAGTGACAACAAAAATTGATGGACCGATTAGTCGATCTATGATTTTCCATGCTTTTGACCATATTCCAATAATACTTAAAAGTCTAAGGAGGAATTGTTTTGTTACTGGGAGCGTTACATCATTCCCGTCAGGTTTGGTAATTAAACGGCTTACTGATAAAAAATATGCCATCCCCTTATTTCGAAAACGTTGCCAGTAACCTTGCATACGCATAATCTCAGAGATTCCCAAAAGTTTGCCGTATGGTTGCTTAAATTTTTTGGGTACAGACCAATGCAGGAAATGTATTGATTCACCTCCAAATTCTTCCTGAAAATCGGAATCGTGAGCAAATGGGCTAACAATTAATATGTCGGCTTGCTCGCGCAATAAATTTATTATATGCGGCCCCAGCAAAACACGATTTATCCGTTGAAACGGGACTGAAAGAATAACTAAACGCTCTTTTGAAAGCATAATAGACTTTAAATTTCTTTTTAAATAGATGTTTTCAAAATTACTGTTAATTCAACGAAAGTTAATTAGGATATAAACCCTTTCCCTACTAAAATATACTCCCCTTTTCTATCCGTGCTGTTCTTGTGTGGAGTCAAATAGAAGTCACTCCATTTTTCAGCTAATTCCAAGCTGGTCTTTTGATTTATATCATCGCCGATTGCATCAGGAATAATATTTTGAGTGAGTTCCCATTCCCAATGTTCATTTCGCTTCCAAATTTGTTTGTTCCTATGTTTGTCAATGATGAAATGAAAACTGTTTTCTGTCATTCCAATCCAATCTAAAAAAAGATTTAAATTATTGGGCTTAATAGTTGAGAATTGTTTTACTAATTTGATACCCTGTTCCCTGGTCATTCTTCTGAGCCTTATTTCTCGACTGGCATGATCTGTAATCTTTCCATATCCATGCTTTAAGTATTTAATATAATCATGTACATCAGAATAATTGTAACAGTCTACATCGTTATATGTATCGAATGTGCGGGTTTGCTCGTGTGTTTCATAATTATATAATTTAATCATTTTCTCATGCTGCGCCTTGGTATCCCACCGTATAAAATTACTAAGATAAATTCCTCTTACACCAATCCTTTCAATTTCTTTATCATCAGGATATTTAAATTGAACAATATCCTGTTCGTTAATTTCATCAAATTCATCAATTAAGTCTTCAGCTTCATACCCCATCAAGTCATGTTCTTTGCGGTATTTCCTTGTCATTTCAACTTCATCCAAATGTGAAAACATGCCAACTTGGTCAATACCTTGGTGAGCCCCCCATATGATAAGTGGTATCTTAAATTTAACCGCCATTTGCACCGGAAAAACCGTTTGCCCAGCAAGACAATGCCAGTAAATACTTCCAGATTTTCGTAAACTGGCCCTTGTGATCTTTTTTACTGTCTCGGGATTTACAGTCAGTGTCATTATATCACAGTCAAATAATATCCTGAGATTTGCGAGGTTTCGAATACCTACATCTGTATTGTACTGCTTATTATACGTTACCAGGAGAGGGTTCAAGCCATATAACTTCTTGACGGTATGAACAATAAAATAAGAATCACGGGCACCACTAACTGGAATGATACAATCATAATTATTTCCTGAGAGGTTTTTATAATTGTCAAGTATACTTTTTAGTTTTCTACCCCTTGGTTCCCAGTCTAACTGATCCTTTTCTTCATGTACTCGGCAACCACTGCATATACCATCATTGTCAAAAATAATATTCAATGGATGATTTTCGGGATATAAACAACGCTTACAATATTTCATATAACTTCTTTTTCAATTCTCATAAACAACATTTCTTCCAATACACTATCTGCCTTTTTGGATAGGCGGAAGTCTTCGTTAATGTTATTTTCCTTATAGTTAGCATAGGTTTCCAATCTTACATTAATACTTTTCAATATACTGGCTTTGGTTACATTGACACTGTGTTCTGTGAAATGGAAGAAATTACCAGCACATGCTGCCGAAACGGATGTATTTTGGAAAAGATCAATCATATCTTTCGCATTCTTTGCTCCTCCACAACCTATTACAGGAATGGTAACTTTTTCACAAACTGAATTAATGAGTTCAATATCATATCCTGAATACATTCCATCCCTATCAACAGAATTGATCAGTATTTCTCCGGCACCAGCTTCTTCAGCCTTACTGGCCATTTCAGCAGGAGAGATCTTTAAATTAGTCTTTTTAATATAATCATAGACACAATAGCCATTGCCCACTTTAACACCATCGATAGAAACTACCACACATTGGTTCCCAAATATATGTGCGGCTTCCGAAATAAGATCGGTATTAAATATTGCAGATTGGTTCAAGGATAATTTATCAGCACCGCAGTGCATGAGTTCCCGGATATGTCTTACTTCCGTTATTCCTCCACCTACTGATAAAGGAACATAACATTTCAATGATGCTTTTTTAATCATTGAATAATCAGGAGAAATCTGCTTGCAGGTTGCTGAAATATCAAGCAAAATAATCTCATCGATACCCCATTGATTCAGATATTCAACTGCAATGGCCGGTTTACCCACAGGCAAATATTTGTTAAATCCAATGCTTTGAACAACGATACCATCTTTTACCAATAAAGTGGCTGCAATTCTTTTTTTTAACACGATTATATTGAATTAAAAAAGCTTCGAAAAAGTTTAAGCCCGTTGGTCTGGCTTTTCTCCGGATGGAACTGTACTCCAAATATATTGTCCTGCTGCACTGCAGCCGTAATTTTTACTCCATAGTCGCACCATGCCGATACATATTCCTCATTGCAATGAAAATAATAACTGTGGTCGAAGTAAAAATTACAGTTTTCATCATTGCGACTAAAAATTGGTTCGTTGTGTTCAATTGTTACATTGTTCCAACCAACATGTGGAACAGCAAAATTTTTTGGTAAATCTAATTTTTTTACCATTCCATGTATCCAATTCAATCCTTGGTGTATACCGTTCTCTTCAGAAAATTCTGCCATCATCTGCATGCCGACACAAATCCCAAGGATTGGTTTTTTGTTTTCCAGCACCTGTTCCCCAAGTATTGTATCAAGGTGACTGTCTTTGAGATTTTTCATGCATTCATCAAAAGCTCCGACCCCGGGAAGTATGAGCACATCTGCTTCTTTTATCGTTTGTTCATTATCAGATATTTTGAGCTGCTTGTAGCCAAGGTGTTTGATAGCATTTGATACAGAATGAGTATTTCCAACTCCATAATCAATAATCACAATTTTAAGTTGCTTCATAGCCCTATTCCCACTTTGAATTTAGGCATCCACTTCCCATCTTTATTTTTTTCAAACAGATCCTTATTAACCGATTTATCTACTTGTTTCCAAAATTCCACAATAGTAATTCCAATATAATTACAAAAACTTAATATATATCTAGGAGAACAACATCCATCATAATCTCTCACTATTTCGATAGCTTCTTCGCGCGCAATTCTTGCTAACCTAATATCTTCGTTTGCATAATCAGTGATTCTTCCAAAACCATATTTATAATATTTTATCATTTGATTCAATCCTACCCAATCTTCATCTAATGAGGTGACTCCTTCCGAATCACCAATATCTTGAGGTGCTTCATTTCGTATTTCAAGTCCTCTGAGAGCAGAGTAAGTTCCATTATCTACTAGTGACCAGTTTTTCCAAAAATAGCCTAGAAAAGTTATCCGCAAATTGGCATCTACCATTTCCTTTTCTGAAGGATAACAATATTGAAGTATCTGTTTTTTTTTAATTTCTTTACTTAATAGCCAAGAAATATCGGCACCACCAAGGGTATTCATTTTACGAAGGTTATTGCCGTCACTTCCACTTTTTCCCATCACATACAGATCTCCTAGTTGCAAAGCAGCATTCTCTCCCCACCATATTAAAGGTATCTGGTAAGCTATTGCCAACCGAGGAACACTGCTAAACAAAGCAAACTCGGTAGATTTTGCCCAGTTAGTATACTCGAAAAATCCTTTGCGCATTAATTTTCTCCATATTTGTGGAGCAGGATTAACAGAAATACAATCAAATCCATGTCTGATCATATTAGAGACATTTTCTACGCCCCTAGGCGTAATCTGCTCAGGCGGATATGATAAGTTAACCAATAAAGGATTCATCCTTAGAACTTCTTTAACATAAATAGCTTGTCGGAGACTGTCTTTCCCCCCACTTACTCCTATAATGCAATCATATCCGGAATGATTATTGGCTTTCCCAAAAGCTACTATTAAATCTAATTCATTTTTACGTTCCTCCCAATCAACTTCTTTCAAACTCTCATAATAAATACATGCAGGACAAATGCCATGCTGATCAAATTTTATGCCGGGTCTAGTATCTGGCTGCAAACATTTTTTACAATAGTTCATACAATTTGTTTTAATATTATCCCATATTCGATAATATCAATAAACTTACCATTTTTATAAATGGCATCTTTTCTAACGCCTTCTTTTATCATACCCAATTTATCAGCTAGCTTCTGCATTCCAATATTTTCTGCTGATGTTCCACAATATATCCTATGAAGATTTAACATCTTAAAACCGTGATTAATCAATAAACTGCCTGCTTCAAACATTATATTTTTACCCCAGTATCTTTTTTCTCCTAAAAGAAATGCAATTTCTGCGCTTTTATCTATCCAACTGATACATTGCAAACTAATATTTCCGATATGCTCATCAGTCTCTTTATGAATAATAGCAAATACAAGACATGAATTAGATAGATAAGATCCCTTCACAAACTCTTTCAGCTTTTCTACAGTCATTGGAAATCTACCATGTGAGCTGAAAGCTGTTATTTCCGGGTCATTAAGCCAAATAGCATAATTACCTTCAATATCTCTTTCATTCAAGATTCTAAGATAAATATGCTCACCGGCCAGAAAAATGTCTTTTTTTAATATCATAGAGTAATTTTTGAAAGCATTGTGATAAAGGTGTTTCTATTCGTAATCATACCAACATTTAAACCAACAATCGGATCATTTTTAGTCAGTCCATCTAAAAAACGCAAAACGGGTTTATTCATAATTGTCGCCTCAATCAAAACTGAAGAGAAAAACCCTATTACAGCATCTGCATAAAATAATGCTAAATTTATATCAACTTCTTCAGGAAGTATATAAAAAGTTTTATGCCTCTCAATGATTTTATTTAATTTGTCTCTATCCTGATTAGGATGCGCTTTAACTAAAATCTTCCATCCTTTCAGTTTAGTTGGATACTTTTTGAATAGTTCAACCAATACTGAAGTAGCTGACAACTCATCGAATCCAAATACTTCTTTCCCTTTAACATTCGAAAGCGGATCAGGGGCATACACTAAAATTTTTTGATTTATATGTTGTAATCCTACTTGTTTAAAAAAGGCTTCTCTATTTATTGTGGGTTTCCAATTTAATAACCAATCGTGATAAGGATTCCCGGAAATAACCAACCTGTCTTTATCAATACCTTCCTCAATAGCTAACTGTTTTGCCCGCTCGTCAATCACCCATACTTGATCCGGCAAAATCATTTTACCATCTAAATTTTTAAATCTTTTTGAAATAGAAGTCCAGTGGTCTATAAATGAATAGCAACGAATTCTATTTTTTAAAGCAATGTTAATGAATTGTTGCTCAATATTTGATGTATATGATGTGCCGGTAAATATCAGTTCGGGGTTAATAATTTTAATTAGTTCTTCAAAATTCTTATTTACAATTTTAACCGGAGTTTTAAAACTATGATAGAATGAATATCGCCTATCGGATACCGCAATTACGTTAGAAAGGTTATTTTCTTCTATCAGTGAAAGGCAAGGTTTCGCCCCTCCTGGGTCACTAAAAACAAATAATATTTTCCCTTTAAGCTTGGTTCTCAATCTATTTTAGCTCATTAATATTTTGAGCTACCTTATAAAAAGCAGCTATTACATCATTCAGATCTACCTTACTCATGCCTGGCCGCATATATTCAAGTGTAATAAGTTCCTCAAAGTGCAATTTCTCAACAATTGGGCAAATACCTTTACTGTAATCAACATGACCTTTATATTTTTCGCAATTAAATGAACAGTGTAAAGCTCTTTTCTGATATAAAGGTTGTAAATATAACGGTTTCACATAACCCGCACCTATAAGTGGAGTATCTTCCCTTAATATAGCAGATGGTATTTCTGCTTTAACTGCATTGATAAAAGTGTTACGATCAATTCCAGCTATATCTTTTTTGAACTTAAACGCCTGCTGGTAATAGACATGTTTACTCTCTTGTTCAACCACTGGCGGAATAAAGTAAGGTAATTTGGCAATTTCTTTTGATAAATACACAGCATTTTTTAAACGCTCTTCTATTAAGTTCGGAAGTTTTTTTAATTGTTCAATTCCAATTGCAGCTTCAATCTCCGTCATGCGGAAATTATAGCCATATGTATTGATTGCATCTTTTACTCCTTTAGGTTCAACAATATTTTCTCCATGATTCCTAATTAGATAACACCTTTCAGCCAAATTATCATTATTGGTAACTATTACTCCTCCCTCACCTGTATGTATATGCTTATGATAATTCAAGCTGAAAATTCCAATGTCTCCAATGGTCCCAACATATTTTCTTTTGTAGGTTGCCATCGGGGCTTGTGCACAATCTTCAATTACATATAGATTATGCTTTTTTGCTATAGCCATAATTTCATCCATACGCGCAGGATTCCCAAAAATATGGACTACCAGTATTGCCCTTGTTCTTGGAGTGATACTTTTTTCAATACTTTCAGGGTTTAATCCGAAATTATCATAGTCGACATCAGCAAATACAGGTACTGCACCATAAATGATAGGCGCAACGGCGCTTGCGCTCATGGAATATGGAGATACAATTACTTCGTCGCCTGGTTTAATTCCACAGGCGCCAATAGCTGTAAATAAGCCTGATGTATTAGAATTAACTGTAATGGCATATTTTGATAGGAAAATTTTTGCCCAATCTTTTTCAAATTTCTGAATAGTTGGTCCACCATAAAAATCTTTATGCCATGCTCCCAAAAATTGGGAAAGGTTTCCACTGTCCAGCACCTTCATTACAGCACGTTTTTCTTCTTTTCCAATATTGTTGTATGCAGGGAATAACTTCGTACGAATAGGAGTGCCACCTTTAATAGCAAGAATTGCCATATTAATTTTTTAAATAATTTATCATCTTTTTATTAAGACTTATTGATTGAAGGAAATTATCCTCTTGTTTCTTATTGCTCAATAATTGATAAGCTTTATCAATAACATGTTTCATATAATTGTTTAAACATTGCTCGCGGGTATATTGGTCTAGAATATTGAGTGGTTGAAGAAATCCCTCAGCTTTTTTTGCCTTATATATTACAATATTCTGTCCTGAGTCTTTTATGTGAATTTTATAATACTCAAAATACAATTCAAATTCGAAATGAGAAAAGCAAACATTGCTTAACCCAGTAACATTTATATTTGTATCTTTCCATTTGGCTTGTAATGACATGGTTGGATCGTTATCAAAATGGTCAAAAATTATGTTATGCTTTTTAATTTCTGTTAAACATATCTCAGAACCTGTAAGAAATTCAATTGTGTCAAAGGCGTGGCTGCAATTATTAATAAAACCTCTATGATATCGGATATTAATGTTAGTAAGAGCTTCGTTTTTTAATAAAGTTGATATAGTTTTTTTCAATTCAATGAATGCTGGTTGAAATCTTCTTATATAATTGATTAATATTTTGGATTTTCCCTTGGTATAAATGGTTTTTACATCGTTTAATTCATTTATTTTATCAGAAACAGGTTTCTCGCAAATAATTAACTGAACACCGGCACAAATCGACTGTTTAAGAAAACTGTAATGTGTATTAGTTGGGGTACAGATACTTACACAATCAAATGAATTCAGTTTTTTTTCGTCGATATCTTTAACAACTTCACAATGGTATTTATAAGCAATTTTTTCTGCAACTATTTTGTTGATATCAAATATTGATAATGAAAACTTGGGATCAAAATGGAAGGCTTTTGTATGCGTTTGAACCTGATCATTGTTTAGATCATATAATGCCCCTATGTTGCCGCAACCGATTACTAATGCCTTATACATTTGATTTAAATTTCTCCAAGAGGAATGTATATTTTATTTTGGCTATATTCCAATCCTCCTCATTATCGATATCTTGAACTTCTGATTCTGGCATCTCATAAGGGATGGTAAAATCTGTAAACAACCTTTTAGTCTTTAAGAATGCATCTGTTCTTAAAAAATAGAATTGCCCGCAATCATGATAGGCCGGCGGCAGATCCTGAGATCTGGTATTCATATGCTCTGGCCAGTTCATTCTGACAAAACCATTCTCAATTTTAAACGATCTCTGAATAGGAAAGCTATAACGAACAACAGGAATAACCGATTCTGCATTTGTTATAAGCAATTTATCGAATGCGGTAATCAGTTTTTCAGCCGTTAGAAAGATTGCAGTCGGATATATACAACAACAATATTCGTATGTAAGTCCGATTTTCCTGTATTCGTCCAAAACTTCTAAAATCACATCTGCTGTAGTAGCAAAATCACCGGATGTATTTTCAGATCGCATAAAAGGAATCGTTGCACCTGCTTTTTTTGCAATTACAGCAATTCTGGTATCGTCAGTCGATACCATTACCTCATCAAAGCAGCCCGAATTCAAAGCTGCTGAAATGGAGTAATTGATAATAGGTTGTCCTAAGAAGTTTTTAATGTTCTTTCCCGGAATTCGCTTACTTCCCCCGCGAGCCGTAATTATTGCTAATGTCTTTCCCATGTTAACCAATCAGATCAAATGTTAATGCGGTACCTTTTGTTACATCTTTATTGATTTTTTTTCCTAATATGGTTTCATAGTACTGGGGTGACATCCCCAGTCCTGGTCTGATAATTCGAATATTTTCCTCTGTTAAGGTTGCTCCCACTCTTAGGTCTTCAACAATATAAATTGACCGTTTAAAAGTCAAACTGTTTTGTTCTGCGTCAAGTATACCGTAGTTTACGGTACCTATTCCCTTAAATGCTCTTATACTTTCTTCGACAAGCATTTTAAACTCATGAGGCTCAAGTGAGAATGCGCTGTCAACACCTCCCTCAGCCCGATTTAATGTAAAATGTTTCTCTATTATTCTTGCACCTAGTGCAACCGAGGCAATTACCACTCCAATCCCTAATGTGTGGTCTGATAAGCCTACATGACATTGAAATAACTCCGACATGTGGGGGATGGTTAAAACATTGGAGTTTTCGGGAGAAGCTGGATAGGTACTGGTACATTTAAGTAATGCAAGATCCTTACATCCGTTTTTCCGTAATACGTTAACCGCCAAACTAAGATCAGATAATGAGGTTATGCCTGTTGACATTATTACAGGTTTACCCGTTGCAGCAACTTTCTTCAATAAAGGGAAGTGGTTATTTTCAAAAGATGCAATTTTATATGCTGGGGCATCAAGTTCTTCAAGAAAATCAACAGCACTTTCATCAAACGGGGTACTGAAACAGATAATCCCACGCTCTCTAGCACGGTCGAATAATGCCTTGTGCCATTTCCAGGGGGTATGTGCCTGCTGGTATAATTCATAAAGGTTTTTACCACACCACAGAGAGGCTGGGTCTGAAATAACGAACTCACCATGGTTCACATTGATTGTTAAGGTATCTGCTGTATAAGTTTGTAGCTTAATGGCATGTGCCCCAGCATCTGCAGCTGAATCAATTATAGATAAAGCTTTCTCGAGAGATTGGTTATGGTTACCACTCATCTCTGCTACTATTAAAGGTTCGAGGTTCTTTCCAATCTTAAAGTTCCCGATATTGATATCATCCATGAAACATTCCTCCTTTTTTAAACTCTATTGGGATATCAGAATCGTAATCCAAAATCCTTATTGCGCCATTTGGCGTTTTAACTATTACTCCATCTCTAATATCCAGGATTATACCATTTTCATCAAATTGATTAAAACCATAATCACAGTATTCAATTCTATAAATTGTGATTTTTTGATGATTATAAAATGTAAAAGCTCCCGGGTATAGCTTTGTCTGGGCGCGTATCCAGTTTCTTAATTGCTCCTTTTGCCAATTCCAATTGATTATTCCATCTGCTGGAGTTCGTTTACCAAACCAAGTGGCTTTGCTATTATCTTGTTTTACGGGATTAATAGTGTCTTTTTGTATCATATCAATAACTATTGATATGACAATCGGATACTGCTTTTTAAATTCTGTTAAGATTTCGGCTCCAGTAATATCTTCAGGAATAGGGATAATCTCTTGATAAATCAGACAGCCTGCATCACATTCTTCCGTAATAAGATGAGCAGAAATACCTGTTGTTTTTTCATTATTAATAATAGCCCACACATGAGGTGACCTGCCTCTGTATTTTGGTAATAATGATCCATGAAAATTAATCGCATAGCTCTTAGGATATTTGATAATATCCTGCTCAACGATATAAATATAGTTAATTGAAAAAATTATATCGGTATCAAACTGATCAATAAAACCTTTCGCCTTACCTTGTCTTGGATTACCAATAAATATGGGAATATTTAAGACTGTACAAAGATTAATGATTCCTATCGATTCTTTATCCGTCAATACAAAATTTACCTTTTGACATTTCAAGATAAACTCCAGACAATGTTTACCCAGATTACCACTTACTAATATTCCGAAACTTAATATTCTCAAGCCGAAAGTTCTTTAAATAGATTTACTATTCTTTCGCCGGATTTTCTGTCAATTTTTACTGACTGCCTGATCATCATTGACCGGGTAAAGTTCAGGTCATTGAATCGTTTAAGAGCAATAATCATTAGCTTTAATGACGCTTTTTTGAAATCTCCGACCGATACACAGCAACCTGCTTCGACCAGTTGCTTGTGGATTGCTTTCTGATTATTAATTACAGTTCCACTTATCAGACCAGCCTGAGTACAGCAAACTTCAAGTGCTATAGTACTTGAAGGACAAATTGCTATTTGGCTCTCATAAATTAACCTGGTCATCATGAAGGCGTCGATATTGCATTTGTGCAAGATATTTTTCCCCTTATTGTTTCGAATTAAATAATCCAACTCAGCTTGATCCCGGTATTCGTTACCTGTAACTATTATAATCTTTTCAATAAACCTAGTTTTTAAACACGCTTTTAATACTTTAATTGTTATTTTGAACGGATCCGCTCCTCCCATACATATAAATACAGTATTTGTTTTATGTATAGTCCTCGGTTTACGGGCGGTTTCAAGAAACTCTTTTCTTAATAGCAGATAATCAAATCCAATCAGAAGTTTTGTCTCCTTTTCTTTTCGATACTTTGCAATAATAGGTGTACCTCCATGATTAATGATTACATCTGCAATAAAATACATTTGAGCCAAATCATCGATCATCACTAATTTTTTTACCCTTTGCTTTATTTGATTTTGGTATTCGGGATCAAAATCATAACCATCGGTTACAACAATATCACCGGAGGTTAAAATGCCTTCTAATACGTCAATTTCTTCATCTTTGTTTTGTACCTTTATTGTATGAAGTGAACAATATGAACGTATAAGGTCAGCTATTTTAGCGTCAGGTTTATTTGTAATGAACAAGCAATTAAACTCATACACAAGCATCTGGATCATGGCAACACATCTGTAAATATGCCCTAAGCCTATCTGACTGTTTCCATCGGCTCTAAATACAATCCTGCTTTTAAGCATAAAATTTCCCGCTTTTTCCTGTAATAGTCATTTGTTCAGGAACAACTTCGGGTGCAATTCTCTTACCGTTATTCAAAGATGAATATACAATTCCGTGTAAAATCAGCATTCCTGTCTCGATTTCGGCAGGAGTGATTGGTTTAGGCTTTTCATTGTTTAATGAATCGATCAACTCTTGAAATGCTGTAATAGTTGCACTTTGGAGTGATTCAACTTGTATTCGTTCACGTTGTGAAAAATAGCCACTCCCTTTTAATATTTCTATATAGGTTCCATCGGCATATATTGTCAAAATGCCATTTGTGCATGAAAGTCGAACATTTATTCCACCGGTCTGATTGATGGAAGCTGTAATGCCGTTTTTAAATTTCATGAATGCATTCTCAACGATGGGATCGTCGTCAATTAGCAACTCGGTGACAGGGTAATACCCATCCGAAAAAGTGCAGGTGCCCTGGATAAATTCCAATTCACTACTTTCAGCAAAAAATTGGATAACATCAGCCGAATGAGAATGAGTCCATAACAAATTAGATCGACCGTGTTCTACAATGATTTCTCTTAATTTGCCAATTTTTCCTGAACACATTATCTCTTTTGCTTTTCTATAGGCGCTATGATAACGTCTGTTTACGCCATATCCGATGATTACACCGTATTTTTTACAAATATTTAATATGTTTCTGCAATCTCCAATGCTTCTGCTTATTGGTTTCTCCAGATATATGATCTTAACTCCATTTTCACAAGCATACTTCATAATGTCAGTTCTCCCTAAAGTGCGAGTGGCAATGCAAAGAAAATCAGGTCTGACTTCATCAATTAAAAGTTTATAATCAGTGTAGATATTAGCTATTTTATAAAGCTTGCCGACTTGTTCAAGTTTTACTTTATCACTATCACACAAAGCACACAATCTTAATTGAGGTATGGTCATAGCAACTTCAGTATGACTAATAGGCAACCAACCATCAGGTATTTTCCCTTTAAGTCTTGAAGATGGTTCAGCTCCCATTCTTCCTAATCCTATTATCGCTGTCTTCAGTCTTTCCAATTGATCAGAGTTGATAGCATAAAATTGTTTCTCTTCGCATAGTTTTTATATTGATTCTGTAATTGTGTGTAATAAATTTCATGTGTGATCAATTCAGGAGCATTTATTTTACCCTTACTTATTAAATCAATTATAAACATAAGATTATTTTTCATATTAAATCTGATTTCATATGCTGGCACATCCCCTTCATTAATAAAGCATAAGGCTTTAATAGTTAAATTCTTAACATAAACATATTGTGGGTCTAAAGGATTAAATCCGGGTAGCTCCTGCCCGCGGCCCGGAAAGCCTAAATTAACTATCATACCACCTTTTCTGACAATCTTTAATGCCAAAATCCAATCATCCCATGTATTTGAGGTATTGACAATTACATCCAATCCTATTTGGTGCGTTAAATCTGTCATTATTCCAATTTCATGTTCACTTTTTTGTAAACAGAATACATCTTTATTTAACAATAGTGAAGAAACTTCTTTTTGATTGGTAAATAAAAAAGTTTTCACTCCCGCTAAACTGCTCATTATGCTTGAAGTGTATCCCAAAGTCCCTGCACCTATGATGCCGACATTATAACCTTGTCTAACATAAGCGGTCAGTAAGCTATGATATCCCAAATGATACAAATAAGAAGTAGTAATAAACTTAAGATTTGATTCATCGAGTATTTTAATATAAAAATCATTCACATGGCATTTAAATGCACTTCTATGCGATTGAAAAGTAAGAATGTGATCGCCTATTTTTACATCCTTAACTTTTGTTCCAATATAAATTATTTTAGCAATATTACAATACCCCATAATCCTGGGGTAGGGATTACCAGGCCTTAATGAGGATAAACCAATATATGCTCCGGTTTCTGTTCCCGGTGAAATAGCGGTATAAATAGTTTCAGCGATAAACTCCTGGTCGAATAATTCATCTATATTGATTATCTCCTCTTCTAAAAATAATTTATAAGGCTCTCGAAGGATATAAATTTTAGCTTTTATAGAATGCATTGATAGTATTTATTACATATTGCTGTTCCTCTTGGCTTAATGTCGGATACATTGGTAAGCTGATGCAATGCTGATAATATTTTTCAGCATTTGGCATATCCCTCTCTTGCCACCCAAACTGACGGTAATATGGCATTAAATGACAAGGGATATAATGAATCTGTGCGAAAATGTTCTTCTCTCTAAGTTTTTTATAAAGGCCTATTCTATCTTCCACTTCTATAATGTACAAATGATATGCATGACCATTCACCAATCCAGACTGTCTCTTTATAAATGACTTGCCGGCAAATTCATCATTGTATCTCTTTGCAATTCTTCTTCTTGTAATGATGCCTTCCTCTGCACGTGTTAACTGACTTATTCCTAAGGCCGCCTGAATGTCTGTGAGCCGATAATTGTAACCCAGTTCCTGCATCTCATAGTACCAGCCCCCGTGATTATACAATTTAAAATCGGGATTTTGCTGAATTCCGTGTGTGCGAAGATTACACAATCGATCATACAATTTTTTACTATTTGTGGTTATCATACCCCCTTCACCACAAGTGATATGTTTAACAGGATGAAAAGAAAAAATGGCTAAATCAGCGTAATTGCCATTACCACATTTTTGTTGTTGTCCATTGCTGTCAATAAAAAACCCACCAGGGGCATGGCAGGCATCTTCGATAATCCATAAATCATATTCGTCTGCTAATTTTCTGAATGCCTCGAGATTCACTGGCCTCCCTGAAAAATCAACTGGAATAATACCCTGGTAGGTGCCCTTTGGTGATGCTTCCAATAAATTTCTGACCTTGTTGATGGCCAATAAAAAGGTATTAGGGTCAATATCTGCGAAGACAACCTCACCGCCACAATAGCGCACACAGTTAGTGGTAGCAACAAATGTTATAGGTGTTGTGATAACCTTTTGGCCAGGTTCAACATTCAATGACATTGCAGATAGATGCAAGGCAGCTGTACCGTTTGCAACAGCCAGGGCATATTTAGAACCTATATAATTTGCAAACACTTGTTCAAATTCGGCAATTTTTGGTCCTTGTGTTAGAAAATCAGACTTCAGTGTATTAACAACCGCTTGGATATCGTCTTCTGTAATGTTTTGCCTACCATAAGGAATGATTGACTTCATGAATTATACCTTAAAATTAGGATCAATATGCTCTTTGATCAATTTCCTTAAGTTCTCAACGGTCTCCCATTCTGTATTTTCACCGGAAGAATAATGAAAACCAGGCTGGACCATAACTGCATTGAAGGTTTTAATCCATTCATTCCTATGCCAGTTTGTAACTTGAGGAAGAATAACATAATATTTCCCAAGATCATAAGTACTGAACGAATCTGAACGAGTAATCATTTCCTCGTGAATTTTTTCTCCCGGTTTGATACCAATTACTTTATGCTCACAATCTGGACCAATAGCTTCAGCAACGTCCAAAATTCGATATGATGGAATTTTTGGAATAAACAATTCCCCACCCCAAGCATTTTCAATAGCATAAAGCACCATTTCAACTCCTGCTTGAAGTGAAATATTAAAACGCGTCATATCAGGGTTTGTAATAGGTAATACCCCATCTTTTCTTTTTTTTATGAAAAAGGGCATTACTGAGCCATTTGAGCCCATCACATTACCATAACGAACGACAGAAAATTTAATTTCCTGAGTACCCTTAATATTGTTCGCCGCAATGAATAATTTATCAGAAGTAAGTTTTGTCGCACCATATAAATTAATTGGAGCACATGCTTTATCTGTTGAAATCGCAATAACCTTTTCAATACTTGATCCAATTGCGGCTTTAATTACGTTTTCAGCGCCCCCGACATTTGTCTTTACGCATTCATCGGGATTGTATTCCGCTATATCTACATGTTTCATAGCTGCCGTATGAATAACAAAATCAATCCCATTAAATGCCCTTTTGAGCCTATCGAGATCTCTAACATCACCAATTAAATATCTCATCGCAGGATATATTGTAGCCGGAAATTCCTGCCCCATCTGATAATGCTTCTGCTCGTCTCGTGAGAAAATGACCAGTCGCTTTACATTTGGCCACCTTTTAAGTATCGTTTTTGTGAGCGCTTTTCCGAGAGAGCCGGTACCACCGGTGATAAGGATAGATTTATGGTTTAACATGTTTCAAAGATTATGCATAAAAACGTTTAATAAATTGTTTTACGTTGTTAACTTCTTCGATGTCGATTTGAATATTATTTTCTTCAAGCCATGACAATTGACTAGTTAACAATATTCCAGGTGGTAGGTTTTTATATTTGTAATAACGCCAGGCCTTTTTGAAAGATAAGGGTGCAATAATTTGAATAATTCGCCTTCTCTTTTTAACCCTATTATTAGATTGTTCCTTTTCGTATTGTCGTATGGACAATTCGGCAAAATTTTTAAATGCGGCTTTTAGGTTTTGATCAATTTCTAATTGACTGGATTGTGTTTCCTCGGAAAGAACTGCGACCATCTTGCTGAATGTCTCCTGTACTTCTGATTGGTATGCTTTCTCTTCATACCATGTCTGAAACCTGATATTTCGGTTTGTCCCATTTTTTTTTGAAGCTGATGGCTTTTCATAACTCCTTAGCCACATCAATTCTCTTATCTCACCCCACTTTCCCATATATGCCAGCCCACACTGAAGTGTGCACAAGAGAACAGCAGGTGAAGAATGCTTATCCGGGAGCATTTTAACACAGGTTCTGAGCGTGCGAGTTCTCCACACACCATACATAAAAATCACTTCTTGACATTCAATTAATCTTTGACTGATATTATCACTTAGCGGATTATGTAATCTTAGATCAGATATTTTTTCGAGACTGTATATATCACCATTATAGCAGGTGAACCAAGTGTATATTCCAGCGCATGCTAATAATTCCGGTTGTTCTTTAATTTTTAATATGCATTTATGTACGGTACTGTGAAGCATAAAATTGTCATCAGGACAGATTATTACATATGGTGTCTTCACAAGGTTGGTAGCAATTTTCAACCTATCATAAAAACTTTCAGAAGGGGTGTGTTTGTATAAAGAAGATTCAGGCAATAAGAGTTGTAGGTTCTTTGGCATAGGGTCCATTGATTCATCTAGAATAATAATATCTGACCCAGTATTGTTCCAATATTCGGCTGTTCTAATCACAAATCGGTATCGATTGCTATATGTTGGAATAATAATTGTGAGATCGTTGAATTGAAACATTTGCTCAGAATTGTTTGTTTTTGTTATCCTGCCGTGAAATTAAAATGTTGCTTACATTAGTCTTCTCAAATATCCATCCGGAGCTACCGTTATTAGCAACTTATTCTCAATATTTTTATCAATCTCAAACTCTGGGTGGGTTTTTAAAAATTCCCCAACTGCAGTTTTAGGATTATTCCCGGGACTCCAAGGTCGGTCTTGAAACATTTCAGAAGGCATGTCTTCAATAATGGTATCGAATACCACGCAATAGCTTCCCTTACTGGTCAGCGGTGCATAGGCTTTCAATTCGGCTAATACATGATCGTGGGTATGTTTACTGTCGAGCATAACCAGAACACGCTCTTTGCCCGCTGCTTTGGCTTTGACTTGTTCGATAATTTGGGGGGCAATGCTGGAACCCTGGATCATCTCTATGCGGTTGGCCATCGGATGATCTTCGATGGCGGCACAGTTGTGAGCCCGGATGTCGATGTCAATTCCGAGGACCTTTCGGTGTGGTTTCATGGGGTCAAGAATCTGACCGCGTTCCACTGCATCGGAATAATCGAGCAGTGCCAGCATGGATGCGCTCATGATAAGCGATCCGCCATGGGCAATGCCGGTTTCGATGATCAAGTCCGGTCTGATGGACCAGATCAGTTCCTGAACGGCGATCATGTCTTGTGGGTACTGAATAATCGGGCGGCCTAAAAAAGAAAAATTATAGGAATATTTGGCGGTAATTGTCACGCGTAAAAATTCCTTCCCAGCACCAATCATTTCTTGGTCCAGGCCGTTAGCCATGATTCGGGCTATTACTTCTTTTGCAAATTCATTCATGATCAATACACATTAAGTTAAAGATGTTACCCGTCATTTCTTTTATTTCCTCACGATAGTTTGAATTCATAATATAGATAATTCCCCCCAGAGGAAAGTTTTGCAGTGCCTCAGCCGGTGATTGAACTTTTAAACCTGTTGCTGGTAAAAACTTGCCCTGCTTGGCCGGGTTGATGTCGATCACGGTTTTGACTGGAGTTCCTGCATATTCTTTTAGCAACGCTAAAATAACTCCCTTAGATGCACCACCCCATATTGTAATATGTTCCGTTCTGCGAAGTTCTTCAAAACAATGCAGGAAGTCTTCTGGAAAATTTACAGGATGTTGCATGTCGTATTGTGGGATTTTAAGGCTCGTCAAGTCTGCAACAATATACAGATACTGGCCTCCAAAAAGTCGTCCAGCTTCAATTACCCTACCGAAAATACGGTAAAAGTCTGCTAAACGGAAGTAATTTACATGCTCATAGAAAACATCGAAGTAGGCTCGATGGGAACAAATCCAATTAAAACAAGGCACTTCGATATAGATTAAGCCCGATCCACCATTGGCTTCCCTCAAATGCATCAAAAAGTTAACGGGATCTTGAATATGTTCCAAGACATGACGCAATATGATATTAGCTGCTTTGATACCCATCCCAGGTTTAAAGTAACAGCGCTCAATCCTAGCATTTGTTCCTTCATAGGCGGGATCAAAGCCGATGATATCAAATCCTTGACTTAAAAGCATCTCGAGAAAATACCCCTTTCCGCATCCGACCTCGACCAAACCATCCAAACCCATACTTCGCCCAACAATCTTGGCAACTGATTTCAAGTGTTCAAGGAACAAGGAACTTACGGCCTGTTCATTCTGATAGTGCGCATCGTATACCATTAATTCCGGACAGAATGCCGTGTTGTAGACAAGGCCGGTTTCAAGATTCTCGACCAAACAAACATCACCTTTGGGACATGCCCTTGCTTCATTCTCGGAATCATACATGCGATTCTGGTAAATTGGTAATTTCTGAACCTTATATAGCTCCAAGTAATTATTTATCATGGTTTCATTAGTTTTTCGATTTTTTCGTTGTTTCCCCAAAAAGCCATCTGCTCATAGTCTGGGTAAGGATGGTGTCCCAAATTTAACTTGATTGACCAACCTTTCTGCTCTATCCAGCCTTCTACAAGTCTTCGAACAGAAATTGGTCTACCAGAACAAACATTAACAATTCCGTTATCTCGTTGATTCAACGCAAGAGTAACAAGATATTTCGCTACTTCGGCAACTGGTAAATAATCTCGCAATTGCTCTCCCCCCGACATATTAAACACCTTTTCCTTTCGTTCTACTGCATTCTTAAGTTGCGTGAAAAGAGAATTCTTCGACTGCCCATCACCATACAGATAAAAAAGTCTAGCCCAAGTCAAATTAAATGAATTGATTTGCTGAAGGTATTTAAGCTCACGATGAAGCGTATCTTTTGCAAATCCATAAGGATTATTGGGCCGTGTTTCCAAATCTTCACTAAGAATCCCTGCCTGCATTCCATATTCAAAACATGTTCCTGTCACCAACAGGTTTTGCAGGCCAGATTCAACTAATCCTTTCAACAATCGATATTGTGCCGGTAGTTCTTCTTCAAAATGATGAAGTGATTTGTAATTTGGCAGCCCTCCCCAGGCCAGATGCATAATTACATCAGGCCGCTCCATAAGATCAAATGCATGAGTTGGTGGGTCCTTCAGATCCATATGAACAATGAAATGATTCGATAATGATAATGGAATTTCTGAATTGGGCAGGCAAACTAAGATTGGATTTATTAAACGCCGTTCAAGTTCTGCGACGATATTTTGCCCGATAAATCCCGTTGCACCTGTTACTGCAATCTTCATGGGGTGATCTCCAAATGTGGAACCGCTGTCACAAATCGTCCACCCCAATCAATGATGTATTTAAGCTGTTGCATAACTTCTGCCCTCAAATTCCAAGGTAGAATTACTACATAGTCGGGTTTCTGTTTATACAAGTGTTCTTCATTTACAATCGGTATTCTGCTGCCAGGCATGGACTTTCCCTGCTTGGCGGGATTGCGATCGACAACATAAGACACCAAATCTGGACGTATTCCTGCGTAATTCATCAGGGTATTCCCTTTGGCAGCGGCCCCGTAAGCCGCAACGCTCTTTCCTCTACGCTTAGCGTCCAGAAGAAAAAAAAGAAAATCATTCTTCACCCTGTTGGCATGGTCCTGAAAGCCAATGTAATATTCTGCTCGGTTCATCCCGGCAGCGATTTCTCTATTAATAAGTTCTTGCACCTTCTTTCTAATTGGGTGCATGCCCGTGTCTTTTCTTTGTGCAAATACCCTTAGGCTACCGCCATGGGTGTCCAGTTCCTCAACATCAAAAACCGAAAGTCCATTGGCACTGAAAATCCATACTACGGTTGTAAAGGAAAGGTATGAAAAATGCTCGTGATAGATGGTATCAAACTGGTTCTGTTCGATCAGTTGCATCAAATGTGGAAATTCAAAGGTAGCTGCACCTTGTGGTTTAAGTAAAACGGAAAAACCAGCTGAAAAATCATTAATATTAGGAACATGCGCCAGTACGTTATTAGCTATCATTAAATCAGCTTGTTTTCCTTGGTCCTTCAATTTGTTTGCCAAGCTTACACCGAAAAACTCCTCCAACGTTTCAATCCTCTTTATTCGTGCCGCGGCAGCAGTGCCAGCTGTTGGTTCGATACCCATGCAAGCAATACCCCGCTGTTTTATATACTGCAACAAATAACCGTCGTTTGAGGCGACCTCTATTACATGACTTTTATGAGTTAGCCCAAAACGTTCTACCATGGTAGTGACATAGTGTTCAGCGTGCGCTAACCAACTATCAGAAAAAGAACTAAAATAGGCATATTCATCATTAAACAACTCTTCAGCACTTGAGTATTCTTCGGTCTGAGCCAGCCAGCAAGACTCGCAGACCAAAACTTTTAACGGGAACCATCTTTCTGAGCAGTGTAATGTCTGCCCATTAAGGTAGGCATTAGATGGTGGAGAACTACCAAGATCAATAAGCTTAAGAGAAAGCTCTGCATTGCAATTTCGACAATTCATAATTTAATTCCGATAAAATGTTTATTTATCACGGGATGATTTTTATCGCGTTCTGAAATATCAGTAACTGCTAATGGCCATTGGATAGACACTGTTGGATCGTTATATTTTACCGCCTTTTCAACTGATTTTTCATAGAATGAGGTATGTAGATAAAAAAGTTCGCTGTTCTCATTCATCACTTGAAACCCATGTGCAAAACCTTCAGGGATCACAATAACTTTTGCATTCTCAGGTGTGAGCTCCTCAGCATGCCATTGTAAGAAGGTGGGTGATCCCTGGCGCAAATCAAGTGCCAGATCCCACACCCGCCCCTTTAAACAACATATAATTTTCATCTCGGCAAAAGGTGGGCATTGATAATGCAAACCACGAATAGAGCCGATTCCCCGGGTAATGGAATGATTAATTTGGACGATATGCCGGTTACCAAGGATTGAAGAAAATTCTTTCTCACAAAACAAGCGGGTAAATGCCCCCCTTGAATCTATTATGGGATCATTTTCAATTACGAAAACTCCATCGATTTTTGTGCTTATAATTCTCATATTCGCGTCCAAGTTATCCTATCCTCTCTAGCCTTAGAGATATATCTTTTGATTTGGTCATTGCTAATTATCGCTCCGGTTTCCAGGCAAGTTTTATACCAATTGGCCGTTTCGGTTACCCCTTCTATAAATGACCAAACTGGCTTCCAATTGAGCTTTTGTCTGGCTTTCGTGCTATCAAGTTGCAATAATAATGCTTCATGAGGTCGTGGTTCGTCGACCTGTTGCCACCGAATAGCAGGCCAAGTGCTTTTCATCAAGGTAATTATCTTCTCGACATTTTGATTTCCTTCAAAGCCCGGCCCAAAATTCCATGCTTCAGCAAATGATTTATCGGAGCAGAGTAGCTTTTGCCCAAGAAGAAGATACCCTGATAGTGATTCTAAAACATGCTGCCAGGGACGTGTTGCTTGCGGTGATCTAATTAAAAGGTTCACATCATTCTGCACCGAACGGACAATGTCTGGTATCAACCTGTCTTCTGACCAATCGCCACCACCAATCACATTCCCAGCCCGAGCAGTGGCAAGAAGCGGAGCTCCTGGGTAAATGAAAAACGATTTTCTATAGCTGGCAACAACCAATTCCGTTCCTGCCTTAGAGGCGCTGTAAGGATCATAGCCGCCCAGACGGTCATTTTCACGATAACCCCATATCCATTCCTCATTTTCATAACACTTATCAGTGGTTATAACAACAATTGCTTTAATAGATGGGCAAACACGGCAAGCTTCAAGAAGATTGACTGTCCCCATTACATTGGTGGACCAGGTTTCGAGTGGATCACTATATGAACGTCTGACCAACGGTTGAGCCGCTAGGTGAAATATTATCTCCGGCTGGGTTTTTTTTATAGTTTTTCTCAAGATATCGGAATCGCGAATATCGATAAGATGTTCCTCAATGTCCAGATTGAGCAAATCCCAATGATTTGGCCTGGCCTCCGGTGGAAGTGCAATACCGGTGATGTTGCCTCCGAGTTCCTTTAACCAAAGAGTAAGCCAGCTTCCCTTAAAACCAGTATGGCCGGTAAGAAGAACACGACGACCTTGATAAATATTCCCAAAAAGTTGACTATTTACCATACTTTCCATGGTGCTTTTCTGTTATTCCAAAGAGCTTCCAATTGATTCATGTCTCGCATGGTATCCATAGGCTGCCAGAAGCCCCGATGCTCAAAAGAAGCAAGTTGACCTGATTCGGCTATCTTTACCAATGATTCTCCTTCCCATGAAGTGGAATCCCCATCAATAAAATTAAGTACTTCAGGTTGTAAAACAAAATACCCGCCATTAATCCAAGCACCGTCACCTGGAGGTTTTTCTTGGAAGCCAAGCACAGCATCCCTTTCCCGAATCAGAGCGCCATAACGGCCCGGAGGTTGAACTGCACAAACGGTAGCAAGTTTTCCATGGTTTTTATGGAAAGCAATCTCTGCCGAAATATTAATATCAGCCACCCCATCACCATATGTGAAGAGGAATGGTTCGTTAGGTTCAAGATACCCGGCTACACGTTTGAGACGTCCACCTGTCATTGAGTCTTCACCCGTGTCAACTAAAGTGACACGCCATGGTTCAGCGTTTTTACGATGAACTTCCATCCTGTTTTCGAACATATTAAAAGTTACATCAGACATGTGCAGGAAGTAATTCGCAAAATATTCTTTGATGACGTAGCCCTTGTAACCTAGGCATATAATGAAATCATTGACCCCATGAAATGCATAGATTTTCATAATGTGCCAGAGAATCGGCTTACCACCAATTT
>Ga0154585_1099_pt1 | contig 33507 bp, 32 predicted proteins | sample RifGroF2_FD_116014 | JGI IMG/M metagenome (GOLD analysis project Ga0154585, IMG submission 116014) | Candidatus Margulisbacteria bacterium GWF2_35_9 | reverse complement strand
AAAGGTAATAAGACATTGGTAATTGTTTGTATTATAATACCTACGATTTAAATGGGTAATGGCAAAAAATGCAATTCGCTAACAAAAATAAGGTATCCCTAGAAAGATAGGAAACAACAATGGAAATAATGATTATTGATGATGAATTGATTAGTAGAAAAAAACTGTGTACTATTCTTGGGGCTTATGGCAACTGCCATGAGATCGATAATGGGACGGACGCTATCGAATTTTATAACAAGGTGATTAAGGCGGGTAAAAAAATAGACCTGATCACATTAGATGTTTCCATGGCTGGAGTTGATGGGCTGACGGTCTTGTATAAGATCCGTGTGAATGAACGTCGAAATGGGCTTAGGCCAAACCAATGTGCCAAAATTATCATGATTACGTCTGACCGGAGTAATGAAACTCACGAAAAAGCTTTGTCGCTGGGATGTGACCATTATCTAATAAAACCGATCACCAATCAGAATCTAGTGGATTGGCTGGAAAGACAGAACTTGGTTGCGTAGTACTTTTTAAATAACGAGTTCCATAATATTGTCATTCATAACAAAGCCATTTCCAATATCAATAATTTGGGTTCCCGTAGTTAAAAAACCAAGCTTCTTATAAGCTGTGATACTTGTGCTATTTTCTTTGTTTACGGTAAGATAGATTTTTTTTAAATCCTGATTTTTTGCATAATTAATAATAAACCCAATGGCTTTTTTTCCAAAACCGCTACCGCGAAGCTCTTTTTTTATATAAAGTTTGCTTAAAAAGAGTCTCGGATTTTTTTCTTGAATGGCAAAATACCCAATATTTTTAGATTCTGAAACGATAAGATAGTATAAATACCGATGTTCCTGAATTTGTTGCGTAATAGCCTCTGCGGATTGAAAGGTAGTCAACATGTGCTGAACCTGAGAAATGCCAATAATGGGAGTATAGTGTTCTGTCCATATTTCCTCAGCAAGAGAAGCGATTGCTTTAAACTGTGTTGTGTTTTGAGCAAGTATAAACATGAAAATACTTTATAGTGATTATTTAATAATCGCAAGTAGGAAGAATTCTTCATATAAATCCTTGTTGCCAAGATTAGTTAATATTGGAATAATACGCTCGGTAGCAATTGTTCTTATTAGGAGTGTGAAATGAGTTCAAACGAAATCGTCCCCAAGCTGTTTACTTTATTAAAAAAAGGAATTCCAAAACAACAAATATTTTCTGATATTATTTCAGGAATAATTGTCGGTATTATTGCCTTACCTTTGGCAATTGCATTTGCCATTGCTTCTGGGGTAACTCCTGAAAAAGGCATAATAACAGCAATTGTCGGTGGTTTAATAATCTCTATATTCGGAGGGAGTCGGGTTCAAATTGGTGGTCCGACAGGAGCATTTATTGTTATTGTTTTTTCAATTGTAATGAAACACGGCCTTAACGGGCTATATATTGCAACCTTTATGGCGGGTATTATTCTGGTCATTATGGGTTTATTAAAATTAGGTTCCTTGCTTAAATTTATTCCACAGACCCTTATTACCGGATTTACGTCAGCAATCGCCGTTATAATATTTACAACACAAATCAGTGATTTTCTGGGTTTAGAAATACCCCATCTTCCAAGTGAATTTATTGGTAAATGGACCGCTTATTTTTATCATTTGGAGTTCATAAATTACTGGTCATTAATGATTAGTCTAATGACTATTTTGATCATTGTTGTTTTACCTAAAATATCGAGCAAAATTCCATGGGCGTTTGTTGCGATACTAGCAACGTCACTTATCGTATATGCGTTTAAATTACCCATAGATACAATTTATACACGGTTTGGAAATATTGCATTTGCCATGCCAAAACTAATGTTTTTTACCATCAATTTAGATGTCCTAAAAGAGTTATTTGTGCCCGCAATATCAATTGCGATTTTAGGTTCATTAGAGTCATTATTATCGGCAGTGGTTGCAGACAGTATGATTGGGGGAAAACATCGATCTAATATGGAGTTAATTGCTCAGGGAGCGGCTAATATCGTATTGCCTTTGATTGGCGGTATCCCTGCAACAGGAGCAATTGCACGAACTGCGGCAAACATAAAAAATGGGGGACGAACTCCAATCGCTGGCATTGTTCATGCACTATTCCTCTTATGTGTGTATTTGTTTGCCATGCCGGTTATTAAGTATATCCCAATGGCAACGCTTGCTGGCGTATTAATGGTGGTTGCATGGAATATGAGCGAGGCAAAAGTATTCATAAATTCATTAAAAATAGATTTTTATGAAACAGTCGTTTTATTAACAACCTTTATATTAACGATCCTTACTGACCTAACCATCGCAATTCCCATTGGCTTTGTTTTAGCAATTATTTTATTTATGAAACGAATGGCGGATTCCATTGAAATTACACCACTTTTATCAACCAAAGCGGATGATGATACAATTTTTTCACAAGAAATTGGTAAGTACTCAAAAAATATAATGATTTTTGAACTAAATGGCCCAATGTTTTTTGGATCAGCCCATAGTCTTTTAAGTATAAATAAAACAATGAATTCAAATTATCGTATTATTATTTTAAGATTTCGTTATGTTCCTATCATGGACACCTCAGCATTGAGTCGATTGAATAGCTTGGTTAAGGATTTAAGAAAGACAAATTGTGATATATTAATTTCTGGTGCAAACGAGAAAATAGAAAAGAAACTGTTACAGAACCATATTCTTGAGAAAGAAGAAATAGTAAAAACAATTAATGAGGCTGTAAATAAAGCCGAAATTATGATTAAAAATAAGGCAATTCTAGTAAAATAATGATTAATGAAAGATTAGGCTTTTGGTTTTGTAATCTTACCGTTGGCATCATTTTCAGCTTGAATTTTTTCTTGTAAAAGCTGATCCAAAAGAGGCTTCTGTTCTAATTGAACTAAGTCCCAGTGGTCTCGGATTTCTTGGGGTATTTCGACAAAGAATAAACCCGGTTTCATGTCCAACGTCTTCTCTCCATCCATATCCATTTCCTCACCCCACCTAGGAGTAGCATCAAGAACAAAAGGAGACTCATAGAATTCGCCAGTACCAAGAAAAACACGATTTGCAAGATGCCTGAGTAAGACATTCATACAATTCCCAAGAGCTTTTGTTTGAGTAAATCGTATAATAGTTGGTGGCATTTGTTTAACATTGCGCCAATGTCCAGTTGAACCAACAATTAAGCCATTGTTTTCCAGTAAGTCGAGTTGCTGTAATTTTATAGCAGTTGTTAATAGTGGGGCATCTTGATGTTTTACAACCTTAATACCTAAACGATTGAGGCGCATTAAAAATTCCAGAGTCTTTTCCCGATATAAATGATGATTTATTGCATAATCAGGATCATCGATTCGTCCTTGTAATGTACAGACTGAATTAAAGATTCTCTGAGAATTTTCTGGAATGGGCCACAAATTATATAGTCCCAACATATCGCTTTGCTTTAAGTTAATTTTCGTTTCTGGGAGTAGAGTATGGTTTTCTCTTTTACCAAGGATGGGTGTCGATATGTTTTTTGATGCGTCTTTAGAGATTACCAAATCTGATTCTCGTCGACCCTTAGAAATAGAAGCCATTTTGCTTTTAAGTATTCCAGTTAACTCGATTTTTTTTGTAACAAGTGTCCTATATTCTTGCATAACTTGATACACATTACTGTAAATCCGGTTTTGAGTATCTGTTAATAATTTACCTAATTCTGTTACAACATCATCAGAATCCACATGTGAAAGAAGTGTGGCTATAAATCCTTTAGAGTTCATTTGCATATGTAGCTCACGTATAAGTTTTGGAAAATCGACGGTTGCAACTAAATAATGCAGGTATTGATTCATTTCTAATTCGTTGCCTGATAGGAAATGATCAAGAAAATCTTTAATTAGCATTCGAGGTGTTTGTTTTTTTTCTTTAATTCTCAAAAAAGATTCTTTCATTTCCGGACTTTTACTTATCCATTTTGCGTAAACCCTTTGTTTAAAATATTTTTGCTCCATTATGGTTTTAGATATCGCCCGGTAGATGCCCTCATAAGCATCAAAATAAGGAATGAATCGTTTTTTGTCACTATTGGTTATATTAGGGTCTGTGGAAAAATGAATATAAAAGTCTTCAGCACGAAAACTATTAATCATTGCTCGTACTGCACGTCCACTTTCTTTTATGCCAAAAAGATCAGACTTAAAGAGCATCATCATAACAGCAGGATAAATCATAAGAAACTCCGGAGTGTTTTCAGATAAAGCACTCAGCATATGCCGAAAGTTGGATATATGAGTGGCTTCTTCGCTCATTAGCCGAGCATCAACATGGTCACTAATAATAAGAGCAGTAAGCATGGTTTTTAGACATTGAACAGCTTCTATGGTTTTGGCATTACTTTTATCTTCTGCAACAACACTGTAGTGTTCCTCAATAGCATTAAGTGGAAACTGAATATCAATATGCCCTCGTGACAACATGGAATACAATATTATCACCGCTGTTTGGTCGTCAGCTATCGTGTCACAGGCTTTTTTTAGTTGGCTTCTTAGCCCTGCAATATTGGTAAATCGATTTTTTGCTTCCGGCATAAAATCGAAATGAAAATCTTCAATACTTAAAAGAAAAGAATCAAGATCTGAAAATATCTTTTTCATTCTTTCAGCATGTGTTTTTAAAATGGTGCTAACTATTTTCTTTTTCATTAAATTTTTCATATATTAATATATCGTCAAATTATGTTTATAGTCCCAGTGAAGTTATGCATATAAGTTTGAAAATTAAATTTTTTCTTATGTAAGATTTAAAAAGTCAGCTAAAGCAAGAGTAATAAGCTTTCGTTTAGGCCTTTGATATTATTTCTTTTGCCCAGTTTCTTGCAGTTTGTTTTTGTTCAGATACATTTTTTTCAGAGGAATCCTTAAACTCATTTTCGCCAATAATGACGGTTCCTTTTGCTAAAGTTGTCATTTCAGTAAATGCTTTGCCTTTATCCCCACCGGAACAACAAAATAGAGCTATTTTTTAATGGGTTTTATTTCAATCAAATCGGCACCAAGTTCATCAGCAATAGTTTCGGCAATCATTCGCGTGTTATTAGTAAGAGAATAATAGATAACAGCCGTTTTTATTTTTTTAGTCATGTTTTTACCTCCGAGGATTGATGTTGCTAGTATACCCGCAAATAGATGATTTTAAATGAGGGAATACCCCCAAAAGCATAGGTAAGAACCCCTAATCTAAACTTTTTACAACCAGATAGATAATGTTTATGAGATTTTTCTAAGGGGCTTACGATATTTTAGTATGGCTAATCGTACATTACATATTTTACATACAAAAATTATCGCGACAGACTCTAGTCACTTTGGTGGTAAAATCTCAGACTTGGCAAAATATGGAGAACCTTTTTATCAAGCGGGTTTTGAAATACTTGAGGTAACTCAATGTATAGATGTATCCCACTTTTTTCGTTTAATGATGATTAATCATCTAACAAAGGATAGTACCGTTAAGGCTGTTGAAAGATTAAAAAGACCAATATCAATACGCCAATTAAATGAGGAGATTTATGAAAAAATGATTCCTGGCCAACCATATTATATTAGATCCTCATCTCTTGGAGAACGAGGCGGATCTGGTATTTATGACTCAATGATTTATCTTCCAACTGGAGATCGGCGTCATGATTTGAATATACTTTGGAAAGTACAGAAACGAGTTTATGCAAGTGAGTTTAGTGATAAAGCGAAAGCTTATAGAGAAAAGCATAATGCAAAGTTTGGTATGCCATTACTCATAACTCCGGTTGTGGGTAAGCTAGAGAATAGTGATTTTAGTCCAGCTTATGCTGGTGAGGGTTATATTAGTTTCGATGGGCATCCAAAAATACGTATTACAAGAGGGATACGAACAGAGGCAGAAATAATGTGTTTGGAATTAATCGATGGTAAAGTGAAGGTTTCTCATAAAGAGAAGGCTTCTAGCAAGTGGGTGATAGGTTATAGTTTTCTTAATAATCCGAACTATATTAGTCGCCCATTTCCAATTTTTAACCAAATTACTCCTGGTGCAGATAAATCGGAAGAAATAACACAGCAAATAATAAAAAAAGGAACAGCACTTCTTCATAAGATTAAAGATATTAAAGCGTCTCTTTATTTCGAATTTGCAATACAGGATGACGAATCCAATCCAGTATTGATACAGGTTAATCCGTTTATTGATAATATAAGTCGAGCAAGTATTAATCCATTACCAGAAGGGTATAAACTCGTGTTAAAAGGACGTGATATCGTCAATTATGGACAGAAGTTTGGAAAAGGAATAGTGTATATAGACAAAGCATCTCCAAATGTGACATTAGCTCAACAACGAATTAATTCTTTATATCATAATTATTCCTTAATTGTTAAGCCAGATTCCCTAACTCGGGCGCTTGGGTTTCCTTCAATAGGGTATGAACATTATTGCAATGCTGTGGCATTAATAGAATTACAGCAATTTATGATGCTGGATTCTGAACCAGTTGACCATAGAGCATTTCGAGGAAGCAAGCATTTTGACCAGCTATGTCGTCGTGAAGACGTTTTTTTTCTTGGTGTAGAAAATTTTAAAAATGATTGGATAAAGAAACTCCCTTTAGGAGAAGAAATTACTGATGGAATGTGGTTTTGGCCAGATATTGAGTTCGGAATCTCAAATCATCGAAGTCATGGTGAGTTTTTTATTAATCAACACAAATTTAGCATTTCTGATAACTTGACTGGAGAATCCTAGAGAGTTGAATGCGGTTTTTAACATCCATTTTTAGGTAAATATTTCCTAAGTGGTTTTCAACCGTTTTCGGGGATATAAAGAGTTCTTCGGCTACTTGTTTATTGCTGTGGCCTTTCAAAATAAATGAAATAATCTCAGCTTCACGTTTTGTAATATCATATTGTTTACAGAAATAATCGGTGGGGGTGTTATTTTGCAAATAAGCGGGTTCATTAAAATATCGCAAAAGAAAAAATAAACTCATCCAGTTTAAGACTAAAAAAAATAGGGGTAATGCAAGATCAAACGGAGCAAAAGGTAATGTTCCCAGAAGTGCATCCAAAACAACAAAGGGAAATGTGGTGACAACGAAGATAATCAAAATTCGAAGATATTTGCGAAGTAGGCGGTTTTGGAGAAGTTTGATTTTAGTGAAAATATAAATAATACTCCAGATATCCACAGAGAATAATAGTGGTTGCAATAACCATCGAGCAATTTGTAGATTATGACTAAAGAAATAAAAAAAGGATAAGCAAAGCATTAGGAGAGTTGCTATCCAGATAATTATCTTGTTTTGTTTGTCTGGAACTTCACCCATTAAATAAATAAAGAAATAGGGCGCACTGAAAACATGCAGAACAACCCCTGTAAATGGTAACAGATCAAAGACTTGAAAGTATGTAAAATTGATTGCTACATGTCCGTATGCTAATAACACAAGCTGAGTGAGCATAAGTAAGATTGATAATAGAAATACAGAGTAGTATTTAATAACAACTTTTCTGTATTGATTGTAAAGGGTAAAGGCTAGAGGCTAGAGTTACCGCTGCAAGTCCAACAGAAAAGGATATTCCATGTATAAGCAATACAATATGGTTCACATTTGTATTAGAGAACAAAATATCACAGAGAGCATTATATCCTGTTATAATGCTCTCTGTGATATTTCAACCGCCATTAATTGCTGCTATATTTCTTAGACGCTATAAACGATTTTTAGCTGATGTTGTGCTCCAGAACGGAGAGGAAGTAACAATACTTTGTCCCAATACCGGCAGTATGAAAACCTGTTTGGGAGAGGGTTGGCCCGCAATGATTTCTATTGCGAAGAATCCAGATCGAAAAACAAAATACACCTTAGAAATGGTTCACAATCAAGTTTGCTGGATTGGACTCAATACCCAGCTAGCCAACCAAATTGTAGTTGAAGCTATTCAGGAGGGTAAAATAGCAGAAATTTCGCCATCACAATACCTGAGAACTGAAGTTAAATATGGTCAGAATAGCCGAATTGATATACTAATAGACGATCCAAAACAGAAAACCTATATTGAAATTAAAACTGTAACACTATTGGAAGATAATACCTATATGTTCCCAGATGCGGTGACGACACGAGGACATAAACATTTAAAAGAACTTGTGAATATGGTCAAAGACGGCCATCGAGCGATCAATTTTTTTCTTGTTTTAAGAAGTGACGGAAATCTCTTTAAACCAGCAGAACATATTGACCCTGAGTATGCGAGATTATTAAACCTTGCTAGAAACCAAGGCGTCGAGATTTTAGCGTATGGCACTGATATTTTTCCGGAGCAGATAAACGTTAATGTTCCGGTTCAAATTAGCTTATAGATGGATTGTAAGTTATATTGTTGCCGTTTATTGGGTTATTTTAAACCACTAATGTCTATTGTCATCAGATATAACATCGTGCCGGGTATAGCCGATTCATTATCTGCATCAAGAGTGATCGAGTCTATAATAATCCCTTTTTCAGCGAAGGGTAAACTAACAGTATCCTCAATATAACTTTTTCCTAAAGGTTCAGGTAGGAGTAGTTGTAATTTCGCCCCAATTTTATCGTTTCCAGTAGTTTTAACAAAGTCGATGGCACTATTTTCTTCGATATTGGTTAATATTTTTGCCAGTTTAGATTTTGGTACATTCCCACCAAAAAAAACACCCGAAAATTTTGTTTGTTGTGCCGTTTTATCATTTTCTAGAAAGGTCTCATTCATATCATTGCCTCCGATTATAATTGGTATTTATATGTCAGAGTATGCACAGGTTTAAGACTAATTAAACATTATTTATATTTATTCTATTAGCTTTCATTTCTTCTAATATTTGGATTTCCAGATTTCCATATTGCGGACGTCAAAACCCATTGTGGTTGAGATTAAATTGTTAAAATTGAACCTTTCCATATTGAATATTGATGAACGGGTGAGATCTTCTATTAAATCGAAAGCCCCTAATTGGGCCAATTGCTCAAGGTTGTTAATCACATCCTGTAATTTTGAAGGGTTTGATAACGCATATAGAATAGTATCAAGGATAGAAAAATATAAGCCTAGTTTTTTCTCAATGAACATAATCTGTTCATCATTTTTTACCACGTTATTTAAAATATTTATAAACGTAAGCATCCGTTTATCTTTTGCAATACGAAGGATTTCCTCCTTAGCGGTTCCGTCACTTTTTGTGTAAATATCAGTCAGAATATTGCACAATGTGTCATGAAATTCAGTTGTGTAATAACTGTTGATCTGATTATTGCTTTTAATTAAGATTGCAAGAACGGTATCGAGAGTTTCGGGTTCATCTTTTCGTGTATTAATAATAGTGCTAAGAATATTAAATAAGGCAGATTTTTCTTCCTTTTTTAAATGGCAAGCAACCGTAAATTCAACCAAATCTCTAATATGATTCATCGGTGTTGTAATTAGTGTTTTTTCCATAGCTGTAGGGGCACTCAGAGCTTGACTAGAAAACTGGGTTATAAGCTCCTGTAGTAAAAAATCTTCCAATCTATTTTTACCGCTTGTATTTTGCTTGTAATTATTATGGTGATCGAAAGCTGTATACGCTTCCTGTGGAGATAACCCAAGGCTATCCCAATAGTTGTGCCAGATAGACAGGATCGTATCGATAATAGTCTCGGAGCTTTTAAATATACCGGACATATCCATAGGGAAAGATTTGATCGAAATTATTTTATAGTTCATCATCTCTCCATCAATTTTTAAGATTTTCTATTTTTGATTGATCAATTGATCCTGTTAATGCTAACTGATCGATATCATATGCTTCACGCACCCATTTTTCTAAAGGAGTAGTCTTGTTTAGTTTATCTTGATTGAGGTAATGGTCGCTGCCATTGGTACCCGTAATCTTTGGAATCCCAATGCCAAAAACCAGATCAATAAGCACGCCAACACCTAATGAAAGTGCTAGAAAAGAAAGTATATCGGTCGGAGACATATTGCATGAGGATAGTGGAGGCATATAATCTAGAAAAGAATGTTTAAGATAAGTTCTCACTATTGGGAGTGAGTTTTTAATATAACCTAGCATGTTTTTTGAAAAACAGTTCATAACCAGAGAAGAAATAAGCATCCCGCCAAAAAAACTAGAGGGGTATGATGCAATAAATTTAGAAAGAATGGGAGAATCTAATTCCTTGGGAAATAGATTCCTGCTTAAAATGTAATTAAGAATCAATTCCCTGCTAATGACACGATTATCTGTTTCGTTGCTGAAATGATTCAGATAGTTCGGATGTTCAACATTAAAAAAGCTCAGGCTGTTTTGATCGATGGATTTCTGAATTCCAAAATTGTTATTTAATAATTTTAGAGACAATAAGATCGCATATTTGTTAAGAGCAGCATTTAACGGAAGATCTTGTCCGGTTTCTTTTTTAATAAATTGAACAAAAGCAGTAGGCGTATTAAAGGCTACTTCGCCTTTATATAGGCTTTCTAAAGGATTAGCGGTTGGTATTAAAGATGGTTGAATGCTGATAATCTTGTGAAACATAATAATCCCCCACGAATTAAGATACTATAAATATATCGTTTACTTAGGGGTATTAATCCCAACTATTTTTTATATGCTGGAAGTTTCCATCAGAAGGGTTTTAACAAGTTCCTTGTTTTCCCAAAGCGCACATCCGCCATTATGTTCTTGAAGCAGTTCATGTTGTTCTCGTATTTTTTTTAGAAAAGGTGAGTTGATGGCATCTTTTAAACTATATTTGCCAAGTTCAGAATCAGAATAGGGAGCAAAGGGACAGGGTTCTACCAGTCCTTCTGGACTTATGTGAACAAATCCTCTTCCGGAAGCAAGGCAGCCACCTAACGCTGCTTCGTCTCCCGGGAATGCAATAAAAAGCCCCGGAAAATCCTTGCGAAAAAAAGCGAGGGTACTATTTAGTTCCTGTCGTTGTTCCTTTGTTAGAACTAACGACGCCGTTCCTTCTTTCACAGGAATGTATTCAATAAAGAAGAATATCCGACTACCTTTATTAATAAGTGGTTCAACAAAATCCGTATCAAGTAAAAGGGCAGCATTCTTACGTGTAACTGTAAAAGACAGCCCATAGAAAACACTTTTTTGTTTAATGAACTGAACCGTTTTTTCAAGTTGCTTAAAGACCCCTTGTCCCCGTCTCAAATCGGTTTCCTGTTCCAATCCTTCTATGCTGATTATCGGTAAAACGTTTTTCTGTTTTTTGAATTGCATAATCCAGTCAGCATTAATCAACAACCCATTAGTGAACATCGGGAAAATAATATGCGGAAACTCTTTAGTAATATCCAGAAGGTCTTTGCGTAGTAAAGGTTCTCCTCCTGCTAAAAGAATAAATGTAACACCTAATTCCGTTGCTTCTTTCAGAAGGGATTTAAAGGTTTCCGGAGTCATTTCTTTCCCTTCTTTACGTTTTTGTTCTCTGGAGTAGCACCCCTTGCAGTTAAGATTACATTGGTGTGTTAAGCTGACAATTAAAAATGGAGGTACATGCTGACCTTTTGCTTCCCATGCAAGTCTTCGTCGAAGTGCTTTATTTTGCCAGTACCAAGTCTTTATAGCAAATAATAAAAAACTCGGATTACGAAAGGATATTTTGATGGCATCCCAAATGAGCTCTTTAATGTTGTTGTTAAGTAAATTTATGTGCTGAGAATTCATTTGGAATAGTATAAAAGAAAAATTAAAAATTAACACACAGAAATCTATTAATATATTTTTAAAGATTTCTGCTCCGGTGAAGGTCAGTTGGTCTAACGCTATCAGAATGTATGTGTTAAAAAGACTCTTTTCAGAATATTTTTTTATGCGTATCATTGCAGTATGAATTATGCGCTTATCCCATTAATAATATTTGCTATCTCCATGTGCGGAACACCGGGGCCCAATAATATCATGTTAACCGCATCGGGAGTTAATTTCGGGTTCAGACGAAGTATTCCTCATATTCTAGGAGTTGTTTTGGGGATGATTATTTTATTTAGCTCCGCTGCATTTGGATTGGGAGTGCTTTTTGAGTTAGTACCATTTTTACACTCTATTCTTAAAATTCTGGGGTCGATATATTTGCTATATTTAGCCTATCGAATTTTAATTTCAGGACGGAGTGGCGCGAAAGATTCACAGAACCGACCGCTGTCATTTATAGAAGCGGCTGCGTTTCAGTTTGTAAATCCAAAAGGGCTGATGATTACTATAACGACCATGTCTACATTCACTCTGGTAGGCGAATATTACTGGTTATCAGTGCTAGTGATTCTTGGGATATTCGCTTCTGTCAGTACCTGCACAATGTCCCTCTGGACGCTGTTTGGAACCATCATCGGGTCATATTTAAAGAATGACAGCGTGTTTAAATTTTTTAACTTTGGCATGGCAACTCTTCTGGTGTTATCAGTTATTTACATTTTAAAATAAATCAAAAACTCCTATAAATTATTTCATTTATTATCATTTTCACGTGGGATAAAAGTTAATTTGATCCGATAAACTAATAAATGAATCTAGGATTAAAATAGTGTATAAAAAAATAATTTCAAATAATAATGAATTATTAGTATTAATAAATCGTTTTGCAGATGAGTGGGGAGATTTTTATACCGGTTTTTCAAATATTCTTCTTGAAACAGTTAACAATAGTGAAAGTCTGACTGATAAAATGAGTAGATATACAAGAAGAACGAAGAGGTACATTACCGAACAATTACTTTTAAACGTTTCAATGTATATATTAAAATATGGTAGCGAAGAAGCCCAACAATTTTTAGTAAGAAACACCGATCCAATAAATCTAATGAGAAGTACAAATGGAAATGAACAAATAAAAGCATTAAAGCTCATTTGTCGGGATTCAGAACGATTAGTATATCTATTGTTTGAAACTAGGCCCAAAGATAGATGCAAACTTGCGGAAATAGCTCAGAAGAATGCGTTAATCTATAGTCAAATTTATGAAAAAGTAAAAATAATAACCGAAATTTAAAATAAATCCTAAAAGAACTTATTAGCCAATAATTTTGTATTCCCTTGCTTTAGGATAGGTCGGCGACGGCGATAGATTTTTTCTCCCCTGTTAAGGAGAGGTAGCAGCTTTGCTGACGGAGAGATATAAAAGTGCTAAAATGTCTCAACACAGAAATAATTGTTTTACTGAAAGGAGCTGAGTTATATGCCATATATAAATGTTAAAGTTGCCGGAAAGTTAAAAAAATCCCAAAAAGAAGAAATTGCAAAAGGTATGTGTGATGTACTAAAGAAAGTAGCAGGTAAAGAAAAAGATACTGTCTATATCGTTTTCGATGAAGTAGAACGAGAAAACTGGGCAGTAGGTGACGAATTATTAGCGTAAAAAAACTACTTCTAATCGATGGGCACAGCTTAGCATATAGAGCCTATTACGCTTTGCCACCATTATCAACAAAAAGTGGTCAGCCAACAAATGCGATACAGGGTTTTGTCACTATGTTCTTTCGTGTTCTTGAACGGGAAAAACCAGATTATCTTTTTGTGGCATTCGATTTGCCCACTCCTACATTCAGACACCTAATGTATAAGGAATACAAAGCCAATCGGGAAAAGTCACCGGATGATTTTCGTTCACAAGTGCCCTATATTAAACAGTTTGTAAAGGATATTGGGGTTACGCTAATTGAGAAAGAGGGTTTCGAAGCGGATGATGTTATCGGAACGATTGCCGAATTAGCAAAAAAAGAGAACGAAACAATTAATAGCTATATATTAACGGGAGATAAGGATGTTCTTCAACTGGTCGGAGATAATACCTTTGCCTTGCTAACAAAAAAAGGCATTTCAGATATCGTCACCTGTGATGAATCTAGAGTTGTACTTGAAATGTCCATAAAACCAGAACAGGTTGTCGATTATAAAGCACTAAAGGGGGATTCCTCAGATAATATACCCGGTATTGCAGGAATTGGAGATAAAACTGCTATTGGTTTATTGGCAGAATTTGGATCGTTAGATGGAATTTATAAAAATATTGAGGCTGTATCTTCAAAGCGTGTACAAGAGAAGTTGATCGAAGGTAAGGAAACGGCATATCTCAGTCGGGACTTAGCACGCATAAATATCGCCGTTCCTATGGAAATTACGTTTAAACATACAGCACTTAATTATAACAAAGTCAGGCCGTTATTTAATGAACTTGAAATGCAGAATTTGGCACGAAAGTATTTAGCGCATGACATTGAAAAAATAGTTGAAGCAAAGACATATAGTGGTACTGTCATAGATAAAAAGGAAGCGTTTGATATGCTTGTCGCAAAACTGAAGAAATCCAGCGTATTTGCCATGTATATAAAGAAAATGACGGACGGCAATATTTTAGGGGTTAGTTTTTCATTGGGAAACAAGCAGTCTTTTTATATCCCACTTCATCATAATCAAGGCAACTACGAAAGTTATCATAACAATCTTGGTCCCATGTTTGCACCGGAGAAAGAAAATATTTTTTTAAGTATGAGAGAGTTTTTAGAAGATGATCTGATAGTAAAAAAGGTACATGATAGTAAGGAAATAACCGCTATTTTGGAATCTAATGGTGTCACAATAAAAAATATCCAGGCTGATACGATGTTAATGGATTATTTGCTTCATCCGGATCGGTCAAATCACTCCATAAAAAATACAGTTAGAGATAATAAGGGAGAGCAAATACCAGAACTAAAGGACATAATGGATGTGGCAAAAATAAAGGATGTAACCGAATTAAGCGCTGCTCAAATATTACCCTATATGATAAGTCGATCTGAGTCTATTTTAACATTGTCGGATGATCTAAGTCTTAAAATGCGTGAACAAAAACTTGATGATGTATATACCAAAATTGATTTTCCTATCATAAAAGCACTTACTGCTATTGAAAAGAGAGGAATAAAAATAGACAAGAACTACTTAAAAGAACTCTCGACGGATTATCATAAAAGAGCGCTGGAAATGGAAAAAAACGTATTTATTTTGGCTGGAGAAGAATTTAACCTGAATTCTCCGAAACAGCTAGGGGACATTTTGTTTAATAAACTAATGTTGCCAACACAGAAGAAAACTAAAACGGGTTTTAGCACAAATATAGATGCGCTAGAGTCCTTGGCGCCAGATTATGAGATAGCCGATATGATTATTAGTTATCGACAGGTTACAAAATTACTTAATACATATATAGATGTTCTTCCAAGGTTGGCAGACTCACATGATCGAATCCATTCATCGTTTAATGTCACTGTTGCTGCAACCGGAAGACTAAGTAGTAGTGACCCTAATTTGCAAAATATACCGATCCGTACTGAAGATGGAGAGAGAATTCGAAAGGCTTTTATATCTGAACAAGGTAAAATATTAATTGTGGCAGATTATTCACAGATAGAACTTAGAGTACTTTCTCACATATGTGAAGATAAGAAGTTAATTGATGCCTTTAAAAATAATTTAGATATTCATACTGCCACTGCAGCAGAAGTGTTTGGTGTTTCTTTAACAGAGGTTACTTCTGCGATGAGACGAAAAGCGAAGGAAATAAATTTTGGACTGGCATATGGAATGAAAGCGTTCGGTCTAGCGCAACGATTAAAAATTAGCCGTAAAGAAGCCGAAGACCACATGGCGGTTTATTTTGAAAAATACCCGATGATTAAAGATTATATTGAGAAGACAATCGAGCTGGTTAGCAAGAATGGATATATCGAAACATTGTTCGGTAGAAAACGGTTTTTCCCAAATTATAATGATGTAAGTAAAATGGAAAAAAATGCGATCGACCGTATGGTAATAAACATGCCAATTCAAGGAACAGCAGCGGATATAATAAAAATGGCAATGCTGCAATTAGAAAAAGAATTAATAGGGAAAGAGTCTAAAATTATCCTTCAGGTGCACGATGAATTAGTTGTGGAAGCAACTCAAAATGAGTTGGAAGATGTTAAAGAAATTGTTAAAAATGTGATGGAAAAGATCGTTGTGTTAAAAGTGCCGTTAACGGTTAACATTGGGACGGGCACAGACTGGTTAAACGCAAAATAATGGATGTTTTTGTTACAGGAACGGATACCGGCGTTGGCAAAACGGTAGTATCGTCAGTACTAGTTAAAATATTGACAGAAACCGGTAAGAAAACAGCCTATTATAAACCGATCCAAACCGGCGCTGTCATTGATAATAACGAAAAATCATCAGAAGACGTTTTAGAAGTCACTAGACTGACTGGTCTACACTATAATAGTGGAAAATATTCTTCTTATTTGCTCGATGCCCCCATGTCTCCATTTCAAGCTGCAAAGAAGGAAAACATCAAAATAAGCATAGATACGATAATGGAAGATTTTCAACATATTAAGAAAAATAACGAGCATGTTGTCATTGAGGGTGCGGGGGGGCTGTACGTTCCTATTACGGATGAAGCGCTCATGATTGATATGATAGAAATAATGAACGTCCCGGTAGTTGTGGTGGTTCGTCCAGAACTTGGAACAATCAATCATAGCCTTTTAACAATAAAAGCGCTTCAGAAACGAAACATAACTATTTTGGGATTTATTGTAAATTTCTATCCGTCAAAAGACAAAGAAACTGAAATTATAAGAGATAATCCTAGGATGATTAATAAGTACAGCGGGATAAAATGTCTTGGAAAAGTGAGGGAAAGTGTGCTGCCTGTTTTGGATTATGAGATAAACAAGGATTTCATCCTGTAAGAAAATAAAATAAGGATGTATACTTTAAGCGAGAGGACTAAGTATAAGGAGCGTATATGAAATACAAAAGAGTGTTATTGAAATTAAGCGGGGAAGCATTTCTTGGCAAACGTCAGTATGGAATCGATCCACAATTTTTAAGGGATATTGCTCAAGAAATAGCAGAAATAAAGAGCAAAAGTAGTCTTCAGATTGCCGTTGTTATTGGTGGCGGAAATATTTTCAGAGGTCTTAGTGCTTCGGAAAATGGCATGAACCGAGTAACCGCCGATTATATGGGAATGATGGCGACCATAATGAATGCCTTGGCTTTACAAGATGCTTTGGAACAAGTCAATATTGAGACTCGAGTTCAAACACCATTCGAGATCAGACAAGTAGCAGAGCCTTTTATATTAAGACGAGCTTTACGGCACTTAGAAAAGAACAGAATTGTTATTTTTGCCGGAGGGACAGGAAATCCATACTTTACAACGGATACTGCAGCGGTGCTTCGTGCCGTTGAAATAGGCGCAGACATTATACTAAAAGCAACAAAAGTAGATGGTGTTTACGATAAAGATCCCATGAAGTACGCAGATGCCAAAATGTTTAATAAAATCAGTTATAAAGATGTATTAAATAAGGAACTTAACGTGATGGATTCTACTGCAATTTCACTTAGCAAGGATAATAATTTACCATTACAAGTATTTAATTTGAATAAAAAAGGAAATATCGCTAAGGTTTTATCTGGAGAGGAGATTGGTACCGTCATTGAGTAGGCCATTGAAAAATGTAATTCTCAAGGATATACTTAAATCGGCTTTATTATAGAAAATTAAATAAAATAAATATGAAAAAGAATGTGGAGGTGTAGCGTGAAAGAACAAGAAGATAAAATGTCTAAAACAATAGAAAGTTTAAAACACAATTTTGCTACTGTAAGAACAGGTCGGGCAAATCCCGAGATACTGCATAATGTTAAAGTGGATTGTTATGGAACTACCATGCCAATTTCTCAAACAGCAACTATGCATGTTCAAGAAGGCAATTCATTAGTTATAACCCCATTTGATAGAGCGAATATGGCAAGTATTGAAAAAGCCATTATGAAGGCAGATTTAGGATTAACACCATCAAATGATGGGGTTAACATTCGGATAACAATTCCGCCACTAAATGAGGAACGACGAAAAGAACTGGATAAAGTGGTTAAGAAAATGGCAGAAGAATCGAAGGTTGGAATTCGTAATATTCGACGAGATGTAATGGAACGAGTAAAAAAAGATGAAGAATTAAGCGAAGATGATCGGAAAAGAAACGAGCATGAAATTCAAAAGATAACAGATAATTTTATTCATAAAGTTGAGGAGCTCCTTAAGATTAAAGAATCTGAAATAATGGAAATCTAAATGACCAAGCTTAAAATTCCATCGCATATTGCTATCATTATGGATGGAAATGGACGATGGGCAAAAAAGAGAATGTTGCCGAGAACAATTGGCCATAATGCTGGGGTTAAAGCACTTAAAAGAACAATTAAAATTGCCTATGAGATAGGCGTTAAACATTTATCGGTCTATGTTTTTTCAACAGAAAATTGGAAGCGGCCGAAACCAGAAGTTGATTTTTTAATGTCCATATTAAACAATATTATTGAAAAAGAAGTTAAAGAGCTCAATGATTACGGTGTAAAAGTTAAGTTCTGTGGTGAAATAAGCGAGTTGAGTCCGTCTTTACAGGATAAAATTAATTGGGCAGAAGAATTTACAAAAAAGAATAATAAACTTCATTTAAATCTCTTGGTTAATTATGGTTCTCGAAAAGAAATCGTATCAGCTGTGCAACAATTGATAAAAGAAGGTTGTCAGAATATTACCGAAGAAGAAATTTCAAGCCATTTATATACGAAAGAATCTCCAGATCCTGAATTAATAATTCGAACCGGAGGGGACAACCGGCTTAGCAATTTTATGTTGTGGCAGGGAGCATATTCAGAAATATGGGTAACAAAACAATATTGGCCAGATTTTAATCGTAAAATACTAATGAAGGCGATAGAAGATTTTTCTGGGAGAGATCGTCGATTTGGAGGCTTAAATGAGTAGAATATCTCCAAAGAAGTTGCTTCAACGCAGTATAACCATTCTATTACTAGCTCCGCTAATTGTGGGTGTTATATTATTTGATATGCAACCTTATGGAGCATTACCGTTTCTTGTGTTCATTATTAGTATAACCGTCATGAGTCTTAATGAATATTTTCATATGTCACATACTGACAACGAACCCTTTTTCTTAACGGGTCATGTTTTATGTGTTGGCCTTGTTCTATTGGCTTTTTTTAGGGAAGCTGCACCATTCTGGAATTCAGGCATTATAAAAATAGTGACAGGTCTAATACTTGTTTTTTTTCTAACAGAGTTAAATTTAAAAAAAATGTTCAAACCCAGCAATAAACTATATGTTAGCATAAAGGGAGTGTTATATATCGGTTGGTTTTACTCCTATTTTATATTGATTCGAAATCTGAAATATGGCAAGGAACTTATCTTTTATGTTATGTTTACCATCTGGTCACTTGATATTATGGCTTATTTAGTAGGCATGACGATTGGAAAGCATCGGCTAAGTCCCGAGATCAGTCCTAAAAAATCAATTGAAGGGGCCATCGGTGGATTTGTTGCAGCCATTGTAATGAGTTTTCTTTTAATATCCGGTTATGTTCATCAGTTTCTCCCGTCAAAAATTGGTTACTATTTATCAGCGCATGTGGGAATCGGTCATAGTATCATATTGGGAGCCATTATTGGTTTGCTTGGTCAATCTGGAGATTTATATGAATCATTGATTAAACGAACCTACAAAGTCAAAGATTCTAGCAACATTCTTCCGGGTCATGGTGGAATCATGGATCGTGCAGATAGCTTTATTTTATTAGCACCTGTTGTTTATTATTACCTAGCCGCACTGATTGTTTAATTAATGAAAAAAATACTACTACTTGGCTCAACAGGTACGATTGGCATACAGGCTCTTCAAATTATTGAAAAAGAACCACAGAATTTTAAGCTGGTCGGTATTAGTGGTCACCAAAACACAAAGCTTCTAGGTGAGCAGTACAAGAAATACAATCCAAGTTACGTTGCGATTACGGATGAAACCAAAGTGGCGGAGCTAGAAAAAAGCATTCCAAAAAACAAAATAATCTCAGGTAAAAATGCGATTATTGACCTGATTGAAGCCGTTGAAGTAGATTTAGTCTGTATTGCGATTGTTGGGTTAGCTGCGTTATTACCTACAATGAAAGCGATTGAACTGGGCCGTGATCTGGCAATCGCTTCAAAGGAAGTACTGGTAGCTGCTGGCCATATTGTCATGAAAGAAATTAAGCGAAAAAAAAGTAAACTGTATCCCATCGATAGCGAGCATGCAGCAGTTATGATGTGTTTACAGGGTTTAAAGACGAAAGATGTTCAGGAAATAGTTCTGACCGCTTCTGGTGGTCCATTTTGGAATCGTAGTGATTTATCAACGGTCACCATTAAAGAGGCTTTGAAACACCCAAACTGGACTATGGGAAACAAAATTACAATTGATAGTGCCACTATGGTGAATAAAGGCCTTGAGGTAATCGAAGCCCACTGGTTATTTGGAACGCCCTATGAAAAGATTAAGGTGATGATTCACCCACAGAGTATTGTTCATGGAATGGTTAAATGTGTTAATGGAGCTGTAATTTCTCAGATGAGTTTACCGGATATGAAAATGCCGATTCATTTTGCCCTTCATGGAGGAAAGGTGAAAGCCTATCAGAGTCAGTATTTCGATATGACTCAAAAATCGCTAGAATTTTATAATCCAGATATGAAAAAGTTTAGAGGATTATCATTAGCATATGAGGTAGGGAAAAAAGGTCATTCATTGCCGACGGTTTTTAACAGTGCAAACGAAGAAGCGGTCAGCATGTTCCTTTCGGAAAGAATAAAATATAATCAGATTATAGATATGATTGACTACGCACTGGACAACCATGCCATGTGCAAGAATCCATCCATTGAAGATATTATACGAATTGATAAGGACGTTCGGGCTATAATCAATGAGAAATATTCTAGATAGTACACGAATTGCATTGGCTGTCAGTCAGTGTAAGCCAAACATTCAAAACCAGTTCCTTGAAGAATATCAAAACGAGATGGATGTTTCGGTGATGATTAAAAAATACACGAAAATTCTGAATCAGAATGAACAAGCGGTAGAAAAGATCATAGAAGATAGTCAGGCTCTTTCGGTGACGATTATCAGTATTTTTGATGATATTTACCCGGCATTATTAAAAGAGATTAATGACCCTCCCTTGATTTTGTATACGATAGGACGAATCGAATTGTTTAAAAAGACCAGTATCGTTGCCATCGTTGGGACAAGAGAATCAACGACATATGGAAATTTAATTGCAATCCAATTTGCCAAAGAGCTGTGTTCATATGGAATTGTTGTTATCAGCGGTTTAGCAGATGGCATTGACGTTGCAGCTCATAAAGGCGCTCTTGAGGCAGGAGATACGATTGCGGTTCTCGGAAGTGGGATTGATATTATTTACCCATCAATCAATAAGCCAATTTATTCAAAAATGTATAAACATGGATTGGTTGTGTCGGAGTATCCGCCGGGTTATCCGGCATCAAAATATACTTTCCCTAAACGAAATAGAATTATTGCAGGTATATCCAGAGGAGTACTGATTGTAGAGTCAAAGGAACGAGGAGGATCTTTAATAACTGCTGAGTATGCATTAAGTAATAATCGAGAGGTGTTTGCTGTTCCCGGGAAAATCGGAGATGAAAATAGCATTGGCCCGAATATGCTCATTCAAAAGGGAGCTAAACTGGTTCTGAATGTACAGGACATAATAGAAGAGTTTAACTGGATGATTCCCGAAAAGCAGACGAAGAGCGAAATAAAATTCAAGATGGATAAAAATGAAGAGTCTATATATGGTATGTTGTCATTGGAAGCGATGTATATAGATGATATTTCATCAAAATCAGGTCTATCCATTACCAAAACCATGACAATACTATCTTTTCTTGAAATGCAAAATTTAGTAAAACAAGTTCCTGGAAAGCGCTATGTAAGGTCTTAGGATTCTTTTAAAACGAGAAAGTTTTTGTTATTAATAATTTTTTGTAGCGCTTTATCTGTATCTTTCTTCTTTTTGTATTCATCGGGTGATAAATAAACCAAGTCGCATTCACGGTTAAATACTTCCATAATGGCTTTAATATATTCGTTTAAGATATCTTTATCCAATAATCCGACAACTAGTAAATGAACGGGTTCTGAGAATTTCATGGGGCTTTTAACTGTTTCTCCAAACAAAGCAATTCGCTCAAGCGAGGCGGTTTTGATGAGAAGCTTAAAATAGTCTTTTGGTTCAGTTGTTGTTTTTAAAACAATTTTTTTTAGGTCTGGATAGAAAGGATTTTGTGTATTAAGAAAGTAGTTAATAATATTGCCTTCAGGATATTTAATCAGCACCTGACTTTCTACTAATTTTTTGAGTTCACGTTGAACGGCCGAAATGGGTTCATCGATAACACGTCCAATTGCGCGGGTATGATACTTAATATTTTTGTTGAACAAAAATAATTTTAGAAGTTTTCGTTTAACTTTAGATTGTATAAGAGTCTCTAATATATCTACCATACAAGAATATGGTACAAAAAAAATGGTCAGTCGTCAAGAAATTACCTGTTTATTAGTTCATGTCTACATCGTACAGCTTGTATGATGGTTGTTTCTTGAAGAGTTAGTTCTCCCATTTTATAGTCGCCGGGTCTGATATTTTGAGATTCACAGAAACGTGCCATACTGTTATACAGGTCAACAGACGCTACTGACTTTGTTGGAGATAGCGTTTTGTTTAGTTGCTGATCTAACGCTAAAATATATCCTTCAGATAAGCATCCAAGTAAGTTGCTGTCATTTCCGAATCCGAAGTTAAAGCTGGACTGAAATCCTTGAACATTAATAAGGCCGCCCTCCAACGTATATTTGTTATCACCGTAATCAAAGCGAGGAATCGCTTCTGGACGAGAGTCATCAATGAATACAAAAAAATCCGGGATATCTTCTTTTTTTATAATCTCTTTAGTGTTGGAAGTAGCACAAATCCCAAAATGGCAAGTATTGAGGATAGGTTGAACGGATTCATGTGAAAATGTATGGTGATGAATAAGGCTATCAGGAAATGATTCTTGCAATTGTTTTTTTAATTTTAATAGTTTGATCTCATTGATATCAATGAGCGTTACCTGTACTCCTTTGCTAAGCAACGTGTTTGCTGCAAAAAATCCGATGTTGCCACATCCCATAATTGCGATATTAATTTGTTCTCTTGGTAACAAAGACTTCTCAATTAAATCTTCAGCCGTTTTAACTATGGAATAGAGAGTAGCTGTATGACCTGTTGTTATGATGTAGGGATGATCGTTTGGCAATACTTTTTCAAAAAGTTGCCCGTGTAGAGATATAATTGGCCACCAAGCTCCAAGAGAGATGACGATCTTTTCATGTTGTGGCACACAGGCATTGGAAATAAACTTCAGCGAACGATTAATTTCTTTAGTTCTTGTTTTTTTTCCGTTTATTAGTGGCTGTGGTAAGTGGGTAGATGAAATTAACAATCCTTTGGATCCATTGGCATGAGTGAATTCGTCCAGTAGGAGTGGTGGAAGGAGAGAAAATAAGTATAGGTACGTTTTAGTAGGCAACAGTTTCTTTAGAAATGAAATATATGGTGCATGTGTATTACAATCTTCTTCATATCGGATATGGACAAGAAATATAAAATCTATTTTCTTTTTCGCTAAAAGAAATGGTAAGAAATAGTAGACAAGACTTTGAATAAAATAACGAAATATTTTAAAAGTAGACTGATTTCGATTGCGACAGAAATAAGAATCATCCTGAATTTTATTGTCGGTTATATTGCCCTTCATTTGTGGAGATTTAATCATATTTTGAATCAGTGATTGCAGGTACTGTTTATCAGTGGAATCGGCCATTACTCCGTTAAAAGTTTGGTCGGATTTATTGTCTAAATAGAATCTAAATTTAGTGTATAATTTCTCGTCTAGTTGTATCTTGTTTTGCTTATGGATGTGACTTCGGATGTAAGATTTTGTTGAATTCATTTTGCTATTAGAAAAACTCAAATGCAAACCCCCTGTTTACGTTTAATTTGTTAAAAAAATGTATGTGAGGATACTATAATTGTATACATCCCCTGTATGATTTTATAATATAGGAAAAAAAAGCTAAAAGCAAATGAGCTGGAAAAAAATAAAATTTAAAAAAGATGATTAAAGGTATTAAAAAGTTGAGTTGTGTTTCGAGCACCAAGTAGAACAGAACTTATATTTTTTTGTGACAAGGTCCAGTTTAGAACCTCAGCCGAGATACTTCTGTTGTTTTTAGCTGCCTGAGCATCTATCTGGTGTAATATTGTTTCTGCTTTGTTCCATTGATCTGGATCGTTAAGTTTGTAAAAGAAAGATTTTGCTTCTTTCTTTGGCACAGCAGGTAATGTTCTGTATTTACCGGTAAGGAGGCCTCCATGAAGCGCTCCGTATGCAAGGATTCCTATATCGTTTTGAATAGAGAACGGAATGATATCTGTCTCTATATTTCTATTAAGCAGGGAGTATTGATGTTGCAAGCTAGTTATTGTTCCCATGGCTATAACCTTATGAAGTTCTGCTACTGAGTGGTTACAAAATCCAATTTCACGAATAAGACCTTTTTCTTTTAGTTTAAGAAAGGTCCCCATCGTAGATTCAATTGCTGTAGTTGGGTCGGGCCAGTGAGCTTGATATAAATCAATATAATCTGTATTAAGACGTTTAAGGGATAATTCTAGTTCTCGTATAATCCCTTTTGGTGAAAGATCATGAAGATAATTATCTGTCAGACCACATTTTGTTGCCAGTATGATTTTATCCCGAAAGGGTTTAATTGTTTTTCCAATAATACTTTCTGCATGACCGAAACCGTAAATGGGAGCGGTATCAATAAAGTTAACACCTCTCTCAATAGATGCATGAATGACATCAATCGAATCAGCATCGTTAACATTGCTCCACCCAGCCTTGCCGGTTATCCATGAACCAAGGCCGATTGCCGAAACCTTAAGTGCTGATTTTCCAAGTTGATTATAATTCATCGCTTAAAAACCTGAGCGTTAAAGTCGTTTTCAAAGATGACATTATCATTGTGTTTATAACCAAATACTTCAGTCCAAACCGCTGGAGACTCCATGCACAGGTAAGTATAAACCAGCGGAGCGTACTCTCTGATTTTGCTTAATATACAGGCATACGCTTCAACACGTCGGTGGCGAAGATAGCGAAATTTATTATCGTTACACTGTATAAACTCATCAATAAAAAGAGGGGATCGTTGATAGAAGTTATTTTTCAATCCTTTTGTGAAGCGTAGCGTACCCATGCTGATCCATTTTATTTTATCTGCAGGAATAGTGGCAAACAACATATCAATAACGTTTTCATATTCAGAGAGGCAGTTAGGATAGAGAATAATTGGATCAAAATGAAACGCAACATGATAGCCATGATCCACTACTTTTTTGGCTGCTGCTAATCGTTTTTCAAGAGAGGGCGTTCCTTTTTCAATATCTTTAATCATTCGGGGTGTATTCAAAGACCAAGCAATAACGGCATTGTCCGAAGCCTTGATCGATAATAAATTATCAATACAGAGAGTTTTTGTTTTAAGTTCCAAAAAAACAGTTTGAAAGGGACGAAATAGATCAATTAATAAAGTGGATAGATGTGTAATATCATCTAATATCAAGCTATCAGTAAATTCACCAGTACCGATCCGAAACAATGAGTTTGAGTTGTTTCTGAGTTGTTCTAAGACGCTAGGAATGTATTCTTCAAGGTCGGCATAAACAATCTGCATTTTAGTTTTAAAATAGTCTTGGAGAATACAATAGGTGCATTTATATAAACAGTTTGCCCCAATGTTAAGTATTTTATATCCACAACAACTGTAGCACTGAGTCCCGGGACAATCCTTTAAGAGTTCGCCTTTGAGGTTAGTAAGAAGAAGCGTGTGTTCATAATCGTAGGTGTTTTTTAATGACTGAAAATTGGGTTCATCAAAGAAAACGATGGGCACATGTTTAAGCCGAGACAAGATTTGGAGTGTATAAGGTTTATCTGCGACTGTATTATTGATTAGGATATGCTTAATTAATGACACAATTAGTGTGTTCCACGTTTAATAATTGATAGCAATTTTGTAATAACATTTTTGTTGGTTTCAAGCTCACTAATGATTTTCTCTATATCTTGAGGAGCCCGGATAGATGCTGTTAGGCTAACTTCGTCTGATTCAAAGTTGTCTTTGTAATCAAACCGAATGTGTGATGATTTAATTGATTTCAAAGCGTTGTTTAATACAGATTTAAGTTGCATGTAGTTTGGGTATCGAATATGTTTTATATGTGTCATAAATTCCTGAGCAGAGTTAGCTGAATTTATTTCTAGATTTAATAATGAATCGAGTTTAAAAGAGGCATCTTTTAATCTTAATTCATCGATTATTTGGCATAATTCATAGCTCTGATTGATATTTAATTTGTAGTTAATAATAATGTCATAGATTTCAAGAATGTCTTTCTCATGTTTTGGTAATAAAAGCTGCGAAACTTTTAGAAATTCTGGTTCAGTGGCTGTTTTTTGTTGAATTGACAGAGGTAAAGTTAGTAGTTTTAAATAGGCAGCGGCATTTTCTATATTTATACCAAGATATTTGATAAATAAATCATAATCAATATGATGTGTGTTGGCAAAGGTTAGTATGGCAGCGCATTCTATTGGATTATATTTAGTCGATGACATCCGTATTTTTTCAAGAAACGCCTCCTTAATAGACAGCTCTTTAACAATAATATCAATATCAAGCCCCAACTCTAGTGCAATGGTGTATCGCTTTAGGCCCTCATATATTTGAATGGAGTCATGAACAACTATGCCATAAGGCAATTGTGCCAGGCCATTAGTTTTAATAGATGTTTCTAATAAAGTCGTTGATCTTGAAAATGAAAAATTAAATAGATCCGTTTTGACGTTTTTACCTGTTTTAAGTAGTTTCATGTTCATTACAACCTTGAGTTCTTAATATTAAATAGAGTTGTGTGAGAATTATTATAGCAGAGTTTGAATGATATAAAATTAGTAATATTGAAATATTGGGCAGTATCTGGGAGTTTTCACAAGATATTTCGATATATTTAATAGAATAATACAAAGGTGAATTTATGAATGCAAAAATTGTAAGTGAATTAGAGTCGGCAAAGCAAACGATTCGTCGAATACAAAAAGATATTACAATTGAAACAATGAAAAACAAAGAAGTTGAAACATTAATCGACGTTGATGTTAATCGTGTTTTAAACAGATTTAAATCAGTTCAAACAGCTTTTAGCAGCATTAATAATATTAATAGTATAAACGTTTTTGACAAATTGCATGAAAGGAAAAGGATCAGCAACGCTCTACGGAATGAAATTATAGAAAGTATTTGTTTCATAGAAAGCGTAAATGAAGTACTTCAAAGCGATGTTGTTAACGTCCTAGGAAATTATACATGGTCTCAAAAACAAAATTACTTAGATACAATAAAAGAGCATCAACGAAGTAGCGACAGCAATATTTGGTCTAGGTTTTTATTTGCAGTTAATGACAAGGATGAACCAATCTTTCAATCACTAATTGCAGCGTTACAACTTAAAACAGGAAAAAATGGATTAACACAATTATCAGGGTCGTTTTATAAGTCAATTCGTTTATTAGAAAGAGCAACACAAATGCTAATTAATGAATCGTCTTCAATAAGCAATAAAGAAACACCGCTTCGAAATATAGAATCTTGGCCGGAGACCATGCGGACCATTCAAAAAATCTTAGAAAGAGCCGGAATTAAAGATGATTTTTCTAAAAAACTAGATACCTTGTCTTCGATGATAAGAATTAATAAGCATAATGAATTGGATTTAATCGATGGGCAAGATGTTAAAATATCGACAATTGGCTTAATGATTATTGCAAGCATAGGAAATATACTGAATTATCGAATATCATTATCTTTGGAACGCTTATTATATAAATGTATTAAGGAATCAATTGGCTTGGAAAACGTCCATTATAGAGTATTTAAGGAAATACTAACCGAAGCTTCGAATATAAACAATGCTTATGAGTTTTGTAAGACTCTTCGTAATGTGGGGTTTCTCAATAAAGCATTTAGTGGTTGGCAAGAAGATATAGATTCACCCATTGGCCAAGCGTTTTCGAGTGCAGGTTGGTCTTTAGTTGATGGGAAACCACAATTAGTATCTTTTCATCAGTATCCGGTAGGAGAACACATGTTGCAGGTGATACGGGGTCTTGATCTATTATTTGAGTTTTCGGACTATAGTAAAAATTCTTCAAAAGGAACTGTTAGTATTAAAAAAGAATTTATCAAGAGATTAAGAGAAAAGGATGTTAAGGCTCTTCGGCTGTTGAAGCAAATCAGTTTTTTGTTTGATCAAAGATTGCTACACACAACAAAGGATTATATAGAGGCTATCAATACTGATAATATCGATCGATATGATCAAGTAGATGAAGTGGAATATGAAATTAAAAATATACTTAGTGGGATGTTTGGGTTTGCCAGTTTTATGGCAGACTATCAGGTTACTTCTAAAAAGAAGATGCCCCTAGTTTTGGCGGCGTTATTTCATGATATTGCAAAAGGAGTACAGAATGAAAAGCATGAAATTATTAGCGAAGAAATAGCTGCAAAACTCATAGGTCCACTAGATCTTTCAAAAGAACAAACAAGTATTACGCTTCAACAGATAAAATATCACAATATTGTAAATAAAATGAAGTTGTATTCTGCAGAAAATCCGGTATATGGATTGTGTGCGACAATCATTGATTACCCTGAGCTTTTATTATTAATATCTCTGGCAGATCGTATGGGTTCGAACCTAGGTATTATTGATGATCATATAATATATAACTGTTTAAGCAATATTGCATTGATGGCTAGCCAAAAAAGTCTTCAACAAAACCAGATTAGAACAGATTTAATTCAAATAGAAGAGTATTTGTTAAATAGCACAAGATCAGTAACTCCAGATTCTCTTAGGAACTTAATGGTGTCCAGTATTTTAAGAGAAACAGCTGAATACACAGAAAATATGGGTTCTCTTTATGGTTTGCATCGCTCAAATATGCCACAACAAATACTGAGTGATATGTGGCTGACAAAAGAGCATAATGGTCAAGACATGCAGAAGAGTGTTCTATTCGCTCACAGAGAACCAATGGAAGGGCAAGAGCTGTCATCTAAACCTAAATTAGTGGTTTATGCAAAAGACTATATTGGGTTGGCAACGGATTTGATCAGTTATTTGGAGTTTCATGGGTTATTCCCTACTCAACTCAATTTTTTTACTGGAGAAAATGGTGCGGTTGTCGATGAAATAATCTTTGATAGTAATGATGAAAATAAACTAAAGGAATTTTTTAAAACCCTTTCTTCAAATAAAGAGTTTGTATGCGTTAGTAAAGAAAAGTTAACAGATATATATTCTGTGGAAATGGATACTTTAATTGAGAAGTTGCCGGACAGAAAAGTTGATGTTAATTATTTGGCTTTAGAGGATACGCAGATAATCAATATCGAAATTTCAAACCCTGCGGATATGAAAATACTTAGAAACATAACGGGTGTGTTTAGAGAAAATAAGATCAATATTGAGTTTGCTCACGTAGAATTTACAAAGACAGTTAAAAGAGAATCGATACGTATATCAACGGAAAAAGCAGATATGCTATGGGGGAAGTTTTTAGAAGTTTCTTTGCTTAACGATAAAGGAGAGTTAGAGATAGATAAGAAAAAGATTGATAGTATAAGGAAAATTCTGCAGGAAAATTTCCCAGATGATGCGAAGGAATTAGAGAATATCATTGTAAGTAATGCTAAACAAAATTGTCTTCAATTGCAGTTCATTGTGAATACAAAAAAGAGTGAAGAAGTACCGACGGAGGTGCTTCATAGTATTGCAGTTTCTTTAAAGAGTGTTAAGTAAAAAAGAAGAAGGGATATTCCCGAAAATATAAAAAGTCGGTATTCATATTTGCCAACTTAGACTCATTTGGAACAGCTAATTTATGATTTAAAAAGTCTTTAATGCACAGGTCTAGAGCTTTAATTTCTTTCCCAAGCAACTTTCGTTGCGTACTGGTATTATCTTTTTTTTGTAAACATGAAAGAAGTTGTGTTTTTGAATTTAAGAATTCGTTGAGGCAGGATTTATCAGCAGTGTTAAATAGGGAAGAGCGAAGATGTTTTTCTAGGTGGCCACTTATCTCGCGACGCCTAGATAGTACAGACAGATAGTTTTCATATTCTTCAATTATGTCGGGAAATAAATAGCGATCTTCTGAAACAGATACAAAAGAAGGCGCTTGCATTTTATAGTATATCGACACCCAGTAATCAAGAAACTGGTCATATTTAGCACCACCTTTGCCATGAATAAATAAATCCGATAAGCAGAATCGCAGTAGTAGAGTAATCAGGAAGGCCTTAGGAGCGAGGAAGCAGTTCTCTGGCTTTGTTGAATTAAAAAATGAACTCCGATCTTTTTTCGATGAATCAATCAGCCAAAAAGGCGTTTCATTAGGTTTAAGATCTGGAAAAGGGTTGGCGTTATTTTTTATTTTATGGTCGAGTCGATATGTATGAAGTGCTTGATTATATTGATTAGAAAAGGCATCACCGTCTGCAAGAATCTTTGAAAAGAGAGTTTGAATATAGCTAGATTTTAAAATCAAGGATAGTGGAAGTTCGTAGTAGTGGTTACTGGGACTCAAGTAACGACGTGCGATGGTATTTGCTTCACATAAGGACATTCCTGAGAGCTGTTTATAGAGAGAGAGCACCTTTTTCGATTTAGCGGTAACAAAATTTAAGGAAACGGTTGTTAATCCTGTATGAATAAGATTTAAGGTGTTTTCAATTTCATTTGAACCAACTATTTTTTGATAAAGATAGAGAGGGCTGTTATCAGAAATAGATATTGATTGTACCTCGGGTTCGGCGTTAAGGATGGATGGGTAATATATATTCCCGCCATTACCGGAGTCAGTATCAATAATAATATTAATTGCCGCCGTTTTTGTTTCTTGGGCAAAGGTATTTAATGAAAGATTTTTTGCTAAAATGCCAGAATGATAAATTGTAGGTTGATGACCCGTCATGATGAGCTTATTGAAGGAGGTAACACCACAAGCTTTCTGTAAAATGATTCCATGTTCAAAAGCAATTGTTTCCAACCGTTGAGTATAGCTTATTGCTGAATTAATTATTTCCTCTCGTAGACGATGGATTTCGCCAATAGAAAAGATATTTAGAAAGTTACTTAACCTGTGTTGGTTTTCTACTAATAGATTTTCCCAATGAGCAAAGTCAGGCATCTAAGAATCTGTCCGGAGAGGACATTTTTATGTTTTCTTTGCAAATAAAGGGTTCGCCATATGCGACACGGATTTGTTTTCCCCAGTAGGCATTTTCAGTTCTAACAGATTCAAATGCTGCTGTATTCTTTTTGTTGTCAATAAACTGCGAAGCGTAGGCATTTAGGGCATTGATCTTTGTTTCAATTAAATTGCTAATATCAAAGATAACAGAAGGATCAACTCGGAGACGCATATGAAGAGTCAGATAATGATATATTTTTTCTGGGAAATGAGGTTCAAATGCCATTTCTGATTTAACAAATTTAGAGTAAAAACGAGCAGACGTACATAACTTGGCTGCTTCCACATGATCTGGATGACCGTCATCCCAATAGGGAATAAAGAGCAGTGTTGGTTTATATTGACGCATAACGGTTGCAACTTTTTTGCGGTTTTCGACAGTATCCATAATTTCTCGGTTCACTAGGTCTAGCGTAATTCGCTTTTCAACTTTTAAAATTTCCGCAGCATTTTTTGCTTCTATCATCCTTTTTTCATGAGTACCCGCTGGAGTTGGCTCCCCATCAGATAAATCCAGTATCAGTACTTTGTAGCCGGCCTGAGAAAAAGCTGCAATTGTACCCCCCATCCCGATTTCAACATCATCCGGATGAGCTCCGATAACCATTATATCTATCGACATTTAAAAACCTCCTCTTTGATAACATTTCGATAATACTGTAATCGACTTTCTTTTACGTCTAAATCAAGACCAAATGAGCGATCTAAGTGGTAATAAATACGTGTAACCGGAATTTCAACAAGGCTAAGTTTTTTGCAAAAAGCCTGAACAAGAAATTGGAGTGGCATTCCATAACCCATTTCTGTTATTTTTATTTTCTTTAAAGTGCTTACCTTGTAGGCTTTAAAGCCACAGAAAGAATCGGTAAGATGATAGTGTGTTAAAGCATTTAACTCATTCGTGATGATTTGATTAATCTCAATTCGATCACTCGGTGCAGTATTGTTATTCTTGGACTCAACTAAATAGCGACTACCTGAAACAATGTCGTAATCTATTATTTTATTTATGAACGATGGTATAAATTCTGGCTCGTGTTGAGCATCACAGTCCATTGTTATCAGTATGTCATAGTTGTTATTTATAGCGTAATCAAAGCCATTTACAATGGATTGGCCATACCCCATATTTTTATTGTGATGAATGATCTTTAAATTTAAAATATTTAAAGCTTTGGCTTTATCAATAGAAGCATCGGTTGATCCATCGTCAACCAAAAGAATATCACCTTTATAAAAGCGTTGAACTTCTTTCAAAACACACGCAACAGTTTCTTCCTCATTAAAAACAGGTAACATTAGGAGTATATTTGAAGATCGTTTCATAATACTTCTGTATTTAACCATTTATTTGAGAAAATGATAAATAGAAATTTATATCGCAAATATGAAATGACTCGAAGTCGCTTTAGTGAACCAAGATATAAATAGCGTGCCTTTTCCTTTATCCACCAATACAATGCTATTTTTTTAAAGATATCAAGTTGATGATTGTGTTTTTTTAGTAGTTTTAACATTGAGTAAATGCGAAATCGATCCATCCCCCAGAATTGGCGTGAGAGTTGATCGGAATGACCACCATATTTTGTGATTAATTTTTTGTCGAGTAAGTATATTGGATAATGAAGGCTTATTCTTAACCAAAGATCATAGTCCTCTACTGCTGGAAGTTTTTCGTCAAAAAGTCCAACTTTGCTCAGAACGGATTTTCTAATCATCACCGCAGATGGGGACACAATGCAAAGTGGCAAGCAATCATAAAAGATCTTCCCGCTTCGTTTAGTGTGCTTTTTCATGGAATTGACCTTTTTTCCATTTCGTATCCATTGTTCATTTGTTTGACAAATATCAATATCGTTCTCTTTCATGAACTTTAACTGGTCAGCTAGTTTGGACTTTATCCACAGGTCGTCACTGTCGATGAATGCTATATATTCTCCTCTAGCCTTAGAAATACCAGCGTTACGAGCGGATGATACACCCAGATTATCCTGTGATAAATAGATAATTATTTGTGGATAAGTCTGCATATATTCTCTAATGATATTGACTGATTGGTCATTGGATCCATCATTGATGATTATTAGCTCAAAGTCTTGAAAG